>Ga0075163_10000448_pt1 | contig 52769 bp, 42 predicted proteins | sample JI1023141ADNA_FD_71478 | JGI IMG/M metagenome (GOLD analysis project Ga0075163, IMG submission 71478) | Wastewater effluent complex algal communities from Wisconsin, to seasonally profile nutrient transformation and Carbon sequestration -... | ecosystem: Engineered > WWTP > Effluent > Algae...
GTCGGGGCCTGCACGATCATGCTTTCGATATCGCCGCGCGGACGAATGGCGCGGGCGAGTGGACTGGTGTACGGCGCGATGGCCAGACGATCGAGCGAAAAGCCAAACACCGATCCCTGCTTTTCGATCACGCCAATCACCTCATAGGGCACCCCTGCAATCCGCAATTCGCGGCCAATGGGGTCGAGCGCCCTGAAGAAGTGCTCGGCCACTTCCACGCCGATCACCACCACACGCGAACCGGCGACCACTTCCTGCGGTCCGAACGCACGTCCGCGCTCCACATTGAATTTCTTGATCGTGAAGTACGAGGCTTCTGTGGCCACCGCCTGCACGTCGCGCGGCCGGTTGAACGGCGAGTTGGCCTTCATGAACGATTCACTGGTGATGGCCGACTCTGAGCCGGGCGGCAGCACCCCTTTCACCATCGCCGCGTCGTACGGGAACAGCCGCGGACGGCGCTGAATTTCGCGCCAGTCCAGATTGTCATCGGTGTTGAAATCGTTCCAGCGACGCAGGGTGAACGTGTTCACGCCAAACAACTTTCCGGCAAAGTCGTTCTCCACGTACTGACTCATCCCTTCAACAATCGACACCACGGCAATCAGGAACATCACGCCGATGGTCACACCGATGAGCGTGAAGAAACTCTTGAGCTTCTGCACACGGATCGTGCTGAGCGCGAGTCGTACCGCTTCGAGGAAGGGCATCGGTCATTCGTACCGGAGGGCTTCGACCGGGTCCAGCCGCGCCGCGCGCGACGCGGGCAGCAGGCCGAAAAGGATGCCAGTCACCGCACTCGCCCCCAGCGCCGCGACCACGGCGAGTGGAGGAATCGAGGCGTCGATCGGCGAGAAACTGCGAATAGCCACCGCGGCGAGCCAGCCGACAAACAACCCGATGCTGCCGCCGATGCCCGTCAGTGTTGCGGCTTCAACCAGGAACTGCCACAGAATGGTGGCGCGCGTCGCACCCAGCGCTTTGCGCACGCCGATTTCGCGCGTGCGTTCGGTGACCGAGATCATCATGATCGCCACCACACCGACGCCGCCCACAATCAGCCCCACACCCGACAACGCGATCATGACCAGAAAGAACAGGCCGAAAATCTTGTCGTACGTTTCCAGCAGCTTGTCCTGCGTGATGACGGCGAATGACGACTCCTCACTGGGCCGCAGTCCACGCTGACCGCGCAATGCCGCGGTCACATCGTCGATCACTTCGTCGCGCGTCACGTCCGCGCGCGGCTTGACGGCCAGTCCTATGCCGCTGGCGCGTGCGCCGAGATAGCGCACGAGTGTGTGCACCGGCACGACGGCCTTCGGCCGTTCGCCGCCAGACAGGAAACTGCTGTTGTCCTTGTAAATGCCGATCACTTCGAACGGCACACCATTGATCATGATCTCCTTGTTCAGCGGATCGAGGTCGCCGAACAGGCGCTCCGCCATCAGCGTGGACAGCACGGCGACACGCGCGCCCGTTCGGGCTTCGGCACTCGTGAAGGCTCGGCCGGGATACACCTCCGGCGCCGAGATCGTCGACCATTCCGCCGAGTAGCCTTCGAGTGAGGCGCCCGGGAGTTCGCGGTCGCGATAACGCGCGGCGGCACTCCAGTCGAGACGTTCTCCAACCGCTTCCACGGTGGGCAACCGGCGAATGGCCTCGATCTCGTTGCTCCGCAGCGGTGGATTGCGCAGCCAGGTGCATGTCCCTTCCGAGCCGTCGCAATTCTCGAAGGAGATCGGATACCGCATCACGAAGAATGTCGTGGGGCCGGTACTCGCAAAGTCGCGCGCGACTGACTGGTTGATGCCATGGATCGCGGCCGAGATGGCGACCACGACAAAGACCCCCACGGCGATACCGAGAATGGTCAGGCCAGCGCGCACCTTGTTGGCGCGGCAGGCGTCGATCGCAATGCGTACGCCCTCGGCGGCGGAGAACATCGAGGCAAAGGCCATACGCTACTCCTGTCGCAGCGCGAGAATGGGGTCGAGCCGCGAGGCGCGATTGGCCGGATACACGCCGGAGATGATCCCCACGCCAGCACCCAGCGCCACGCCAACCACGATCGACCACGGTGCCACACTCGCCGGCAGCGGGGTCGCGGCCGCCAGCAGTTGTGCGAGCGCAATGCCGAGCGCGACGCCGATGGCCGACCCGACCGTGCCGAGGGTGGACGCTTCAATCAGAAATTGCAGCAGGATGTCGCGCCGCTTGGCACCCAGTGCCTTCCGGATGCCGATCTCGCGCGTACGCTCGGACACCGCCACGAGCATGATGTTCATGATCACGATGGCACCTACGACCAGGCCGATCGAGGGCAGGGCAATGCCGGCGAGCACGAGATAGCGTTTGATCTTGTTCCAGAATTCGAGCGCCGAGTCAGCGGTCTGCAACGCGAAGTCATCCTTCTGCCCCGGACGCAGCCGATGCACGGCCCGCATGGTGGCGCGCACGATCTCCATCGTTTCGCGCATCGCCACTTCACTGGGCGCCTGAATCGCGATGGCGTCGACAATGTTGGGGCGGCTGTTCAGCAGACGTCGGGCGGGCGAACGCCACGACGTGACGAGAAAGTTGTCGAAGGACATACCGAATGCCTTCCCCTGCGATTCAGCCACTCCCACCACGCGATACGGCACGCCGCCCAGCTTGACCTCGCGGCCGATCGGATCGAGGCCCGGGAAGAGCCGGTCGGCGGCATCGAGACCGATCACCACCACCTTCTCGCCACGCGCGAGCTCCTGATCGGAGAGCGGCCGGCCGCTGCTCACACCGAGTTTCTTCACCTCGAAATACTGACCGTCGACGGCAAACACCCGGACCGTGCGCGGCTTGCCGCTGACGGACGACGACACGGAGATCTGGTCTTCACTGGTGAGGTACCACTTCACGTCGGCCGGCAGGTCACGCACCACGGGCGCGACATCGGTGATTTCGAGACGCCGGCGACGGCGATACTCCTCCCACGTGGCATTGTCCACATCGCCGATATTGATGTTCGGACGGTGGCGCAGCTCGAAGGTATTGACGCCAATCAGTTTCCCGATGAGATCATCTTCGAGGTAGCGTCCCATCCCCTCGACGATCGACACGACGGAGATGAGAAACATCACGCCGATGCAGACCCCGAGCAGGGTGAACGCACTCTTGAGTTTTTGGACCCTGATGGTGATCAGGGCCAGGCGTACGGCTTCGAAGAAATGCATGAGGCGTCTCGCGCAGCGGGAGGGGGCTGCTTTGAGATACGGCCTGCCACGCCGTGAGTTTCGTGCGCCGCCAAACACAAACGAGGCGCTCGATAGTCGAGCGCCTCGTTGTGTGCACACGGAATTCGTGTGTCAGTCTGCGTCGGTGTGCACCGCCGCCGTCATGTCCTAGTGGACGCGTTCGCCGGTGATCTTCGCGGCGTATTGCTCGCGTGTTTCGTCACTCGAGATGACACCGTCACGCAGCACGATCACACGCTTGGCGTGCACCGCGATGTCCGGTTCGTGCGTCACCATGACCACCGTCTGCCCCTGCGCCGCAAGCTCTTCGAACACCCGCATGATTTCTTCGGACGTCTGCGAATCGAGGTTACCCGTGGGTTCGTCGGCAAGCAGAATGGACGGCCGGTTGACCAGCGCGCGGGCAATGGCCACACGCTGACGCTGACCACCGGAGAGTTCATTGGGCCGGTGATGCATACGCTGACCCAACTGCACCCGCTCGAGCGCCTCGGTGGCGCGCTTTTTCCGTTCGTCGGCCGAGATGCCGGCGTAGACGAGTGGCAGCTCGACGTTCTGGAGTGCCGATGCGCGGGGAAGCAGGTTGAACGTCTGAAAGACGAAGCCGATTTCCTTGTTGCGCACGCGGGCCAGTGCGTCGTCGGACATTTCCGAGACGAGCATGCCGTTGAGCCAGTATTCACCTTCGTTGGGTGTATCCAGGCAGCCGATGAGGTTCATGAGCGTGGATTTGCCCGAACCCGACGGTCCCATGATGGCAACGTATTCGTTCCGGCGGATGGCCAGATCGACGCCACGCAGCGCTCGCACGATTTCGCCGCCCATGTCGTACTGCCGCTTGAGCTGGCGGGTGACGATAACCCAATCCTTGTCTGGCGCGGCGCCGGCGCGCGACACCACCGCGAGCCGTTCGCCTGTCGTGCTGAGACCGATGTCGTCGAGGGTCGCGCTCACGATTTCTTTCCTGGTGCCGGAGTCTTTTCTTCAGGCTTGGCGGTCTTGATCAGCGCGCCGTCCTTGAGTTCACGGATCGCCTGGTAGGTGCCTGCCACGATGGTCTCGCCCGCTTTCAGCCCTTCAAGTACTTCGAAGTGGCGCTCGCCGGCAATCCCTACCTTTACGGTCCGGAAGCTCACTTTGTTGTCGGCTCCGACCACAAACACGCCTTCGACATCCCGCTTGCCCACTTCCTTGGCCGGTTGGGACCGACCGACGGTCACGGCGGTGTCGGCGTTGGGGAGCTTTTCGTTTTCGCGCACGGTCAGCGCGATGATCGGGATCGACAGCACCTTGGTCCGGTTGGCCGTCACGATCTTGGCCGTGGCCGAGAAGTCGGGGCGGGTCTCGGGTGGCGGATTGAGCAGCTGCACGCGCACTTCGTAGTCGATGGCCTGGTCGCCCGTGTTGGAGGCCGCCGTCTTGGTCACCGAGCTGTTCGAGATCTCGACCACCTTGCCCACGAATGTGGTGTCGGCAAAGGCGTCGATCTGGATGAGGGCCGAGTCGCCGACACTGATGCGAGCCACGTCCGTCTCGTCCACCTTGACCTTGGTTTCGAGCACGCTCATGTCACTGATCGTGAGCAGCGTGGCATCGGCCCGATTGAGCGTGCCCATGATCGCCGTTTCGCCCTCTTCGACATTGAGGCGCGTCACCTTGCCGCTCATCGGCGCCACAATCGTTGTCCGGCTGAGCGCCTGCTTCGCGTCACGCACCGAGGCGACTGCCTGTTCCACACCGAAGTTGGCCGCTTCGAGCTGCGCCTTGTTCACCTCGGCCTGCGTCCGGAGCTGCTCCAGCTGATCGTCGCTGACGAGCGTCGGCGACTGCTTTTTGATGTTCTCGGAGCGTTCGAAGTTTTTCTGTGACTGGATCATGTTGGCGCGGGCCTGAGCGGCCTGAGCGCGCGTCGAGGCCAGACCGGCTTCCGCACGCTGCAACGCGGCGGTCACCTGTTCCGGATCGATCTGGAGCAGGAACTGCCCCTTCTTCACCATGTCGCCTTCCCGCACGGCCAGGCGAACAATCTTGCCAGTCACGTCGGCGCTGACATCGACCTTCGTGCGCGGCTGGATCTGTCCGCTGGCCGTCACGGATGCGACGAGGTCGCGGGCTTCGACCGCCTCCGTCCGCACCTCGACTGCCTTCACCTTGCCTTTATTGATGCTGGTCCACGTCAGCGCGCCAATCGCGCCAACGACGACCACACCCATGACGATCTTTACCGTCTTGGTCATGTACTCTTCCGGTTAGCGAAGGGGACGGCCAACGGCCGCCTCCAGAGTCGTGAATGCTCGTTGCACATCGTATACTGCGGTAATGCGATCGGTTTCGGCTCGTTCGTAGTCGCCACGGGCCTGCTGGAGATCGACGATGCTCGCCAGTCCTACACGATAACGCTCCTGCGCCAGCGCGAGTGCCGTACGCGCTGTACGGACGTTCTGTTCCTGGAGTGTCACCGTCTGCTGCGCGGTGGTCAGCGAGAGGAACGACGACGTCACATCCGCCACCACTCTGAGCTCCTGCCCCCGCACGTCGTTCTGTGCGTTTCGCCGCGCGACGGTGGTCTGTTCGATCTGCTGCTCGCGACGGAATCCGTTGAAGATCGGCAGCGAAAACGAGGCCGAGAGGCTGTACGGATTGCGGGTGAAGTCGAACGGGTACTTGGACTGCCCATCGCGAATCGCCTGCTCGTCCGCCGCGGTGAAGGCGATGGCGTTGCAGTTCGTGAGGTTGTTGGGAAGGTTCACGGCCGCGCGCACTTCTTCCGAGCGGATGCAGCTGGCTTTCGACGCCAGCGCGCCGGCCTGCCCCTGCTGAATGAGCACGCCCGTATTGGTGTAGCGATTGGTGTTGCCGGAGACGCTGGCACTCAGGTTGAGCGACGGGAAATACTGACTCCGTGCCGAGGCGGCGTTGCGGGCGGCCACCTCTTCCCGGGAGCGCAGCGCTTCGATCTGGGGATTGCCCTTGCGCGCCATGTCGAGGATGGACGGCAGTTCGAGCGTTGGCGCCGTCGGCAGATTGGCGTCGAGCGCTGCGCCGGGGGTCGGTTCCACGCCGATGGCCTGGAAGAGCCGCACGATTTCAATCGCGGCCTGATTGCGCTGGTTGAGCGCGGCTACCCGCTGCTGTCCGTTGGCGACTTCTGCGCGCTGGACGTCAAGCTGCGTACCCGAACCCACCTGCAAGCGGGCCTGCGCCAGCTGCAACTGCACCGCCGTGGTGGCGACGAGCGTATCCTGAAGCGCGGCGCGCGCCTGCGCCTGCAGCGCCGTGAGGTACTGGGTGGTGACGTTGTTCTTGACCTGCTGTTCCGCGGCCGCAATGTCGGCTTCAGTCGCGTTCTGGCCGGCGCGGGCCGCCCTGCGGTCATTGATTGTGGCGAGCGACAGATTCAGCTGCGCACTTCCGCTCACGCCGGTCGACAGCTGATCGTTTGTCGCGCCGAAGGACTGCCCCTGAAAGAACGTCGGGCGGCCTTCGCGGTAGTCGGTGCTGAAACTGGAGTTGACACTCGGAATGAATGCGCCGTTGGCTGCCCGAACCTGCGCGGCGGCAGTCCGGCGTGCATTCACGGAATTCTGGAGTGCGGGATTGTTGCGCTTGGCGAGCGCCAAGGCATCGGTCAGCGTGAGCACGGAACCGGCGGGCGCCGTCGACTGAGCGCCGAGGGACGAAGCGGTCAGAGCACCAGCGGTGGCCAGTGCGATCGCTAAAGCGTGAATGCGCATGAGAACGGGGCGAGGGAAGGTCGAGGACAGGGGGCCGTACGCGGGCCGCATTGACACGGTTTCAGCCGCACACGGGTCCGGAGATTGGTCAGCAGGGTGGACGGGCTGGTTGCCCGTCATTGGATCGCCGCAATGCCGAATGGGTTCACACCACATGGACGAGCTGGTCATCGCGGAATGTCGTCGCGCAGCGCGCGAAATCCACGGGCGGGGATTTCGAGCCGCAGCAGCCGATCATCCGCGTCGGACCAGACCAAACGCGTTTCATTGCTGGCGGTCACGACGCGCCACTGACGGGCAACGCGCCGGGCGCCCGCTATGGAGACGGTATCGTCGGCGCGATCGAGAACCAAGCGCACCGTGCCCTGTCGATTGGCACTGGGGGTCAGCACCGGGATGATGAGCGAATCACCCACGCGGAGCGTCCGGTGCCGTACCAGCAGGGCATACTGACTGACGCCCTCATCTTCCAACACGCGCGCCCCCGGGACGAGCAGGTACTCGCGAGCGGCCTCGCCCGATGTACTTCGCGCCAGTGTAGTGAAGCGTCCGCGCACACGCTGGCCGCCCAGTCGCAACGTCACGATCGCACCTTCGCGCTCTTCAATGGAATACCGAACCGGCACGGCCGCGGAATCAGTCTCCAGTCGCACGGCGGCCCGTCGATCACCGATCGCCGATTCGGCGCGCAATTCGAGCGCGACACCATCGGCCCCGGTCAGCTGTTGTACGGAGAATTGCTCACGGCCCGCACGCTGGTCGTTGGTGTACAGCGTAAAACTGCCCACATCGACGCGCAGTGCCTGCGGCTCCGGCCGCGCGGACGCAGACGTCGCACTCGCGGTCGCAAGCAGCGAGGTGACCAGGGCAGCGACGGGCCACACACCGCGGACCGTCGATTCGATTGGGGGCATCCTTGAAAGCTAACTGATTCGGTCCGGCCCTTCGCCTTCTTTCCGCAGACGGGGTATTCTGGGAACGATGAGCGACCAAGCCCCGAGTCCCGCCGCACCGGCGTCCGATGCCCCAACCGAGCGGCCGGAGCGCTGGCCGCTGGATTGGGTCGTCAGCGCCTCGGTCTGCTTGCTGGCGCTGGTCGCGTGGCAGCGGACCCCAGGATGGACGGCACTGGCGCTCGCCATGGTGGGAGCCGTGGGCGCCGCGTGGTGGACCCGGGCGCTACGGAGGCCGCGCGTCTGGGCCATCGGAACCACGGTCCTGCTGGTCATGGCGCTGGTACTGGCCGTTGGTGACACGCGAACGCTGGGGCTGGCGTCGGCCGACTGGAAGGCGTGGTCGGCCGCCGAACGCGAAGCGCGCGCGACGCGCATTGCCAATGATGTAGCGGATGTGGCGGATCAGCTCACGCGTGCAGCCGACGCGATTGCGACCGACTCGGGTCGGCTGGCCAATGTCGTCAAGGGCGCCGGTTCGCTGTCGCTGCCGATGGACGGTCGCGCCGAATCAGCGCTGCTCGTCTTCGATGGCTCGCGACTGGTGGCGCGCGTGGGCCAGCTTCGGACCCAGGTCGGCGCCCGCGGCGAGCCGGGGATCACGCTGGTCGAGGATGCGTTTTACTCGTCGCTGGTGGCGCGCGCGCGCTCGGCCGACGGGAGCCAGAGCGTAGTCGCGGTGGCGCTCGTCTCGGCGATCCCGCCGGCGGATCATTTTGCCCGCGCGCTCACCCGGACATTGACCGGCGGTGACGATCGGGAGCACACCACGATTGAATCGCCGGATTCGTCGCGCGTGGAGGCGGGCAGCACGGTGATCGTGGTACCCGACGGCACACGACGGCTGGCTCGCGTACGTGCGATGGCGCGCAGCGAGGAAGAGACGCGGCTGGCCTTGCTGCAACGCGCCCGCGCGCGCACCGCGGTGCCGCTGGCAATGGCCGCGTTGCTGCTGCTGGTGGCCAGTTGGCGTCGACCGGCGCGCACGGTGCACCGATTGGCGGTGACGGCGGTCCTGATCATCGCCATCGGTATGGCGCCGCTCAGCGCGTTGTCCAACGTCTCCGCACTCTTCGATGCCTCCAGCTACTTCGCCCCGATGGGCGGACCGCTGACCGCAAATGTCGCCGCGTTGCTGCTGACCACCGCGCTGTGTCTCGCCATGTTGTTTCTGACACTCCGTAGTGGCCGCGTGAATCGCTTGACCAGTTCGCGGCTGCTCGCCGCAGGGATTGTGCTGCTCACGGCGTCGCTCGGCCCCTTCCTGCTGCGTGATCTGGCGCGCGGTATTGTGCTGCCAACGACCACCGTCAGCCTGGAATTGTGGATTGCGTGGCAACTGGCGATTGCGTTGGCGGGGGCGTCGGTGCTCCACCTTGGTGCGGCGGCCGGCCGTACGGTGTTGGGGAATCGACGCGGCCTGCCTCCGATGACGGCGCCGACGCTCGCGCTGGTAGCCGCGCTCATGGCGCCGGTGTTGTGGCGGGCGCCGGGCGCGTGGCCGGGATGGTATCCGATCCTGTGGGTGCTCGCGATCGCGGCCCTGGCGCTGACGCGGCGCGGTGTTGCACTCGTGACGGGCGCCGCCGTCATTGCCGGCGCGGGTGCGGTGACGCTCACGTGGGGCGCCACGGCGCGTGCGCGCATGGTACTCGCGGAGCAGGATCTTGGGACCCTGTCGGCGATCGACAAAGATGCGGATCGGCTGTTGCAGCGCCTCGCCGTCGCCATCGTGGTCGACCCGTTGAGTGTGTCCACGCGCGAAGGATTGCTGCGCCGGTACGCCGAAAGTGAACTCGCGCAGGCCGGGTATCCGGCACGTCTTGCACAGTGGGATTCGTCGTCGGGCGTGGCTCCGATTCGCGCGCTGGAACTGGCGCCGGTGGTCGACACGGTCGGTGCGCAGGCGACGGTGGCCGCGATCGCCCGCGAGAGTGGCACCATCGAACTGCGTGCGTTCGAAGACGGCCCGACGACGGTGCTCATTGCCGCGGTGCCATCGCCGGACGGGCGGGTGGTGACGATTGCCGTGCCGCCTCGCACGCGGCTGCTGCCCACCGATCCGTTTGCGGCGCTGACGGGACTTGCCGGTGCACGCGGCGGCGAGCCGCCGTATCGGTTGACGCTCGCGCCCACCGCCACGCCCGTCGCGGCCACCTCGGCGCTGCAGTGGCGTCGTCGAGGAGACGCGATGCACGGCGATGGATTTGCGGCAGGCGGCGGCGATGCGCGCGCGGCGCATGTCGAAGTCGACTTGCGTGGCCTCGATGCGCTGCTGCCGCGCGGTGCGCTCTTGATTCTGCTGGATGTCGGGGTGGTCCTGCTGCTGTGGGGCGCAAGCGCCATGGCAGACGGTGCCTTTGTCCGCTGGTTTGACGTGCGGCGCAGCCGGTTGTGGCGCTCATATCGTGCAAGGCTGTCGGCCGCGCTGCTCGCATTTTTTGTCGCGCCGGCCAGTCTCTTTGCCGGCTGGTCGTGGTATCGGTTGCAGGATGACGACCGCGCTGCGCGCGAGCTGCTGGTGCGAGAGGCGCTGCGGACCGCGGCCGGCGATGTCGTGCGCCGCGATCTCGCGTCGACCGCGTCGAGTGTGGGCTCGCCGCTCCTTCTCTATCGGCACGCGCAACTCGGCACCGCAAGCGACACGTTGCTCACCGCGCTGGCGCCGCTCGGACGCCTGCTGCCCGCTTCACTCGACGCATCGGATTTCGGAACCGACGATGTCTTCACGACACGTCGCATTCCGATTGGCGATGCGGCGGCGTTGGTGGGATTCCGGCGGGTCAGTGGCGTGGGCGAGGATCTCGTGGTGGTGACGCCCGCCCGCGGCGATGAGTTTGCACTCGACGCGCGGCGTGAAGATCTGGGCGTGCTGCTGCTCTTTACCGTGGCGATGGGTGCGCTGGCCGCGATCTGGTCGAGTGGCATCGCCGCGCGTTCACTCGCGCGTCCCGTGGGCGCGCTCAGAGAGGCCGCGCTGACCATCGCGGCCGGCGGTCAGGGGCGCGTGCTCGGCAGTGCGCCGGCTTCGGAGTTTGCGCCCGTGTACCGCGCGTTTGGCCGCATGGCGGAGGATCTCTCCACCAGTCGGGCAGCACTCGAGGCGGCGCAACGACGCACGGCGGCGGTGTTGCAGCACGTGGCCAGCGGCGTACTGGCGATGCGCGCGGACGGCGACATCCTGATTGCCAATCCGCGCGCTGAACAGCTGCTGGGCGTGCCGCTCCGCCACGCCGGGGCCAGCCTCACGCAGTTGCCGCCGGCACTGGCGTACGTCACCGAACGGTGCGTCGCGTTTCTTGCCAGCGACGCAGACGAAGAAGCGTTCGACCACCAGCTGGCCGGACGGCAGATGACCGGTCGCCTCACGCGCCTCACCGCCGGCGCCGTGCTGACGCTTGATGATGTGACCGAGCTTGCGTCGGCTCAGCGCGTTCTGGCGTGGGGCGAGATGGCGCGGCAGGTTGCCCACGAAATCAAGAATCCGCTCACGCCGATTCGGCTCGGTGTGCAACATCTGCGGCGGGCGTATCGTGATGGCCGCGGCGACTTCGCCAGTATTCTCGATACCAACGTGACACGCGTGTTGGCGGAGATCGATCATCTCGATGAAATCGCCCGCAGCTTCAGTCGTTACGGAACGGCGCCAGACCAGCGCGGTCCGGCCATCGCCGTCGATGTGACGCGGGTCGTGCGCGACGTCATCGAACTCGAGCGACTCGGCGAAGGCGATGTGTCGTGGGTGCTCGATTTGCCGCTCGATGATCGACAGATCACCGCGCTCGGACAGCACGACGAGCTCAAGGAAGTCGTCCTCAATCTGCTCGAAAATGCGCGCCTGGCATCGGCCCGGACGGTCACCGTCGTGGTGCGAAATGCGCCGGGTGGCGTCCTGATTGACGTGCGGGACAACGGGCAGGGCATCGCGGCCGATGTGTTACCACACGTCTTCGAACCGCACTTTTCGACGCGGACCAGCGGAAGCGGCCTCGGACTCGCCATCAGTCGCCGCCTGATCGAGGGGTGGGGGGGGCGGATCACCGTGGAAAGCGTACCGGGCGAGGGGACGGTGGTACACCTGCTGCTCCGGTCGGTTTGATCCCGGTGAGGTCCGGCTTTGCATCTTCCAGCCGCATCAAGTCGCCAGACGGGTTAAACTGAAGGATGTCTTCGGATTCCCTTGCCGCAGTGCATCGCGAGACCACCTCGCCACCGCCGCATCTTGAGTCATGGACGCTGCCACCCGGCTGGTCCTGGGGGAGCGAAGGACTCTTGCGCGAGCATCGGCACTATCAGGAAGTGGTCGACGCGCTCGGGCGCTCGCTGTCATTGGTCAGTGCGCCCGATGAGTCGCATGGGGATTGGCTGAAACGCGAGGCGCGGGCGTTGGCGCATCGCAATCACCCGTCCATTCCTACGACGTATCACTACTGGGCGTCGTACCAGGAAAGTCGTCGCGGCCCCGGCTATCTGCGCCGCTGGATCAGCGGGGAAACCGTGCGGTCGCGCGTTTCGCGGCTGGGGCCGGAGGCGGTGCCGTTTGCGCTGCAGGTGCTGCGCGAGGCCGGGAGTACGCTCGCGTATCTGCACGACACCGGCGCCGCGCATGGCGCGATCTCGTCCAACACGGTCTGGTTGACGCCGGGCGGCCGCTTGTGGCTGCTGGGCTGGGAATGGGTGCTGCCGCGCGAGGTCTTGCCGGCCGGCCTCACACCCGATCGCCGACTGATGGACTCACCGCCCGAATGGGCGAGCGGCGAATGGCGTCCCACGCCCTCGTCCGATCAGTGGCAGTTGGGGGCCATGCTGTTCACCATGCTCACCGGCGAAACACCGCCGGAATTCGACACCCCGCCACTCGCCCTGCTGCGCGCCGACTGTCCACAGTCGCTCGCCGTGGTGATTGCGCGTACGCTGCATGTCGATCCCGAGCAGCGGTATCCGTCGTTGGCCGCGATGCTCCGCGATCTCGACCGGCATGGGCCGGCGCGGCCGGTGTTCATCGCGCCGGAAGGTGATGAACTCCCGCTGGTGCTGGACTCTCCCGAAGAACGGCTGCGGTGGGCCACCGGCGACGACTACGAAATTCTCGCACCGCTTGGACGCGGGATGTTCGGCAGCGTGTGGCGTGCGCGTGATCTGTCACTGGCACGCGAAGTGGCGATCAAGGTGCTGCATCCACATATCGCCCGCGATGATGTGGCAGTGGCACGCTTTCGGCGCGAGGCGCGGCTGGCGGCGCAACTCGCGCATCCGGCAATTGTCCCGATTTACGACACCGATTCCCGCGGCGATGTGGTGTGGTACACCATGGAACTCGCCGAAGGCGGCTCGGTGGCGAGTCTGGTCACGCGCAGCGGACCGCGACCGTTCGAAGAGATTGCCGAACCCGTGGATGACGTCCTGGAAGCGCTGATCGCGGCGCACTCCAGCGGCATCATTCACCGTGATCTCAAACCCGAAAACATTCTCATCGACCGGTATCGCCGCTGGCGCATCGGTGACTTCGGCATTGCCTACGCGCTTGGCGAGGAGCGTGCCGGCACCTCGGGCACGCCGTCATTTGCCGCACCTGAGCAACTGCTCGGTGAAGCGCAGGGGCCGGCCACAGACTGCTTTGCACTCGCGTGCATTGCGTTCTACGTGTTGACGGGCAAGACGCCCTTCGGCGACGGCCCGGCGGAGACGGTGCTGGCGCAGCAACTGTCGGACACGATGCCGGAGCGGCTGGTGCAGGAGGGTTTCTCCGACGCGCTCGCCGACTGGCTGCAGCGCGGGCTGGCCGCCAGCGTCGAAGACCGTTTCGCCGACGCCGAGGAGATGCGTGCGGCGTGGCGTCAGGTGGTACGGTCGATGCGTCGTGCCGAAGACGAGCGACCCTGGTGGCGTCGGCTCATTGAGGGGCCGGCTGAGGAAGGCGCAGCTTCACCGACTTCTGATTGGTGAACTCGCGACACCCGCTGATTCCGAGCTCCCGGCCCACGCCGGAAAGTTTGATGCCTCCAAACGGGATCAGCGGGTCCGAGACAACCATGTCGTTCACGAACACCATGCCGACGTCGAGCGCGGCAATACAGCGATCGGCAAGCGCTACGTCGCGGGTCCAGACGCTGGCACCAAGGCCATAGGGTGAGGCGTTGGCGGTGATGATCGCCTCCTCTGGCGTGGCGACGCGAAAGACAGCGGCAACAGGACCAAACAGCTCTTCGCAGGCGGCTGGCGCGTCTGTGGGCACGTCGACCAATACGGTGGGCGGATAGAAGTAGCCCAGCGAGCTGGCGCCGTCTCCACCCACGAGTGCGCGCGCGCCGGCTGCCACCGAGTCGGCCACTTGCTTCGCCAGACCATCACGCACATTCGCGGTGGCGATCGGACCAATCTGTGTGCGCTCATCGCGCGGATCGCCCACCACCAAGCGCCGCATTCCGTCGGTGAAGTGCGCGAGAAATTCGTCGTAGACTGCGTCGCACACGATGAAGCGCTTCGCCGCAATACACGATTGTCCGGAGTTGACCGTCCGAGCCGCCACGGCCGCCGCCGCTGCCGCGGGGACATCGGCATCGGGTAGCACGAGAAACGGATCGCTTCCGCCGAGTTCGAGCACCACCTTTTTGAGATGCGCGCCGGCGGTTTGCGCGACATGTCGGCCGGCGCGTTCGCTGCCGGTGAGTGTGACGCCGCAGATCCGCGCATCCGCGATGACGGCGTCGAGCTGATCCTGTTCGATCAGCGCCACCTGGCAGGGGGCGCTCGCGGCGTCACCATCGGACGACGCACTCGCACTCCGCACGGCCGCAGACGCCTCGTCGATGCAGCGTTGCAGCAAGAGCGCGCTTCCCGCAACGGAGTGTGCGGGCTTGATGACGATGCCGTTGCCCGCAAGCAGTGCGGGGACGGCAAATCGCAGCGCTTGCCAATGCGGAAAATTCCACGGCATGATCGCGAGGATGGTTCCCATCGCGTCGTACCGAATGACCACCGACGTGTCGGCATCCGATGACACGTGTTCCGGCGCGAGTGCACGCGCGGCCAGCGCGGGTGCCTGATCGCAGAGCATCGCGCACTTGTCGATTTCCGCGCGTGCGGCGACGATGGGTTTACCCATCTCGCTCGTCAATTCCAGCGCCATGGCCTCGCGATGACGCCGCAGCGCCGCCCCGAGTGCGGTCACCCACCGCGCGCGCTCAGCGAGCGTTCGTGTGCGCCACGTGCCCTGATCCTGATGCACGCGTTGCAGCAGCGCCTCGCGCGCAGCAAGGTCGAGTGGAGCAAAACGGCCCAGTTCGACGCCGCTCGTGGGATCGATCGATACAAAGGTCATACAACGAAACTCGGCGCTCACCCTGTCAGGGGCAAGCGCCGAGCGGCGTACTCAACGTGTCATTGGTCAATGTGGTTGCATCGCGAGCGATGCGCATCCCGTCAGGCCATGCGCTGTGGCGCGAAGGGTTTTCCGTTGGCGGCCGTGGGGAACCGCGCTGCGGCCGAGACCGCTGCGGCACGTGCAATGGCCGCCACATCGGGCGGTACCGTCAGCGCAGGGACCGCGAGTGGAACGCGATTGAGTGATCCCTTGACGCGCTGTCGGACGGACGCGCGCGCGTTGGATGTGAGCTTCCGGCGCTTTTTCCGCGCGTACAACAGCGCGTCGGCGCGCGCGAGCAGTTCACCGAGTGTGGCGTGGTCGGTTGGACGCACGCGCGTATGGCCAATGGTGAGTGACAAGGGCATCGCCAGCTCACCCGACGCGTTGAGCAGCGTGACGCGCTCCTCGATGCGCTTCTGGATGATGCGTGCCGCCGCTCGGTCTGCATCGAGCGCCATGATCGTGAACTCGTCGCCGCCCAGGCGGGCGACCACATCCGAATCGCGCACGGCGCGTCGCAACAGACGTCCGACCGCCGCGAGCGCCCGGTCGCCCTCGGCGTGCCCGTACACGTCGTTGAGCATCTTGAAGTCGTCCATGTCGACGTACAGCAGGACGGCATCCTTCTCTTGTCGGCGCGCAATGCGGAGTTGCTGCTCGGCGAGCGTGAGAAACCCGCGCCGGTTGTAGAGACTGGTCAGATCGTCGGTCAACGTGGCGCGGCGCAGACGCATCTCCTCGCGTTTGCGCGACGAGATGTCCTTGAGGGTGACCGCAATGCCGTCGGCCGTCGGGACCGCCTGATGATGCAGCCAACCGCCCGCGAACTGCCGGCGATTCACGCGCAGTTCCTCGACGATCGGGGTGTGCTCGGTGATGGCCTTGGTGTAGCGCGTGAACACCTCGCCGCTCAACGCCTCGGGGAAATCGCGTCGCAAGTGTCGCCCGATGACATGCTGACGTTCCGCGTGCACGAGTTGGGCGCCACTCGCGTTCACATCGGCGATCTCAAAGTCGGTAATGGTGCCATGGACGTTGCGCACGGCGCGCATGAGGAAGACGCCGTCGGCATTTGCCTGCATCGCTTCCTGCAACTGCCGCGCGCGAATCTCGTTTTCCTTGTCGCTTGCGGCCCGTGTCATGAGCTCGCGATGGAGGAGCCGCCATCCCATCAGCGCCATGGCCAGCGAGGCGAGCGAAAGAAACGGGGCAGCCTGTCCGAACGTCGGCAGCAGTCGCTGGGCTGGGAGCGCACCAATGGCGTCACTCAGCACCGGGACGGCGGTATGCCAAGAGGCGCCCATGGACAAAAGTCCACCGGCACCGGCGAAGACAGCGAGCGCGATCCAGAAGAGCGCACGCATGGCGAGACGATCGAGCATGACAGGTTTGTGGATGCATAGCCGGTTCCAGCACGCCTGCATCGGTCGTGGTTGGAAACACCCCGTCGCATCAACGGCATGTGTCTGCCACTCAAAGCAACGCCCGTGCCACTCAGCCCAGTCACCGGCCATTTCACATACCGACAGTCCCGGCACAGAATGCGTAAAGTCTTGTAATACATTGTCTTACGCCGAGACCAGAAGATTCGGCACGTATTCGGGCTTTCAAGCAAACCATCCGGCGTCGTTCAATCGAACGTCGTGATCACTTTGTCCGTCCGGCGAACCCGCCCGGCAGAAAGTGCCGAGCGGGGAGCGGCTGATCAGTCTGCTCCGAGCAGCAGTCGCGTCTCGATGGCACGATACCGGGCTTCCGCGTCGCGATCCGGCTTGATGAGCGACACCACAATGCCGGTCAGGAAGGAGAGTGGAATGGTGACCAGCGCCGGATTCTTGAGCGGGAAGATCGCGGTGGGGTGGTGAAGCAGATCTACCTGAACGGCGGGTGACAGCGCGATCAGCGTGAGCGTGGAGAGCGCCCCGACCGCCATGCTGGTGGCTGCGCCCACGGTGCTGGTGCGTCGCCAGAAGATGCTCAGGACCAGGGCGGGAAAGTTGGCGCTCGCGGCGATGGCGAAGGCCAGCCCCACCATGAACGCGACATTCTGTCCTTTGAACGCAACGCCAAGCACGATCGCCACGGCGGCCAGCCCGATCGTCGCGATGCGAGCCACCTTGAGCTCTTCCCCGTGTTTCGGATGTCCTTTCCGAATCACGCTCGCCCAGAGGTCGTGGGAAATCGTCGCGGCGCCCGACAGCGCAAGCCCGGCGACCACGGCGAGAATCGTGGCGAAGGCCACCGCCGCAATGAAGCCAAGAAACGGACGACCGCCGAGCAATTCTGCGAGCATCGGGGCGGCCATGTTGCCGCCCGCATCGATGCCCTTGATGGCGTCGGGACCCACCAGCACCATCGCGCCAAAACCGAGCACGAAGGTCATGAGATAGAACATGCCGATGAGCCCTGTCGCGATGAACACCGATTTGCGCGCGGCGCGTGCATCGGGAACGGTGTAGAAACGCATCAAAATGTGCGGCAGTCCCGCGGTGCCGAACATGAGGGCCAGGCCGAGCGAGATGGCGTCGAGTGGGTTGGATACGAGTTTGCCCGGCGCCAGCACACCGGCGCCGTACTGGCGCGCCGCTTCGGCGAACAGTGCACGCGGATCGAAGCCAAACCGCGACAGCACGAGCAGCGCCAAGGTGGCCGCGCCGCCGAGCAGCAGAAACGCCTTGATGATCTGCACCCAGGTGGTGGCCAACATGCCGCCAAAGAGCACATACGCCATCATCGCGATGCCCACGATGATCACCGCCGTTTCGTACGGGATGCCGAAGAGCAATCGGATCAAGCCGCCGGCGCCCACCATTTGGGCGATGAGATAGAACGCAATGGTAGCCAACGTGCCGCACGCGGCCGCGATCCGCACCGGCACGGGATCGAGTCGCGCGGCGACGACATCGGCAAACGTGTATCGACCGAGGTTGCGCAGCGGCTCGGCAATGAGAAACAGCACGACTGGCCATCCGACGAGCCAGCCGGTGGAGTAGATGAGCCCATCAAAACCACTCGTCGAAACCAGACCGGCGATGCCAAGAAATGATGCCGCGCTCATGTAGTCGCCGGCGAGCGCGAACCCGTTCTGCCCCGCCGTCACGGAACGGCCGGCGGCGTAGAAGTGCTCGGTCGTGCTGGTGCGTCGCGCGGCCCAATAGGTGATGCCCAGCGTGAGGGTGATGAACCCCGCAAAAAAGCCGATGGCCACGCGATCCGGTCTGCCAAATGCCGAGGCGGCCTGCAGTGCCAAGACGAGGTGGTTCATCGTTCGCTCCGCGCAGCCGCATCATCGTCCGCGTGGTGCGCACGCAAGGCGGCGAGCGCCGGATCGTAGACGCGATTGGCCCACTGCACGTACACGTACGTCAGCGTCCACGCGGCGACGATCACCAGAGCCCCGAGGAGAATGCCCAGGGACAGGCCGTCGTGGAGCAACGTGGCCAGCAAGACTGGCTGGTACGCGACGAGGATGATGAATCCGAAATAGACAACGACCATACCGGTCGTCAGAGCGGCGGCGATGCGCCAGCGACGGGCCGCGAGGACGCGGGTGGCCTCGACGGCCGAGAGAGACGGAGAGGCCATATCGCGCGAAGGTACCGACGGGGCATCTCAGGGCAAGGGGAGAGTGACGTATATTGTGCGGGCGTCCATTCACCCTCTTGTTTCGACTGACGTGACCAAGCGTATGGCCATCGCGATGGCGAGCCTGATTTCGGGCATCGTCGCGCTCTATCTGCACCTCTGGAAGCTCGGACTCACTGGCACGCTGGCGTGCAGCGTGAAGGAGCGCGGCTGCGAGTACATCCAGGGCAGCAAGTACGGCTGGTTCTACGGGGTCGATGTCGCGCTGATCGGTGCCGTGGGCTACGCGTTGCTCTTTGTGGCTGCGTTGGTCAGCACGACGCCGAAGTTTGAAGACAGCAAATGGCCGAATACCCTGATGCAGCTGATGATCTGGCCGGCGGTGCTGTTTACACTCCGTCTCAAGTATGCGGAGTTCATCATTCTCAATGGATTCTGCCCGTGGTGCGCCGTGTCCGCCGTGACCATCGCGCTGTGCGCGATCCTGGTCGTGCTCGACCGTCGTCGTGCGTTGACGTGAGTGACTACGGCGTGTCCGCGTCGCCGACCATGACGGCGTACCACGTCTTGAGCACTTCGCGCATCGGGTAGCCCGGCATTGTTCCGACCACACGCCCGTTCTTGTCCACTGCCAAGAACGTGGGCGTGCCGGGGTAACGGAAGGTCAGCATCACCTGATCCCGACCGGCAGCCGGACCGATCAACTGCGCGCCGGTGATGTGTTCCTTGGCCAACATCGGTGCCCCTTCTGCGGCGCCCTCGAGCGTCAGCAATTTCAGGCGCGGCAGCGGTCGGCCCGCGGAGAGCTCGCCGAGATCCTTGAGCGTGCGTTTACACCAGGAGCACGTCACGGAACTCACCATGATGATGGCGGGTTCACCTTTGGTCACGAGTGGCACGCGTTTGCCGCGGGCATCTTTGACGGTCAGCGCACCGACGGCCTGTTCAATGGTGGGCGCGCTCTGCGCCGCCGTGTCGGTGCCGGCAACCACCCCCGCGTTCTCGGCTAGATTCACCGGAGCGCGGTTGCGCGAGTTGGAGATGCGCTGCGTCACCAGCATCGTGCAGCCGACAGCCACCGCGAGCAGGGCCATCGTACTCATGCTGACGGCGCCGCGACGCGACGCCTGACTGGTGTGACTGCGGCTTCTCATACCGGAAAGATCACCTGATGGCTCACGGCGCGAAACCTCTCCCCACGAGCGATGGCAGGCCGGTCCGGCTTGGTGACCTGGACCTCGTGGCCCATCTGACCGATCCGGCGCGCAAGCAGGCCTTCGTGACGCCGATGTTTGACGTCATCGCGCCGAGGTATGACGACTTTACGCGGCTGTTCTCGTTCGGCATGGATGCCGGCTGGAAGGCGGCGGCCATTCGGGCGGTCACCGCGACCGTTTCGGCGAACGTCTCGGCTCCCGTTTCGGCGCGCGCAGGCGGGGGACAGGAGGTGCGCGATGTCCTGGATCTCGCGTGTGGCACTGGCGATCTGGCCGTCGGCATGGCGCGGGCGTTGCCGCATGCCCGTGTCACCGCCATCGATGCTTCTCCACGCATGATCGAGGCGGCCGTCGCGCGACTGCAGCAGCGCGATCGCGATCTCGCACCGCGCGTGACGGCGCGGGTGGGCGACATGATTGCGCTGGATCTGCCGGATGCGTCGATCGATCTGGTGACCGCCGGCTATGGCGTGCGCAATGTTCCCGATGCCGCGACGTCGATTCGCGAGATGCGACGCGTCCTGCGCCCGGGCGGCCGACTGATGCTGCTGGACTTCTATCGGCCAGAGTCCGCGCTGTGGCGGTCGCTGTTGCTGGGTTACCTCAAGGCCGCCGGCAATGTCGTGGGCTGGTGCTGGCACCGCGACCCCGTGGTGTACGGGTACATCGCCCACAGCATCGACCATTTCATGAGTTGGCAGGCGTGCCGCGCGCTGTTGACGGCCGAAGGCTTTCGCGTAGAGCGCGTCACGCGGTACCTCGGCGGTGGTGTGGCGCGCCACGACGCAGTCGCCGTCTAACGCGGTCTCGATTTACGTCAGACGTCACTCGGCGTGCTGCGCGCGACGGCGATGATCCACTCGCCGTCGAAGCGCCACTGCGCCGAGACTTCGATGCCGCGCATGTGTGGTTCGGGGAGCAGCAAACGCACGTCGGCGCGTCCTGCTTCGTGTCCTGCTTCGCGTCCCGCCTCGCGCTCCCCGGTATCGAGGGTCAGCTCCACTTCGGTGAACAGCACGTACCGATGCACGTACGGATCGATCGCCTTGTACACCGCTTCCTTGAGCGCGAAACGAATCAAGGTGGCTTCGCGGTGCGCGAGCGGATCGAGAGCGCCGAGGGCATAACGCTCCGGCTCGGTGAGAATGCGATCGGCAATCGAGGAGCGGTCGGCGTCGCGCGCGCTCGGGCGCGCTTCGAGATCGACGCCCACGTACCCGGCGGTCATCGGTGTGGCGATCGCGATCGCGCGCGAGCGTTTGTGACTGATGGAGCCCGCAAAACCGACGGGAAGCGACGGCGCGCCGCGGGGCGAATGCAGCAGCGGTTCGTCGACCACGCCTGTTGTCGTCGAGACCTCGCGTAACGCGGCACGCAGTGCCCGGCGTCCCGCCACGAACGTGGCACGGCGAGCCGGGCCGAAGGTGACCGCCAGCGCGCGTTCGGCGTCGTGCAATTCGGCGAACGCATCGTCAGGCCACCCGCCGTCGTGCGACAGATCGACACGTACCGACGCGAGCGCCGCTCCCGGGAGAAACGGGTCGGCCAGCAGGATCGGTCGGGAATCGGTCATCCCGAAATGTCACGACCTCCGGTGCCGTCAACCAGCGCACGCGTGCGGCCGATTGTGGGTCCCGCCCGCCATTTTGGTCTTGGTCCGCGCGAGAGGGATGCGTGCGGCCGCGCATGCTGTCAGCTTGTGCGTCATATGCCGCCCGACGATTCGCCTCCCGGAAGCCTGCCGCCCGCGGCTCCTCCAGCCGCCCGCCGAGCCGGGATGAGCGCGTGGCAGGCGTGGTATGCCGTGGGGGTGCTCACGCTCGCCAACGTATCCGGCGCGATCGACCGGCAGATCTTTTCCAGTCTGATCGGTCCGGTGCGTCGCGATCTGGGGCTGACCGACACCCAGTACAGTCTGCTGATGGGTTTCGGATTTGTGGTGTTCTTCTCGGTGTTCGGGCTGGCCATTGGCCGGCTGGTGGATCGCAATCGGCGCACCCTGATCGTAGCGATCGGTGCCGCGCTGTGGAGCATCATGACCGCGATCACCGGCACCACCCGCACCTATGGGCAGTTGCTGCTGGCGCGTGTCGGGGTGGGCGTGGGTGAGGCGACGCTTGGGCCGGCCGCCGTGTCGATCATTGCCGACGCGTTCCCGCGCCGCCGACTTGGCATCGCGATGAGCGTGTACATGCTGGGCACATTCTTCGGCTCGGGTGTGTCGTATGCGCTGGGGGCGTGGGTGGTGAGCAAAGCGGACGCGCCTGGGTTTGTCTCGGTGCCGATCGTTGGACTGGTCCACCCGTGGCAGACGGTCTTTTTCGTGATCGGTCTTCCTGGATTGCTGGTGACGTTGCTGATGCTGACGGTGCGCGAGCCAGAGCGTATCGCGGGTGCACGCGCCGCGGAACAGGTGCCGATGTCGCAGGTGTTCGCGTACATGCGGCGCAACGCGCGCACACTGATTGCCTTGTGCGGCGGTTTCACCTGCTCGGCCTCCGTGAACTGGGGCGTGGGTGCATGGCTGCAGACGTTTTTTGTGCGTACGCACGGATGGTCGGTGGCCGAGGCCGGCGCGTTGCAAGGCGGTCTGACCATGGGGATTGGTCCGCTTGGTACGTTGTTGGGCGGATGGCTGGTCGATCGCTACACCGCGCGTGGCATCACGGACGCGCCGATGCGGGTGGGCATGCTCGGGGCGGCGGGGATGTTGCTGTTCGCCGGGTTGTATCCGGTCGTGCCGTCTGCAACGGTAGCCGCCGCGTTGCTGGTGCCGGTCAATCTCTTTGCGGCGCTGCCATGGGGCGCCGCGAATGCGGCCATCGCGGAGGCGATGCCATCGCGCATGCGAGGCCAGGGCAGTGCGCTCTTTCAGCTCACGGTGGGGATGGCAGGCGGGATTGGCCCCACACTGGTCGCGTTGATCACGGACCGCGTGTTTGCCGACGACAACGCGCTGCGCTGGTCGCTGAGCATCACCACGGTCGTGGGCATGGCACTCACCCTCGTGTTGTTGTCCTGGGGGCGGCCTGCCTATCGCGCGACCGTTGCCGCGCGCGATGCACGACGCGAAGCCAACGCGGGATGACGCGCGGCGCGTGACGCGCTGCGTGTTCTCCGCCGGCGTGTGAACGGCGAAAGGCGATCTACCGGCGGCGCGCATTCACTGCGCGCGTCACGACGTTCCCGGCGAGCAATCCGGCCGCCAGGGAGATACCGACGATGCCGACGCGAAACGCTGTGGCGATTCCCACTTCGGTTTGCTGCCCCAGCAGCGAGGTCACGCTGCGAAAGCCGATGCTGCCGGGAACCAGAATCAACAGCCCCGGCACTTGCGTAACCATGGCGCTCCGGCGGAAGTAGCGAGCGGCGAGATTGCTGCCCGCACTCACCACGAATGCCCCGAGAAACGCGCCGAGCTCCTCACCCATGCTCGCACCGGCGAATCGTGAGGTCAGGTATGCGGCGGCGCACGCGAGGACAATCCAGACGGCATCGCGGGGCGCGGCGTTGAGCAGCACCATGAAGGCCAGCGGGGCCACGAGGAGCGCGATCCATTCGGTCCACCCGGGCAACGCGGCGCGCGACAACCACGCGCCGCCGCCAGCGCCCAATGTCTCGCGCAGTTGTTCGCCGACGAGGGTGCCCAGTTTGGCGCCCAGCGCAACGCCAAAACCGATTCCGAGAAACACCACCAGTGCGCCGCTCAGGCGCGCCGTTCCCGATGCCAGATGTCGCGTGGACAGTTCGGTGAGCGCGACGGTGAACGTGAGCCCCGGCAGCAACACGACCAGTCCTGCCAGCGATGTCGCGTAGCCCGTGCCCGAGCGCGTCAACACATCGGCCGTGAGCGCGAGTGTGGTGACGAGGAACGCGGCCATCGGTTCGGAGACCGGCCGCCAGGTATCCGATTCGGACGTGGCGAGGACAATGAGTCCGGTGACGAGTCCGAGCACCGAGGCGATCGCCACGTCGCCCAGCTTGACGCGCAGAAAACAGGCGACGGCCGCTGAGGACAGGACGAAGGCGACCAGCACCAGCCACGTCGGCCAGCGTGGCGGTTGTGCCTTGATGGCATTGATGCGCCGCAGGCCTTCGTCTGGCAGAATCGTCCCGTCCACCACCTCGCGCACCACATCACTGAGCTGCGCGAGTTTGCCGAGGTTTGGTGCACCGGGTTCGACGCGCAGCAGGTGCACGCGCTGATCGATGAGCGTGCCCACGCCGACCATGATGCTCGTGGGGGTGGAGAAGAACTCCGCCGTGAGGCCGAGTCGGTCAGCCACGACGGTGAGCGATTGCTCCAGCCGGTGCGCCGGGGTGCCCGACTCGTGCATGGCACGGGCGAGCTCCAGGACGAAATGGGTTGACGCGACGGTCCGCGCTTCCGGCGTGGGAAACGCGTCGGAGAGCGAGATGGCGGACATGGGGTGGAGTTCGGGCACGCGGGTCACCCTGTCAGCGTATCGGACTCCCCCCCTCGCCGCAATCGCTCCCTCAGTCGCTCCCGGTCCGCTGCGCCGTCCCTCGTCGGAGCGCTCCACGGTGTTCCGCGCGCGTGCTGGTGCTAACTTTGCTCACGACCGGTGAATCGCCCGGCCGATAACCACACCCCTTCGTTGACCTCGCGTCTCATGCTGACTCTTTCGTTCGTCACCGCCCGTCGCATCGTTGGCCGCGCCGCTGTCCTGGCCGCGTTCGTGACCGCGGCCGGCTGCAGTGAGAACCTCTCGCCCGGTTCGCTCGGCGATCCGTCCAACCCGGCGACGGACACGTATGCCGCGTCACTCGGGGTGAATATCGCGGCGATGACCAAGAAGTCGGACAACCTGTACGTGCAGGATCTGGTGGTCGGCTCCGGCGCCGAGGCGATCAGTGGTCGCACGCTGGGCATGGTGTACACCGGGTGGCTGACGAACGCCTCCCAGTTTGACAGCAACGTTGGCAAAGCCAACTTCAGCTTTCAGCTGGGCGCCGGACAGGTGATCGCCGGGTGGGATCAGGGCATCGTGGGGATGAAAGTCGGTGGCAAACGCAAAATCGTGATCGGGTCGACGCTGGGATATGGTCGACAGGGGAGTGGTTCCTCCATTCCGCCCAACGCGACGCTGGTCTTCGAAGTAGAACTCAAGACGGTGCAGTAGCCGGTACCTGCACAACGCGCGAATGCGCACGCGGTCGCGGTCGCGCGCGCGGTCGCGCACGCGGTCTGCAGCACACACGTTTTTCACGAGCCGCACACATGCTGCACTACGAATCCTCTGGAGTCGTTCGGCAGGTGCCGCGGCTCGTCATCGTTGGCGCCATCGCCGTGGCGGTGGCGGGTGCTTTGGCCACGCGACCGTCTGACGCGCAACCAGCGGCGCCGGGACGCGCCGCCGTCACGTCGCAGGACACGGGCCGATTCGATGTGCTGATCGCCGGCGGGTCCGTGCTCGATGGCACCGGACGTCCGGCGCAGCGGCTCGATGTGGCGATCCGCGGTGATCGGATTGTCGCGATGTCGGCCACACTGCCGCGCGCGCGCGCCACACGTGTCATCGAGGCCGCCGGCCGTATCGTGTCGCCTGGATTCATCGACCTCCACGCGCACCTCGAGCCACTGTTGCAGTTGCCACTGGCCGAGAGCGCGCTGCGCCAGGGTGTTACACTCGCCGTTGGTGGCCCGGACGGCGGATCGCCCTTGCCGCTCGGCGCGTATACGGACTCGGTGGTGCGCGCGACGGTTGGCATCAACGTGGCCTATCTGATCGGCCACAACGACATTCGTCGTGCGGTGATGGGCATGTCGAACGCCGCGCCAACACCGGATCAGTTGAGTCGCATGCAGGCGCTGGTCCGGCAGGGTATGCAGGACGGGGCGTTCGGACTCAGCACGGGGCTGTTGTATCTGCCGGGGACCTACTCGACGGTCGACGAAGTGGTGGCACTGGCATCGGTGGCGGCGTCCGCCGGCGGCATCTACACGTCGCATCTGCGCAAGGAAGGGATCGGCTTGCTGGATGGTGTGGGCGAGGCGCTGGAAATCGGCCGACGCGCCCGGATCCCGGTCGTGCTTACGCATCACAAGGCCGTGGGGCGCGCCATGTGGGGCAAGAGTGTGCTGACGCTGCAACTGGTGGACAGCGCACGCCGTGCGGGCACCGACGTCATGATCGACCAGTATCCGTACACGGCGACACACACCGGCATCGGCGTGCTGGTTCCGTCATGGGCGATGGCCGGCGGTGATGCAGAGTTCCGGAAGCGACTGGCCGCGCCAGCGCTCAAGGACAGCATCGTGCGCGGCATCGTGGACAACATCCTGAACGATCGCGGCGGCGGTGATCTGTCGCGTGTCCAATTTTCACGCGTGTCGTGGGATAGGACACTCGAAGGCAAAACCCTCAAGGACTGGGCGACGCGGCGAAACCTGGCCCCGACGCCGGAGAACGGCGCCGCGCTGGTGCTCGAGGCGATGCTCAAGGGTGGCGCCAACGCCATCTATCACGTCCTCGATGAAGCCGACGTGCGCCGCATCATGCGCCATCCGCAGACGATGATCGCGAGCGACGGTCGGTTGTCGCAGCCGGGTGATGGGCATCCGCATCCGCGCGCCTACGGCACTTTTCCGCGCGTGCTGGGCGAATACGTGCGGGTGCAGAAGCTGCTGCCTCTGGAAACTGCGGTCGCCAAGATGACGTTGATGCCGGCCACTCGACTCGGACTGACAGATCGCGGCCGCCTCATGGTCGGGGCATTTGCTGACGTGGTGGTGTTTGATGCCCGCACGGTCGCGGATCAGTCGACGTTCACCGCGCCGCACCAGTATCCGGTCGGCATCGAGACCGTGATCGTGAACGGCCAGATTGCCGTGCAGGGCGCGAAGGCCACCGGCGTCAAAGCGGGGCGGGTGATCAAGCACGTCGCGAAATAGGTTCTGATCGCGCGACAGTCCTCGACGGTGTGATCGAACGTGTGCGCGCGCGTGTGCGCGTGTGTGCGCGTGTGCGCACTCGATCAACCCGCCACGCTGCGCAGATACGCCGCCACCTCGTGCCGATCCGCATACTCGGCCCATCCGAGCGGTGTCGCGTTCCACAGACCGTCGCGAATGTCGGTGCGCGCGCCGTGCGCCACCAGCAGCTGCACCAGCGGCAGATTGTCTGTCAGCGCCGCCTGATGCAACGGCGTGCCGTGTGCGTGAAAACCGTCGGGGTTGAAACGGTTCGGATCTTCGCCCGCTTCGAGCAACAATTGCACCACGGCCACCTGCTGGCCGATCCCGGCCAACGCCAGCGCGCGATGGCGTTCATCAGGTGACGCCGATGACAGCAGCGCGCGCGCCTCGTCGACGCGCCCCAGTCCCGCCGCCTTCGGGAGATCATCCACGCGGGCGCCACGCGCAACCAACGCCTCGGCGGAATCGAAATACCCGAACACGAGCGCGGTCATCAGCGGCGATTGCCACGCCCCGCGTCCGGCGCCCTCGGGGTCGGCACCAGAGTCCATCAGCACGTGCACCAGCGGCACCTGCACGCCGGCATCCGCCGGTGGCGTGCTCGAGACCAGCATGCTGAGCGTCGTACACTCCGCGCCATACAGGTGCGCGAGTGCGTCCACCTGGGCGCCCCGACGCAGCAACAGCCGCGCGATCTCGGTGGCATTGGCCGGCGACCGTTGTCGGTGCCCCTCCACACCGTTGGCCGCGAGATAGTGCAGCAGCGTCGCGGCATGGGTCGGGGGATCGTGAGCGGTGAGCCGCGACGATCGCGCGTGCACCAACGTGGCATCGGCGTCGAGCATTGCCTCCAGCAGGTCGAGCTCACCATGAATCACCGCTTCGACCGCGCGCTCGAATTCGCGCACCGCCGATCCGGTGGTGCCGATCGCGGTGACCAGCGTCTCGAGCGCGGCCCAGTCGCGCAGCCCGTGTCGCCGAGCCACGGCGAGCCGCATGTCGTCACGTGTCAGTGGCGCAGCACACATCTCGGCGTCCGTCAGATCACGCGGCTTCCACGTCACCTCCGCATCGAGAAACTGCGGCAGATGACTGTTCAGCAGGGCCAGCGTCGCCGCATCACCCGATCCATGACCGACCAGCAACGCGGTGGCCTGCGCGTCATACGCCTCGAGCGGCGCATCCCACGGAAGGTGCGAATAGTCTGGCATACGCTGGTGGGCCAAGGGACTGAATGCGACGCGTGATTCCGGAGGGCTCCGAAATAAAATGGTGACGGTACCAGCCGTCGGTGATGCTACGATGTCCCCATGCTTGCCGCCGCTCATTCCGCCGCCGTCCTCGGCATTGACGCCCTCGATGTCACCGTCGAGGTGCATGTAGCCAATGGGCTGCCACAGTGGACGCTCGTCGGTCTGGCCGCGACGGCAGTGAAGGAGAGCCGAGACCGCGTCGGGGCGGCTCTGGCCAACTCGGGGTTCACGATCCCGCCTCGACGGATCACCGTGAACCTCCAGCCTGCCGACACACCCAAAACCGGAACCGCCTACGATCTCCCGATTGCACTCGCCCTGCTCGCCGCCAGCGGACAATTGCCGACGGAGGCGTTGCAGGGCGTGTGCGCCATCGGAGAACTGGGACTCGATGGACACCTGCGCGCGGTGCGCGGCGTCCTGGCTGTGGCGCGGCACGTCGCCGCGACCAGTCAGGCGCTGCTCATCGTGCCACCGGACAACGTACACGAAGCGATGTGTGTCCCCCAGGCGCGCGCCGCGACACGCCAGACTCTGGCCGAACTGGTGCATGCGCTCCGGGACGGTGCATTGCGTGCCGACATGCGCCGTGACGCGCCCGTTCAGGTCGCGACGAATGCACCCGACCTGGGCGATGTCGTGGGACAAACCATGGCCGTTCGCGCGCTGGAGATTGCCGCGGCTGGCGCGCACAACCTGTTGTTGGTCGGACCGCCGGGCGCCGGCAAGACCATGCTGGCACGTCGACTCCCCGGCATTCTGCCGCCACTCGACGACGATGAAGCGTTGGAGGTGATGGCCATTCACTCCGTGGCCGGGTTGTTGGGTGGCACGGCGGGCGCCAGCGTCGCCGACACCGAGCGTCCGTTTCGGGCACCACATCACTCCATCTCAACGGCCGGTCTCGTCGGGGGCGGCAGTTGGCCACGCCCGGGTGAAGTGAGTCTGGCGCATCGGGGGGTGCTGTTCCTCGACGAACTGTCGCTCTTCCCGCGCAGCACACTCGAGGCGCTTCGGCAGCCGCTGGAGGACGGTGTGGTGGTCGTCGCCCGCGTCGCACGCGCCGTACGGTTCCCCGCGCGATTCTCACTCGTGGCAGCCAGCAATCCCTGTCCGTGCGGCTACGCGGGCAGCCACGAACGCCACTGTCGCTGCTCCGTGGCTGACATCGAACGACATCGATCGCGATTGTCCGGACCGCTCGCCGATCGCATCGATCTGCACGTCACCGTGCAACGGGTCGCGCCCGATGCGCTGGTCAATCACGAACCTGTCCAGCGGTCGGGGGTGGTGCGCGAGCGCGTGCTGCGCGCCCGCCTTCGCCAACGACAGCGCTACGCACACATTCGCGTGAGCAGTCGGCAGCACGAGAGCGGCGACCCCGGTGTGACCAACGCCTCCGCGCCGACACGACTGCTGGCGCCGGTCTCGCGACTCGACGTGGACGCGCGGACCATGCTCGTGCGCGCGGCCGACCGCCTCGCACTGTCCGCGCGGGGTTATCACCGCGTCCTGCGCGTTGCACGCACCATCGCCGATCTCGATGACGAAGACGCCGTACGACGCGATCACATCGCCGAAGCCTTGCGATTTCGCCCGGCACAGGAGGAGCCCACACCGGTTGGACCCGCGGCGTGACCGCGGTCGCCACACGCCGTTAGATTGACGTCTCGCGCGGGGTCACCTTCTGGGACGACAATCATGGGCTGTCTTTCTCGCATCGGCTGTCTGGTGGTTGTCGTCGGCGCCGGTGCGGCGGGCTGGTGGCTGTATGGCGATCAATTGCCGTCCACGTTGTCACGGGCGGCCGGACGCGCCGCCGACAAAGTGAGCGACGTGTCCGGCACCGCCATGCCAGGTTCGCGAACTCGGCGTGACACGGTGTCGGCAGAGCGGGGCACACGCGGCGCCGGCGCGCGTGCGGGCGACGACACCAGCCGAAGTGACGCGCTCGCGTGGGCCACCATCGTCTCGTCTTCCGAGGGTGCCACAGGCGCGCGCAGCGGGACCGGCGCATCGGTTTCGCCTTCGGCGTCGGCGCTTGCGCCGCTGACGCGACGTGATGGTCCGGCCTTCGTCAACCTGGGCGCCGGTGAACTGGCAACAGCGTTGGGCGGCGCCCTGCCGCGTCAATTGCCGAAATCGGCCACTCGCGTGCAACTCGCGCTGGATGGCGATCAGCTGCTGGTGCGCGCGGCGCTCGACGCGACCGAGATCGCAGGTGATGGCACCCTCGGTCGGTTGCTGGGTACGGCATTGTCAGGGCGAGATTCCGTGCAGTTCGGTGGCACGTTGACGCCCCTTCGCCCCGGAATGGCGCAGTATCGCGTCGAATCCCTGCGTCTCAAGGGTGTCGATGTGCCGCCGCGACTCATTCCGCTGGTGATCGGGTCGCTGCGACGCGGTGCACGGACCGACGGACTCGACGACAACGCGTTTGCGTTGCCGCTGCCACGCGTCGTGGCCGACCTGCGACTCGCCAATTCACGTCTGACGTTGTACAAGGCTGTTCCGGCGCCGTAGCGCCGCGCATGCCCCGACTTCGTTTGGCACCCGTGACCGCCCTCGCCCCCGCACCCCACTTCGCATGAGCACGCGCCGCATCCTCGTTGTCGACGACGAACCCGGAATCCGACAGGCACTCGGCCAGCTGCTCGAGTACGAGGGGTTCGAGGTGCGCACGGCGTCGGGTGGCGTGGAGGGGATCAGTGAATACGAGAAGTTCCGGCCGCAGCTGGTGTTTCTCGACGTCAAGATGGCGGGTCTCGACGGGCTCGAGGTGTTGCGGCGCATTCGTCTGATCGACGCCAATGCCGTGGTCGTGATGATCAGCGGACACGCCACGATTCAGACGGCGGTCGAAGCAACGCAGCTGGGCGCCTATGATATTCTCGAGAAGCCGCTCGATACGGATCGTGTGCTGGTGCTGCTCCGCAACGCGTTCGAACAGCGCACGCTCACCGAAGAAAACGAGCGGCTGCGGCAGACGATCGACTCGCGCTTCGAAATCGTCGGGCGGACGTATGTCATTCGCGCGCTGCTCGAACGCATCGAGAAAGTCGCTGGTACTCCGGCGCGCGTCCTCATCACGGGCGAAAACGGTACCGGCAAGGAACTGGTTGCACGCGCGATTCATCGCGGATCGCCGCGCGCCAAGAAGCCGTTTGTCGAGGTGAATTGCGCGGCGATTCCGTCGGAGCTGATCGAAAGCGAGCTGTTCGGGCATATCAAGGGATCGTTCACCGGCGCGATCAACGATCGTGCTGGAAAATTCGAACAGGCCGACCAAGGGACGCTCTTCCTCGATGAAATCGGCGACATGTCACTGTCGGCACAGGCCAAAGTGCTGCGCGTGCTGCAGGACGGCGTGGTGACACGCATCGGCGGGAACAAGCCCGTGCAGGTGGACGTGCGCGTGCTGGCCGCCACCAACAAGGATCTCGAAGCGGAGATCGCGGGCGGACGCTTTCGTGAGGATCTCTTCTACCGGCTCAATGTTGTCCCCATCACCGTGCCGCCGCTGCGCGAACGCCGGGAAGACATCGAGCAGCTGGTGATTCACTTCCTGCGGCAGCTCGCGGCGCGTGATGGGTTGCCGGCGCGCGATATCACCGGCGATGCACTGCGGCAGCTCTCGGAACTCGACTGGCCGGGCAACGTGCGCGAACTCCGCAACACCATCGAGCGGCTGGTCATTCTGGCCACCGGTTCGGTGATCAACGCGGCCGATGTCGAACGCCTCGTTGGCCGGCGGGTGGTCGAACCGGCCGGACTCGGCAACCTGGTGGACTGCAATACCTTTGAAGAGTTCAAAGCCGCGGCGGAGCGCGCCTTTCTGGTGGCGAAACTGCGGGCCTTCGACTGGAACGTCTCCGAGACGGCGCGGGCGCTCGACATGCCCCGGTCGAATCTCTACAAGAAGATCGAGCGTTATGGTTTGACGCGGGAAATTTCGCCCGATTCTCTCTCCTGACGGTTTGATGAGCGATCGCAACTGGGAAGCCGAGCTGGCCAAGATCGACAAGCAGCTGGCGTCGGTGTCCGATGAACAGCTGCTGGCCGAGAGCAAGCCGGTGCCGGCGGGGAAGGCGGCGCCGGGCAAACTCACTGCCGGCGCTGCCAGCGCGCCCGCCGCCGCCGCGCCTCAGCGGTCGGCCGCAACGGCGCAGGGCCGCAGTTGGGTGGCGTGGATCAAAGTGGTGGTCGCCGTCACCGCCGCCGGCGGCCTGATGTTCTGGCCATGGCCAGCGCGGTGTGGTGCCCCGCTCATCGGATTTACCGCCGCCACCGGCGCGGTCGCGGCGCTCGGGCTCTGGAGCGCCGTTGGGACGTGGCGACACCGGCTTGGCTTGGCGCACGTCGCGTCGCTGCTTGTGACGCTGTGGGGCGCCGTGCTTGGTGCGCGGGAGATCCTGCCGCGGGTCGGATACGCGGTCCCGTCCATCGAGCGTGCAGCGCAGTGGAGCTGCGAAGGTCTCCCGGTGCTCCCGGTCACACCTTCAGATTCGCCGACCGGCCTCCCGTCGGACCTCCCCGCCAACGGCGCGCCCGCTGGCGCGCCCGCTGGCGGGCCACCGGCCGCGGGAAATCCCGCCTAGTCCGCGCTGGCTCCCGATCGATGGTCGCGCCAGTGGACGGGTACGCTAGCTTTCACGGATGTCCAACACCTTCAAGAACTTCATCGGCGGCCAGTGGGTGGCGCCGAGCACCGATAGCTATTTCGACAATCGGAATCCGGCCGACACGGATGATCTGATCGGCCGCTTCCCCGCATCAGGCATCGCCGATGTGGAGGCCGCCGTTGCCAGCGCGCAGCGCGGATTTGCGCTGTGGAAGCGCACGCCGGCCCCGGCGCGTGGTGATGTGCTGCGCCGAGTTGGCGACCTGATGGCGGCGCGCAAAGAAGAAATCGCGAACCTGATGACGCGCGAGATGGGCAAGCCACTCGCCGAAACGCGCGGCGATGTGCAGGAAGGCATCGACACGGCGTACTACGCGGCAACCGAAGGGCGCCGGCTGTTCGGGCACACGGTACCGAGTGAGCTCGCCAACAAGTGGGCGATGAGCATGCGGCGTCCGATCGGTGTGTGTGGCCTGATCACGCCGTTCAACTTCCCGATGGCGATTCCGACGTGGAAGGCGTTTCCCGCGTTGTTGTGCGGAAATGCGGTCATTCTCAAACCCGCCGAAGACGTGCCGCACACGGCCACCGTCCTCGTCGAGATCCTGCTCGCGGCGGGACTGCCGCCGGAAGTGATTCAGCTGGTGCACGGCATGGGCGAAGTGGTCGGGAAGGCGATCGTGGAGCATCCGCTGGTGCCGGTGGTGTCGTTTACCGGATCGACCGAGACCGGTCGACTGGTGGGCGAAACGTGCGGACGTCTGCACAAGCGTCTGTCGCTCGAAATGGGCGGCAAGAACGCGCAGATCGTGCTGGACGACGCAGACCTGGATCTTGCACTTGATGGTGTCCTCTGGGGCGCCTTCGGGACCACCGGTCAGCGATGCACGGCGACCAGCCGGCTCGTGCTGCAGAACGGCATTCACGACACATTCGTCGAACGACTCGTGGCGCGTGCCAACGCGCTGCGGCTGGGCGATGGCCGTGCGACGGGCACCGATGTGGGGCCGCTCGTCAACGATGCGGCCCGCGCGAAGGTGGAGTCGTATGTCGCGATTGGACACGCACAGGGCGCCACGCTTGCGTGTGGCGGCGCGCGTGCCACCGGTGGGGCACTCGACAAAGGCTTCTTTTTCCAGCCCACGATTTTCACCGGCGTCACGGCCGGGTCGCGTCTGGAGCAGGAAGAAATCTTTGGGCCGGTGCTTTCGGTGATCCGCGTCGCCAGCGTCGAGGAGGCGTTTACCGTCAACAATGACGTCCGCTACGGACTGTCGTCCTCGGTGTATACGTCCAACGTCAACGTGGCTTTCCGCGCGTTGCAGGATCTGGACAACGGCATCACGTATGTGAACGCACCCACCATCGGCGCCGAAGCGCACCTGCCGTTTGGTGGCGTCAAGGAAACCGGCAACGGTCACCGGGAAGGCGGCTGGGAAGTGTACGAGTTTTATTCGGAGACCAAGGTCGGATACGTGGATTTTTCCGGTGCACTCCAACGGGCGCAGATCGACAACTACTAGTCGGCCGTTCATCGCCTGTCGTCTTTCGTCTGCCGCGCTGTTCCACTCTCACGCCGATCGCCAGCCCTCGTGACCGCTCCCCCGTCCGGATCGCCCACCGACGCCGAACTCCGCGCCAACGCGCTGCGGGCGGCCAATGGGCGTACGCTGGCGCCGCGTGGCGTACGGTTCTCGTGGATCTGGGAGTGGGCCAAGGTTTTTCCGGCCGCCGTCCTGCTGTTTCTGGTATTGCGGACGTTCGTTGTCGAGGCGTACAAGATTCCCTCGGGCAGCATGGAGCAGACGCTGTTGGTTGGGGACTTCCTCCTCGTCAACAAACTGCTCTATGGCGCGGAGATCCCCTTCGCAGGGCGCCACCTGCCGGCGATTCGCGCGCCCAAGCGCGGCGATGTCGTCGTGTTTGTCTATCCCGTCGACCCCAGCAAGAACTTCGTCAAACGTCTGGTCGGTCTGCCGGGAGACACGCTCTCGATGCGTGACGGTGTGCTGCTGCGCAACGGACGGCAGCAGGACGAGCAGTATGTGGTGCGGACGCAACCGGATGCCGATCCGGTGAACGAAGACTTCCGCTGGCAGCGCGGACATGTGGTCAATACCGCGGTTGCCGCCAATCCCGCCGACTCGCTGTTGGGTGCCGCGGCTGTCGACGCATTTCCGAATGGCTACCGGCCGTCGCGCAACAACTGGGGGCCGCTTGTGGTTCCGTCGCAACACTTCTTCGTGCTTGGCGACAATCGCGACAATTCGCTGGACAGTCGGTATTGGGGGTTTGTGCCCGATAGTCTGCTGCGAGGCACACCACTTGCCGTCTATTACAGCTTCTCTCCCGACTCCGCAACTGCGCTGCCGTGGCTGACGCGAATCCGCTGGGGACGCATCGGCAGCGTCGTGCGGTGATCCGGCCGTTCGCGGCCGTGCGTTGACGTGGGGCCGTCGACCGATCACCCTTAAGTCGTCGCACGGACGCCGTCGTTCGCGGCTGGTCTCGCGCGACTGGTACGCCGGTACGCACTCTCCGCTTCGTCGCTCGCTCTCCCGCCACACCGAGCCGCTGTTGCCATGGCAGTAAGCCCTCAGAAGAAGAAAGCGTCGTCGTACGAAGAAGGCTCGTTGGATCAGTATCTGCGCGACATCAGCGCATATCCACTGATCTCCCGGGAAGAAGAGGCAGAACTCGCGCGACGGATTCGCGTGGGCGATCAGGAAGCACTCGACAAGTTGGTGCGCTCCAACCTGCGCTTTGTCGTATCGGTCGCCAAGAAGTACCAGAATCAGGGCGTGTCGCTCTCCGACCTGATCAACGAGGGCAATCTCGGTCTCATTCGCGCCGCCCACAAATTCGACGAGACGAAGGGGATCAAGTTCATCTCGTACGCGGTGTGGTGGATTCGTCAGGCGATTCTGCAGGCGCTGGCCGAACAGTCACGCATCGTCCGCGTGCCGCTCAATCGTGCGGGCACGCTGCATCGCATCGGCAAACGCGCCAATGCCCTGCTGCAGGAGCTGGGCCGCGAGGCGACCCATGCCGAGATCGCCGATGGCATGGATATCACCGAGGAAGAAGTCGCCAAGACGATGTCCATCTCGCAGGTGCATTTGTCGCTCGATGCGCCGCTGACGCCGGGCGAAGACAATCGCCTGCTGGACTATCTCGCCGACACCGTCAATCCGACGCCCGACGAACAGACGTTTGAAAAGGCGCTGACCGAAGCCATTGAAGACTCGCTCTGCAGCCTCAAGGAACGCGAGTCGAAGATTCTGCGGCTCTACTTCGGCATCGACGGCTCCGAACCAATGACGCTGGAAGAGATCGGCGCGTTGCTTGGCATCACACGCGAGCGCGTGCGGCAGATCAAGGAAAAGGCGCTTTCGCGCCTCCGTCACGTGTCGCGCTCAAAGGCGCTGGAAAGCTTTCTCGGCTAATGGCTTCTACATACTCTTTCGACGTTACCACCAGCGTTGACCTGCAGGAAGTCGACAACGCCGTCAATCAAGCGCAGAAAGAAGTGGCGCAGCGGTTTGACTTCAAGGGTGCGCTCGCGACCATCGAGTTCAAGCGCGCCGACAGTCTGGTGCAGTTGGCCACGGACAGCGACATGCGCATGGAAGCACTGTTCGACATGTTGCAGGCCAAGCTGATCAAACGCGGCGTGCCGGTGAAGAACCTCGACATCGGTGACGTGAAACCGGGCGGTGGCGACGTCTTGCGGCGCGAAATCAAGCTCAAGATGGCGCTCGACAGCGACACGGCCAAAAAGGTCTCCGCCACCATCAAGGAAGCCAAGCTCAAAAAGGTGCAGGCCTCGATTCAGGGCGACCAGGTGCGGGTCACCAGCCCCGACAAGGACGCCCTGCAGGACGCGATTGCGGTGCTCCGCAAAGGCGACTTCGGGGTCGAGCTGCAGTTCGGCAATTTCCGCTGAACTTTCGCACGCGTCGAGTACCGCTCAGGCTGTTTCCCGGCGGCGGGCTCGCCTAGCTTTCGCGGATGCTCAAGTTTGGTTTGATCACCCTCGGGTGCGACAAGAATACGGTTGACTCCGAGCGGTACCTGGCCGACCTCGTCGCGCACGGGGCCGAAGCGGTCACTGATCTCCGTGACGCGGAAGTCGTGGTGGTCAACACCTGCGGGTTCATCGACGCCGCCAAGAAGGAATCCATCGATGCGATCCTCGAGGCGACGCGCCTCAAGGATGACGGCACCTGCCGTGCTGTCTTTGCCATCGGGTGCATGATCGAGCGCCACAAGGACGAACTCGTCGAGGCGCTTCCCGAGGTCGATGTGTTTCTCGGCACGTCCGAAACCGATCGGCTGGTGCCGGAGCTGATCGAACGCGGCCTCATTGGCGGCGCGATGCTGGAGCATCCGGGAGTGCGTGTGTTTGGCGGCGAGTCCGCGCACGTGCGCTATCTCAAGGTGAGCGAAGGATGCGACCACGGCTGCGCGTTCTGTGCCATTCCGCTCATGCGCGGCAAACACCGCTCGTTCGCGCTCGACGATCTGGTGCGTGAAGCCCAGTTGCTGGAACTGCAGGGCGCGCGCGAACTCAATCTCGTGGCGCAGGATCTCGCGCACTACGGCCGCGACCGCCGCGATGGCTTCACGCTCCCCGATCTGCTCGAATCGCTCGTGCGTGAGACGGACATTCCCTGGATTCGCAATCTCTATCTCTACAGCGCCGGCATCACGCCGCGGTTGCTGGAAGTGATCGCCGCGAATCCGCGCATCGTGCGCTATCTCGACACGCCCATGCAGCACGGGGCCGACGCGGTGCTGGCGCGCATGCGCCGTCCCGAGCGGCAGAAGACGATTCGTGAACGCCTGGCCCGATATCGCGACATCGTGCCCGATCTGGCGGTGCGCACCACGGTCATCGTCGGGTTTCCTGGCGAGACCGAAGCGGACTTTCAGGAGCTGTGCGAGTTTCTCGAGGAGATGCAGTTCGACCGCGTCGGCTGCTTTACCTACTCGCCGCAGGAAGGCACCAAAGCCTACGACCTGGACGATGATGTCGACGAGTCGGTGAAGCGTGAGCGCAAGGAACGCATCGAAGAGTTGCAACGCGCGATCACCGGCGAGCGGTACGAGCGTTTTCTTGGACGCGAGACGCGCGTGCTCGTGGATCGCGCGGGTGACGCGCCGGGCCAGTTGATCGCGCGCGCCCCGTGGCAGGCCGATGATATCGACGGGGTGGTGCACCTCACGGGCGAGGCGCCGATCGGCTCGTTTGTCGATGTGCGCATCGAGCAGGTGGTGGACGATTACGATTTCCGCGCAACGTGGTTGCAGCTTGCCGACGCGCCGCACCTAGCGGCCCGGCGTGCCTCGCGCACGTTGCCGATAGCCACAACGACTTCCAGCGTAGGGAGCTACGGACGATGACCGGTATCTCGACCGATTCGGCGCAGTCGAACGACATCCTCACCACGGGGTCGACCGCGCGGTCGGCCGAGATCATGGAACGGGCGCGCGCCCGTTTTCCGGGCGGGGTGAACTCGCCGGTGCGGGCCTTCGGCGGTGTTGGTGGTGAGCCGTTTGTCGCGGCACGCGGCGAGGGAGCACGCGTGTGGGACGCCGACGGCAACGAGTACATCGACTACATCCTGTCGTGGGGCCCGCTGATTCTGGGGCACGCTCCGAAAACGGTGCTGGATGCCGTCAGCCGCACCATGCAGAACGGCACCAGCTTCGGCATGCCCACCGGTCTCGAAGTCGAGCTGGCGGACCGGATCACGGCGCGCATGCCACACGTGGAGATGATGCGCTTCACGTCGAGCGGGACCGAAGCGGCGATGACCATTGCGCGGCTGGCGCGCGCCGTCACGGGACGCGAACACCTTCTCAAGTTTGAAGGCTGCTACCACGGCCACGCCGACGGTTTTCTCGTGCGCGCTGGTTCGGGTGTGGCGACGCTGGGCCTGCCGGATTCGCCCGGCGTGCCGGAGTCATTGGCCAAACTCACGCTGACGGCTCGCTACAACGATCTCGAGGAAGTGGAGCGGATCGCGCGCAGCGTTCCGCTGGCGGCCATCATGCTCGAGCCGATCGTGGGCAACGGCGGATTCATTCAACCCACGGCCGACTTCATTCCGGGGCTGCGCCGGATCGCTGACGAAACCGGGGCATTGCTCGTCTTTGACGAAGTCATGACCGGATTCCGTATCGCTTTCGGCGGGGCGCGCGAGCGCTTCGATGTTGTCCCCGATCTCACCGCGCTCGGCAAGGTGATTGGGGGCGGTCTGCCCGTGGCCGTGTACGGCGGCAAGCGCGAGTACATGCAGCGCATTGCGCCAAGTGGTCCCGTGTATCAGGCGGGCACACTGTCGGGCAATCCGTTGGCCATGGCGGCCGGGATTGCGACACTCGATGCACTGACGCGCGACGTGCACGACGGCATTGCGGCACGCACCGAACAGTTGGTGCAGGGCCTTCGCAACGTCGCCGCGCGTCGTGGCGTGCCGTTCACCGCCGGCAGCGCCGGGTCGATGTGGGGCTTCTTCTTCCGCGACGGCGAGGTTCACAACTTCGACGACGCCAAACAGTCCGATACGGCCCTGTTCAAACGGTTCTTCCACGCCGCGCGCCGTCGTGGCGTGTCGCTCGCCCCGTCGCCGTTTGAAGCCGCGTTCATGTCCGCCGCGCATGGCGATCGTGAAATCGATGAAACGCTCGACCGCCTCGACCGCGCACTGGGCGCCGCCGTGGCTGGGCGCGACTGACACGCATGAAAAACCCTGAGACGCGCGCAGAGCACGCGCCGATGGAGCGTCGCACCGCGCTCGGGGTGATCGGGGTCATGGCCGCGGGTCTGGTGACTGGCGTGGCCTGTGCACCGCGTCGTCGACTGGTGACCAGTGCGGCGCGCGGCGTCGTGGCCGACAGCAGTGGCGCGCTGTTTGGGCGGCTCGACGGGATCGATCGGATGGCCCGCATTGCGCTCAGCAGCACCGTCGACGCGGCGCCGCTGTCGGCGACCGCCCGGTTTCGTATTGATGAGCAGGGCGGTCGACAGGCACTCGTGCGAGGCACGGGCGGCGAGCAGTGGCGCATCGAGCAGCGGCGCGGACTGTTGCGAGTGGCGGGCGAGGGTGATGACGCGACGCCGTGGCGTCAGGGCCCGTTTGTGGCACGACCAGCGGCCACCGATGGCTTCGTGCAATACGCCGGCAAGCGTTACCGCGGCGAGTTGTGGTTTACCGCCACAGAGTCGGGGGTGATGGTGGTCAATCGCCTCCCGGTCGAGGATTACCTGCGCGGCGTGGTGCCACTCGAGCTCGGGACCCGCCAGGGCATCGATCGCGCGGCACTCGAAGCGCAGGCGGTGGCGGCGCGGAGTTACTCGTACATCCGCGTCCCGAGCAACTCGGCCATTGAACCGGCATCGGGTTGGCACATGGTGGCCACCGTCACCAACCAGGTGTACGGCGGTGTCGAGGCCGAACATCCACTGGTGAATCAGGCCATCGATTCCACCACCGGCCTTGTTCTGCGGTATGCCGGCCTCACGGTCGACGCGCCGTACTGTTCGTCGTGTGGAGGGCGGACGGCGTCACCGCGCGATGCCTGGCGCGATGCGCGCGAGGAGCCGTATCTGCAGCCCGTGGATGACATGGATCCGGCCACGGGCCGCCCGTTCTGCGACTTGAGTCCGCGCAATCACTGGACCGAAGAGTTGAGCGAAGGGCAGCTGACCGAGGCGGTGCGACGTGCGCTCGAGGCGCAGGGCGCCCAACGGCCCCAGACCAGCGCCGTGCGAGGCATCACCGTCGCCGAACGCACCACCTCCGGACGGGTGGGCGCGCTCGTATTCCGCACCGATCGCGGTGATGTGACCGTTCGTGCGCGCGATGTTCGCGCCGTTCTGCGTGATGCGCGTGGCGCGATCCTGTCCAGCACGTATTTTTCCGTGGAACGTGAAGCGCGCGGAGGTGGTGGCCAGCTCACCGGTCTTACTCTGCGCGGCAACGGCAACGGCCACGGTGTAGGGATGTGTCAGTGGGGCGCAATCGGACGTGCGCGCGCTGGCCAGGATGCTCGTACGATCCTGCGTCATTACTATCCGGGGACTGTCGTCGGCTTCGCTGACTGACCCGCCGCGCGGAATGTCCGCGTGGTCATTCTCCCTGGAGGCGGTATGAAGGACGGCGTACGCATCGCCGTCGTCGGCGCGGGCGCGATTGCCCAGCTGACGCACATTCCGGTGCTCTCGAAATTGCGCGGCGCGTCGCTCGTTGCGCTGTGTGACAACGACGGTGCCAAGGCGCGCGCGCTTGCCGACCGCTTCGGAGTGCCCGATGTCTTCACCGATTTCGAAGAGCTGCTCGAATCGGATGAGCTCGACGCGGTCGTCATCACCACCCCCAACCACTTGCACGAGCCGCACGTGTTGAGCGCCCTGCGCGCCAAACTGCACGTGTTGTGCGAGCGGCCGTTGTCGTTGACCGCGCGCGGTGTCGAACGGTGTCTGACGGCGGCAAACAAGGTGGACCGCCGACTCGTGGTGGGCACCAACCTGCGCTTTCGCACGGACGTCCAGGCGATGGATCAGTTCCTGCGCAACGGCGAACTGGGCCAGGTGACGAGCATTCGCGCTGGTGCACTCACGGTCAAACGTGGCACTGACGGATGGCGCACGCGCCGCGCTGAGTCGGGTGGTGGTGCGTTTCTCGAACAGGGTTTTCCGCTGCTCGATCTCGCGCTGTGGCTGTCCGATTCCAAGGCGCCGGTACGCGTGTCGGCGGCCATGCGCCGCGGACGGAGCGCCACGGCCGTGGAAGATGCGATGCAGGTGTTTCTCGAGTGCGAAAGCGGGCTCGTGATTTCCTTCGACGTGTCGTGGGCGTATGTGGCCGATGAAGAACGCTGGTGGTTTGAGGTCCACGCATCGCGTGGCTCCGCCCGACTGGCACCGCTGCGCGTCACCAAAGATCTGAACGGGCGGGCGGTGGACGTGTCGCCATCCGGCGCTGCGGCGCGCGAGAGTCCGTTCCTGCAGTCGTACCGCGCCGAGATCGCGCACTTTCTGGCCGTGATTCGCGATGAAGCGCCGTACGAGCCGCCGACCGACCAGGTGCTCGTGCACAAGGTACTCGAGGCGATCTATCGCGCTGCCGACGACGGGAAAGAGTACCGGTTCTGATGCGTGACGCCGTGTCACGCGGGCTGCAGCGGGGGGTGATGGCACTCCGTGCGATGTCGGCGGCCATGTGGTTCGCCGCAACGGTCGGTGTCGTGGCGAGCGCTGCGACGCCGCTCGCACACACACTCGGCGTGTCACACTCGTCCGTGCTCCACGCGCAGGGCGTGGCGACCGGCAACGAGGCACCGCCGGCGCCCGGCGTGTCGGCTGCGCTTGACAGCGCACGCGCGCTTCGTGGCGCGTCGCTCACGGTATCGCTCTACACCTACGGCCCGTCTGACGTGTTCTTCGAACGGTTTGGACACGCGGCGGTCGGCGTCTACGACAGCAGCACCGGTCAGGACATCGCGTTCAACTGGGGGATGTTCGACTTCAATCAGCCGAACTTCCTGCTGCGGTTTCTCACCGGCGATACCAAGTACTCGATGGCCGGCTTTCCCACGGCCTTGTTCAACAATGTCTATCGTGGCGACAACCGCAGTATTCGCCAGCAGGTGCTGGCGCTAACCGCCGTTGAAAAGGCGGCGCTGCAGGACTACGTGCAGTGGTTTGCCCGCGAGGAGAACAAGTACTACCGCTACGACTACTACAGCGACAACTGCTCCACGCGCATCCGCGATCTGCTGGATCGCACGTTGGGCGGGCGCGTGCGGCCGGCGCTCGATTCGGCGGGCAGCGGTCGCACGTGGCGCGGGGAAACGGCGCGTGTGCTGGAGTACAACCTCCCCTTGTACGCCGGCATCGAGATCGCCCTTGGCCGACATGCCGATGAACCGCTGACGCGCTGGAACGAGGAGTTCCTGCCCGACCACATGGCCGATCACTTGGCCGCGCTGGTGCTGCGTGATGCCAGCGGACGCCGCTATCGATTGGTGGAGCAGGATACCGTCCTGTTCACTGCGACCCGCGTGCCGCTCCCGGCCGAGCCCCCGTCATGGCTGCCCATGGCGGCACTTGCCGGTCTCACGCTCGCTGGACTCACGGCCGCACTCGCCGACGCGCGCTCGCGCGCGGCCCGCGTGATCCTGGGTGTCGCCGTCGCCACCTGGTATCTCGTGGGCGGATTGCTGGGCACGGCACTGCTGCTTGCCGCGACCGTCACCAAACACGCGCCGTACATGGGCGCGAACACGACGTTGCTGTCGCTGCAACCGCTCCTGTTGTTTGCCGCCGTGGTGGTGCCGCTCGCGCTCGTGCGTGGCACCCCCTCGCGTGCGGCGATGGGGCTGAGCGCGGTGATCGCCGTCTTGTCGCTGCTGGGCGTTTGCGCGCAGCTTGTGCCGGCCTTCGCGCAAGCGAGCGGTGTCGTGCTGGCCGTCGTGGTGCCGGTGCACGTCGCCATCGCGATTGCCGTATGGCGTCTCGGGTCGGCGCACGGACTGGCGAGACAAGCCGCCCGCGCCGGCCGACGCGCGTGACCGAAACGGGCCACACGGCAACGGCGCGCATCGCCGAGTCTCGTACCGATTCTCGTACTGAGTCACGTGCTGAGTCACGCGTCGCATGCGGTATCGATGTCGGCGGGACGTTTACCGACCTCGCGGCCATCGCGCCGGACGGTACGGTCCACACCGCGAAAGTCCTGAGCACGCCATCCGATCGGGCGGCCGGTGTGTTGAGCGTGCTGAGGTCATCGGCGTTCACGCCCGACGCCATCGCGTATATCGCACACGGCACCACGGTGGTCACCAACCTGTTGCTCGAACGTCGCGGCGCTCGCGTAGTGGCGTGCGCGACGGCGGGGTTCACCGATTTGCTGGAGTTGCGTCGGCAGGAGCGGGCCGCGCTGTACGATCTGTCACTGCATCATCCCGCGCCGCTGGTGCACGCGTCGGATATCCTGGCGGTACCGGAGCGGGTGTGCGTCGACGGCATCGTGCAGCCGCTCACCGATGACGCGATCCAGACGATCGTCGACGAGGTCGTCGCGCGCGCGCCGGAGACCGTGGCCATCACGTTGCTGCACGCGTACGCGAACCCGGCGCACGAACGCGCGCTCGCCGACGCGCTGCGCAGGCGACTGGCCAGCGCGTTGCCCGGATGTGATGTCGTGGCCTCGCACGACGTGCTGCCCGAAATTCGCGAGTACGAACGGATGGCCACGACCGTCGCCGAGGCATATGCGCGACCGGCGGTGCGTGTCTATCTCGCCACGCTGGGCGATCGTCTGGCCGCGCACGGATTTCCGTCGCCGCGCGTCATGACCTCGGCGGGTGGGACGCTGCCCGCGACCGAAGCGTCGGGCCACGCCGCGTCGTTGGCGCTCTCCGGCCCCGCCGGCGGTGTGACTGGTGCCGCTGCGGTGGCGCGCGCCCTTGGCATCGCACGCGCGCTGACCATCGACATCGGCGGAACGAGTGCCGATGTCGGATTGATCGATGGCGGCGAGCCGCTGGTCGAACGCGGCGGTGCGGTGGCCGGTGCGCCGATTGCGCTGCCGCGCGTGCTCGTGGAAGCCGTCGCTGCCGGCGGTGGCAGCATCGGGTGGATCGACGCAGGTGGTGCACTGCGCGCTGGTCCGGAAAGCGCGGGGGCCGCGCCCGGTCCGGCGGCGTATGGTCAGGGCGGCCTGCGGCCGACGGTCACCGACGCGCACGTGGTGCTCGGACACATTGCCGAAGGGGCGTGGAGTGGCGGTGTGTCGATCAGTGCGTCGCGCGCGCGCGAGGCAATCATGCATCTCGCGGCTCCGCTCAACGTCTCCGCCGAACGCGCTGCCGAAGCGCTCATTGCAACGGCTGATGCGACCATGGCGCGTGCCTTGCGACGCGTGTCGGTGGAACGCGGTGTCGATCCGCGTGACGCGGCGTTGATTGCGTTTGGTGGCGGCGGTCCACTGCACGCGTGCGGACTGGCCGAGCGGCTTGGCATGTCGCGCATTGTGATTCCGCCCTGCGCCGGCGTGCTGAGCGCCGTCGGGTTGGCCATCGCGCCGGAGCGTCGCGAAGCGGTAGCCAGTCTCGTGACACGCACGGCGGCGTTGGACACCGATACACTCGCGGACATACTGGCGGCGGCCGCGCAGCGTCTCATGTCAACCGGGCCGACTGACGATCGCGATGATCGCGACGTGCGGCATTGGGCGCGCGCGCGGTATGAAGGACAGGGGTATGAACTCGATATCCCCGTCGACACGGGAGACAGTGGGGCCACCATCGCGGCGCGATTCGTGGATGGCCATCGCACACGGACCGGGTTCGTGCTCGACCGCGCCGTGGAGTGCATCAGCCTGCGGACAGTGGTCGGTGGCGCGCCGTGGCCCGTGACGTTCACACGCGCGCCGCGTGGCAACGATCCGGTGCCGGCGCTCGATGCCGATGATGGGCGCAGTCTCGAACGCGAGGTGCGGGGGCCGGCCGTGGTCCGGCTGATGGATGCAACCATGTACGTCGCCGCCGGCTGGGTGGCGCATGCATTACCCACGGGTGGTTGGCTGATGGAGCGCGCATGACCGATTCACAGGGTAGCAGTTCACGCATTGTCGGTCAGGCAATCCCCATGCTGCTGCCGGCTGCGGGCGAGGTGCATGTGTTGCTGGTGGGTGAAGCGCCTGGGCCACGTGGCGCCGACAAAAGTGGCGTGCCGTTTTTTGGTGATGCGGCGGGGCGGCATCTGTATCAGGCGCTGGCACGTATGGGTGCCGTCACGTTGCCTGAGGCAGTCAAATCGATGCCATGGGATGGGGCCCAGTTTGCTGCTGCGGCGCTTGCACCCGTCGCGCACGGTGTGGCGCTGGGCAACGCGTTCGATCGGTGTCCGACCGACGATGGCGTCGCCTTTCGCGCGCCGTCGCGCAAGGAACTCGAAGGGCCTGACAACATCGCGCGTCTGGCGGGCGATCTCGATCGACTGCGCGCGCGTGGACTCAAGGGCGTCGTGACCATGGGGCGGGTCGCCACGCGCACGCTCGATGTGGTGCTCGCCCACGCGCCGATGCCGTGGCTGGTGCGTCACGCCGTGCCGCATCCGTCGGCGCAGGGATTGTTGTCGATGGCGCCCGATCGCGGCCGAGGTGCGCGCATGCTCGACTTGCAGGAAGAGTGGATGGCGCACTGCCGACGTGCCATTCTCGAATGCGGCTATCCGGAGCAGCCATGAGCGACACCGCCGCATCCGCATCCGAACGCGCATCCGAACGCGCATCCGAATCTGCGTTCGACGCACTCGATCTGACGGTGTTTTCTCAGAGCGTGGCGATGTTGGCGGAAGAGATGGGGAGTCTGCTCGAGCGCAGCGCCATCTCGCCCAATATTCGCGAACGGCGTGATGCCTCGTGCGCGCTGTTCGATGCCGACGGCCGGATGGTTGCGCAGGCCGCGCACATCCCCGTGCATCTCGGGGCGATGCCTGAATCGGTCGCCGCCGTGCGCGAGGCCGGTGCCATGCCTGGTGATTGTTTTCTGCTCAACGATCCGTCGCATGGTGGCTCGCATCTGCCCGACCTGACCATGGTCGAGGTGATTGCCGATCCGTCCGACGCCACCCGCATCATCGGGTATGCGGCGGTCCGCGCGCATCATGCGGATGTCGGTGGCATGAGTCCGGGCAGCATGCCGTTTGGGGCGACCGAGCTGTTTCAGGAAGGGCTCATCGTGCCGCCGGTCCGGTTGGAACGTGCCGGCGTGCCACAGGACGATGTGTTGCGGCTCGTGCTCGCCAACGTGCGCACCCCGGCCGAACGCGAGGGCGATCTGCGCGCGCAGCGTGCTGCCTGTCGCGCTGGGCGAGAGGGCTGGCAGGCGCTGTATGCACGGCTGGGCGCACGCGCGCTCGCCAGTGCCATCGATGCGCTGCTCAGCTACACCGAACGTCGCGTCCGCGCGCGGCTCGCGCAGCTGGACGGTGCCACCGGCCACGCGGCCGATGCCCTTGAAAGCGATGGCGTCAGCGACGAGGCCATTCCGGTGGTCGTGGCGGTACACATCACCAACGGAAAGCTGCGGGTCGATCTCACGGGCACATCGCCGGCCGTACGCGGTAATGTGAATGCGCCGCCCGCCGTCGCGCGTGCCGCCGCGGTGTTTGTGTTGCGTGTGTTGTGTGACGACGACGTACCGGTCAACGACGGCATTGCCCGCGCGCTCGACCTCATCATCCCCGACGACTGCGTGGCCAACGCCAAGCGGCCCAGCGCCGTTGCCGCGGGCAATGTCGAACTCTCGCAGCGCATCACCGATGTGTGTTTTGCGGCGCTGAGCGATGCCGCGGCGGCGGTCGGTGTCTTCGATCTGCCGATTCCGGCGTACGGGCAGGGAACGATGAACAACATCACCATCGGCGCGCCCGGTTGGACCTTCTACGAAACACTGGGCGGCGGACAAGGCGCGACTGTTCGCGGCCCCGGTCCGGATGCTGTGCATGTGGGCATGAGCAACACACGCAATACACCGGTGGAATCGCTCGAACGGGCGTACCCGCTGCGCATCGTCGAATACGCCGTGCGTCGCGGCAGCGGCGGCACCGGTGCACAGCGCGGCGGTGATGGCGTGGTCCGCCGCTATCAGGCGCTTGTCGAATGCACCGCGACGCTGCTCACCGAACGTCGCCGTGTCGCGCCGCCAGGTGCGGCGGGCGGCGGCGCGGGGCGCGCGGGCATCAACCGGTTGAACGGCACGCCGCTCCCCGCCAAGTGCCGCGTCACACTGCATGCCGGCGATGTGCTCACCATCGAAACGCCCGGCGGCGGTGGGTACGGCGAGCGCTAGTGCCGAGCATCGGGCGCCGTAGCGCTGCTTTCACCTGCCTCACACCTGACTTACACCGGTCTTACACCTGCAAGGTCATGCCATCGCGTGCAGCGACCACCGTGAGCGGACTGCCCGACGCCGCGACGATTGACTGACAGCGCGCGAGCAATGCGTCGACGGCATCGTCCGACCGGTCGGGATGATGATGTATCAGCGCCAGCGTGCCGATGCGACACTCGATGGCAAATCGGGTGGCCTCCTCGGCTGACGAATGTCCCCACCCGCGATGAGCCGGCAACTCGTCGTCCGTGTACGTGGCATCGTGCAACAACAGCGGCGTTCCGCTGAGCGCCGATGTCAACGCCCGACGCCACACCGCCAGCGTGCCGTCAGTCGAGCCGAGTGCAAGTTCGTTGTCAGGCGCGTAGGCCAGTACCGGGCCGTCCGCGTCGTCGATGCGCATGACGGCAGCGCCGCCGGGATGGTGGGCCGGGAGCGCCAGAACCTGCGCACCGTCACCAAGCGACAGCGCATCCTGATCGTCAAACTCCGCTGTGTGGACGGCTTCGCGCACGCCACTGAGCGTGGGGAACAGCGGTGCGGAGAGCTGCTGCATCACCAGGCTGGTGAGCGAGGCGGTATCGACCCCCCAGCACGCAATGCGAACGCGGTGTGAGCGCGTCATCAACGGGGTGAAATGCGGCAGCCCCATGAGGTGGTCATTGTGCCGATGCGAGAGCAGCAGCAAGAGCTCGGGCCGCGACAGGTTTGTAGACGGGCCGGGCGGCCGCTCCGCGTGCAGCTGCGCGGTGAGCGCGTGGCCCAACGCCCGAATGCCCGTGCCCGCGTCGAGCACCACCGGCGCGTGTCCGTGCAATCGCACGACAATGCACGGCGTGTGTCCGCCGTATCGCACTGTGTGAGCTCCGGGAGCGGGGCAGGTGCCTCGCGTCCCCCAACATTCGATGTATGCGCGCGTGGAACTCAGACAAAACTCCGACGCCGCATCACCGAAGTGCGGCCAGAATCAGAGGCGTGGACGCGACCGGGCTTCGAGGGCGTTCCGGTCGACAATGGTAACCAGTCGTCTGGTCACCGAAATCATGCCTTTCTCCTGGAATTCCGCCATAGCCCGCGACACGGTTTCGCGGCTGGCCCCGATCATCTGCCCGATCGTCTGGTGGGTGAGTTGCTTGATCAAGGTGGCCGGTTCGCCCGGCGTGGCATGCTCCAGAAGGACCTTGGCCACACGGCCCGGCACGTCCAGCAACACCAGACTGCCGATGGTCCCGTCGGCCTGCCGGAGTCGGCGCGACAGCTCGATCATGAGACCCCACGCGACCGACGGCGACTGCTCCACCTGTCGGCGGAAATCCGCACGCCGCAGAATCAGCAGACTGGAGGCATGGGTGGATACCACGTGTGCCGAACGCGGGCGGCCGTCGATGAGTGAGAGTTCGCCAAAGTGCTCGCCGATGCCCAGAATGTTGAGCAGCACTTCGCGGCCGTCTTCGCCGATGAGCACGACCTTGACTTCGCCGGACCGCACCACGTACAGCGCATCACCCGGATCGCCTTCGCTCACGATCACGGCGCCCTTGGCAAATTTCTGTTCGCGCGTCAACTCGGCGAATCCGCGCACGGCGGCCCGGGGCAGCTCGCGAAACAGCGGAACCGTTGCGAGAAAGTCCGTGATGCGCTCCAGCGACACGCTCATGTTGGGCGGGGTGAAACGAAGGGGCGTTGTGCCGAAGGTCACCATGCGCGAGCTCCTCGGGTCTGTGGGGACCCGTGAAAGTACGTCGAAGAATCCTGCTCCGGGGAGCCAGATCGGTTATCTTTTTATGCTACCCCGAACACACCGAACAGGTGCGCTTTGTGAGGCAGTTGGCGCACTGAGCCGCATGCTACGATGGCCGTCACAGTAGACGCAGTGACCGCCATCACTATTCCCATCCCGACTGATGCTGAATCATCTTCGCGAACGCACGGCTGAGGCGTTGAACCGGGCGACCGAAGTAGAGCAGTTGCTGGCTGACCCCGAAACTGTCAGGGACGCGCCGCGATTGGCCTCGCTCGGCCGTGAGCATCACCGGCTGGCCGAAGTCGTCACAAAAGCCAACCGGTTGGCCAAGGCGGAGCAGGAACTCGCCGAGGCTCGTGAGATGGCGCAGGGTGACGACGCCGAATTTGCCGCCGAGGCCAAAGCCGAAGTGGAACGCCTCGAAGCGGAATGCACGTCGCTCGAAAAGGCGTTGCTGCCGTTGCTGATACCGCGCGATCCACTCGATGATCGCCCAGCCATTTTCGAATTGCGCGCCGGGACCGGCGGCGATGAAGCGGCGCTTTTCGCCGCCGATCTGCTGCGCATGTACACCCGATTCATCGAGCGGCGCGGGTGGCGCATCGAATCGATTTCGCACTCCGATGCCACGCTCGGCGGCGTCAAGGAAGCCGTGTTCAAAGTCATAGGTGACGGTGCGTTTGGCACGCTGCGCTGGGAGTCGGGCGTGCACCGCGTGCAGCGCGTGCCGGCCACCGAAAGCCAGGGTCGCATTCACACCTCTGCTGCGACGGTCGCGGTACTGCCTGAGGCGGAGGAAGTCGACGTGCGCATCGAAGACAAAGATTTGCGCATCGATGTCTTTCGTTCGTCCGGCCCCGGCGGACAAAGCGTGAACACCACCGACTCCGCCGTGCGCATCACGCACATTCCCACCGGGATTGTCGTCTCGCAGCAGGATCAGAAGTCGCAGTTGCAGAACAAGGCCAAAGGCATGGAAGTGTTGCGTGCGCGATTGCTCGACCTCCGGCTTTCCGAACAGGAAGCGGAACGCTCGCGCATGAGAAAGTCGCAGGTGTCCACCGGCGATCGCTCGGCAAAGATCCGCACCTACAATTTCCCGCAGGGCCGCGTGACGGATCATCGTGTCGGGGTGACGCTGTACGATATCAATCGCGTGATCGACGGCGATCTGGCTCCGTTCCTCGAGGCGCTGGCACTCGCCAACGCCGAAGAAAAACTCAGCGCCTGAGTGATGGCGGTGCCGCTGCGCGCACTGCTGGACGAACTCGCCGGCGAATTGGCGCACTCATCCAGACTGGACGACGACGTGCGTGTTGACGCGCGCCGCGAAATGCGCGTGCTCGCCGCGGCGGTGGTCGGCTGCACCACGGCCGACCTCGCGCGAGCCCTGGATGCATCGGCGCCTGGTGTGACGCCCTGGACCGCACGACTTGCCGACGCCGAGCCCGCCATTCGCGCGGCCGCAATGCGACGCGCGCGCGGCGAGCCGCTGGCCTATGCCGTGGGAACCGCATCCTTTCGCCACCTCACGCTGCAGGTCGACGACCGGGTCCTTATCCCGCGCCCCGAAACGGAATTGCTGGTGGACGCCGTGCTGGCGCGCTGCCAGAGCCCAGGAGGCACGGCGATCGACATCGGGACCGGGTCGGGGGCTATCGCCCTGGCCCTCGCCACGGAAGGCCGGTTTGACCGCGTGATCGGTACGGACATCTCGGCCGACGCCATCGCGGTCGCGACCGCCAATCGTGACCACGTGCAACCTGCGACCCCCGTCGAATTTCGGATCGGCGCGGATCTGGCGCCCGTCTCCGACGTACAAGCCCGTGTGATTGTCTCGAACCCACCGTACATTGCGTACGAGGAGGCGTCGGCGCTTCCCTCAAGTGTGCGGGATTGGGAGCCGGCGACCGCGTTATTTGCGGCGGATCGGGGGATGGCGCGGTATGCGGTACTGCTGTCGCAATCGGCCGAGCGGCTCACGCCCGACGGATTCGTGGCGCTCGAGGTGGATGCCCGTCGTGCGCGGGAAACCGCGGCACTGGCCGAAGCCCGAGGATGGATCAACGTCCAGCTTCTTCGTGATCTGAGCGGGCGCGAGCGCATGCTGCTGGCACAACGATCCGCCACCGTGGCGGATCTCACATCATTCCCGGACCAGAGGCCCGGAACCCATGCTTGAAGACAAGGCGAAGGACCTTGGCCGCACGATCGGCCAGAGCGCGGAATACAAAGCGGTCAAGAAGTCCAGCGAAGCGCTGAACCTCGATCGTGAGGCGTCGACGGTACTGCGCCAGATGGAGAAGATTCGCACCGATGCGCAGGCGATGATCGATCGTGGTGAAGAGCCGACGGCGGAGATGGAGCAGCAGCTCGACGGCCTTCTGCAGCAGGTCCAAACCAACGCGGCGTATCAGGCCGCCATCTCGGCGCAGGACAACTTCGACAAGCTGATGCTGCGCGTGAATCAGTGGATCGCCGACGGCATTCGGGCCGGCGCGACCAGCTCGATCATTCTGGCCTGATCTCGACCCCTTGGTGGCTGCGCTGATCGACGGTTCTCCGCCGACTTCCGGCCTTTTTGTCGTCCTCGAGGGCGGCGAAGGGGTCGGCAAGACGACGCAGTGGCAGCGGCTCGCGGAGTCGCTCCGACAGTCGGGGCACGATGTGGTGGCGCTGCGGGAGCCGGGAGGGACGCCGGCTGGCGATATGGCCCGCGGTCTGCTGCTCGACCCTGCCTCGGAGCTGGCGCCTGAAACCGAGGCCCTGCTGTTTGCCGTATCCCGTGCACAGCTCGTGCGCACGGTCATTCGGCCGGCGCTCGAACGCGATGCGATCGTGCTGGTGGATCGTTTTCTGTTGTCGACGTATGCGTATCAAGGGGCGGGTCGCGGGCTTCCATTGGATGCGCTGCGGTCCGTCAATCGGTTCGCCACCGGCGGCCTTGCGCCGCAGGTGACCTTGCTCCTGTCGCTTCCACTCGAAGCGGCCATGGAGCGGGTGCACGCACGGGGGGCGGCCGATCGGATGGAGCAGGCGGGGCTCGAGTTTCATCGCCGAGTGCAGGGGGCGTTCGCCGAGGCGGCCACGACAACGTGGCAGGCGGGGCATCCTGAGATCGGTCCGGTGTATTCCATCGATGCATCGGGGACGGCCGATGCAGTGACGGCTCGCTGCCTCGCGCAGTTGGCGTCACACAGTCCCACGCGTTTT
>Ga0075163_10000449_pt1 | contig 52723 bp, 51 predicted proteins | sample JI1023141ADNA_FD_71478 | JGI IMG/M metagenome (GOLD analysis project Ga0075163, IMG submission 71478) | Wastewater effluent complex algal communities from Wisconsin, to seasonally profile nutrient transformation and Carbon sequestration -... | ecosystem: Engineered > WWTP > Effluent > Algae...
GATATAGCTTTAAAAGATGTGCGACTTAAAATGGAACTTCCTGTTGGTTGGAAAGTGGAAAAATTTCATGGGGAGCAAATTTCCACAAAAGCAGAAGAGGTTACTCCTCAGTATCTCTCGTATAACGACCAAATGATTTATAGTATGAAGCTTAGCACAACAAATGAAAAAATTCAAAATGATAAGTTTTCCTTTGAAGCAGAATTTACTCCAATCGGAAAGAAGTCTCAAAAATTAAAAGTCAATACTGTTGTGGGTCAGATGTTTTCCGATTCTGTGAATCTTTTAAAGGGAGAGGCTATTACCGAGTATGCGGAAATGCTAAAAGAAATAAAATATCCTCTCGATACAAATAAAGAACAAAATCTAAAGCGCTGGAATATTGCATTTGAAAAAGCTTCTGCTAATCAGAAAAAAATAAAAGACAAAGATTTAATGGAAATTCTAGATTTACTTACCGCGTATAAGAATACTATTGAATGGGGAGAATCTTTTTCGAATGTTAGGGATAAAACAAATGATTCAATTGATGCAGTGTTAGGCATTAGCCCCAATGAATTAGTAGAAATAAAAATTGAATCTCAAAATCCGAAAACTGCAATTCGTGCTTTGAGTAGACTAAATCAATCAGTAAAACTAGTTCCTATGGAGGGTTATAAATTCTTAGCTCTTAGTTCGGGTTTTGTTGGTTCGAATCAGACAACAACGAATGTCCCTGATTTTAATTCGACAGGAGGATTTGCGCATCCTTCTCCTGAATTCAATGGGACTAAAAAGAATAATCCGCGCTCTGAGAAAGTGTTTGATCTGAGTAAAATTCAAATTAGACTTAGAGCACCTCAAGATGCTAAAAGTTTTTCTTTTGATTTTAATTTTTTCTCAGCAGAGTATCCTGGTTTTGTTAAGAAAAACTTTAATGATACATTTTTCGCAATCATCGAAGCTGCTTCGACTAATGACGGTAAGCCTACAAATATAAGCTTTGATCCAAATAGTAATTCCATCGAGGTAGATAATAATTATTTTGAAAATGAATTTCATCCAATTCCAAATACAGGAACTGGCTTTGATGAACATGGTTCTACTGGTTGGCTTAGAAGCAGTTGGCCTATTAGGCCGGGCGAGGTATTTACTTTGACCTTTACCATACATGATGAAGGTGATGGTATTTATGACTCGATGGTTCTATTGGATAATTTTAGGTGGAGCCCTAATAAGGCAGTAGGGACTACCGATCCATTGAATTAACTGAGTTTTAAAAAAGCAAATTCAGTTATTTCTTAGTTTTAAAAAACTTTTGAATCTCTTTGTCTTTCATAAATTCGTAATCATAATATGGACCGTAGTCTACATAAAGCTCTTCGCCAGCTTCTATGACGCGTAACGTTTTTATAAGCGTATAAGGAGGCTCGCATATCTTTTCAAATTTTACATTTTGAAAATTTGCAGGAGCATAATTCATTCTAGTAAATACATTACCTTCCTCCCTTCCGTCAGCGCCTACATAGTTTCCGAGATAAGGCTTCGAGCAGTCTTTAAACCACATAACGTATTGCCACTTATCCTGTTCGACTAATACATTGTATTCTTCCTCTGTAATGAATTTGCCTTTATAGGCTCCAAGGATAATGCCTGCCTCCAATCTTTTAGTGGCAAATACTCCTTTGCCTGACTTTGGAATAAGAGATGTTTTAATTTCAAGAGAGGACTCAAGATGTGGAATTTCTTTTTGTTTAGGAAAGGAACTGCAAAATAATAATGGGGTAATTAAAAGAAGTAAGATTATTTTTTTCATTGATTTTCTCCTATTCAAAATCCAATCTTTTTGAAAAGGTTATTTTGAAAAGAAAAGAAGTAGTTTATATATCGCTATATTTAGACATTTTTAAATTCAAAATATGGTAAATTAACAATATTAGAAGAGGATAATTTGTATTATGCTTAGGAATAAATATGGCTGGTCTTTATCAAAAAAACGGTTACTATTAATTATCCGCAATTATTTATTGAATTACAAATTGCAATTCAGATTTCATCGATAAAATCAGATTGATTTACTAGAATTATTATAAATTCTGGATACAAAAGGAATAAATTATGATATTTGAACAAATACTCAAATTTTTTGGAATAGAAAATCACCAGGCTGGCTCCACGATTGAAACGTTTCATACAGTTCCCGACATTATTGCATTTTTTCAGAAATTATACCCAGAGGCAAATATTGAGAAAACGCCGGAAGGTTCTGAGGAATTGGGGATTTATATCAATCGCAAAGAAGGCAATAAAATTTTTATCCCGATTAGAGAAAGTCAAAAGAGTGGGTATTTTTTGATTGAAGTTCCAAGCGAATCTAGCCTAACATAGAAACAGTAGTAAATTAAATAAAATGGATTACGGAGAAATCCCTAGCACAAGGGATGTTCCTTGCTTATAGGAAATGATTCTTAATAAAGAAAATGAATTCCAGATTTCCATGGTAGAAGTATTTCCCTGGAATAAAAATTTCGAAACCGGAATTTTAAAAATCGATGAGCAACATAAAAGGCTTGTTGAATTGCTCAATTTATTAGCCGGACATCTTGCATTTCGATCTGATATCCCCACTTTGAATTCTATTTTTGAAGAACTTACTGAATACGCACTCTATCATTTTAAATATGAAGAGGAGGTATGGGGCGAGTTTTTATTGGGAGATGAATTATATTTTTCTCATCAAAAAGAGCATGAGAACTTTGTATCCGATATTTTAAAAATTAAAGGTCAAGATGAAAACAAACAGGTAGATGAAGTAATCGAAGATATACTTTCTTTTTTAACCCACTGGCTTGCTTTTCATATTCTAGATAGCGACAAAAGAATGTCAAAAGTAGCTTTAGAGGTAAAGAGTGGTGTGCCACTCGAAGAAGCTAAGAAAAAAGCAGATTTGCAAATGACAGGGGCACTTAGAATCCTAATTGAAACTATACTCAATATGTATGACAGTCTCTCCAGTAGAACACTCGATTTAATGAGAGAAATTTCCCAGCGTCAAAAAGCAGAGGCTAAGCTTCGTTTGGCGGCAAATGTTTTTGACCACACTCTTGATGCAATCTGTATTACAGATTCTGATTTTAAAATCATAGAAGCAAACCCATCTTTTTATCAATCCATTGAATTTGTTGAAAAAGATTTAATTGGAAGAAATCTAGCCGAAATAAAGACCGGAATGGCAGAAAAACAAAGTTCCACACTTTTTATTAATAATTTATATAAGATCGGTCACTGGAGTGGAATCATGAGTAACCGCCGAAAGACAGGTGAAATTGAAGCAGAGTGGTTGACTCTTTCTGTTGTCAAAGCAGAAGGGGGAACTGTTAGTAATTATGTAGCCGTGTTTTCAAACGTCAGTCACCTGATTCAACAGCAAACCAACCTGGAAAAATTAGCTCATCATGATGCGTTAACCGGCTTACCCAATCGACTTTTATTAAAAGATAGACTTAGTTTAGCAATCGCACATTCAGAAAGAACAAAAGCTTCTCTTGCGATTTGTTATATTGACCTGGATGGATTTAAACCGGTGAATGATCAATTCGGACATGCAATAGGAGATTTACTATTAAAAGAAATTGGCGAGCGGTTTCGTCGTATTGTCCGCAGCCAGGATACAGTTGCTCGTCTCGGTGGAGATGAATTTGTTATTTTACTCGGGGATTTAAAAAATACAGATGACTTTAAGCGCGTATTGCAGAAAGTTTTAGCAGAAGCAAAGAGGTATTTTGAATTTGGTGAAAACCAGAAGGTAGAAGTGAGTGCAAGTATTGGAGTAACTGTTTTTCCTTTAGATGCCAGTGAGCCTGATACACTTTTACATCATGCCGATCAGGCAATGTATGAAGCCAAAAGACTGGGCAAAAATCAATACTCGGTGTATTTGAAACCGTCCAAAATTTGAATTTACTCCAAAGTCCCTTTCGCAGTCATAGTATAAGGATAGAAATTTTAAACAATACGCCTTAGGGCAAGAAAAAGGTAGATTTATGGCAAAATTAGAACATCCAAGTTCAGCATTATTCTCGGGAGAAAAACCATTCCCTATCATTCCAGCTTGCGAGCATTTCGCTGGATCCGAAAAACTCATTACCAAAGCACTTGAGCTTCAAAATAAAATGGGCGGTCTTTTTGACATCACGATGGATTGCGAAGACGGGGCACAAACAGGAAAAGAAAAAGAACACGCAGAAATGATTGTTCGCATTCAAAACTCTGACTTGAATGTTCACAAGATGAGTGGGGTTCGTATTCATGACTACTCAAATGCACATTGGAAATTAGATGTTGATATCATTGTTCCAGGTGCCGGCGAAAAAATTGCTTATATCACAATTCCAAAACCAACCAAAGCAGCACAAGTTGCTGAGATGATTTCTTACATTCAAGCAGCTGCGAAAAAAGCAAACATCAAAAGAGAAATTCCAATTCACGTTCTCGTTGAAACACACGGAGCACTTCTTGAAGTAGAACAAATTGCAGCTCTTCCATGGATGCAAGTTCTTGACTTCGGGCTAATGGACTTTATCTCCGGTCACCACGGAGCGATTCCTGCATCAGCAATGAGAAGCCCGGGACAATTCGAACACGAACTTTTACGTCAGGCGAAAGCGACAGTAGTTGCAGCAGCCCTTGCACACGGAGTAATTCCAGCGCATAACGTGACATTAGACTTAAAAAACCAATACCAAACTTACAGCGACGCAAGCCGCGCAAGAAACGGATTCGGATTTTTACGTATGTGGTCAATCTACCCAACCCAAATCCAGGCAATCCTTGACGCAATGACACCAGACTACAGCGAAGTAAAAGTTGCCTGCGAAATTTTAATCGCAGCACAAGACGCAGAATGGGGACCAATCCAACACGCAGGCGAACTCCACGACCGCGCAACTTATCGCTATTTCTGGGAATTAGTCCAAAAAGCAAAAATCACCGGACAAAAATTACCAGACGAAGTATTAAAGAGATTTTTCTCTTAATTTGATGGGCGTTGCGGCGAGGCAATATACATGAACGCGCGGAAACGTTTCCGCGCCTTCATGCACATAACGCCGCCGCGCTTTCCGAGGGTTCCGTCATAGAAGTGTGCAGTGTAAGGACTTGATTAATCAAGTCCTTACACTGCACACTTCTATGACCGCTAACGCGCCTCTCCAATCGCTAACGCTATAATTTGAAACACTATAAAGGAAAACTACCTAACCCCCGACTTTTTAGAACTTGCAAAATCGCAACAAGTCTCCCCTTCCCTTAAGGGAAGGGGGCTTTTTCGGTGAGATTACGCAATAACTGAAAAGTGGGGGTTAGGTCAAAAACTATGAAACTATCCTATAACTGGCTAAATGATTTTGCGGATTTTAAATCCATTCCGTTTGAAAAGATTTATGAAAAGATAAGTCTATCGATTTGTGAAATAGATGATGTTTCTGAATACAGAGAGCATCTATCTACAATTGTATCGGCGAAAGTTGTCGAAGTAAAAAAACACCCGGATGCAGACAAACTCAGTGTATGCGTTGCAGACATTGGAACTAAGAAGATTCAAATTGTAACAGGCGCACAAGTCGCCGAAGGGGAAATTGTTCCACTCGCGATGATAGGAACAGTTTTTCCAGATGGAAAAGAAATCAAAGAAGGAAAACTTCGAGGCGTAGATAGTTTTGGAATGTTCTGCTCGGAAAAAGAACTTGGTCTAAGCGAAGAATCTTCCGGACTAATGAAATTAGCCCCTGATACGAAACTTGGTGTAAGTCTACGTCAACTTCTAGATTCAGAAGACAAAATCATTTTAATCGACAACAAATCAATTACTCATAGACCAGACCTTTGGAGTCATTTTGGATTTGCTCGTGAGCTTGCAGCCCAGCTTGGAATTAAAATAAAATACGACCCGTTTGAAACGGAGTTTCCATTTTCAAATGATCTAAGTCCTAAAGTATTTGAAAACGGCAACGCACATTCTTATTTTGCCGCTAGTGTAAAAGGATTTACAGTCAAAGAGTCCATTCCTAAAATCAAAGAAAGACTTTTGAAATGCGGAATTAAATCAATCAACAATGTGGTGGATATTTCCAATTATGTGATGCTTGAAATGGGTCAGCCTACGCACTTCTTTGACAAAGCAAAGTTAGGGGAAGTAGCATTAGAAGTAAAATATGCAAAGAATAAAGATAAAATTTCCCTTCTAGATAAAACAGAAAGAGAATTGGATTCTTCTATATTAGTAATTTCTAATGCAGGAGTTCCTGTTGCTATCGCAGGTGTTATGGGTGGAGATACATCTGCTATTTCCAATTCTACTACAGAGGCTATTTTAGAATCTGCTGTTTTTAAAAGAGAAGATGTTCGTAAGACCATTCGCATGACCGGGATACGAACTGAGTCTGCTGTAAGATATGAAAAGGGGCTTGATTCTCATTCGAGTCTACCAGTTATTAACCGCTCTTTGGAATTGTTAAAAGAAAATGGATGTCCCGGACTTTCTGCAAGTAAGCCAGCAGGCTTTGAGCACAAAAAAGAAAAGCAAGAAATTAGAACTACTTTTTCTTTTTTAAATTCGAAGCTAGGAACTATTTTTGAGAAAAAAGTAATTGTAGATATATTGCAAAGACTTGGATTTCATGTTAGCACAAAAGAAGATGATATCGTAGTCATAGTTCCAAACTATCGTCATAACTATGATATTACAATCGAAGAAGACCTCGTCGAAGAAGTAGGTCGCTCTTTAGGTTATGCGGCAATTGAACGTAAACCCCTTCTTTCAGATGTGAAGCCCGTAAATAAAAATCCAAAGCGAGAAATTGAAAGAGCAATTAAACAAATTTTTACGCATAATCTTGGTTATTCGGAAGTATTTAATTATTCTTTTTCTTCCGAAGAAGATACGAAATTCGAATCAGAAGATTCCACTGCCTTGGGAATTGCTAATTCCATGCCAGATGAATTTAAGTTTCTTAGAACTTCGATTTATCCTTCCATTCTAAAACATATAGCAGTTAACGCAGATAGATTTGAAACTGTCAAGATTTTTGAACTCGGAAGAACCTATCACAAGATTAAAGCAGATGAGCTTGCTTCCGAAAAAAGATTTTTTGGTTTTGGAGTTCTTCGTAACCGCAAGTCGAATGATTTAGCAGATGCAGAAAATGATTTTCTAGCAGTTCGAAATGATATAGATACTTTGTTTCGACTTTTTGGTTTTAAGAGTATTGTTCTAGAAAAAATAAGTCTTTCTTATTTTCATCCAAATGCCTCTTTACAATGGAAATTAAAAGATGAGGTAATCGCAGAGCTTGGTTATCTTCATCCAAAATACAATGATGCATATAATATGAAGCGAAGAGTATTAATTGGTAAACTTTATTTTGATGCAATGGAAAGATTAAACGTTCCTGAGAATAAAAAATTTACCTTTGTTCCACCTTCTCATTTCCCGCAGGATCAAATGGATATTTCTCTTGTAATGGATCGTTCTGCGACTACAGAGAATTATGCGCAACTGGTAAGTAAACTTGGAGTTTCAGAAATTCAATCCGTATGGGTTCACGACATCTACACCGGTCAAAACATTGCACCCGATAAAAAATCTGTCACCTATCGAATTGCTCTTATGAACTACAAAGAAACTTTTACCCAGGCAGCAATTAAAGAAATTACAGATAAGCTGATTAACCTCGCAAAGGATAATGGATATTTGCTTCGGTAAGAGTTTACTACACGCCAAGGCTACGAACTCGGATATAGGATTTCACACTTATATATATTTGTATGAAATTCCTATATAATAGAAAATTTTTCTTAGCTTTTTTGTTTATTTTTATTTTCAACTCTACCCAATCTAATGCAAAGGGAAAAAATATGAATATTGAAATTCCACATAAAGTAATCAAACTAAATCAACTTGAAAAAATGTTTGATAATATGAGTAAAGACTTCGATACGTCAAAACCTTTACTATGGGGATTCATATGATGGCATGGATGTAGGGACGGTTAAAAAATAAAATTCTACTTGCAAAATTAGATAATTTTTATGCTAATCAAAGTATGAATACGTTACAAGCTACAGTTCAGGAATTGGGTTTTCCGACCATTGAGGAGTTTGCAAGATTTCATGCTTTGGATATATTAGAGCATAAATTAGTAATGTATGAAAAAGAGTTAAGTAACTTTCAGCAAAAATATGGAGTTGAATTGCAGGACTTTGAAAAAAACTCTTCTGCATTCACAAAGCATAGTATTTTGGAAAAGGAAGATGACTTTATAGAGTGGGAAAGTATTTTACATAGCTTTAAGTCTGTTCAAAGAAAAATCACCGAATTAAAATCTGAAACCCAAATAGTCTCTAAAATAGATTATCGTAAAAAATTAGAGGATTATTTTCAGAATGTTTGATAGAGAGAATATTGATGATTTACTTCACCAATATTCTGAAATTATCTCAAGCTATACAATATTGAAAGATAGCTTTATTGACGATAGGTATACTTTTGAAATTAAGATTGAATTTACAGACAAATCAAAACTTGAGAATCGAGAAGTCTTTTTGTTTATAGATGATATTGTAAAACGTAGATACAAATTTCACTGGATGAATTCTGACAATTCTCTAATACTCCGTTGGGATAATGCTCCACATCATCCTCATATAAAAAATTTTCCGTTTCATTTGCATCGAGAAAAAGAAGAGGCAATCGAAGAATCTTCCGAAATGACATTGAGTTCTGTTCTTACTTTTATAAAAAAAGTTATTCAATGAGATATGCTTCTAGAAATTTTTACTTTAAAAAGGTGAAAGAATTGTATTTGCTAGATTTTATTTTCAATTAAGGTAATTTTTAAATTCCATGAAATGTTTTATTTTAGCAGCGGGTTTTGGAAAGCGAATGGGGGATTTGACGGCAAATCTTCCTAAGCCGCTATTGCCTTACAAGGATAGAACACTGTTAGACCACTCGATAGATTTTGCTGCACAGTTTGGAATCAAAGAATTTATCGTAAATACTCATTACCTTGCAAATAAAATTCATGATCATTTAAAGAATTATTCTAAGTATAAGTTTCATATTTCCTTTGAGCCTGAAATTTTAGGAACTGGTGGTGGAATTAAAACCGGGATAAGCGGTATTATCCGGCCAGATGAATTGTTTTTATCTATTAATCCGGATGTTCTACTCAGTGCAAATCCACTTGACTTACAAAAAACCATTTTCGATTATTCAGGAGACTGTTTACTTTTTCTATCTAAGCCTGAAAATAAAAAGGAATATACCACTTTAGATTTGCAGGACGGGAAAGTCTATTTTAGAGATGGAGAATTTTATTATATTGGAATGAGTCTACTGCGCGGTAAGATTTTAAAGGAAATTCCGATGAATTCTTTTTATGATCTTGCCCTTGTCTTCAAGTCTTTGAGCCAAGAAAATAGACTAGATGGAATGATATTTCCAGGTGAGGCAATTGACTTTGGCGACAAAGAGAAATACAGTAAATTAACCGAAAAGAAATTAAATTAATTTCTTGCAAACTGCAAGAAATTGTAAGAAAATGTAAATGTAGTAGAGGGCGCACAATGCAAAATAAAAAAGAAAAAGCAATTAAAAGAAAACATATTGAAGAACTAGTGCGTAAAAAATTAGACAGCCAGGGTTTTAAAATGAATCATCATAAGGATAATGTTGGCATTAGCCCCGATATTATCGCAGAGAAAGATGATACCACTTTGTATGTAGAGGTAATTGGATATAAATCATCGGCCAATGCAGCGTCCCGAGATTTTTACGAGGTTTTTTTTAGAGCCTTCGCCCAATTAGAACAACCAGAAGCGGATAATATTATAATTGCTATGCCAATTCAATACTTGAAAGATATGAAAAAAAGAATTGAATCCATGAAAAACGGATGGGTTCGTCTTTGCATTGGCTTTCCTGAAATCACAGTCTACTTCGTAGATTTAAAACAAGAAAAGATTTATAAGAAACGACTACCAGAAATCCTTCATACGGAAGAAGAAGTATAGGAAAAAATTTAAAAGATTACCATGCGAAGGCGTTGGGCGCGACTAAGCGCAGGCGGGAATGGACACAGATGAACACCGATAAAAGATTTGATATCCTTTTGGTATTTAATCTTGCGATTCTACTTACTTTTCTAACGTGTGCGGATACTCCTAATAAGCCAGTAATTCAAAAAGAACTTTTCGGATGAGCGGGTGCTCCTGAGGATATTAACAAGAAACCGCATGAGTATTTTTATATCTATTTATCCCACTTACTTCTTTTTTCATCGATTAATTTATAAATCCAATTGTTATAATAATCGATTCGTTCTTGATTATTACTTTTAATGTTAGCCCATAGCGCCATTACTAGTTTTACTATTTGAAGTGAAACCATAAAGCATTCCATTAAATAATATCCTAAACAATCAGTACGCCATATCTGATCTTTTCTATTATCGTTCATAGATAACATATCTTCTTTAACCATACTGAATCTTCGATTTTTATTAGGAGTAAAAAATCTTTCATCGTCTATCTTTTTTAGTAAATCTGAAATTAGCATACCTTCTTTATATAATTTTCTTGTTAACTCAACTGCTCCTTCTTTTTTATCGTAGTAATCTCTATAATTCATTTTCTTTTTTCCTAAAAGTTTTATAGAAGATAATATCAAGTAGCCACAAGATATACTTTTATGCTACTTTTTAGATTTTTTATTCATACTTATTACTTTCTGGATTTTGTCTATTATCCCAAAAGATTAGTAAATCAATTTCCTCTTCTTTTGATCTAACTCGGTAGTATAAACTTATAAATCGATTTACCAAGCCTCTTCTTACTTGTTCATTTTGTTCGGATGCCCGATATAGATAGGGGTTATTTTTAATTTGCTCGATTGTAGAATTTGTTTGGTCTAAAAAATTTTCAATTTCTCTATTTGTCCATTTTTCATTGAGCCAATCTAAAATTTGTTCAAAGCTTTTTTTGGAACTCGGAGTCCAATTGACTTTCATGCTTGTAAATATTTTACTCTCATTTCCTGCATGACTTCTTCATGTGGAATTAATTCACCTTTATCCGCTTCAATTAAAGCAGTCTCGATTTCGTTTCTAATACGAATAGGGATATCATCCCAGAAATCTTTCGCTTCAGCATTTGGGATTTGTTTTATTAATAATATTCGAATCGCGTGCAAGAATGATTCATCATCTATGATATTGATTAATTTAAGAATATCAGATTTTAATTCTATAGTATTCATTTTCCCTATCCGCGTTTTTTTTAGACAATAATCCTTTATATTAATAAATTTCAAAGTTTTGTCAATGGTAATTTATAGATATTTTTCACAATTCTACTCATACCAAACAAGCGTATCTTCTTTGTAAGATTTATCTTCCTTTGTAAACTTATAACGCTTAACCGCTAGAGAGTTTTCTTTTAACTCTCCTACATGAAAGCCAGTCTTATGCTTTGGACCTGAAAGCCTTGTAGTAGATGCAGAGTTTATGATATAATAAGGAGTATCCGCAGTTTTGTTTCGAATCCAATTGGAATGACAATGTCCATGAAAATAAGCGAGTGGTGGATTCGCTTTCAGAGTGCTTACTACTTCTTCGCGGTTTTTCATCTTGTGGTATTCGGATTCAAATCCATCAGGGATACTCCAAATAGGATGATGGCAGACAATTGCATATTTTTTAATTTGATTTTCCTGAAGATAGTTTTTTGTTATTTTCATAACTTTTGATTTTACAAAGCCAGTTGCGATAGCTATTGGTGTTGGCTCGTTTGAATCCCAGCCAATGAGAGTAAGGTCTTTGATTTTTTTTACTCGAATGTATTCTCCATCTGCATTTGGAATTTCTTCACCTGAAAATTCACCAAAGTATTTTTTGTATAAATCTACTGGATGCACGGAGCTTGTCATATACCTGTCGTGATTTCCTGGGATTAAAAATGCTTTCTCATTTAAAACGGGAGATAGAATTTTTCTGGTAGCTTCAAATTCTTTTTCGTGCGAAACATTTGTTATATCACCTGATAATATCAAACAATCATATTCAGATTTCTGTATGAATTCTAATAGATTTTCGACTGCCTGCATTGGATGCAATTTGCGTCTTCTAAGTGCAAAGTTCAGGTATCCACTAATCATTTTTCCGCGAAGGGAAAAAATTGGAATTTTAACCGGAATATGTAAATCAGAAATATGTATAAACTTCATTAGCTGGCGAGTTCCATCACGCCTAGAATTTCGTATTTTTGGACAACAGAGCCTTCTGGAACACGAATTTCTGCGAGCATACCATCCATTGGAGCCTCAACAGGAAAAGCAGCCTTATCGGTTACTAGTTCTAGAATTTCCTGGCCTTCTTTTATTGGATCTCCTATTCTGGCATACCATTTTATTAGCTCGATTTTTTCCGTGTCTCCTAAATCAGGAGTTTTTAGTTCAAAAATTTTTTTTATTCCCATAATTGTAAATCCTACTTGCAGTATTGGCGATACTAATTAATGTATATGAAAATTTACTTCAGGCTATACTACTAAAACCAATCTAACGAACACGGAAATATGGCAAATCAGAAAAAATTCTTAAACAGCAAAGAGATTTCAGCTAACTTAGATGAAATCATAAAACGAAACAATATTCACCTTGAGCTCAGAGGGCTTACGCGTGATACTAGAGATTTGGTTTCTGCCATTGTCAATGGAATTTTGGAAAGAATTGGAGCTGATCCACTTTCCTCTTTTCATTTATTCAGTGGTTTGATGGAGGCTTTATTAAATGCCATCAAGGGAAATATTCGGTTTACCATCTTCAAAAATGAACTTGCAAATAAATTAAAAGATGTAGAAAATTCTGAAAAAGAAATCGATCGTCTTTTGCAAATCATATTAGATACAAGTGCCCTTCGCGATGCAATGCAAAGATATGTTGTCCCCGAAAAAGTAAAGAAGCTAGTTCAAAGTATTCTATCTCTCGAAGACAAAGTTCGCGTTAAAAAACAAGAAATTTCTGAAAGCGACAAAGAGCTTCTATTTTCTATTCGCGAAAAAATGAAGCAAGAAAAACGGAAAATTTCGATGAAGATTCGTCTCGATGACAAAGAACTTTATATTCGCATTAAAAATGATTCCCCAATTATGGAAGGGGATATGGATCGTATCAACGAATCCAGACAAAAACACTATCAACTTTTTTTAGAAGGAAGATCCTCTGATTATTTTCGTCCCGAGTTCTTAGATGAAAAAGAATCAGCCGGTTTTGGTATTGCAATGATCGATGAAGGTTTTTATAATATGGGACTCAATCCAATCGAACAATTTACATATACCCAGGCAAAAACAACTACAACGGTTTATATGATTTATCCGCTAGATAAACTAAGAGCCGGTGCATTCGGTTAATTTTGATTTTGTGAAATTTTGTAGATTCATTTTTGTAATCAGTTTTTTATTTCCTCTTTTAGTTGAACCGATTGAACTTTTAAAAAACTTAGATTATGAAAATGAAGTCCTAAAAAAATTAAGAAGCGAAGTCAAATACAATCTCAAAGTTTCCAAATCTAAAAATAATTCAGACGATTATATTCCCTTGGAATTTTATAAATACACAGTAGTTCAGGGTGATAATTTTTTTCGCATCATGGCAAGAACAGGAATGAATATCGATACAATATCTTCGGTAAATGCGTTAAGCTCTCCACAAGATATTCGTGTGGGGATGACATTGCTTATCCCCAATATGCGCGGTGTATATGATACCGAAAACCTTCCAGAAAATGAGCATAGTCGTGGTAAGCTCGCGGAAAAATACAGTATGCCAAATCATTTGATAATTTTTGATAAACGACGCGATGAATGGTTTGTTCCGGGTAAAACTCTCGGAAAGATTGAAAAGTCCTTTTTTTATGGACTAGCATTTAATCCACCTCTCAATGAAGGTTATCTTACTTCAGGATTTGGACATAGACTTGATCCTTTTACAAAAAAGAAAACATTTCACGGTGGACTTGATATTGCTGCACCGAAAGGCACAGATGTAATTTCATCTGCTGATGGGGAAGTTATTTTTGTAGGACGAAAGGGAGGTTACGGAAAACTAATCGTTGTCAAGCATATAATGGGCTATGAAACAAGGTATGGACATTTGGACAAAATGGCTGTTAGCCTCGGTGATCATGTAAAGAAAGGACAAAAGATTGGCAATGTAGGCAATACCGGTCGCGCAACAGGATATCATCTTCATTACGAGGTGCGCAGGTTTCAAAAAAACGAAAAGCCTGTTTTTTATCAGCATATGTAGTTGATATGGATTTGAATGAAATCTAAAAGTTTAGTTGATATTATTTTTGATTTATGCGTAGATTTTTTGATTTACTGGGCGAAGATACTCGGTATTAGCTACAATGAAATCAATGTGTATATTTTTTGTATTATCTGGCCGATTTTTACAATTTTTTTAATTGGTTTGATTTTATTTCAATGGAAAGTTATTTTAAAATTGAAATCTAAACAAAAAGATTAAACATAGATTAAACATCTTCAATCTATAAGGAAAAAACATGAAAGAACCAGTGTGCACTGCTTTGTTATTTGCAGATAGAATCATTGTAGAAAACAATGGAAAGAAAGGCATTATAGGAACCTTTAGTCGAATCTTTGCACCTTCATTTCCAGTTCAAACAGCGCCCTGGGGAATTTATGCAGCGGCTACTAACATTGTTGGTAAACATCAATTTGCCCTCACTCTCACAAATATTGAATCCAATCAAGATATCTTGCCGATCACAGGTGAATTGCAATCTCAAAATCCAGAAGAAGTAATTGAGCTAACCTTTAATACTGCAGGAGTAACTTTTCCATCTGCCGGAAAATATTCTCTTTCTTTTACAATAGACAATGAATTATTAAGCTCTATTATTTTGTATGCGGAAATATTAAAGCAACCACAATGAGTTTACTATTTTTTAAAATCAAAGTTATTTATTATTGACCATTTCTAAATTTTAAAATTTTCATAAGAAAGTTAGAAAATAGTTAAACACAGATTATTTAATAGGAGAAATAATATGATTTTTATATTGAGGCTAATCGTAATATGCTCGTCATTTTGTATGGTTTATGCAAATGCTCTAGATAGCAATGCTCAAACAGAAATGGTAAATGCGCATAATAAGTATCGCAAAGAAGTAGGTATAGCAGATATAAAGTGGTCTTCTGAACTTGCAAAGACCGCACAGGCTTATGCAAATAAGCAAAAAGCAAATAAGTGTAAAATGAAACACAGTGGGACGAAAGGACTCGGAGAAAATATTTATTGGGCAAGTGCCATTACTTACTCAAATAAAAAATCCAAGCCTCAGGACATTACTCCAACCAAAGTTACTGACTCTTGGGGAAGTGAAAAAGCAAATTATTCGTATGATTCAAATACTTGTGCTTCTGGAAAAGTGTGTGGTCATTATACGCAAATAGTTTGGAGCAATACGACTGAAGTTGGCTGTGGCATGGCATTGTGTTCTGATAATTCTCAGTTTTGGGTTTGCAATTATACTCCTCCAGGTAATTATCGAGGACAGAAGCCTTATTAAAAGGATTAGTTCATAAATCTAGTGCTCACTCTAGCCGATACTTAAACTATGTCATACAATTCAGTAAAACATCTGATCAGTTGGAGTGATTGGTCAGATGAAGAAATTCAATCCATTTTAGATTTTGCGGTTTATGTAAAAAATAACCGCGTTTATTTTGCAGGTCATATGCATGGACGCACGATGGCAATGCTATTCCAAAAAACTTCAACTCGCACGAGAGTTTCTTTTGAGGCCGGTATGACGGAGCTCGGTGGTCATGCAATTTATTTGGACTGGAGAGCTTCGAATTTCCAGCTATCAGATATTGATTTTGAGGCAGAGTATTTATCTCGGAATGTTTTCATTATAATGGCTCGAATGAAAAAGCATGAAGACTTATTAACATTAAAATCTGGATCACATGTTCCTGTAATTAACGGTTGCTGCAATTTATTTCATCCATGCCAGGCTTTAGCTGATTTACTTACTATCAGGTTAGATCGTGGTAGTATAAAAGGGGCTACTCTGTGTTATGTGGGAGTTCATAATAATGTAGTAAATTCTCTCATTGGTATAACTGCTGCACTTGGTGTGCATCTAACTCTTGTTACCCCCATAGCTCCAAAAGATGCAGTCATCGATCATATTGTAAAAAGAGGGATCGATCATGGAACTCTCACCTGGGAAACAGATTTAAAACATGCAGTGAATAATAACGAGTATGTGTATACAGATACCTGGGTTGATATGGAGTTTTTTAATGAGCCTTCTTATGCTAAAGAAAAAGAAGAGCGCATTTCTATGATGATGCCCTACCAGATAAATTCTGAATTGCTAAAAAATTCAAAAGCAAAGGTAATGCATGATATGCCTATTCATGCGGGCTATGAAATTTCTAGGGAAATTGTAAAATCGGAAAGATCAATTATATTTCAACAAGCCGAAAATCGTTTAGATGCACAAAAAGCAGTAATTTTAAAATTACTGAAAATTTAAAGTATTCTGGGTGGTTATTTCCTATTTTATTGAATCTAAATAAAGTAGGATTTTTTTAATCTATTTTTTCACCCAAGCCATTGAATGAAAAGTTTTTTCCATTTACTCTAATTTTATATTTAATTTCTTCTTTGATCGAATAATATTCCTTAGGTGTAGGTTGGCTTTGCTGTAAGTTTCTATTTATCGTTTTTGTAATCTTTTCGATTTTATATTTTTCATCAAATTCTGATTCTAGTTTTTCAGTAATTTTTTTTATTGTGCTTTCAGAAATTACAAGCTTCATTGGCTCTTTAATGCGGATAATAACAGAATCCTCCCAATAGTTCCATTCAAGACCATCAGAATAGGATTGGAAAGAAAAGAAAATCTCACCTTTTTCCCTTTCATTCTGATAAGTAACTTTATAATCAAAGTAGTGGTTAACGGTTGTATTACGAAACCATTCAGCGTCCTTTGCATTTGGATGATAATGCTGAATGTATTTAAAAGCCAGACAATCAGCAAAGTTATTTGTTTTGCAAACAGAAGAAGTAAGTGGTTTTTTGTATTGTTCAAAATGTTTTTTGTCGTCGGCAAATAGCACTATGGTAAAAAAAATAAATGAGTATAGAAATAGCTTCATGGTCGGACAATTTTATTATTTGGAGTAGGAAAGGAAAGAATAAAAAAGAATTATATAAATCTAGGATTTAGAATCTAAGGCGGTGTTAGACTTAGATATATTTGAAATAGAATAAAAAAGTTGCGGCAAATAGTGATTGACTTTTTGACTTGGCTTTTCCATTTCCGGTCACCAAATAAAAAATATTGAGACTCAATAAAAAAATACTTTCTTTATGAGCTATTTTATGTTATCCTCTTCTTTGTATCAAGGAGGCTCATCATGAATGAGATAACAATTTTTGCTATGGCTCTTCTTGCTGTTCCAGTTTTTGCGAGATTCGCACGAGTCGGCAAAGAAACAATGGGTAGATTTCACTTAATTGCGCTTGGTGGAATCTTTTTACTTTTAGGTGAAGCTACAAGATTAACTGCAGGTAAGATTGCTTTCGTTGCATCCATTTTACCGATAGTAGATATTACTACTGCGTTAATTGCTTATGCTGTAGTGCTACTTGGCACACTGTGGCTTTCCCTCTATTACATCAAACATCCGAGCGAAATATAGGGTGTCAAATCATTTGAAAAATTTATAGTATTTCAAAATCTGGAGTAGGGGCGTTGTAGCGTCTCTACTCTATTTGTTCCATTCCTTTATTTGTTCATAGACTCTTGGTTCATGCATAAGAGAGATATGATCAATGCCTGCAAATTCTTTGTGATTTTCTTCTGGAATGGGTAATGTGTGTATGCCGCTTTTATCTTTTCCGAGAACGCTTGGTTTTCGAACCATCGCATCACCGAACCAAACAGAAAAAATACTTTCTGGATCTTCGGTAACAGTCCCTGAAATAATATAATAAGATACACCTTCTTGCAGAGGAACTAAATTTTTAGAATTTTTTAAAAGAGTATCTGGATCTTTGCCTTTCCAATCTTCGTCAATTAAATAGCCATAACGCAAATCTTTAATGCCAGCACTTCTAAGGTTGATTACATTTTTTGTAATTTTTACAAATGGGTTTGGAATTTTTTCTAGAACGTTAGTTACTACATTACCAAATTTTTCTAAAGGAGCTCCTAGATGCGGTGATCCTAAAAAGAAAATCTTTCTAATTTTATAAATCCAGGTTACATTTTGTTTGTCGCCATAGTAGCAGGCACTACGTATCACTAGCCCACCCATACTATGGCCTATCAGGATTAATTCTTTTATATTTGTTGGATAATTTTTAAATAAAGTATGAATTAACAATGAAAGATTTTTTCCATTTTCTGAAATATGTAGTCCGGAATTATATCGTAGGTAAAAAGGAGTATAGCCGAATTCTTTTTGAAGCAGGTTACCATAATTCTCTTTGCTTTTTGGAAAATTCCACATCAATTCATCACTTGCTAGACCATGAACAAGAATACAAATTTTGGGAGTAGGCTTGGGATAAACCTTTGTTATCTCCTCTTTGGTAAGAGTGATAGGTTTTCCACCTTTATAGAATTGCATTTTTCTAGCTAATTGACTTGATGTCTCTTCAAGACTATCGCCAATTACTCCATTTAAAATAGCTGCACCTTTGGTTGCTCCTGTCTTTACAACAGAAACTGTTTTTTCGAGTGTTTCTTTGATTTTGATTGATTTTTCCTTGATTGAGTTTTCTTTTTTCAGTGGCTTATTATCATTAGTCTCTAAAATCTTTTTTTTGGATTTTATGGCTTTCTCAGAGTTCTTAACTTCAATCTTTAATTTTGGTTTCTGTTGTGGCATTATGTAAGTCTAAGAATCTATCTTTTCCTAGGCAAACCATATTCGTGGAATTATAAATTTAATGAAGGAAGGAAATATTGGAGCTTATCGGGATCGAACCGATGACCCTCTGCTTGCAAAGCAGATGCTCTCCCAGCTGAGCTAAAGCCCCATAAATTCGGGATATATCCTGGGCCTGACAAGATTTGAACTTGTGACCCCTCGCTTATCAAGCGAGTGCTCTAACCAGCTGAGCTACAGGCCCTTAAGATTACTGTCATTTTTTTTTAATTAGGTTTTTTTTCAAATTATTTTTAACTAAAATCCAATTTAATAAAATTTAATTTCTACGTTTTCCTTCCTTGTGATAATGAACTAAGCGGTCGAGTAAAGCAAGATCGGAACAGATGAGTGTTTCTCCATCTAAGTGAATAAATTTATTATTTGTCATAAATTTCATAATCAAGTTGGTATCTCGGTCAGTCATACCGAGCATTTTTAAGAGATCAAAGATTCCCAATTGAAAATTATGCTCTGCCTTTGGTGCAATTTTGACTCGATTTTTTTCAACTAAGGTTAAAAGCATATCAGCAATTCGTCCATTGACGTCTTCAATCATAGAGTTTGCAATTTTTTTATAAGCGTTCCAAACTCTTTCTGAAAGAACTGTGATAATTTTACTCATTAATTGGGGTTGTGTCTGCACCATAGATTCAAAGTTTGCTTTATTAATCGCAAGTAAATCCACATCCTCTGTTGCAATTGCAGAAGCGGATCGAGGTTTATTGTCAAGGAGTGCCATTTCTCCAAAAATATCACCCGGTTTCATAATATTTAAAAGAACATCATTGTCTTTTATGATTTTTGTAATCTTAACTTTGCCTTTTTGTAAGATGAATAAATCCTGTCCGGGCTCGTTCTCACTGAATATCATTTGGTTTTGAGTGTAACTTCTATTAGCCCCATTAATGACTTGCATTTCAAGAGGCTTACCTAATTTTTTTAATTTATCTTTTGCCTTCGCTGCAAATTCTCCGTTTGGAACGTATTTTAAATAACTTTGATATAGGTAAACTGCGCTGTCAATATTCCCCTGGGCAAAGTAATTTTCCGCCATTTGATAGAGTAGACTCAAGTCTTCTTCGCCTGTTACCTTTGATCCAACAGTTTTGTTTGATTGACCTTGATCAAATTCGCGCAATTTTTTTGAGAAGAACCGAATGATTTTCATAGCTAATGCGGCATTCTTTTGAATGAGTTCCCCGAAACGATTTTGACCAACAGAAATTAATGTGACATTACTCATCGCAATAGCAGATTCAATTTGTGGGTATTGACTCATCGCAGAAATCACACCGAAAAAATCTCCAGGACCAATGACCTCACTGGATTTTTCGTTTGCGACTGGAAAGGTTCTTTTTAAGTTTACCTTTCCTTCTTTGATGATAAAAAATTGAGTTGATGGCTTTCTTTCGCCTTCAAGCGTTATATAGGATCCGGGGGAAAAGGTTACAATTTTAAAAAGGGAATTATCCATAATGTGCCTACTTAACTTTAAACCATTCAGCCATAAATTTTACAATCAAAACTTTTGTTTTTTGAAAATCATAAACACTTATTCGTTTTACAATCTGTATTTATTAATGAGAGTAAATTTGTCAAAATCATATTAAGGTTTTATTGAGAAGGAATTGCATATTGTATAATTTTCTTGTATAATTCATCTGGCTTAAAGGGTTTTGTTATATAATCGTTCATACCAGAATTTTTTGCTTTGGCGATTGTTTCACTAATTGCAGAAGCAGTTAATGCAATAATTGGAATAGTCTTATATCGATCATTCGGTAATGCGCGAATTAATTTAGCAGATTCATATCCATCTAAAACGGGCATTTGTAAATCCATTAATATAATTGAATAATCTTTTTTCCCTGCCATCTCTACAGCCATCTTACCGTTATCCGCAATATCTACAGAAATATTCCAAATATTTAGAAATTCTTCCACAACAATTTGGTTTAATTTATAATCTTCAACTAACAAAAGCTTTAAATTGGAGAGCGAACTATCTATGTCATTTTTTTCTATGGAGGGACTCGTGAATTCAATGGTTGGCAATTCAAAGTCTAAGCTAAAAGAAAAGTTTGAACCAATGTTTATTTGGCTTTCTACAAATATCTGACTATCGAATAAATCCAATAATTTCTTTGTAATGGGAAGTCCAAGACCCGAACCAGGACTTTTATTATTTTTTGCAAAATTATCAAAAATGGATGATAGTTCGTTTTCGGGAATTCCCATTCCTGTATCAACAACGGAAAAATCTATCTTTACATTTGAAGCTGTTGAGCTATTTAATTTTAAAAATAAATGTATAGAGCCTGAGTTCGTAAAGGAAATGGCATTTTGTATTAAGTTATTTAGAATTTGAAATAAACGAACTGGATCACCAATAACTTGTTTTGGCAAACGCTTATCAAACTCTACAATGAATTCCAGTTTTTTTTCATCTGTAAGTGGAATTATGGAGCCGCGCATACTTTCAATTAGGTGCTGAAGATTGAATTCTTTTTTTTCAATCTTCATTTTATTTGCTTCGATCTTGTTGAAATCTAAAATCTCATCTATGATAACCATTAAATTTTCTAAGGAAAATTTAAGAATTTCAAGTTTTGGAATTTGCTCCGGTTTGGGTTGATCGAGGGAAAGTAAATTTATGACAGCAAGAATTGAATTCATCGGTGTTCTAATTTGATGACTAATATAAGTTAGAAATTCATTTTTGTTTTTTGTTAATGCTTCAGCGAGTTCCTTCGCATCTGTTAGTTCCCTGGTTCTTTCTTGAACTCGATCTTCAAGATCTTTTGCATGTTGATTTAACTTGGTATTGGATTCAGATATTTTCTCGGTCATTTCATTTAGAGAATTTGCAAGAATTCCAATCTCATCATTTCGATTTGTTTTTATTTTAAAGTTATAATCTCCTTCTTTAATTCTTTCAGTATAAAAAAGTAAATGATTCATTGGTTTGATAAAATAAATATTAATTAAGAAAAAACTCGCTAACATTGAAAAAAATAAAGTAACTAGAAAGGATATCATAGAAGAGTTGATCATTTTATTTCTAAAATCATCTTTGATGTTTTTTGCATTTTCTAGTTGGGAGGATTGACTTATTGATTCATTTTCGATTAAAATGCGTTTTGAATTTTTAAAAACAAAAAAAGCTACGACGGAGGATACAAACAGGGAAAATATTGTTATCCCCAATAGTAGTTTTGTGCGAATCGAAATATTCATTTAGTTAGAAATACTTTTTTATATTTATCTACTTTGGGTTTTACTACGTATGCACAATATGAGTTGTATGGATTGTTGCGAAAATAATTTTGGTGGTAATCCTCTGCTGGATAAAAAATTTCTAGTGGGACTATTTCTGTGACAATTGGATTACTCCAATTAGCTGCACTTGTTTTTTTAGATTCTTCAGCAATCTTCTTTTGATTTTCATTGTGATAAAGAATAATAGAGCGGTATTGTGTGCCAGTGTCATTGCCCTGTCGATTTAATGTTGTTGGATCATGAATCGTCCAAAAAATATCTAAGATTTTTTCGAGAGAAATAGTGTTTGGATCAAATTCTAATTGAATAACTTCTGCATGTCCTGTTGATTCATCACAAACTTCTTTGTAGGTCGGATTCTTCTTGTGACCACCCGCATAACCAGAAGTAACCGCTTTAATGCCATCCACTAATTGATAGACTGCTTCTAAACACCAGAAACATCCGCCGCCAATAGTTATTTTTTCCATAAATTCTCCTACTCTTACTTATTTAAGCTAAAAGCATTTAACTTGCAAGATTTTTTTCGTTACTTCTTTTGTTTGAAAATTAGGGAATAGTATTTCGGAAGTCATCGAAAATAAAGATAGAGTAGGTATTCATTAGCTCTAAATCACTTTTTTTTTCGTCCCTATCTCTTAGAATCTCTTTGAATTTTTCATATTCTGAATTTAAATTTTTTGTTTTTGCATAATACAATATTGAAATTAAAAACTCTCTATTATTTTTAAAATTAATTCTAAGAGAATTCCACTCTGCCAAGTCTGGTTTTTCACTAGCACTAAAAATTTCTATCAGGGAAATACAAGCCCTGACATCATTTGATTTATTTAATTGAAAGTAACACTCTTTTAGAAATAGTAAAATTTCTGTATCTAATTCAAATCCTTCTTTTGCAAAAGATGTATAAAAAACTCTTCTAAATAAATCCAATGCCTTCCAGTAAAATTTTTTTTCTTTGTAGAATAGAGCTAATCGAAGAGAATACTTTGGATTATCCGAAAAGAGAACAGCTGTGTCAATCAAGGCTGATTCCATTTCTTTTCCTTTTGAATTAAGATTTCTCTGTGCAATTTGTAAGTTATTGTGTAATTCTTCTTCGAGCGGGAAGTAAGGTAGATATTTTTGTGATTCCTCTTTTGCCTGTTTGAATTTCTTTTTTGTGATCAAGGATTTTATATTTTCAAGAATCTTTTTTTTATCTTCTGAAAATGTATTTTGGGATTGAATTTTCTTTAACGCATAACTAGCGTATTCCTCATTTCCAAGTCTTTTTGCAAGTATGAGTGCCCTATATCTTAAATGAATATCTTTTTCATTTTGACTTAAGTATAGTCTTATATAATCAAAGGATTTAACAGGTCGTCGAATTTTAAAATTCAACTCATAGAGTTTTTTAAAAATATCTGGCTGTGCTGGATTGAGTGCAATGCTAAACGTGTAATGATTAATAGCCTCATCTTCTTGTTCGAGAGCTTCGTGAGTTTTTGCTCTGATTGCAAAGTATCTCCAGTCTTTCTCGTTGTATTTTGAAAAGATTAAATCTAATTTTTGAATTGCTCTTTTGTAATCTTTTTCCAGGTAAGCATAGTAAGCTTTTTCAAGTGTTTCTTCATAAAAATTGTCCTGGGAAAAATTTTCTTTTTTCTCATAAATAGCCTCTAATACTTTTTCAATATTGTCTTCTTGTTCGAGGCTGTCTGGATAAGAAGCAGTAAAAAATAATACCAATAGAAATAAATAGCGCATCTCTTTGATGATATCTTTTTTTGCCCAACTGCGTAAAGTCTGAAAAAAAAATCGAACGAATTTTTATAAATGAGACCTATCTTATTAAACCCATTGAGGTTCAAGAGGAAATAAAATGTCTGGTGCCAAAGTAAAAGAAAAGAAATCGAGAAAAAAAAATAATTCATACTGGTTTGAGTTAATGCAAGAGAAAGAAGAGTTCAAAAGAATTGTGTCGATATTAAATCGATTTTACAATTTACAACCTTCTGCCAAACATCCAACGCCTGCCCATGTTTTCAGGGAAGAAATTGTTCTAGCTGAAGTGGATAAACTTCGTATATTCTTAAAGAAGTTTGGAAGCTTTGAGTTTTTAGTTGTAGTTGAAATCGCAACCGAGTTAGGAAAAAAAATGGATTCCTGGATTCATATTGATGGCATTGCACAGGAAAGATTAATCATGAAAGAAAAAGGAAAATTAGATCATCCTGTTTTTAAAATTACAAGCCTTGATGATTTATATCAAAAATATACAATCGAATTAGAAAAGGGATTTGAATTAAAAGCAGAAGAGAGCATAATACTATGATTGAAACACAACAAATATTGTTTGACAAATACGATAATGTATCGTATTTTTACAGAATGAAGGTAACCGCACTCATTCCAGATACTATTATTGACGAAGTAAAAAAATATTCAAATGGCAAGAATATTACGGACTCACTTATAATCGCACTCGAAGATTGGATTGCGTTACAGAAATTGAAGAATTTGAACTCCCTTGTCTTAGAGACTCCTCTTAGCTTTGAACGAAATTTTTCAGCAGAGAAAGTAAGAAAGATAAATCAAAGAAAATAAATGGTGATTATTGGCACAAATATTTGGATTGAGTTTTTTAAAGCCAGAGATCCTTATTACGAAGCCATAAAAAAGTTAATTGAAAAAAGAGAAGTTATCGCACTAGAAGTAGTCTTCTCTGAACTAGCGCAAGGCTGTAAAAATGAAAGAGAAATTAAAGTCATAGGCGAGTATTGGAATAATTTAACAAAATACTCCGAAGACAATCTTTTATTCAATGCGGCTAATTTATCTTATTCAAAGAAGCTAATCAGCAAAGGTATTGGACTGATTGATTCTGTTATCGTATATGCAGCTTTAAAGAATGAATATAAAATCTGGACGTTGGATAAAAAAATTCATTCTGTAATTGACCGAAAGAAGTATCAGTTTGCCCTAAAGTGAGTTTTATAATTAAGAATTCAAAATTATGAATTCTTAATTATTCATTTTAAATTAAATCTCAAATGCTTTGTGAATTTCTTGCAACGCCTTCTTAGCGTCCGCTTCATTAATTACACAAGAAATTTTTATTTCAGAAGTTGAAATCATCTCGATGTTGATATTATTTGCTGCGAGCGCCTTAAACATAGTAGCCGCTACACCGACATGTGATTTCATTCCAACACCAACTGCCGATACAATCGCAATCTTATCGTCGATGTCTACTTTTCCTGTTCCGTGGTCTTTTGCAAATTTTTCTAGAATAGGGGTCGCATCTTTCAATGATTTTCGTGAGATTGTAAACGAGATTGTGTTCTTTCCATTAGCAGGAGAAGACTGAACAATTACATCTACTATGATGTCTGCTGCGGATAAATTTCCAAATAAATCTGCCGCCATACCGGGCTTATCCGGAACATCGGGAATGGTTACTCTTGCTTCTTCGCTCTTGATTGTGACTCCACTTACTCTTACATTTTCCACTAATTTATCCTCACTTACAACTAACGTTCCGGGATTATGATTAAAACTTGATCTTACATGAATGACTACACCGTAATTTTTTGCAAACTCTACACTTCTAGAATGAAGAACACCGGCTCCGAGGCTCGCGAGTTCTAGCATTTCATCGTATGTAATCATGGCGTGTTTTTTAGCGCCTGCTACTTTGTTTGGGTCGGCTGAATAGACACCATCTACGTCAGTATAGATTTCACATTCTTTGGCACCTAGTGTTGCGGCTAACGCGACAGCAGAAGTATCACTTCCGCCTCTACCGAGAGTTGTTATATTTTCATTTCGGTCTATGCCCTGAAAGCCAGCAACTATCACTACTTTGCCTTGGGATAATGCTTCATCGATACGAGTCCGATCAATCATTTCTATTTTAGCATTTGAGAAATTTCCATCTGTGATAATTTTAACTTGGGAGCCAGTAAAGGATTGTGCAGGCACTCCAATTGCTTCGAGTGCCATTGCTAAAAGAGAAATGGAAACTTGCTCGCCTGTGGAGAGAAGCATATCCATTTCACGTTTACTGGCATTCGGATTTATTTTCTCAGCTAAATCAACTAACTCATCAGTAGTGTGACCCATAGCAGAAACAACAACAACTACATGAGAGCCACTATCATGATACCCTTTGATTCGGTTTGCTACGTTTTTAATTTTGTCCGTAGTTCCTACCGAAGTTCCGCCATATTTTTGAACAACTAGGTTTTGCATAAATTCTAGTTCCATGTTTTTTGAAAAACGTTCAAGGTCAAATCGAAAATTATAAGGATTAACGGGAAGGGATTTGTTTCTTTCTTATCGCAGATTGAATATAGGTATCTAATTTTATTTAGCCTCATTCACAAAATACATATCGATTTCACCTTTATTTTTGGCTGCTACTTTTCCTCTGTATTCGCAATTGAATTTATCTTTTACTAATTCGTAAGTATATCCAGAAATATTGACTCTGCCTGGAGAGCCCGAAGACTCCATTCTACTTGCGACGTTAACTGAATCGCCCCAGACATCATAACAAAATTTTTTAGTTCCTACAACACCAGCTACTAAAGGACCGGAGTGAATTCCAATTCTTATTTCCCAGGGGGGAATTCCTTTTTGTGAGTTTAAGGAATTGACGATGTTCATATATTCAGCTAGTTCAAGTCCCGCCTTAATGATATTAACCGCATGGTCTTCATTTTTTTCTGGAATACCGGCTACGCACATGTATGCGTCACCAATCGTTTTAATTTTTTCTATTTTATAGATTTGCATAACAGAATCAAAATAACTAAAAAATTGATCGAGTTGGTGAATTAATTCTTCTGTAGAAAATTTTTCAGACAATTTAGTAAAACCTTTAAAGTCAGTAAATAGAATACTTGCACTTTCATAGAATATTGGTTTGGTTTTTCCTGTTTCTTTTAGCTCTCTTGCAACTCGCTTGGGTAAAATATTTAATAAGACTTCTTCTGTTTCTTTTTTACTTAGATCAAGGGATTTGTTTAATTTTTTTAATTCAATTTGTGCATTTACTAGTTCATTGTATTGTTTGAGAGAATTTTCATAGGTAGATAAAAGCATATTTAGAATGTGGAGACGATCCGCAACAATTTCATAATTTTTCCCCGCATAATTGATATTAATCGGTGTAACCTCTTCATTTGATGCAATTGGATTATTTAATAATGCTTCTACTCGATACATTAAATATTTTTTATCATAAGGCTTTGTAACATATCCATCTGCACCACATTCAATCCCAGTAATAATATCCTCGGGTCTAGATAAAGAAGAGCAGATAACAACCGGTATATCCTTTAGAGCTTCGTTCTTTTTAATTTTTCTACAGAGTTCAAATCCATTCATATCAGGCATTTCAACATCAGTAATAATGAGAGATGGCTTTTCTCTTTCTACTAACGCATAGGCTTCTCCTCCATTTTTGCCCCAAAAAACTTTGTATCCTTCTTCAACAAGAATACGTTTGAGCATTACTCCTTGAACTGAGCTGTCTTCTGCAAAAACAATTGTGTGCATTCTTACAATAACCCTAGAATATGCGATGCAATTTTATCTACAGGAAGTTGGATATCTAAAGCACCTATTTCTTTTGCGACTTTTGGCATTCCGTAGACAACGCAGGTTGATTCTGCTTCTCCAATTGTTTTGCCACCCATGTGCTTAATCGTAAGTAGCCCCGTTGCGCCATCATCGCCCATTCCAGTTAGTAGAACTGCTAATGTTTTATCACCTGAATACTTTGCTAGAGATTTAAACATGACATTTACTGAAGGACAATGTCCATTAAAGGGAGGATCATTGGATACTTGCAGTTTGCCGTCAGCGCCAATGATCATATGTTTTAAGTTTTGCGGAAAATAAACAGTGCCCGCAACAGGAATCTCTCCTTCTTGCATTATCTTTACTCTGAGCTTTGTATTTTGACCTAGCCAGCTAACAAGACTTTCAATAAATCCATCACTAATATGTTGAACACAAAGAACAGGAACAGGTAAATCCTTTGGAAAATGTCCAATTACTTGTTGAATTGCATTCGGTCCTCCGGTAGAAGCTCCTATTGCTAAAAACTTAATTGTATTTTTATTTTCTTTGGGTATTGCATGAAACCCTGCTGTATCGGCAATATTTGTTTTTTTTGTCTTTTTGTAGACGGGGATACTTTTGATTACCCGTATTTTAGAAACAAGTCTATCTCTTATTAGGTCGTATTCTTTGTCCGATCCACCCGAAGGTTTTGGAAAGACATCTAGAGCGCCTGCTTCTAATAACTGAAATACATTTGTTTCGTTTTCTCCCTGTAAGGCTGCGCTGACTACTAAAATTGGCTTGGGGTTAGTTTCCATTAGCTGCTTTGTAAACTCAAGACCGTCCATTACAGGCATCATTAGATCCGTGCAGATTACATCCGGATTTAAAAATCGAACCTGGTCAAGGCCTTCCATGCCGTTTTTTGCCGTTCCAATCACCATGACTTCAGGACTTGAATCGAGAATCCTTTTTAGAATATTTAATACAATTGGTGAATCATCGATAAGTAATACTTTGATTTTATTTTCTGTCATTTTAGCCTTTTTACAATCTGTAAAAGATCTTTCCTATCAAATTTTGTTTTCACTAAATAAGCATCTGCACCCGCATCCATTCCCTGTTTTATGTTTTCTTCGCTACCGAGGGAAGTAAGGATAACAACAGGAGTATCTTTTAGCTTTTGAGATTCTTTTATTCTTTTGGTAAATTCTAATCCATTGAGTCGTGGCATTTCCATGTCGGTAATGATAAGCGCGTATTTATCTGCATTTGCCTTACTCCAACCATCTTCCCCATCAATACCAATCTCTACATCGTAGCCTTCTGTTTCTAAGATTCGCTTAATTTGAACTCTTGTAGTAAGTGAGTCATCTACTACTAAAATTTTAAAATTATTTTCCTTTTGTGATTCTGTTTCTACTAATATTGAAATATTACTTTTTGTAATTGTTTTTACTAATTCTTTTGGGTTGAGGATAATACAGATTTCCCCTGAATCGAGTATTGTTGCACCGGAGACATTTCTTACTTTTTTTAAAATTCCATCAAAAGATTTTATGATTACTTCATTTTTTTCAATGACTGCATCTACTGCTAGAGCAAGTTTAATATCATCCGATTGTATAAACAAACAAGGAGTTGGCGAAGTAATTTTTTTTGGTTTGATTTGGGAGATTTCTAAATAATTAGCTAATTGGAACAAATGAACCGGATGTCTTTCAATTATAACAGTGCTTTGTCCTTCTAAAATAAAAATATCTTTTGGATGAATTGTTTTACTGAGTATCACATTGTCCGCAGGAATCCCGAATTTTTGGTTTCCCACAGAAATGATTAATACATGAGTGGTTGAAAATTTTATCGGGAGTTTAATTTTGAAACGTGTTCCATGACCTAATTCGGATTCGGTGTCAATGTCTCCCTTAAACTTTTCTACGAAATTTTTTACTACATCCATCCCGACACCGCGCCCGGAAAGATTGGACACATTACTCTGTGTCGAAAAACCATGCTGGAAGATAATCGAGAATATCCGCTTATTGTCCATCAGGCTTAATTCATCTTTATTGTATAAGCCCTTTTCTAATGCTTTGGCTTTAATTTTCTCAACATCTAAACCTTTACCATCATCCTTGATTTCGATGATTACAGTATCACTCTGGCTTTTTCCAAACAGGGTGATAGTGGCTAATTCTGGTTTGCCCAATTTGGCTCTGGTCTCTTTGTCCTCGATACCATGATCGACCGCATTACGGATAATATGCATGAGTGGATCTTTTAAATCTTCTAAGATTTGTTTATCGACTGTGGTTTCTCCGCCTTCAATTATGAGTTGAACATTTTTCCCTGTTTCCCGACTTAAATCTCGAACGGTTCTGTGAAAAAGACTGAATACACTTGATAGAGTTAGCATTCTGAGATTATAAATACGTCTTTCGATCTTCATAGAAGTGAGGCTAAGACGCGTTGTATCACTACTTAAATTCTTTTTGAGACGATTTACATTTTCTTCTAAAATTTCTAACTTATTAGTTTCCTTGGTATTTAACTCCTGTAACTGACTTAGGAAAAATCTATGCTTGGGGCTAAGATCATTTTGCTTTGTAAAATTACTAAGAAGATTTCTAGTTTCTTGGACTGTGCGAAGCAATTCTTCATACGAATAATAAACATCTCCCACTTCTTTTACACGATTTAGAATTCTATTTTTTGTAACGATCAACTCACCGGTTTGAATCATGAGTGCATCAAGTTTAGTCGGGTCGACTCGCATTGTATCAACTTTTTTCGCATCAGCGGAGACAGGTTTATTTTTATCCTGTTCTGTTTCTTTTTTGGAGGGAGTATCTACTACAGATGCTTTTTTGCTTTCTATAATTTTATCAATTTCATTTTTGATTTCAGGCTTTGGTGGAGTTGTAGCAACTAAGACAGGCTCTTCTAGTTTTTTAGGTGCTTCTTTTGTCACTTCCGGTATAATAATAGTATCCGCAATTGGCTCTGGTTTTACTTCTACTTTTTCTACTGGAGCAGGATCGGGTTTGGGTTGCTCTTCTACTTTTATGATACCTGCTTTGTTTTCTGTGTTTTCTATTTTTTGGGTAATAGCATTTTTACTTTCTATTAGATTATCTAAAACAGAAATTACATCTACATCAGATTTTTCACCGGTAACAGCTTCATTGACTAGTTTTTTAATTGCATCAAGCCCTTCATAATAAATATCAATCTGCTTCGGGGTAATTTGGAATTCGCCTCGACTTGCTTTACCCAGAACTTCTTCAAAGATATGTGCAATCGATTCAATATCAGAAAGACCAAGCATTCGGCTTGCACCCTTCATGCTATGAGCTTCCCTAAATATTAGGTGAAGTATATCATAGTCATGAGGATTTTTTTCAAGGGTTAACAGGCATTTTTCGATGACTTGAATATGCTCATCACTTTCTATTTGAAAAAGCTCTCTGAGTTCCTGGTCTTCGATCATAATTCCCACAATCAATTCCTAGATTATTTTTTGACCTTCAACTAAGTCTCTTAATTTTCGTGTAGCATCGCTAATTTGATTAACTCCGACTTTAGTTTGTGCAATTCCACTGGCTGATTCTTGAGAGCCTCGATTAATTGAATTCATAGCACTTACAATTTCGTTCATTGAAATAGATTGTTGTCTTATATTAATAGAAATTTTTTCAATGCTATCAAATACTCCTGCTACAGAATGATTGATTCCGGAAAGAGAATCTAAAACTTTAGAGCCGAGCCTCGCACTATCATCTGCGCGTTTTACTCCTTCTTCGGTTGCCATCACTGTGGAGTCTGTCGCTTTTTTTATTTCAGAAATAATTTCCTGAATCTTGAGTGCTGACTTTTTACTTTCGTCGGCTAACTTTCTAATCTCAACGGCTACTACTTCGAAACCTTTTCCATTTTCTCCTGCTCTTGCCGCTTCCACAGCTGCGTTTAAGGCGAGCATATTTGTTTCATTTGCTAGCTCACTTACAAGTCCTATGATGTTGCTGATTTGACTATTTTTTTCGGAGAGTCTGAGTATTTGTTCTGCGATTCCTGATACTCTCAATTTTAAGGTATCAATCGACTGAATCATTTCTAATACCGAATTATGACCATTAACCGCTAGATCCTGTGCATCCTTGGCTTTCATCGTAACAACTTGTGATTCTTCTGCGGAGAGTCTAGAAGAGTTTCCAATATTACTTATTGTAGTTGTTGTTTGATTCACGGAGGCAGATTGCATATTAGCCGTTCTTTCATGATTATCTATCACAGAGCTAATTTCACGAATGGAAGTGGAAAGAATATTAACAGACTCCTGAATAGGTTTACTTAGAACTCTTGAAAGGAAAAAACTAGCGAGTGCCATTACAGCTAATACAATTATGGTGATAAAAAACATTTGAGTTTGGAAGCTAGTTAAAGAAGAAAGCGTCTCATCGTAATCTAAATCTATAAGTAATGCGTATTTTACTCCCAATAATTCTATCGGCGTATACGCAGTAAAAGTTTTTCCACCGGAAATTCCAGTAGTAACGGTAATTCCTGATTCTCCGCTAAGTGCTTTTTTCACCGGCTCTGTTTCAAATTTCTTTTTTAAGATGCTAGACTCTTTTGAATTTTCTTCATAATCACTTCTTAATAAAAAATCAGGACCAACTAAGAAGGATGTTTCTTTTCTATTTTTAACAATTGGTTTTCTGATTTTGTTACTTATTTCGTCTAACGGTAATTGAAAAACTAATATTCCCTCTAATCTCCCATCTACAAAAATTCCAGTTCCTATAAAAGAATTTATCTGGTTATTAGACACCGCATAAGGCTCGTAATCCACAATATGAGCTTGTTGTCCGCCATCAGGGGAATTAATAATTTTGCGATATAATTTACCTAAATTAGAATCTCTGTAAGGTCCTATAGAAAGGCTAGTCATATAGTCTTCTTCTTTGGCAACAGTAAAAAGAATATTTCCATTTTTCGCATCAATCAAAAATGCATCGTAATAATTTCTTTCTTTAATGATTGCTGAAAAAAAAGACAGTGCCTGTCCATGTGCTTTGCTATACTCAGAATTATCCGCTTCTAATAAGTTCTGTTTGCTTCCGGGTGGGTTTGGATTGTTTGTAAGATACATAGATTTATAAATATCTTTTGCTCGATCAAAGCCTCCCATTCTTTCGATTGCTGTTCGCATTTCGATAAAGCGTTTTGTGGCAGCAACACTTTTTCGGAATATGTAAACATCTTTGACTTTAAAATCAAAGTATTCCATAAATTCATTTTTCTTTGACTCGCGGATAATTTCAATTTGCTGATTCGCGCTGTTATAAATGATCGATCTCCCGATTAAATTGCTAGGAATTGAAATGCAAAGGGCGACAACCATAGTGGAGATAATTGTAAAAAGTATTAGTCTCCAGGTAAAATCCAGGCGGTGTATAAATGATAAAAGCATCGTATTCTCCTTAATATCCAATATTTTCTTCTACGTAAAGTTTTTCATAAGCAAAAATTTTTTCTGTATCGATTAGTCCTACTGTAAATGAATCATAAAAACAAAGTCCTCTCATTAAATTTTCTCCCGTATGATTTTTATCCGGCGGGTTACTCAGTATTTGCTCCTTAGCTAAGTATATTACATCTATCAGTTGATCTACTAATAACCCGACCATCAAATCATTAAATCGAACTACAACAATTTTTTTGTTTTCTATAGAAGTTGTTTGTTCTGATTTTAATAAATAAAGTAAGTCGATTAATACAAGCATGTCTCCGCGTAAGTTGATGCAGCCGGAAATATGTGCTGGAACACATGGAATTTTAGTAATTCCTTCTCCATGCGCAAATTCTAATATATATTTTAATTCGATTGCGAGATACTCATCTTTTAATCGAAATACTACAACTGATTGAAGGTTTGAATATTCTTTAATATTTGCTGATTTAGAATAATTATTTTTGCGGTTAATTAGCGTTTGACGGTCTTTCTCGCTAATTCCACTAAATAATTTTGCGAGGTGTGTATCAGTAAAAGGTTTGACTCGCTTTGATTCATTGATAGGAATATTTAGATTTTTTAAAGCGTCTAGATTGATTATTTGTGTGATTCCGAATTCTGTTTGAATAACACCTTCTGTAATTTTGTCCTGAATGATTTCTTCGGGTGAACTTTGCATTTCATTTGTTAAATGAATTACATTATGAACCTCGTTGATATGAATTCCAATCTTTATTGCATCAATTTTTACAACTAAAATTCTATCTTGAACACTGTATCGTTTGGTTTTTAGTCCTTGCCTGAGATTTAGATCAATGACTGGAACGAATTCACTTCTAAAATTAAAATAGCCAACAACAAAAAAAGAACTAGATTCTATGCGGGAAAGCTCCGGTAGCCAAATGAGTTCAACGACATGCGAAGATCGAATTGCATAGGTATTCGATTGCACGGAAAAAACTAAAAAACTTTCACTCATAGCTTTTTTAGATTCTACAACCATATTCCAGATTCTTCGCTAAAAAAAGATTCCAAACTTTCAATATGATACCCTTTGTCCTTATAAACTTGCTTTAAGTTTTCGTTGTTTTGAAGGCAAGAAAGTCCTGCTTTTCTTACTTTCAATGACTCAGAAGTATTGTGTAACAAGCTATAAAGACTAGATAATGTCAAGTAAGATTCTAAAAAAAGCGGATTTAAATAAATAACTTTTTTATAAGTTTCAATTGCTTCTATCGATTGTCCATGAGCTTCTAGAATTTGTCCCTGCAAAAATAAAGCTTCATGGTTTGATGAATTTGCTTTTAGAATTTCTTTCACAAGAGATTCAGCTTCTGTCACTCGTCCTCCGTCTGCATATTCTCTTGCTTTAAGGATAGTTTCTGATTCCCATTTACGATTAAAGTCGATTGGCTCAATAGATACTTTTGGAATATAGGTTGGTTTAATCTCTTGTGTGGATACTGATGATTTGCTGGTATATGAAATTGTATTTTCAATTTTAGGCAATGACTTTTGGTATACGAATGATCTTTGAAATTGGATAGATTGAAAAGTATTCGGAATTAAATGGGTTGCTTCGGAATGACCAATGAGTAAATAGCCATTATCCACTAAAGCCTTCTCGAATTTATCAATTATTATTTTTTTAGAATGATCATCAAAGTATATAAACACATTTCTACAAAGAATCAGGTCAAACTCGTTAAAATACAAAGTAGAGAGTAAATTATTTTCAATAAACTGGACATTTCGTTTTAAAGAATCGTTTATTTTATATATATTTTTCTTTTTAGTAAAATGTCTCTGAATTCTATCTTCCGGGACTCCGCGAAAAGACCACTCCAGGTATTCACCTACTGTTGCAAAATTTATAGAATCCCCATTGATATCAGTGGCTAATATGCGTATGTCCCACTCAGAAATATTGGGGATTATTTCAGAAAGCAAAATAGAAATGGTATATGGCTCTTCTCCAGTGGAACAGCCGGCACTCCAGATTCTAAGTCTACGATATTGTTTATTTTTTTCAATGATAGCCGGTAGAAGATTTTTTTCTAAAATTTCAATTTGTCCTGAATCGCGAAAAAAGTAGGTTTCTGTTATATTTAGAGATTTTATTAAAATTTTCCATTCTTCATTTGCAATCGTTGAGCTATCAGTAAGGTATTCTAAGTATTGCTTCCTGGAAAGTTTTTTCATTAACGGTGAGTTTTTCTGCAAAGTTTCTAAATAAAATCCAATTTTTTCGTGCGATATATGAATTCCGAGTCTTGATTGTATCGTTTCAGATATTTTTTCAGAAAAATTATGCATAAATTTTAAACAACTAAAGACTACGCTGTATTTGATTTAAGAATTTAAATTCAGGGATTGTCCTTAGTTTGAGAAGGTTTAATTACTGTGAAAATTATTACAATTCATTTATTGAAAAGTGTTGGAAAAAAAGGGAAATCATATTTAATCCAAATTCTTGCTCTAAAGTAAAAACCTAATTCTCTTGACATGCCTCCTACTTTCAAAACAATAAATCTAAGGGATAGCTGTAGAATAAAAGTATGGGAAACAATAGTTTCTTTCACTTTGCAATCTCTTGTAAAATAGTTTAAATTAATAATATAAAGGAGAAACAATAGTGCAAAGTAAAACTAAACTCTACGTATTAATGGCAGTATGCATACTAATTGGCACTGTTTTATCACCTATCGTTTTTTATGGAAAGAAAGAAACAGGTCCGATGTTTTTAGAGGCGCAATCAGGAACTCCTGTAAAGGATACTCCTGCTAAAGCCCAGGCCGTTGCTTTAGAAAATGCCTTTCAAGATGTCTTTGATGCGGTTTCTCAAAGTGTAGTTTCCATTTCTACTGAAAAGACTGTGAAAATAAAAAATCATCCTCTTGCAAATGATCCCTTCTTTGATCATTTTTTTGGCGGAAATGGACAAAGACCCGGCGGAGGAGAACTCAAACAAAAACAAAGAGGACTTGGGTCAGGAATTATTCTAAATGAAGAAGGATATATTCTGACAAACGAACATGTTGTTGGGGACATGGACAAGCTCACAGTAAAACTAAAAAATAAAAAAACATACGAAGCAAAACTAATTGGTTCTGATAAAACAATCGATTTAGCACTTTTAAAAATTAAAGCCTCTGCTGGAGATTTAAAGCCCGTAGCTCTTGGAGATTCCTCCAAAGTTAGGGTAGGAAATTGGGCAATTGCAATTGGTGCTCCGCATGGACTAGAGCATTCTTTTACAGTTGGCGTGGTGAGTGCTATTGCGCGCGGTGGAATTGATTCATCGGGACTCGGTTATATCCAAACAGATGCTGCTATTAATCATGGAAATAGTGGTGGACCTTTACTTAATATTCATGGAGAGGTAATTGGTATTAACCGCATGATCGTTTCTCCGAGTGGTGGCTCTATTGGTATTGGACTTACAATTCCGATTAATGATGCAAAGCGTGTTTTCGAAGAATTAAAAACAAATGGAAAAGTAAAACATGCCTGGCTGGGTGTTGGTCTGGAGCCTGTTTCAGAAGAGGATATGAAAGAGTTAAAACTTTCTGATTCCAAGGGAGCAATAGTTCGTGAGGTTAAGAAGGATTCACCTGCAGATTTAGCTGGAATTAAAATTCAGGATGTGATTGTTCGAGTTGGTGAAAAAGATGTAGAGACTCGTGAAGATGTAATAGAGGCAGTTCTCGGAACCAGGGTAGGAAGAAAAGTAGATGTTAAGCTTATCCGAAAAGGAACTCCTATGAAAATTACAGTGACAACTGCAGAAAGACCATTTTAAAGAGATAGCGGCTAATTCTTGGTAAACGATAGAATACTCAATCCAGAAGATAAAAGTAGCGATGATTTATCTTTGCGTCCTGATAACCTAACAGAATTTATTGGTCAAAAAGAACTGTTAGAAAACTTACGTGTATTTATCGAAGCCGCTAAAAAAAGAGATGCATCCCTTGATCATGTTTTGTTTTCAGGTCCACCCGGTCTCGGCAAAACGACATTAGCCGGTATTATTGCAAAAGAAATTGGATCTAATTTGACTGTAACCTCAGCCCAGGTTATTTCAAAAGGTGCTGATTTAGCACGCTTCCTGACTATGTTAAATGAAAAAGATATTTTATTTATCGATGAAATTCATAGTCTCAACCGAAATCTCGAAGAGATTCTTTATCCTGCGATGGAAGATTATAAAATTGATTTGGTAGTAGGGGAAGGAATCACAGCCCAGAGTGTTCAAATCCCACTTAAGAAATTTACACTCGTTGGTGCAACGACTCGAAGTGGAATGATTAGTGAGCCACTTAAAAATCGTTTTGGAATTCAATTTCGTTTGGATTATTATTCTGATGAAGAAATGGGAAGAATCGTTTCTCGCTCTGCAAAAATTTTAAATATTCAAATAGATCCAGATGCTGCATTGGAAATTGGTAAGCGCAGTCGAAAGACTCCAAGAATTGCGAATCACTTACTCAAGAGAATTCGAGACTTTGCGGAAGTTCAAAACAACGGTCGCATAACGCTTGCTGTATGTAACAGTTCCTTACAAAAATTAGGAATCGACCATCTCGGTCTAGACAATATGGATAGACAAATCCTTTCTTGCATGATAGAAAGATATAAGGGTGGTCCTGTCGGATTAAAAGCAATTGCAGTAATTGTTGGTGAAGAAGAAAGAACTATTGAGGATTCTTATGAATCATATCTAGTTCGGATCGGTCTAATACTTAGAACACCATCGGGTAGGATGGCGAGTGAACTTGCGTATAAACATATGAATATAGAAATGAAGGCAAAAGATGAACAAAGAAATCTTTTCTTTTGATTTAAATACATTAGAAGAGGATGATAGGCGTTTGCTCCTATCAGCGAGTCTTGTGTTTTTTTTACTTTCTTTTTCTATAGCTCATCTATTCACAAAGAATATGCTCTGGAGACTTCTCGGAACAGATAGCAATATTGTTGATATTAAGAAGGGTGGAGAAAATCAAAAAGTATACGAAGTTCTTCTCGAGCAGGAATTTACAAACAAAACAAAAAAAGATGAAATCAAAGCACTTTCGAATGAAGACTCGGCTGGCTCCGGCGGTTTAACAGAGAAAGAAGGTTTTCACACAAACTCTCCATTTTATGAATTTATTTATGGTGGAATGCCAAGCTCTTCACCCCAGATGACACAAAAAGATTCTGAATCCAAAAAAACGGAAGATGAAATTTATGAAGTGGGCATTGTTCAAAATGATCCACTCATGAGAGTTGCTCCCCAAAAAACTGCTGTTTCAAATCCAAGCACAGGTCAGGAAACAAAAATCCCTTTCAACTATCGTTTCCAAAAAGATTTTGAATTTAGATGGGATGGTTCGAGTCAACTTTCTATTCCGAGAAAGAAAATGGCGGGCTACGAATATTTCAAACACATGATCAAACAAATAGAAGAAGGATTTGCTGCTCCAGGTGGAGGCAATATCGCCTATCGTGACCAGGCAGGTTTTTTTATTAGGGAAGGAATTAGCCCGGGGGAAACAAAGGTTAGCTTCATGTTAAACGATGCGGGGCAAGTAATTGATGTTAAGCAAGTAACTTCACAAGGTCAAGAAATCGTAGACCGTGCATGTCTGGATTCTTTACGCGGGCAAAACTTCGGACCCGTTCCTCCTGAAGTTAAAGAGCAGGGGATGATCTTTGGAATTAATTTTGTATTTCCCGGCCATATTCGTTATAGATAAAACGGCAATTTATCAATTGCGTCTACTCGATGTTAATCGAAATATATTTCTAGTCTTATACCAAACGCCAAAAGAAAAGTCTCATTTTAGAATTTTAAAAGCGCGTTTGGTCTATACCAAATGCTACTCAGACAAAGTCCTTGTGGGAAATTACTTTTGTCATTTGGTATATAAATCCTTTTTCAATAAGTTATATAAATATGCAAAATAAAAACAAAACTAGTTCAAGCATCATCCCTTTTTTAAAGGGAATCATATTAAGTATTTCTCTAATTCTTTTTGCCGGAGCAATCCGAATTTGGCCACTGGGAATTTTAGAGAACAAAGTTCCATGGCTTACATTTTATCCTGCCGTAATGGTATCTGCCATTTATGGAGGATTATTTGGAGGAATCATAGCTTCCATTTTTGCAAGCGTTCTGGTTTTTTTCTCAAGCAGTATAATTGATATAAAACCATTCATAAACGATAAATCTGATATGATTGGACTTGCGGTGTTTTTATTTAATAGTGCAATGATGTCATTTGTTGCTGAGGCAATGCGAAGAGCAAATGTTAAATCAATTTATTTACAGGAACAAGCTCAAAAAGCAAATCAAGCAAAGAGTGTCTTTCTAGCAAATATGAGTCACGAGCTTAGAACTCCTTTAAATGTTATATTAGGATATTCGCAACTATTACAAAGAGAACCTAACTTGAGTTTAAAACATAAAGATTTTTTATCTATCATCAATCGAAGTGGCGAACATTTATTATCCTTACTGAATGAAGTATTGGAGATTACAAAAATTGAAACACAGCATTCTTCTCTAGAGCTATCTAGTTTTGATTTACATAATTTAATAGAAGATATAAAAAGAATGTTTCAATTAAAGGCAGATGTAAAGGATATCCTACTGGAAATCATCGGAATTGAAAATGTTCCAAGATACGTTCATGCAGATGTATTAAAGATACGCATAATATTAATTAACCTGATCGGGAATGCAATTAAGTTTACAGATTCTGGTAGCGTAACTGTGCGTTTATCAGTTCGGGGAATAGGAAATAAAAAATTTACTCTGCAAGTGGAAATAGAAGATACTGGATTTGGAATTTCCCAGGAGGAAATTCATAAACTATTTAATTTTTTTTCTCAGACAGAAAGTGGGAAAAAAAGTCAGTCGGGAACCGGGCTAGGCCTGGCTATTAGCCAGGGATATGTGAAAATGATGAATGGCGAAATTAAAGTAACAAGTGAAATTGGAAAGGGAAGTGTTTTTAATTTTTCAATTGATATGGAAATTGTAGATGAAAAGGAAATTAATTCTAAAAACTCCCGAAATAGAATTATCGGGTTGGAAAATAGTAAAATAGCTCCCAAAGTTTTAGTGGCTGAGGATAATGATGATAGTAGATCTCTTTTAGTAAGTTTATTAACTAATGTAGGTTTTGATGTGCGTGAAGCGGCTAATGGCAAACAAGCAGTCGAACTTTTTCAGTCATGGAGTCCTCAATTTATTTGGATGGATATCAGGATGCCAATTCTAGATGGATATGAAGCAACAAAAAAAATTCGTTCACTTGAAAATGGAAAAGAACCAAAAATTGTAGCACTTTCAGCTCATGTAATGGAAGAAGAATTGAAAAAAATTTACGAAGCTGGGTGTGATGATTTTCTCTCTAAACCATTTAAAGAAGATGGATTATTTTCGAAACTGGAAAAATACCTTCCAATCAAGTATAAGTATGAATCTTTAGGAAAAGAATTAGTCACAATTAATAATGTAAAAATAGAAAATCTTGATCTACATATTTTGGAAGAAAAAATTAAGTCAGATTTACTTTATGCTTCTAATAATACCGATGCTACCAAAATAATGGAAATTGCAAAGGAAATTATGGAAAAGCATCCACAGATTGCAGAGCAATTGATTCAATTGGCTGATAATTTTGATTATGAAAATATTAAGGAGTCGCTATGACCGTCATTGCCAATGAAACAAAAGGAAATATTTTAATTGTAGATGATGAGCCCGAAAATCTGAAACTCCTATCTTTACTTCTAATTGAAAATGGATATAAAGTAAGAGCAGCAAAGACAGGCAAAGAAGCATTATCCTCAATTCAGTTTTCTCTTCCTGATTTGGCTTTGTTAGATATAAAACTGCCCGATCTAAGCGGATTTGATATTTGTAAAAATATTAAATCTGATGTTTCTACAAAAGAATTGCCAGTTCTATTTTTAAGTGCACTAAAAGAATCAAATGATATTGTATACGGTTTTGAAGTGGGAGCACAAGATTATATTACAAAGCCTTTTAATATCAAAGAAGTTTTGGCCCGGGTTAATACTCATATGCAATTGTATCTCTTAAGAAAAGAATTAGAAGCCAAAGCAATTGAACTAAAAATTGCGAATGATAAATTAGAAAAAGAAATCGCAATCAGTCAACAAGTAGAGTTGATGCGACAAAAAAATAATGAAATCGCCGAGCTAAACGCAGCGAAAGATAAATTTTTTTCTATCATAGCTCATGATTTACGTGGACCTTTTGTCGGCTTTTTAGGATTAACCTCTTTCTTTCAAAATCCGGAGATTTCATTTGACGAAATGAAACGTTATGGGGAACTTTTAAATAAGTCTGCAAATAATTTATTTAAACTTTTAGAAAATCTACTTACCTGGGCTAGGATGCAAAGGGGAGCAGTTGAATTTAATCCTAATATTTATAAATTATGCGATGTAGTGAAACAAAATGAAGTTTTCTTAAATGACTACGCTGCTAAGAAAAAAATCGAGTTAACAATGCAAATACCTGAGCCATTGGAAGTCTATGCAGATATAGAAATGCTAAATACGATATTAAGAAATTTAATTTCAAATGGCATTAAGTTTACACGTATTGGAGGCAAAGTAATCGTAACCGCTATAGAAAAGGATAATGAAATATTAATCTCTATTCAAGATTTTGGAATTGGAATGAACGGAAAAATTTTAAATGGACTATTTAAGATTGATCAAAAAACAGCAAGACCTGGAACCGAAAAGGAATCAAGCACGGGTCTCGGACTTTTGCTTTGCAAGGAGTTTGTTGAAAAACATGGAGGTAAAGTTTGGGCAGAGAGTGAAGAAGAAAAAGGTAGTATTTTTTATTTTACTCTTCCAAACAGATCTGAGTAAGAATATTCTCAACATTATGTTCAAAATAAAAAAGACAGAGCCTCGAATTTTAATTCTAAGTCCTGCCTTTTCTAGATGACACTAAAAAATCTTTTTATCTGACAAAGCTTAAATCTTTTACTTTAAAGACTTTCACATCTTCTTTTGTTCCTTTCTTTTCAACAGCGGTTACTATTACTTCGTCGCCGATTACTTGGATTAAGGATTTTTGATTGATTGTTGCTTCACTTCTAAGTTCAAATTCAAGTTCTGTATTAAATTGAGCAATAAAAGCATCATTCTTTAAGAGTTCTATAACGAATATTTTTCCATCTGAATATACCATTGGAGATTCAGGCGCTAATTTGATACCTTCAGAAGAACGTTTTAAATCATAATCTCCTGTTGATGTCATGAAGATACGAAGATCTTTTTTAGTTGGTGCACTTGCATCATAACCAATTGCTAATATACCAGATCCAGGAACAAATAAAAATTCTCTCGCATTTATTCCAGGATGATTGGTTCCTGCAATAAAAGTTGTAAATTTATCTTTTGGAACTTCAGGACCAGCGGGTAATGCTGAGTTAACGGTAGTGCTTGAAGTAGCAGTCGTTACAGTGGTAGTTGTAGAAGAAGTGGCAGTGCTTGTATTTGAAGGTTCTTTTTTATTTTTAGAATCTAGAAATGCAATATATTCTTTTTCAGAGGTAATATTAACCTTTCTCATTTCTTCTCTTCTTTTGTTTAAAGCAAGTCGATCAGAGATTCCTTTGATTTCAGCTGGATTAGCAGTCATCATTCTGTTATTTAATTCATCATTTTCAGCGATGGATTTTTTATTTAAGAAAGTTTCAATTTTCTTTTTTTGTTCATCCCCATCTTTTTGTAAGACGATGTCTGATTTTGTTTGGTCTACGAGTTCAAGAGATGCTATATCTAGAGAATACTTCTTTAAAATATTTTTTTCTATTGGAAGTAAAATTTGGGATTGTCCAGAAATTGCCTCTGCAGTGGTTACTGCTGGTAAACCAATCTTTTCTTTTTTTACACCCAGCACAACATTTGTGCTATAATTTTTTATTAAATAATCTTGATTATTTCTATTTTTTGAGTTATATAATAGTATTAAGTTTGTTAAAGTTTCAGACTCTTCTGCGGTGTATTCGAAATTATCCGCAATGTAAGATCCAAGAATTGTTGTAATTGATGCCAAATCTAATTTAGCTTCACTAGTTACTTCAATCACATCAGAACCAAGTTTTCCTTCTTCGTTCGAAATATATCTTTTGATCATTAGACCAGAAACATTGTGCGATTTTAATGTGTCTGTTTTGATTGCCGAGGATAGTTTTTTTCCAAGTGCTATGTCCAGTTTTTTTTGTTCTTCTGCTGTTACCTTTGTTTCCAGAGATTTTTTTTCTACAGTAGTTGCAGTTTTTGTGCTACTAGTCGTGGTCGTAGTTTTGGTTGTAGTTTTTGTTGTTTTTGTGGATTTGGTAGTTTTCTTTTTTGATTTCTGAGCATATACGCTACCTGTAGATAAGATCAAGATGAGCGAAAAAGAAATACCTTTTATAATTTGTTTAAATAAATGTGCCATCGAATTGTATTCTCCAGTAATTTTTAACTAATAGCCCAAATTATAAAATCCTCCTTTCAGAAAAGTTACAATTTAAGCTTATTAATCACTTTTTCCAGTGGAAATAATTTATTCAAGCATATTATATCTCCTTTTTGACATCTCGTTTTTGAAATTCTTGTATTTAGGATAAAAAATTAGTCATTGACTGTTGCAGATTGCATTGTATTTTCGTATATACTATTAGAAGCTATGGATACAGTGATTGACTCAGCTATTGCCAATGGAAAGCGAATTGTAATCGTAGTATATTCTTTTCAGCCAAAAACAGAAAAAGCAATTCAAAATACTTTAGAATCTATTTTAAAGAAGTATGAAAAGGAATACCTATATGATTCTGTCTACAGTGTATTGTTTGAAGCAATAATGAATTGTATCAAAGCAAACGCAAAAAGAGTTTTCTTTGAAGAAAATAATTTAAATATCAAAGATATAAATGATTATAATTATGGGATGAGAATTTTTAAAGAGGAAATTGGAAATAAAAGACTAAGAGAACTCTGCGAAAAAGGAAGAGAAAAGCAAATTTGTATTAAGATTGTTTATACCCACCAAAGAAACGGCCTTAAAATCGAACTTTTTAATACTGCCGAAATTTTGAAACAGGAAGAAAGTCGAATCAGGGCAAAATTATCAAAAGGCCAACGTTACGAGAATCTATTTGATTTTTATAATGATAATTCAGATACGACTGAAGGGGAAGGTCTTGGTTTAGTTTTAAGTCTTCTAATGTTAAAAGGCGAAGGTGTAGATCCTTCCAATTTTCGAATTGGAAGTAAAAATGGAGTTACGAAAACAAGAATCGAAATTCCTTTTGAAGAAGATTACAAGACTGAGCGATCTCTGTATTCCGTAGTTTAGAAAGAATAGGTAACTAAATGGATGATGAAAAAGTCAAAGTAGAAATTAAAGAAAATGGAAATATCAGTGTTGTTTTTGTTAGCGGAGAGTTGACTCTACTTGATGCACCTGACTTAAAAAATTCTCTTGACGCAATATTGGAAAAAGGTATTAGACGTTTTTTATTTGATTTTGAAAATTTGGACTTTTTAGATTCTTCTGGAATTAGCCTTTTGTTACGATTTCATGCTCAACTTGCCAAATTAAATGGAAAAATTGCATTTGTTCATTTTCATAAAAATGTTGCGAATACTATGCATAAGGCGCTACCCCGTCACATTAGAGAGACTGCCTATTTCGAAGATTCAAATGATGCTTTAAGTTATCTTAGATAATATACATTATTTAGATACATTGATTGTGTTCAATAATCTTTACTCTACTAATTAGACTTTAAATATTTCATATACTCAATATGAAAAAACTTCCAAAAATAAAAAAATGTAACTGGAATTAAAAATAAATAAACATAAATCCATAGATGCCAATCATGATTCATTAAAAGGTATTGATTTGAATACATGATTCCCAGGTTGTGGAAAATGATGATTAGACTCCAGCTTATAAAAACCCTTGGAAATAGAAAACCACAAAAACTCAGAATTACTCTTTTATTATAGGGAACAAAAAAATAAATCTTATAGAAAGAATCTTTTTCATTGTATAGAAAATAAGAAATAAATTCCTTAAAAGAAAAATTGTTTGTTCCTGGATAGGAGTTCGGAGGAAAACGAATGGAATAATGAAGAAGTATAATTGATAGCATCACAACGATTAGATTAGCAATTAGTAATGTTGTCCAACCTTGATTCGCAAGAGATACTAGTGGATTTCCTTCGTGACTTAAATCGGGTGTAATAGAATAGGTTAAAAAAGCATCAATAGCTCTAACGAATACTAAAGAAAAAGAAATAAACCAAAACTCAAAATTTGTTTTCAAAATAATGCCTCGCTATAGAAAAGTCTAAATGAAATTACCCACAATCCTTCGACTTCGGAAAGAAGAATTCTGTGAACCCATGCGCAAAAAAATAAAAGCGAGTAACGAAGTGTTAGGTGGGTCATTTCCGGGAATGCAAAAGTTTTGATAACTATCAAGTTTATTGCATTCATTTCAGAAAAACCACTTTCTCTCAGTGGCTATCAGAGTAAAATTGTGTTATTTAATTAAGAAACTATTTTAAATACCAAAAAAGGAAAAAAATGAAACTAAATGATCCCTTTACAAAAGAAGAATTAAAAGCTTCTGTTTATTTAATGAAGCAAAACTTGGCAAATGTATTTGAGAAAATAGATGAAAAAATATTTTTTCAAGTTCCAAATCAAGGTTGGTCACCTGCTGAAAATGTTCAACATATTAACAAAGTAACAAAGCTTTTAACTCTCAGTTATTCGACGCCGAAATTTATTGCCTCGCTTATTTTTGGTGAAGGAGATAGTAATTCAAGAAGAATGCAATCGGTAGGGGATGTTTACTTGGATGCTTTAAGCAAAGGACAGAATTCCGGTCCATTTGCCCCTAGCAAAGAAAAAATAGATGGCAATACAGCAAAGCGTAAAACTGAATTGCTATTGGAATGGAATCAAGCATGGGATAAATATGCATTAGCCCTTGAGGATTGGAATGAAGAACAGCTTGATAAAATAAGAATGCCACATCCATTTCTTGGAAAGATCACAGCAAGAGAAATGTATATGGTTGGAATGCTTCATCCTATTCATCATTGCAATATAGTTTCAAAGAAATTGAATCAAGAGTGGAGTTACTTCTAATCATAATAAAAAGTGTTGAATAAATATGAATGAGTTACCCGTTTTATGTTGTCTTGCTCTATTTCATACAATATTTAGTTTAACAATTATTCTGAATAAAAAGAATAGAGCAATCTATGATTCTGTTGCCTCTATTTGGCTAATATTTATTTGCCTCGCTACTATTCGAAGAAGCTTACAAATTTATTATGGAGATGAGTATGACGCATGGTTTCTGAAAATAATATTTTATCCATTAACTTATGGACCCTGTTTATATTTATACACAAGGATGCAAACTCATAATGAAAAAACTTGGAATCAAAAGAATTGGCTTCACTTTATTCCATTTGTTTTATTCACTACTCTTTCTTTTCTGCCAGGAATATCCATTGCAAATCTAAAGACAAAATCTCAAGAAATTAAATATTCTTTATTTTTTTTTCAAAGCTTTGCAATTGCTAGTTGGATTTCCATTTTGGTATATAGCTATGTTGCTTACAAAATGATAAAAGCTCATTCAACGATCTTGCTAGAAAAATTTTCTTATCTTTCGATTGATAATAGCTTATCCTGGGTTAATCGATTTTCACTTTTTTTTGTATTAGTCATGTCGATTCAAAATATAATTTCACTTTATACTAATTTTAGTTCGCAAAATATTATTTCTGGAAAGGTTAATGGTTGGTTGCTGCTTGGATTCTTATATGTTTTGAGTTTCTTTTTTATAAGACAGGAGAGTGTATTTGCGAGGGCGAAAACCTCTGAAGAGTCAAGCAGAAAAGTAAAGTATGGTAAATCAGGATTAACCGAAGCTAAGATGAAAGAAACAGTTTCTGCTTTAACACAGTATATGGAAGTTGAAAAACCTTATCTAAAACCTGATTTAACTATTTCAGATATTGCAAGCGCATTAGATATAAACATAAATTATTTAAGCCAGATTATTAATTCCAACTTCCAGAAGAATTTTTTTATGTTTATAAATGATTATCGAGTAGCAGATGTAATTCGAAAAATGGAAGACCCTTCTTACGATGAATTTCCTGTGCTAAGAATCGCCTATGAGTCTGGATTTAATTCAAAGTCTTCTTTTAATGCAATATTTCGAAAATCAACTGGAATGACACCAGTTGAATATAGAACAAAGAAAAAATAAACTTTTATGTTTACTTGAAATACTGAATGTTGAAAATAAAAAAAGAGGGATGGAAATGGATGTAGCAAAGCTTGATTTATGGTTTCGGCGCGGGATAAGTGTTATTACACTTACATTTGGTATTGTGCAACTTTATTTAACTGAAAAAAATATCTGGATAGATGCTGGATTTATTATATGTATGGCGGGTATCGTTGGATATTATACAAATTATCTTGCAATTAAAATGCTTTTCCAACCCAAACAGGGAAAAGTTTTAGGATGGGAAGGACTCGTTCCGAAGAACAAGGCGAATATTGCACAAAGCCTGGGGCAAAGCATTCAAACTAATCTTCTTGCACCTGAAATACTTTTAGAATATGTTTATGAAAGAAAGTTAATTGAAACAGGAACCAAAAAAGTTGGGGAATGGTTAGATGATCTCTTAAAAGATCCAGAAGTTCGTAGCAGAGTTACGGCTAAGATTATTTCTCTCCTACAGGAGAAAGGTCCCGATCTTCTGTCGCAAGTTTTTAATTTTACTGAGGATACCTTAAAAGAGTTAGCAAAGAATCCAGAAGAAATAAAAAAACTCTGGGAGCAAATTCGTGGTAAAATAAATGAATACATTCAATCCAGGGAAAATAGAGAATACCTGGTTGAGATGATTCGTAAATTAGTTCTCGAAGAATTACCGCGATTATCCGTAGTTCTAAATAATGCGATTGATGAATATTTAAAGCAAAAGGATACGATAGGCAATATAGGGATCGGACTTAAAAAAATTATATCCTTTGATAGCGCTGCCCTTCAAGAAATGCTTCAAAAATTTATTGAAGATGAAGATACCACCGAACAATTTATGGGAGTGATGGATATTCTCGTCATTGATTTGCAAAAGAAAATGGAAGCTCACGAGACTCAGGAATTTATATTAACAAAAGTAAAAGATTGGGTGGATATCGCAAGCGAGTATTCAAGGCAAACATTCTTACCCGCTGCGATAGAGAGATTAAAGAAATTTTTGGATAATCCCGCTAATTGGGAGAGAGTTGGAAATTATTCTTTTCGAATTTTAGATTATGCAAAAGATAAAATGATTGAGTTCATGCAATCTCCCGAAGGAAGCGAATACTTAAAAACAAATATAGCAAAAATCATACACCAGATCAATGTTACGAACTTAGTGCAAGAACAAGTGATGAAGTTAGATACAGACGAGTTGGAAAAAATGATTTTAGATAACACAGGTGGAAACCTGGTAATGATTCAATTTCTTGGTGGAGTATTGGGATTAATCGCTGGCTTTATCCAGGTTCATATTTATTTTGCTGTGCCTGTCTTTGGTCTTGTTGTATTAACATGGATTTCATATTACCGAAATCAAAAACTTTACGAGAAATAATTTATGCCACAGAGGCACTGAGTAACAGAGGAAGAAATATGTTTCGTCAATTTTAAATATACTCTCTTTAAATAACTCAGTGTCTTTGTGTCTCCGTGGCAAACGCTTATTTACTGCTGAGTCTTTCTACTCCGTCCAGGAATCGCTGATTCCCAATTCGAATTCTGCCATTGCCTAGCACATTGTCCAATAGTTTATAATGGTAGCTTTTTACTTTTAGAAATTTGCTGATTTTAGAAATGCTATTCTAGGATTCTTTGAAACAATTAATTCGCGAGTAGATGAATTAAAATCTTCCTTGGATTTGATCTGCATATCGTTAAACCAATTTACCCGAAAACCACTCTGAGTTGAATATAAAATTTTCTTGCCATATAATATGTATTATGGAGCAATTACTTAGTTATAAATTTTACTTTTTAATTAATAGCTAACATGTTTACCTATTTCATTATTTAAATGAGTATCTAACTCAAGAATATGGAATGATAATTATTTTAAAAAAAGGAAGTATCTTCTATGAGAAAAAAAATTACCTACCTTCTATTCCTCTCTCTTTTTCTTACAATGGGGTGCGATGGTCTTAGGAAATTTCTAATTCAGAAATTAGGCGCAACGGATAAGTATGAAATTGAAGGAAATGCAGCTCAACTAGTTCCTGTAACTTCTGGCTTAGACGAGAAAAGGGAGAAAATACAAATTGACCTTAGAGAGGTTTCTTCCGGTTATGTGCAACCAACGGATTTGCAATTCCCTCCGGGTGAGACAGAAGAGTTTTTTGTATTGGAGAAACAAGGAAGAATTCTCTGGGGCAAGGTAGGAAAAAAAGAAATAAAAGAAATTTTAAAAATAAAAGTTAAAACAGAATCAGAAGAAGGACTTTTAGGGTTAGCATTTCACCCTGAGTTTAGAAAAAACGGAAAGATTTATTTAAACTATGTATGGCAGGAAGGGAAAAAGGATATTAGCCGCATTGCTGAATGGACTGCAACTTCCCCGAAAGATTTAAAGAATACCAAATTAGAATCGGAAAGAATATTAATGGAAGTCGAACAACCCTATGAAAATCACAATGCAGGACAAATTTTATTCGGACAGGATAAAATGCTTTATATTGGTTGGGGCGATGGAGGTTGGATGAATGACCCTGCGCGTAATGGGCAGAATCCGAAAACTTTTCTAGGCAGTATGCTACGAATTGACGTAGATTCTCCGCCTGATTCTGGAAAGGCTTATAAAGTTCCAGAGGACAATCCCTTTTATGCGGATAAATGCTGTAAGCCGGAAACTTACGCATTTGGATTTAGAAATCCCTGGAGATTTAGTTTTGATTTAAAGGGACGACCTATTGTAGCAGATGTAGGACAGGACTTATGGGAAGAAATTGATGTTGTAGAAAAAGGAAAGAATTATGGTTGGAATTCAAGAGAAGGATTTCACTGTTTCGAACCAAAGGAAAATTGTAAGACAGAAAACCTAAGTGATCCAATCTATGAATACGGAAGAGAGGATGGACAATCTATCACAGGCGGATATATCTATACAGGAAAGGATATTTCTGCACTTACAGGTAAATATATATTTGCCGACTTTATGTCCGGACGAATCTGGGCTTTGGCTGTTCCGGATAAAGCTTCACAAAGAGTAAATTCTGTTTATACATTGGGTAAATGGCCTGTATTGATTTCTTCCTTTGGAAGAGATGCGGATGGCAACGTATATGTCGTAGATTTAGGAAAAGGAAAAATTTTTAGGATAGAAGGAAAGTAATTAAATGAATAAAAATTTATTTTCACAGGCAATAGATGCTTTTGATTCTGCAAATTCTAAAGATCCGAATTTTATAGAAGTTAATGGATTTGAAAAACCTTATGAATTAATCTATGCAAATTGGCTTTCTGAGTGGGTAATGAAGCTTAACCCGAATGCCTCTGAAGAATTACAATTAGCTGCTAAGTGCCAACATATTAAAAGATGGGAAATCCCACGCTCTAAGTATCCAGAAGGACTAAAGGGTTATACCAAATGGAAAAAAGAATTAGCCGAGTATCATGCAGAAGAAGCAAGTAAAATTCTAAAACAAATCGGATACAATGATACCGTAGTCGAACGGGTAAAGAGTATTAACCTCAAGAAAAATTTAAAAACAGATTCAGATGTGCAAACCATAGAAGATGCGCTTTGTCTTGTTACTTTACAATATCAAATCGAAGGTTTTAGTTTAAAGCACGACGACGAAAAGATGATTGGAATTATTCAAAAGACCTGGGCTAAAATGAGTGATAGGGCAAGAGAGGAAGCTTTAAAGTTAAGCTATTCGGAAAGAGTTTTATCGTTGATAAAAAAAGCGATAGCTTAGGAGTTTTTTGTAGTTTTATGTTTTCGTGGTGACGGTAAAAAAAAACCGAGGTGTTTTACCACCTCGGATCAATAGTTTCTAAAAAGAAAGCCTGCTAATTTTAAACAACAGCTTCAGCGGATTCTAATTCTTCCTCTAAAGCCATGTTCCTACGTGAACCTTTTTCCGCCTTTTCAGGAGTGTTACCTTTTCCATTTTCAGTAGTGGCCTTGACTGCAACAACGCCATTACCGTTTGGAGGTAGGTCATTCAGATCGCGAATCTGTGCTTCGAGTTTTCCTGCTAAATCAGGATGCTCTTGCAAATACGCGCGCACTGTCTCCTTACCTTGACCAATTTTTTCGCCATTATATGAATACCATGAGCCACCCTTCACAATGATTTCGTGTTTTACTGCGAGATCAATGATAGAGCTCTCTTTATTAATTCCAGAATTGAACATAACATCAAATTCTGCTTGTTTGAAAGGAGGAGCGCATTTGTTTTTAACAACTTTAACGCGCACTCTATTTCCTATCGGGTCTTCTTTATCTTTTAAAGTTTCAATTTTTCGAATATCCATGCGAACACTTGCATAGAATTTTAAGGCATTTCCACCTGTCGTTGTCTCAGGAGAGCCAAACATCACACCAATCTTCATACGAATTTGGTTAATAAAAACAACTGTAGTCTTTGACTTGGAAATAGTTCCTGTCAATTTTCTAAGTGCCTGTGACATCAAACGGGCTTGTAATCCCATATGAGAGTCACCCATATCTCCTTCAATTTCCGCTTTTGGAACAAGAGCAGCGACAGAGTCAATCACAATGATATCAATCGCATTGCTTCGAACTAAAGATTCGCAAATTTCCAGAGCCTCTTCCCCATTGTCCGGTTGGGAAACAAGTAAGTCATCAATATTTACACCAAGCTTTTTGGCATAAGAAGGATCAAGAGCATGCTCAGCATCGATAAAGGCTGCAATTCCACCTTTTTTTTGTGCCTGAGCGATTGTAGAAAGCATAAGAGTCGTCTTTCCAGAAGACTCAGGACCATAAATTTCTACAATTCTACCAACCGGTAAACCGCCGATTCCTAAGGCAATATCCAAATCCAATGAGCCCGTAGAGATAACAGGAATAGCTACTGCGGAATTTGCACCCAATCGCATGATCGAGCCTTTTCCGAACTGTTTCTCAATTTGACCCATAGCGGCGTCAATCGCACGCTTTCTCTCTTCATTTTTCTCGGAGAGAATTTCCTCTGCCTTATCCTCTTTTCCTTTTTTCATGGAT
>Ga0075163_10000451_pt1 | contig 52558 bp, 39 predicted proteins | sample JI1023141ADNA_FD_71478 | JGI IMG/M metagenome (GOLD analysis project Ga0075163, IMG submission 71478) | Wastewater effluent complex algal communities from Wisconsin, to seasonally profile nutrient transformation and Carbon sequestration -... | ecosystem: Engineered > WWTP > Effluent > Algae...
TTGGAAATACGAAATGAAGAAGGGGATTACCAGAGCTAACGAATGTAAAACGTTTTCGTTTTTTTCATTTTCATTTTCTTCAAAAACAAGTTGTGAGCAGGTGCCGTTTTCAACGGCCTGTTTGTTCACAAAATGGTAGTGTGTGTGATTTAAGTCGCTGTTTGGCTGACCGGTAGCAAAACCGTTCAATGTAGAAAACATCAGAGAACTGATAAACAATATTAAGTTAAGCGAGGATAATATGTGTTTGGATGTCTTCAAAGTCAGATCAAATGTAAATTATTTTTTCGGATAGTGGCTGCGTTTTTATTTTTTTTAACGGCAAAAACACTATTAATGGTTGCATTTTAACGGAATGGAGCTGGATGTAACTTCATTTTTAACGAAAAAATAATTTAAATCGTGTACCGGTAGTCATGTTCGTTTCGGTATTTTTTATAGCTTCACAGTCACAATTTTTTTATGGTACAGGAAAATAAAAAAAGTAATGTTTCTCATTTCATTCAGGTAGTCAGGTTATCGTTGAATGGGGAGGAACAGGATTATACCCGGGGAGGCATTCGCAGGGCTGTTTTCTTACTAGCAATTCCTATGATCCTGGAGTTGAGTCTTGAAAGTGTATTCGCGCTGGTGGATATGTTTTTTGTAGGTAAGTTGGGGCAGAACGCAATTGCAACGGTTGGTTTAACAGAATCGGTCATTACCATCGTTTACTCCATTGCCATTGGTCTAAGTACTGCCGCCACTGCTATTGTGGCAAGGCGTGTAGGCGAAAAAGATCCGGACGCGGGGGCGCATGCCGGCGCGCAATCCATTATTGTTTCGTTATTAGTCACATTGGTGTTAAGCATATTGGGGGTAGTGTTTGCTGAAAATATTTTAGCCTTGATGGGCGCGAGTCCTGAGGTAGTGAAAGACGGCGCTGTGTTTACCCGGATCATGTTGGGGGGTAGCCTTGTAATTACCATGCTCTTTCTTATTAATGGAATTTTCAGGGGCGCTGGTAATGCTGCCATGGCCATGAAAAGTCTTTGGATTGCAAGTCTCATCAATATCATCCTGTGCCCGGTGTTTATTCATTTTTTTGGCCTGAAAGGCGCTGCTATCGCAACGGTTATTGGGAGAGGCGCGGGAGTGTTTTATCAATGTTTTCATTTATACAAAGGCAATGGCATGCTTAAAATACACCTGCATCACTTTAAATATGATCCGGCAGTTATTAAATCGTTGATCCAGATCGCCTGGCCGGCAACCCTGCAATTTTTGATTGCAAGCGGCAGTTGGATTGTTTTAGCCAGATTGGTTGCCGAAACTGGCGGCACCACCGCGTCTGCCGGTTATCAAATCGCCATCCGAAATGTGGTGTTTTTTATCCTACCGGCCTGGGGATTGAGTAATGCCGCGGCAACCTTAGTGGGTCAAAACCTCGGGGCAAAAGAAATTGGCCGGGCAGAACAAAGCGTTTTTCTAACAGCAAAGTATAACGCTGTTTTTATGGGGATGGTGATGTTGATTTTTTTATTTTTCTCCAATCCGATCATCCGTTTGTTTTCGAACGACGAATCTGTGGTGGCTTATGGCGCACAAGCGTTACAAATTATCGGGATGGGTTATGTATTTTATGGCATCGGGATGGTGATGACACAGGCCTTAAATGGCGCTGGCGATACGCGGACCCCAACAGTGATTAATCTGATCGGATTTTGGTTGTTTCAAATGCCGCTTGCTTATTTTTTGGCAAAAGGTACCAGCCTTCATACCACCGGGGTTTTTATCGCCATCCCGGTAGCCGAAAGCCTTATTGCCATTATCGCCTGGTATTACTTTAGGAAAGGCAATTGGAAAAATGTAAAGGTATAAGCGTCACTTACCTTTAGCACGGTAACGAGCGGTTTCTCTATTTCAAACGTCTTGATAGTCGAAAGAAAACATCCCCTCGCGTTTTTTGCATGGTCTAAACCAATTTATTTTACTATTAAATGGTACGGCATTAATTCAGTTAGCTATAAATTGTAGCAACCATTGGCTATATAATGTGGTACCTTCGACTTGTTTTAAAGGGTTTAAAAATGGACAAGGAGGAATTCGTCAGAATGAGTATGCAGGACAGGCTCAGCTTTCTTTGGAATTACGGGGAAATTATATCTGAAAAAGTGTATTACGAGTGTAACATCTCTTTATTCCTGCTCGGAAATTTTTACGTAGAAGTGTTTTTTAACCGGGTTCAGAATGCAATTGTAAGCGTCGAAATTCAGGACAACAAACAAATTTTGTACGAATACGTAAAAGACATCAATCTAAAAGAACTCATAAAAATTTGAAAATCCGCGTCTTATTTTGCGAAAGCGCAGATAGTTGTTGTCGCCGTGTTGATATAAGTGTGCTGATAAATTCCCAATAAAAATTGAAATCCTGAAGCAAAATATCTTTTCTTTGTGATATGTCTCTTTTCACCGCGTCTTTAAATTCGGGCAGCAACGGCAACTGTTATTACATAGCTAATGAAACGGAAGCGGTACTCGTTGACGTCGGGATTTCCTGTAAAGAAATAATCAAACGTTTAACACGACTTAAATTGTCTGTCGACAAGGTAAAGGCAATTTTTATCTCCCACGAACATTCCGATCACATAAAAGGCCTTCAGGTAATGGCTAATAAGTACAAACTTCCGGTCTATATTACAAAAGCCACGCACATAGGCAGTGGTTTACCTCTGGAACCAGACCTTACTTTTACATTTGATGCGTACGAGCAGATAGGTATTGGTAACTTAACAGTTACCGCCTTTCCGAAGGCGCATGATTGTGCCGATGGGCACAGCTTTGTTGTGTCGGGAAACGGTGTAAATATTGGGGTGCTTACCGATATCGGTAGTGTGTGCCAGCATGTGATTGAAAATTTTAAGCAATGCCACGCGGTTTATCTGGAAACGAATTACGATGAAGAACTGCTCGAGCAAAGCAACTATCCCTGGTATCTGAAAAACCGTATTCGGGGGGGCAATGGGCATTTATCCAATAAACAGGCCCTCGAATTATTTCTGAAACACCGGCCGGATTTTATGAGCCATGTTTTTTTATCGCATCTTTCACAAAACAACAACTCCCCTCAATTGGCGCAAAAACTATTTGATGAGCATGCCCGTGATACAAAAATTGTAGTCGCATCCAGAGAGTATGAAACCGAAGTTTTTCATATACAGTCCAAATTACCTGCCCCAAAAAGAAACGAAATCTACCAACCGTTTAGCAGGCAGGTACAACTCAGCTTGTTTTCATAAATCTGAGTATATCCTCCTCAAAATCAATTTATTGAATAATTGTTAAAAAAAGCGAAAGTTATTATTATTTTTTATTTTTGTTGCGATTGAATAAACAGTTTTATGCAACCGACAACGAAAAAAAGTATGCCAAGGTTTGTCCCAAAAGACAAAACCACGTTTTTTCCAACCCTTCAAAAACGGGTGAACGACTATTTTAAGGAAAATAACATTTCCAAATACGCAAATTCCGTAATGGTAATTAAAACGATTGTTTTAATGTGCTCATTTGTCATTCCGGTATTGATGGTCAATTTGTTAACGCTACAGTCCTGGGCCGTGATGGTATTGTATGTCCTCATGGGCTTCTCACTTGCCGGGATTGGTATGTCGATCATGCACGACGCTAATCATGGCGCCTATTCCCGTAATACCAATGTAAACAAATGGTTGGGGTACTCCTTAAATTTGATCGGTGGCATGGTTTTCAACTGGAAATTGCAGCATAACGTGCTTCATCACACTTATACCAATGTACATGGGGTAGATGATGATATCGCCGATAAATTGATTCTTCGTTTTTCTCCACATGCTGAGGTAAAAAAAATACACCGTTTTCAGTTTATCTATGTGTTTTTCTTTTACGCGATTTTAACCATTTATTGGTCTTTGGCTAAAGACTTCATACAGTTTTTTAAGTATCAGCGGGAAGGTACAAATCGTTTTAACAAAAAGGAGAATACCCGGTATTTTATCAGCATGGTTTTCTTGAAGCTCATGTTTTTTGCTTACATGGTTATTTTGCCGATTGTTTTAAATAATTATTCGGTGGGATTAATTGTGGGTGGCTTTTTAATAATGAACGCCATCAGTGGTTTGGTGCTGGGAATTGTTTTCCAATTAGCGCATTCTGTGGAAGAGGCAGAGTTTCCATTGCCTAACGAGGCAAATGTGATAGAGAACGAGTGGGCAATTCATCAAATGGAAACTACGGTTAATTTTGCGAGAGAAAATAAATTTTTGTCCTGGTATGTTGGGGGGCTAAATTATCAGGTAGAACACCACTTATTTCCACACGTTTGTCACATCCACTATCCTGAGCTATCAAAGATTGTAGAACAAACCGCCCGTGAGTATAACATCCCTTACCGATGCAGCCCAACCATAAAAGACGCCGTCCGCTCGCATATGGCAACTCTTAAAAAACTGGGCTTTGAACTTAATCTGGATCTGGCCAGGATGTAATTGATAAACTGTGTCGGCAGAAACGCCCAGCTTAGGTAAATTTATTAAAAACAAAATTTGTTAAAATGTTAATTCTTTTGAAGATCTTTTGACAAGATGGTGGTGGCATTTTAATTAACTTTGTCGGCTCGATGGGTGACCTAAGCATATACGAATTTGCCCGGTTTAGTTTTGAGCAAAAAGCGGATTTGATAAAAAATAAAGGCGTTTTTCTTGAAATTCTGAATGATGGCGATAACGAAATCAGTTTATATTATCTTCAGGGACTCTTTGTTGAAGTGGAAGTAAATAAACTCCAGAATGTCATCGTCGACATTACCCCATTCAGGCAGGGGTACAAGGCAAATAAGTACAAAGACAAACTCCTCGCTTCCTAGCACCTCTTATTTCGACGATTAAATGAATTTATCCCTGTTTCTGGCGGATAGATAAACAAAATAAAAACGATATAAGTTCAGAATTAGAATTTGCTTCTTAAGCGGGCAGATTTGCGTTTTTGTTTGAAAATATACCCACAGGTAACTTCCAAACTCATGTAAGAGTCTTTCTGTTTATCGCCCCGTACAGCGGGTGTGCCATCTGCCGAAGGAAGACTGGCGCCATAGATATCTCCCTTGCTTGGGTCTGCCATTTGGGCCGATTGATCACCATAAGCGGCTTGCAGAGCACTGGCATCATAATAGTTTGAACCAACATCATCAATATAATCAGTAAATGTTTTTCTGAAACAGAGTTCGATGCCTATTGACCATTTTTTATTAATAACGGCCTTGTAATACGCCCCAAACGGAATGCTAATACTCACATTGGAATATTGTTTAGGGCCGCCGGGAAGTCCCTGACCTTCTGTATGAAGCGGACGCAAAGCAACATATTCTCCGGACGCGGTTTTACCCTTTGGGTTAAAATAAAAAACACCTATGCCTACGAAACCAAAAATATTATGTGATAAATTTTTGGAAGCGGCGCTGTAATTTTTCTTTATCCCATAGCGTTGTCCGCCAATCTTACTGCTTTGGTAACCAAATTCAACCCGGCCGGATAGTTCAAATAAGTTCGACTTAAAATTTAAATTGCGGTTGTTCCTGTAAATATTTGTCGTTTGTGCATCATCACCTTTTACAATAAGGTAATTGAGCCTGCCGCTTACGTTTAAGTAACGTTGAATTTTTTGCCGGTACCCAACACCAAAGGCTGTTCTGGTTTCAGCAAAGTCAAGATCAGCCGGGCTGTAATCCCTGCCATTCTTGGGTCCACCACCCAAATCACCTAAAAAATTAGCAGAACCAACACTTACGAAAACTTCTTTTTTGTACTTTTTCCACTCACTTTGGCGGCCATAACTCTGTGCATTAATTGTGTAACTAAGCAAGAACAGAAGCAGGAATGCGTAAAAATGTCTCATGAACCTAAAAATCTGACTAAAAATACACTTAAAATCCTAAACTAAAAAATTATTTTCCGGATATTATGAGGAGTAAATGGTTAATAGTCACATTATTCCTCAAAGAATTTTTCATTAAAATTAATCAGGTATATTTTTTCAGTAGCCCTGGTCAGCGCGGTGTAAAGCCAGCGGATAAAACCTTCATTCATATTCTCCTCCTTAAGGTAGCCCTGGTCAATAAATACCACCGGCCATTGTCCGCCCTGAGCTTTATGGCAGGTAATGGCGTAACTGAATTTTACCTGGAGGGCGTTGTAATAGGGACTTTTTTTAAGGTAGGCCATCCGTATCGCTTTTGAGGGCTCATTTCTCACATCGTCCATTACCGCTTCAAATAATTTCTTTTGGTCGTCCTGACTTAAGGCCGGGCTATCCGTGTACATACTATCGGTTAATAATTTTACGGTTTGATCCGGTAAATTCGGATAATCGGTGAATTTAATGACACATTCACAAAAATTAAAGCCATAAATACTTTCTTTGCTAAGTATTTTCTGGATAACCGCCATATCGCCATTGGCAACAAAGCCAGCTTCACCATTATTTTCGGGTAACCAAAAATAATTGTTTTTTACGATCATGATTTTATCTCCGGCACAAAGGTCTTCTTCGTAGTACTTAATCCGGTTACGAAAACTCTGGTTAAACAAGTTAGCCTGTTTGTTACTTCTGGTGATGATGATGACATTATCTTCCCCGTATTTCGAAATGGCGGCATTCAGAGTGTCTTCCAGGTCTTCGCCACTTAGTTTAACCACATCCTTGCTTACCGTAAATTTCGGGAACTCAAATACCTGTTCGACCAGTTTTTTTCTCAAGGCGGTCGCGTTTAAAAGGATACCACTTTCCAAACGTTGCCTCGCTACCTCTTTCAACTCAAACAACCGGATGTCAAGATGGAACGCCGAACTTAAATAGTCCTTATTTAGCGCCGGGCTTTCATCACTGCCCACAGGTGGTAACTGAGCGGTATCACCAATTAAGATCAGTTTACAATTATCGCCGCTGTAAACGTATTCGAAGAGGTTTTCAAGCAAACTATTAAAAAGATGCTCGCCCCCTGAGTCCGCACTAATCATGGACGCTTCATCCACAATAAACAACGTGTTGCGGTGTAAATTCTCGGCCAGCGAAAATTGAACCGCTCCGTTAGCCGCCATCTCTTTCCTGAATATTTTTTTATGAATGGTGTGAGCAACCCTTTGGGAATAGGCGCTGAGTACTTTAGCGGCTCTTCCCGTAGGGGCCAGTAAAACGCTTCGCCATTTCACAGATGGCAGAGCCTTGGTGAAGGCCGACATCAGATTGGTTTTACCAGTTCCGGCATATCCCCGCAAAATAAAAACACCGCGCTGACCCGGTTCAAAAATAAACGCGGCTATTTGTTCGATGGCGGTGTTTTGATCGTTGTTTGGTGTAAAAGATAAAAAACTTTTTACCAGCGCCTCGAAACCATTTATATCATTCTTTTTTAGCACAGGGTAAAAGTAGCGATAAGGTTGGGCCTGACACAGGATGTTGATAATTTGAGTGTTCGGTATTAACCAATAAAAAAAGCCCTTCGGGCAGGAAGGGCTTTTTGTTTCGTTTAAAAAATATTAAGGCAGTACGATCGTGAAAGTTTGGTTACCGATGGTGAGCGTTGCATTGAAATCGCATGAATTAGCTGATCCATAATTGATGGTGCGGGTACGGCGTATGCCAGGGGAGTAGCTAATGGTGCCACTTATAAACGGATGCCTTCCTGGTCGGGTTGGGTCAGGGGTGCAATTCATGTCCCTTACCAAATTAGAGGCATTGGCTGTGAACGTTTCGCCCTGCGCGTTGGTGCCACTCGAACTTCCGTTTAACTGAATTTGGGCCAGAGACCAGTTGATAGGAGTTGATTGACCCTGATAACAGGAAGTATTGCTGGTATTTAACAGTTCTTTGGTGCGGTTGCAGTTCCACGAAATAACGGTGTTATTCGTTTTAGTGATAGAAATAGTGGCGCTAATCGACCAGGTAAGGTTGGTGCCGGGATTAGGACCGGATGGAATGCTATTTGACGTAGTATTGGTAATGGTTTTATTGATAATGTTTACCTGGTTGCCATCTACCACATAATTTTGGGAAGTTACTTTCATGCTAAAGCCGGGATTGCGGTAATAAATGGCGGTGGTAGGGCTTGACGCGGAAAAATCGTAAATCAGTTTTCCGGTGCGTGTGCGGCCATCTAATGAACTTACACACCCGGTTGTTCCAAAATCGACAGTTATCGTTTTAGTGCCAATGCCAGAAACGGTAGCACAGGGGGAGGCCAGGCCAAGTTCGGCCGCTGAAGTCGTTGACGCGGAAGATTTAAAAGAACTCAGGCTACCGTTTTCTGACACCTGACTACCCATTAGTTCAATATCGCTCGAAATGTTTTCGGCCAAATTATTGTCGTTTGCCGATACCTGTTCAGTGTCTTCTTCGGTAACAATTTCTTCTTTTTCTTTTTTACGGCACGAAGACAAGCCGATAATGCAGACCATGAAGAGAGCTGCCATTTTTTTTGTTGTGAGGGTTTTCATAATTGGGTTTTGTTTGGTTGTTTCATCTTGGACAGTCATTTTGCTTCAGGGTTTAATCCATCCTAAAAAAAATTCTATTTTAATTTAAGAATGTCTTAGATTTGCCGGTACATGTTGAAAGAAGCGTATAATGAGAGATTTTATTACCAGGAAAAGGTGTTCGTAACAGAGCCGCTTTTTTTGTCTCTGTTTTTGAGCAACGAATCGTTTATTTATGCCATATCAACCCACAATTATAAAACGATTATTGAATTATGCCAGGTTGATTGGGGGCACTCCCATTTTCCGAAAGGGCAACCACTGAGTGATAAAATAGCTTTCCTGGTGCAGAATTACGGTTTGAACCAAAAGAAGTTCGAAAAAACAAACATTTCCATTTTAAATACTGATTTTAGCTTGGTGCCGGAGGCCTATGCCAGTGAATCGGACTTTAAAAAATATTTGCAGTTTAGCACGGGAGTTTCTGCGATAAAAAAATCGCCGGTACACCGTATACAAGATCTTATTTTTTGTTATGGTGCCGATACAGAACTTATCAATTACCTGGAAAGAACTTTTGTAAATGCGTCCATCAGACATAGCGGGGCCGTGAACCTGCAACTTTTTTTTAACCAACATTCGCTGACCGGAAGCAATTTGTTTCTGACAATTCATGAAGGTGCCATTGAATTGTGCGCTAAACAACCACCGGCCCTCTTGTTTTATAACGTTTATAGTTATTCAGCCAATGAGGACATTTTGTATTATCTTCTTTTTGCCATGGAACAGTTTGAGTTGAAGCCTATGGATATTAAGTTATCTATTGCCTGTCAGAAACCGGTATCTGATGAACTCATTACGAGTATTAAAAAGTACATCAAACAGGTGTCTTTTTGTGTCTCAGATCCGTCAATAATTTTAAAGGGATCGTTGGAAAGCCTGCCAAAACATTATTATTTTACACTTTTAAACCAACACTTATGCGAATTATAGGAGGTGTTCACAAGGGAAGGGTGATCAAAGTTACAAAAGACCTCCCTGTAAGACCCACTACCGATTTTGCTAAAGAAGGTTTGTTTAATATTCTTGGTAATAAGATCGATTTTGAGGAAACTTCGGTACTCGATCTTTTTAGCGGTACCGGGCATATTTCTTTGGAATTTGCTTCAAGGGGAAGTAAGCACGTTACCGCAGTGGATCAAAACAGTAAATGCGTAAATTTTTTGAAAGGAATAAGTAAGGATTTGGAATTGGAAGTCATAACGGTTAAGTCCGACGTGTTTGAATTTCTTAAAACTACGGAAAGCAAATTTGACCTGATTTTTGCAGACCCTCCCTATGAATTGCCTGAAATACCTAATGTTCATAAGTGGGTGTTTGAAAGAAAAATACTCAGCCCAAAAGGGATTCTGATCATTGAACATGGCCCAAGAACTAAATTAGATGCACTGGAAGGTTTTACGCAGCAACGTAAGTACGGAAATGTGAACTTTAGTTTTTTTAGTGGTTAGTTATATAAACCGACTCACACGTTTTCCTTATTTTTGAATTTTCACACGGGTTGCCCCACTTAAGATCAACCCTTGGGCCACCGTTCAATAACTCTTAACTCCTTTTTCTTTTAGTAAACCTGCTGCATTTACGCTTCTTTTACCCCGCGACGACCGAATAATAAAAGTCGGTTTTTAAGTTCGGGTTCAAGGGCTCATTTAAATTGGGTGGTTTGCGAATACCGGTTAGTCTGCCTTTCAAAACAATAACATATTTTGCATCCGTACAAGTCAACTAGCTCTAATTATCAAATTCTGCACCTGCCCATCGTATAGATCGAGTCATAAAAATGAACGGATCGTATCGGCTTTTTATTCATAGTAAAACTCAAGGCGTTGTTTTCACGACGCGGTAAAGGTATACCGTGTCGAGTGGCTGGGAGGATAATTTCCAAACGGCTTTATCGATCCCTGAACTATAAAGACTGGCGAAGCTCACCGAGAACCAATTAAAAGGGGACGCTTTTTCCCATTTTTTTTCGATGAGTTGTAACTCACTTTTATTGATAGATTGAATGGAAATATCTCCCGGATAGGCGAGATAATCTCCATTCTTTAATGCTTTCTCCTGAATAGTGTATTGTTTCATGCCGTTTTTTTCAGCGTACCACTGCCACCCCCAATGCCCTGCATACCACATAGTCCCATTTTTCGCCTGAGGGAGTTTTGCCGCCATGTTTCTGTAATAATCTGCGTAATACCAGTCTGAAATCCCGAGCAGTAAACCAAAAAACAGGGTTAACACGAAACTGATCTGAAATATCAGACCTTCTGTTTTACGAATAAGATCACTGCCCAGTATCAGTAAAAATGGGATTACCAGCAGCAGATGCCTTGTAGCCATAAAAGGAGCCAATAAAATGAGAAAAGAACTGAGTGCAACCGCCGTTAAAAAAATGACAAAGTAGTTGGATGTTATCGCTTGTTTTAGAGTTATCTTTTTTACCCATCGGGAAAGTAACAGGAGTAACGATCCGATAATTAGGCAACCATTAACCGTAAAAGCCAGAATGAGGTAATTGGCATAAAGCTCCTGCACATTTTTGTGAACTAACACGTATCCCATTAACAGGAGCCAGATGAAGACGATCGAAACAATTCCTGTTCGCAGGAGTCTGGATGGAAATAGACCATATACCAGGGGAATTGAAAAAACAGATATTGCCCCAAGGCAATTAATAAAATCCCACAGATGTTTTATTTGGAAAGGATCTCTTGGCCGATCCAGAAGATGTATTGCTCCATATTCCTGGTAATTCCATGCCGACCAGATAATAAGCATAACGCAGGGAATAAGAGTCACCGCTGCATATTTGTAGTGCTGCCGAATCAACGTAATAATCAAGAGGACGATTAACAGTGGTAAAAGCGAATATTTTATTAGCAGACCTGCTCCAAGTAATACCGCTGCCAAAGCGTAGTTGCCCCTTGCGTTGGATGTGCCGGCCTTAAGGATAAAATAAGTAAACCCCAGGGTTATTGAAAGAACGGGAACATCGGTCATCAGGTTTTGGTTGACCAGAAATGCTGGATTGAATGCCAGAAGGAACAAAAGGAAGTTTGTGTTTTTTAATTGGAGGAGTTCTGCTATTTTTTGGAACGACAAAAGAGCCAAAAATGTAAAAACAGAAAGGAAAAGGTGTAGTGGGATTTCACCCGTTCCTAGTAATTTAGTGAAACCCGCTATTAAATAGAAAAAGAGTGGTGGTTGGTTAAAGTTGTAAAGTGGTTCAGGTACATTATCCCAATTGATCATCCCCGACATTGGAAAAAACGGATGTAGGCCTATCCAGGCAGCAGCTTTGAGGTGGAACGTATCGTCAATGTGAAACGCTTTGTTTAAATTAAGCAGGGTTAGTGCCAGCCAGAGAATAAATAGAACAAAATACCGGTGTCGATGGATCGGTACCCTGCTTAAAGCTATTGGCGCCTTGTAATTCAATGCCTGTTATTTTAACACGCCATTGCTTTTTCCAATATCGTTCAGAATCCCTTTTATCAGGTCGGCGGTTTTGGTATCGCCCGTCGCCCGAATGTACGTGTCGGTTAGGGTCATGATGTTTTGGTGATAAAATTTTTTCATTTCATCCACCATCATGTCTTTGGTCCAAAGGTCTATTCGGAGCGTGTTATTTTCTTTTGCGTCCCAAAGTGCCACCATGAGACTTTTGCATTCACTTTTTTCGTTGGAGCCCGGAGCCTCCCATTCAATGTGAAGTGGTAGATTATTTTCATCAACCGTTACTTTGAAAGTCAGTTCGCTAGTTTTCATATTCTGAAATTATTCTTCTACAATTTTAAATTCTATCCGTCTGTTTTTGGCGTGTTCCATTTCGGTACAAGGTTTGTTATTCCCACAGTCGTTTAATAGTTCGGTTTCACCATACCCCTTACAAAGTAACCTGCCTGAATTTACACCGGCAGCTACCAGATAATCCATTACCGTTTTAGCCCTTGATGCGCTTAATTTTAAATTATCCTCATCACTGCCTTTGCTGTCGGTGTGCGCGCCAATTTCAATTTTTATTTTATTGTTTGTTTTCATCACCAGTACCACTTTGTTGAGGATTTCTTTCGCCTGATCGCCTACTACATATTTATCACTTTCAAAAAATATATTTTCCACGATGAGTTTTTTTGAAGCGGTTAGTTTTTTGTTACCAATAAATTCAAGCCAGGGATCTTCGATCTCTACTTCTCTCAGTCTAAACATTTCAGCGTTAACGGGCTTATAGGAAAATTTTGTCCCTTTCTCGTGGGTCATTATTTTTACCAGGTTATAGTCTTTATTGTAGATAAGAATGTTGCTGAAGCCGTCCAGCATATTTTCATTGTTTTCGGCGCTCAGATAAAAACGCTTTAGAAACGGAAGGTATTTAAACCGGAACGCTCCAAAATCGTCGGTAATAGCGCTATCAATCACTTGGTAACTATCATTGAGCATAATTACTTTGAGTTTACCAATTGGGTTATTGGTGTTGTCTCCGTAAATGGTGGCTTTTATACTCATGGTCATCTCGGCGTCGCTAATGGAAATATCATTAAATTTTTTGTTGTAGTTGGAAATTACTTTCAGTGCCATTCTACCACTTGCAAGCGTATCGAGGGTGGAGATAAATTTTTCGTCCTTATTGAGTAGGTCTGTTTTCTCGCCGGGTTTTAATTCGCTTTTGTCAATACCAATAAAGTAAGTGTTATCAGGTTTCAAGTTTTCAAATACAAAGGTACCAAGCACATTGGTGGTTGTTTTTTTAATCACTGTGTTTAAACGGTTACTGAGGTAAACCGTTTTATTGGCAAAGAATTTTTTTTGACGCGCGGAGGAGACGATTAACTTACCACCAATATTGATGCTATAATTGTCGTCCACCAGATACGAAGACTCCTCAGGAGTAAGGGTCCAGGTGCAAATACCGTTTTCAGCTTTGGTGGTGGCTACCAGGTTGTTTTTAGAAGTGACCAGAGTAAAATAACTGCTAATGATTTCATTTTCCCGGAGATCGACCTTTATTTTATTAAAGCTGGCAGGCATAACACCGGTAAACGAAAACGCGCCGAAACGGTTCGTGAAGGTGGATTTTATGACTTGGCCTTTTTTGTCAATTAATTCAACCCGCTTGTTGTTGATGGTAAGTTTTTGATCGTTGTTTAATAATACTTTCCCTGCAATGGTAACTTGTTTTTCCATTGCACCGCCAATAGATCTTGTTTCAGAAGGCTGGTGAAACTTGATGATCCGGGCTGCAAAGCTGTTACTGTAGTTGGAATCGTTCACCATTTTGTTTTTTCCATCAAACACAATTTTTTGAAAAGCTTCACGCAGTAATGTGGTGTCAATGTCCTCATCCGTTTTGTCGTAAAACGGAACATTAAGTTCGTGTACCATTTTGTAAGCGCGTTTCTCTTCTGGTACATCGCTGGCCAGTATTTCCATAAACATGGGCGTGCTTTTGGTATTTTGGAAAAATATCTGATAGTTTTTACCGTATTCCAGGTGAATCATAAAGTCACTGGTTTTTCCCGTGGTGAGGGTTTTGGTAATAACACCTTTTTCTTTTACAAAAACCGAGGTATTCGTAATGGGGATGTTATTCAATTTGTTATGCCCGATTATGGTAATTTGTCCATAAGAGCAAAGGGAGAATAATCCTGAAAAAAGTAATAAGCGCAATTTGTTCATTAAGTAGTGTACAATGTATGGTTTTTGACATTTACGGCCAAAAAAAGTCTTAAAAAATTTCCATCAGTTTTTTTACGATGACCTCAACAACTTTTTGTTCAGTATCAGAACCGTATTTTTTGATCTGAACGTCGTATGTTTTCGTACGGGGTATTTTGCCGAGGCCCTTCTTATATTCGTCGGAAATGGCCTGTAGGTAGTTGCTACCAATTTTTTTTTCGTAGGGCCTTCCCCTTTTTGAGATGTTTTGTTTTAGATTTTTAAGCTCTGTATTAAGGTGAATAATCAAATTTGGTTGCGGTAATTCTTCCAGTAAAGGTTCTACTTTTTTCTTGAAGAACGTATAATCGGTTTTAGATAAATTTACTTTTGCAAACCAAAGGCTTTTGTATAGACTGAAATCAGTGATGAGTAATTGCCCCGGGGACTTGAAGTAACCGAGTAATTGCTGTAAGCGATTAACGAAAAAACTATATTCCACCTGAAACGCATAGTTTTTTGGGTTGTTATAAAAAAGCGGTAAAAAATGGTTGTCTTCAAAAGGTTCCGGGATAAAATCGGCTTTTAATTTTTTCGCAAGGGCACTTGCGATGGTTGACTTTCCAGAACCAATGTTACCTTCAATACAAATATACTTGAATTGGCGTTGGGTGCTGTATAATTTCACTTCCAGCAAATCGGGGCAGTTTTGAAGTAGTTCTGCAATCGATTTTTTTAGAGTCGGGTGTTTAAATTTCCCGTCTATTTCGTTGAACGGTACCAGCACAAATTTGCGAAGGTGGAGGCGGGGATGGGGAACCTGAAGCCCTTTCGTATGGATTATTTCTTTGTTAAAGAAGAGTAAATCGATGTCAATGCTTCTGTCCGCATTTTTGTCGCTGGTTCTTTTTCTACCCAGTTGCTTTTCAATTCGTAGTGTTTGTGCTAAAAATTCACTCCCTCCGAGTGGTGTTTTTAACTGAATAACCTGGTTGAGGTATTTATTTTTTGAATTACTACCCCACGCTTCTGTTTCATAGACAGACGAGGCTTTAATTACTTCTGCACCAGTATCTTTGATTTTGTTTACCGCGTTTTGCAGATTTTCCAGACGATTGCCTCTGTTTCCGCCTAAACTTAAAAAAACCACGTTCATAACATCTTTAACCTTCCCATCATTAATATTTTTTAAATTTACGCAAAAGTTTCGGGTGCAGATTTGTTCTAATTAGGAAACCGATTCAGATACTATTAATTTAATGTTCATTTTATGAAGCAGTTTTTTGGGGCGTTCTTTGGTTCAATTTTAGGAATTATTATTGCAACCGTGCTGGCAATTTTAATTATTGTTGGGGTTATAAAAAACACAGTTGATTCTACTTTTAGGCAAAATAAGGAAGATGCTTCGGAATCGCGAAATCATGCAATATTACGCCTTGTAGTGGATGGAACCATTAATGAACGCCAGCGAGAAAACCCGTTTAAGGATTTTGGAAACATGGCTCCTTTTGGAGAAGATGACGGACTCGGATTGAACGAGCTAATCAGGAAAATTGAATACGCTAAAACGGACAAACAGGTAAAAGGACTTTATTTGGTGTTTAAGAATTTGGATGGTGGCTTTGCGACACTCCAGGAAATACGCAATGCTCTTGCAGACTTTAAAAAATCAGGAAAATTTATTTATAGTTATTCCGAAAATTTTGGGCAGCGCGAGTATTTCATTGCTTCGGTCTCCAATAAAGTATTTTTAAATCCACAAGGAAGCCTTGACTGGAGAGGCCTTAACATGAGCCTTTTGTTTTTTAAACAGGCATTCGAAAAACTGGACATAGATATGCAGGTATTTCGCCATGGTAAATTTAAGAGTGCCGTGGAACCTTTTTTGGCAGACAAAATGAGTCAAGCCAACCGTTTCCAGTCCGAGATATTTTTAAACAGTATTTGGAATAACATGGTGCTTGAAATTTCGAAAGACCGGAATATGCCCATTGACGAATTGAACGGGATTGCCAATCGCTTGGAAGTCCAGTTTCCGGAAGACGCTGTGGGTAAATTTATTGACGCGACCGCGTATGAAGATGAAGTGATTTCCGAACTGAAAAAGAAAACCGGAATGAAAGAAACTGACAAGCTGAAGTTTACTGACTTTAGCAAATATGAGGTAAAAAACAAAACCGATTTAAAGGCCAATGCCTCAAAAATCGCAATCATATACGCTACCGGCGATATTTCGAGCGGGGAGGGAGATGACGAGGCAATTGGCAGCGACCGCCTGGCAAAAACCATCAAGGAAGCGCGACTGGATTCTAAAATTAAAGCCATTGTTTTACGTGTAAATTCTCCGGGAGGAAGCGCCTTAGCAAGCGATGTCATCTGGCGGGAGGTATTGTTAGCAAAAAAAGCGAAACCAACGGTGGTAAGTATGGGAGATGTGGCAGCGAGTGGGGGGTACTATATCAGTTGCGCTGCCGACCGTATTTTTGCTCAGCCCAACACCATTACCGGTTCTATCGGGGTGTTTGGAATAATCCCGAATATTCAGAGAGCGCTCGAAAAAAAATTGGGTATTACGGTTGATACCGTCAATACAAATAAATACAGTGATGTGGGCACCGGTTTACGCCCGGTTACCCAATACGAATACAATTACATTCAGAAGAGTGTCGAAAAGGTTTACGATACGTTTACAAAACGTGTGGCCGAAGGAAGAAATATGACCCAGGCAGAGGTAGATAGCATTGGACAGGGAAGGGTATGGACCGGTACCGATGCCATGAAAATTAAACTGGTGGATGAACTGGGTGGTTTAGATGACGCTATTGCTTATGTGGTAAAAAAAGCAAAACTTAAAGAGTATAAGCGGGTGGATTTACCGAAACAGAAAAATCCGTTCGACGCCTTATTGGGAAATAAAGAGACGGAGATGGAAACGCGGATCTTGAAAAATAATCTTGGGCCTACTTATACTTATTTTAAACAGGTACGTAACCTGATATCTCTATCCGGAGTTCAAACACGCTTACCGTTTGAAATGACAGTAAAATAAAACCGCCTTAAAGGTACCATTCAGAAGAAGCGTATCCCTTGTGTGGTGTGAATTGTGGAATGGATGATTTTATATGCCAACCAGTTAAATTTTATCCAGTAATTTTTTATACATACCATCCATATCGGCGCATAAACGCTTGTAACCGAATTTTGTAATTATTTCCTCGCTGGCCAAATTAGCTTTCGAGTTTACCATTTCAAAATTAATCACCGCGGATAACATATTCTTCTTATAACCTTCATAATCATCGGCCTCACACAACAAACCGCATTCGGGGTGCAGGATATCACGAATACCGCCTACGTTGGTGGTGATAATAAACTTACCTGCCGCCTGCGCTTCTATGAGACTTACAGGAGTGCCTTCGTTTTTTGAACTGAGGGCCACCAGGTCGAGTCCCGGTAAAGCGTTGTACACTTCTTTGATCCAACTGGTGAAAATAAAAGAAGCATTGTCACCGCCGGTAAATGAATAAGAAAGTTGTTTTTGTTCGAGATAACCAATCAACTCATTTTTTATATCGCCATCGCCAATGATTAATGCTTTTATTTTTTTGCCGGTTGATTTAAGAACATATTCAATAGCATCAATAAATAGTTCGTGGTTTTTAATGGGTGCCAGTCTTCCAATAATACCTATGGCCAATTCATCGTTCTTTATGCCATATTTTTCGCGGAAAGCCTGACGTTTTTCTGTTTTGTTTTCGGTGAAACGCTTTAGATCAAATCCCAATGGAATCACAAACATTTTGGAAGCGGGACAAATGCGATGTGTTTCGGTAAGCTCCCTTTTTTGTGTGGCACTGATGGCGATGATTGCGGTGCTTTTTTTGGCAAGGTAACGTTCAACCGATTTGAGTATGGCCGTTTTTAATTCAGAAAAATATCCGTGAAAGACGTGCCCGTGGAATGTGTGCACAATTACTGGCACGTTGCAATGAGCTGCGGCTAACCGGCCAATAGCTCCGGCTTTGCTCGCGTGGGTGTGAACGATGTCGGGTTTAAATTCTCGAATAATTTTTTTGATCCTGCGGTAAGCAAAATAGTCGCCCAGTGGATGAATACTTCTGCGCATTTCGTCTATCACAACTGGCTTTAGGCCCAGCGATTGAGGAATGTAGAGCGAACTTTCTTCGCCATCCTCTTCCGGGCCTCCGATTAAATGCGTCTCGTACTCGGCAGGTAGGTATTTGCTAAGATAGGACACGTTGTAGGTAATACCTCCCAGGTTAAATCGGTTAATGATGCGGAGTATTTTCGGCATTAGCGTTTAATATATTCTTTAAAGTTCATGAGCCAGTTTTCAAAAATAACAATTGCCCAAAGCCTGGCAGCGCTATCACCAGGGCTATCAGAAAACAACTGGTTAATTATTTTTTTAACTTCTTTGTCATCCAGAATTCCTTCCGCTATTATTTTTTCAGTGTTCAGCCAATCGTTTTCCAGTTTTGTTTTTAACTGACCGGTAAGCCATTTTTGGAGCGGCAATTCAAATCCTTTTTTACTTCGTGAAAATATTTGCGGGGGCAATAGTTCCGAAAAACTATCGCGGAGAATGATTTTTTGAGCCCCTGTGTTTATTTTTTTGTTTTGTGGCAGGTTCAGCGCAAATTCCACCACCCGGTAGTCCAGGAACGGGTTTCGAATTTCTACGCCATGCTGCATGCTAAACCGGTCAGCTTTTACAAGCATGTCGTCGCTTAAAACAGTTTGCAAATCGAAGGTGTTATTCAAATCGAAATGAATGAGTGGAGCGCTTACTGAAAACAATTGGTTAAAATAGTCCGATGATGAATCTCTTTTAAGCAGAGCTCTGCATTCGGAATCATCAGAAATCGATGCCAACAGTTTTTGCTTTTCAACCGGACTAAGACCTGAAAGCGCATTAAATTTTTTTAACTGTCTTATTTTGTTTTGCAAACCGCTGTTTCTTGAACTTTTACCCGTCGGGATTAATTTCGGTAACAACGCAGAAATAAATTTAATGAGCGGACGATCATTCATCAATAAAGCCCGGTGTTTGTTATACCCTTTAAACAGTTCATCCGCCCCATCGCCACTGAGCGCTACTTTTACGTGTTGGCGCGTGTGCATGGACAGCATATAAAAATTAAAAGCGGAAGAATCTGCGAAGGGTTCATCTATTGCTGCGAGAAACCGGTCAATGTGCTGTAAAAAATCATCTTCTTTTAGTTTAAAAACGTGATGATTACTTTTTATATGCGCGGCTACAAGTTCCGAAAAACTGGTCTCGTCAAAATATTTTTCATTGGCAAAACCAATGCTAAACGTATTGAGATCGGGTTTGTGTTTTTTTGCAAGCGCCGAAATGATCGAGGAGTCGATGCCTCCGCTCAGAAACGTGCCAACAGGTACATCGGCCTGTAGTCTTAGCTTTACAGCGTTGTCCAATAGTTCGGCAAGAGTATTTTCCGGAGTGATGGGTGTGTCGGTGGGATTGGTTTTAGGAGCAGTATACCAGTTACTTAAGCGAATTCCCTGCCCGTTCGTTTCTATACAATATCCCGGTAAAAGACGAAACACATTTTTAAAAATAGTTTTGTTACCTGCGCAATAATTTAACCGGAAGTAGGTATAGATTTGATCGTGATCTAACTCTTGTGGGCCCGCTAATTCAAGTAGTGGTTTGAGTTCTGAGGCAAAAATAAACTTTTCGGAATCCTGAAAATAATAAAGTGGTTTTACACCCAAGCGGTCGCGGGCTAAAAGAAGTGTGTTTTGTACTTCGTCGTAATAAGCAAAAGCGAAAAAGCCGTTTAAAGAATTGAGGCATGTTTTTCCTTCCTTTTGAAGCAAACTAAAAAGTACTTCTACATCACCGGATGTGTTTATATGTGGCAAAGATTTTTGAAGTTCCAGATAATTAAATATTTCACCATTAAATACAAGCGCCCGGGTTTTATCTGTATTGCAAAATGGTTGATTGCTGGCAAAGCTGGTGTCTATAATACTTAAGCGGCTGTGAAATAAGCTCGCTGTTTTAAAATGACTGTAGGACTGATAATCAGGCCCGCGGTGTTTTAATAATTGAAGTATTTTTTCAGTATTGGCGATTGTTTTTTGGGGGCGTTGCCCAAAATAATATATGCCCGCTATTCCACACATTTTGGCTGTAAATATAGTTTTTCGTATGTTTATACGATAATTAAACAAGACACTTGTTTTGAACATGTTAAGAAAGACACTCTGTTGGATATTCATTCTTGCAGCATATCCGCTTTTATCGCAGCAATTAAGATTTAAAGCCATCACGAGCGATGAGGGATTAAGTACCAATTATATCACTTGCATTATGCAGGATGATCTGGGTTTTATGTGGTTTGGTAGCCAGGATGGGTTAAATAAATACGATGGCCGACGTCAGGTGAAAATTTTTAAACACGACCCTACCAACCCTCAAACTCTGTCCAACTCTGAAATTACCGCCTTGAAACAAGTTCGAAAAGACTTGTTTTTAATTGGTACCCGCGAAGGACTTAATTTTTTTAGCCCGGTCAACGAAAAGTTTTCGAAATTTCAGCTGTATCATGGGAAGGCAGAAAGCAAGGTGAATACTATTTTTCAGTTGGACTCTACCCACGCTCTAATTGGAACCGAAGATGGGTTATATAAACTGGATCTGGAAACCAGGAATGTCGGAAAAGAATATCTAAAGGCAGCAGATAAGGTGAATGTTAGTTGCATTGAGCGGATCAATAACCGTATTTACATCGGAACCCTGGGAAAGGGTTTGTGGCAGCTTATTGGCGACAAATTGGAAAAGGTAGAATTGGTAAAACCCGACCTTTTTAAGGTGGATGACGTAGAACTGGAGTCTATCACACACATGTCACAGTATGGAAATAAATTATACCTGGGAACTTATGGATTTGGTATTTTTAAGGTGGATGCCCGCGATTACGAGATCGAATCCCGGATAACATTTGCACGTCAAAATTCTCAGTCTGACTTCATTAAGGATTTTGCGATTAAAAACAACAAAATTTTTGCGGCTACGGCTTACGGCTTTTTAGTTTATAATCTAATTAGCGAGGAGGTGAATTTTTATACAAAACAAGAAGCCTCTTTCTCCATTAATTCTAATCATTGCCAATGTGTATTTATTGATGCAGAAAATAACTATTGGGTGGGTACCGAACTAGGCGGGGTGAATGTTTCCTTTTTTCAGTCTCTCAAGTTTTCGAGTTCTAATTTTAACTATGAAACGGAGTTTCCTAATATCTATGCGCTCTATGAGAATAAAAAGGGCTCGGTATTACTTGGGGGTGTAAAAACGTTTCACGATCTGGACCTGACAAACGGAAATTTTGTTAATCACTCGGCTCCGTTTGGCTCTAATACTATCTTAACCATTGTGCGTGAGAACGAGGCGTCAAACGTTTATTGGATTGGCACATGGGGGAGTGGTGTTTTTCGGTACGACATGTCCACCCGGAAAGTTAAGAATTTTTTGAGTAACAAATTGGGCGGTACCATTGTATGCATGATTGTGGATGGTGGAAATTTATATGCGGGATCGGTAGGTGATGGATTATTTAAAATCAATCTGACTACTTTTGAAGTGACAAATTTTACTACCAGCGACGGGTTGCCGAATCAAAGTGTTAATACCATTTTTAAGGATTCCAAAAAAAATGTGTGGTTGGGAACCTATGATGGCGGTTTGGTGAAAATGAAAGGCTTTGATACAAATGGGAAACTGCCCATCGAACAAATATATGGTAGTAAAGGGAAACCCGGCCAAATTGCCAGCAATATTATTTTTGCAGTAAATGAAGATAAAAATGGAAGCATATGGGCCGCCACTGCTACGGGGTTAAGTAAGCTATTGCCCAATCAGTCGTTTCGTAATTTTTATGAAAAGGATGGATTGTCTAACACTTACCTTTATTCGTTACTGGAAGACAGTCTCCATAATTTTTGGATGAGTTCCAATTCCGGAATCATTCGCTTTAATCCCCTTCAACCCGAAAAGGAAATTGTTTTTAAAAATTACGGGGTGAAGGACGGGTTAGTAAATACCGAATACAATATGGGGGCGGCATTTACTTCCACTTTGGGTTATATGTATTTTGGTGGCCCAAAAGGTTTTAACGCTTTCCGTCCAACCAGTATTAAAGACAATCTTCACGTGCCCAATGTATATATCATCGGGTATAAACGAGGCGGTACGGATGTTGAAACAGATACGCTGATCACCTATAAAAGGCATATTGACCTGAGTTGGGAAGAAAATTATTTTCAGTTTGAGTTAGTGGCCCTTGATTATACCGACCCTGCGAAAAACAAATTTAAATACAAGCTGGAAGGCTACGATAAAGAATGGTCGGCACCTACAAACATTAACGTCATTGGTTATTCCAACTTACCTGGTGGAGATTATGTGTTGAAGTTGAAGGCAGCGAATAATGATGGCGTTTGGAATGACAAAGGCTATGAAATTTCCATCAGTGTAATTCCTCCTTTCTGGCAAACCAAATGGTTTTATATTCTTGTTTTTGTTTTGGGCATAGGGTTGGTCTATGTAATTATGCAGTACCGGACCCGCGCAATTAAAAAAGAAAACAAGATCCTTGAAAATAAAGTGGCTGAACGTACAAAAGAACTGAAAGAAAAAAATAGGGACATTACAAGCAGCATTGAATACGCCAGAAGAATTCAGGAAGCGATTCTACCGTCGAAAGAAAATATATTCAATAAATTGCATAAGGTGTTCATTCTTTACCGGCCGAAAGACATTGTGAGCGGAGATTTTTATTGGTTTGGTGAGAAAGACGGGACTAAAATTTTTGCTGTGGTGGATTGCACAGGTCATGGCGTGCCCGGCGCTTTTATGAGTATGATTGGGCATAACCTCTTGCACCAGATTGTAACTGAAAAAGCGATCATCGATCCGGCTGAAATTTTGAATAACCTGCATAAAGGTATTCAGGTGGCGTTGCGGCAGGGTAATAACGAAATTAATACCAACGATGGTATGGATGTTTCCATTATTACCATCAACGATGTCAAAAAAGAAGTGAAGTGGGCCGGAGCTAACCGACCATTGATTCTTATTGATGCGAACGGCGTGTTGACAAAGTATGATGGCGATAAGTTTCCGGTAGGGGGAGCCCAATTGGATGTGGAGCGATCGTTTACTACCAAATTGGTTGATGTAAAAATAGCTTCCATGGCGTATATGTTCTCTGACGGGTATGCTGATCAATTCGGTGGTGACAAAGGAAAAAAATTTATGGTGCGGCGTTTTCACGATCTTTTAACCACAATCCATTTGTACAGTGCAGAACAACAGCAAAAAGTACTACAGGAAAATTTCGACAACTGGCGTCAGGGACATGAACAAGTGGACGATGTGTTGATTGTTGGCATCGAAATCTAGGACTTTACGTTCTGTTTTACACGTCAATTGAGATTAAATTTAATCATTATCTTTGTTCTAATAGCAATAACTCTTTCATGAAAATACACATTACTTTTCTATCTGTTCTCGGTATCTCAATCGCTTCGTTTTTTGTTTCCTGTAATAAAAAAGAGACCGTAGAAGTGGATAATGAAACGCAGTCGTCTGTTGACAACGCGATCGCTGAGCAAGAATACATGGCCGTAATACCGGCTGTTCAGTCCCACGCCATTAATACGAAAGGTACCGGTGCTCAGGGAGGAAAATCAGCCAATACGCGATGCGATACGTTGACGTTGATTAGTGGCGATACTTTGTGGGGAGCCCCTGGTCATATTGATCCCACCTACACGATGAATATCTCCAATAATGCCTGTGCGCAAACTCTAGCCGATGGGCGTTTTAGGCAGGGATTTCTTTCCGTTCGACTGACTGGTAAAGTGCGTACAACGGGCTCGAAAATGATAATTAAAATGATCAATTATCGGGCGGCTCTGGTTTCCTATAAGTGTGACAGTCTTGTGGTTACAACTGTGGAGGCAGGTTCAAACTTTAATAAATTCAATGTGCGATTGGTCAATGGAATTTGCCAAACCAACAACTGGGTGATAAGGTATTCGTTTGACCGAACTACAACTTTTTATCCTCTGGGTAACAGTTCTTCCGACCCGGTAACCTATATTTACGGAACCGCATCTGGCACCAACCGTCAGGGACGAAATTTTAGTATGAGTATTCCGGAAATTTCACCTCTAGTTAAATACAGTTCCTGTGAGTATATTTCAAGTGGTATCATGTCGCTAACGCCCGACGGTTTTGCAACCCGCACCATCGATTATGGTTATAGCATATCACCTGCTGTTTATGGTGGATGCGATGAGGACGCTTCATTTACAGTAAATGGAAATACAGTTGCTTTTAAATTAAAATAACTTACATTTACAAAATTATTGTTACAAATCCATAGTGGACGTTTTCGATATATATGATAAAATGGAGCGGAATAACATTCTGCTGTCGTTTAAAGGCGAAATCACATCCGATTTACTGACTTCCATTCTTCAAATTATGGAGAACAAAATGGAAAACATGCAGGAAGAACCGAAAATGAAAAAAAAGGTTTACAACGTGCTGGTGGAATGCCTGCAAAACCTGTACCATCATTTGGACGAAGTGGCGGAAGTGGACTTTGAAAAAGTAAGATCCGCTATTTTTATGATTGGTAAAATAGATGGTAATTATTCCATCATTACCGGAAATTATATCCTTAACGAAAACATAACCGGATTAAAGACCCGGCTTGACGAAGTAAACAGTTTATCGAAAGAAGAGTTAAAGGAATATTATAAAAAAGTGCTTAACAATGGTGAAATGTCTTTAAAAGGTGGGGGCGGTTTGGGCATGATTGATATTGCCCGGAAAACAGGTGAAAAATTAGAATACAATTTTTTGGAAATTGACAATAAAGTTTCTTTCTTTACACTTAAAATAAAAGTTTCAAATCAAAATTAAAATTCACAATTATGGAAAAATATGCTATCGAAGGCACACCAAAAACACCAAGTATCAGTTTTGATTTAGAAGGTGGTATTCTGGAGGTCAAGGGCCGTTCAATCCCAGAGAACTCGATTGAATTCTACAAACCTTTGGTAGATGCATTAGATAAATATGCAAGTGCCGCTAAACCCGTTACTACTGTTAATGTGCAATTAGAGTATTTTAATACATCCTCATCAAAATGTATCCTTGATGTGTTCAAAAAACTGGAAGGAATTAACAAAGGAGGAAGCGCTGTTACCATTAACTGGCATTATGAAGAAGATGACGAAGATATGCTGGAAGCAGGTGAAGATTACCAGGCCATAATTAATGTGCCTTTCAAGATGATAATGGTTAACGAATAATTTCAGGTTTTTCATGTTAAACCCTGCCTCGGCGGGGTTTTTTTATTATATTTGTTCCCCTTTTAACACACGAATATGTCAACTAAAATCTCAGAATTATTAGGCGCTAATGCCGGCAACTTATTAGATCATACCTGCAAAACAATTGGCAAAGAGCATTTGCATTTGCCCGGGAATGACTTTGTAGACCGCATGTTTGGTCCATCTAATCGTAATCCGCAGGTGCTTAGAAGCCTTCATCAGCTATACAATACGGGTCGGCTTGCCGGAACTGGCTACATGAGTATTTTACCCGTTGATCAGGGGATAGAACACAGTGCAGGCGCTAGTTTTGCACCAAATCCTATGTATTTTGACAGCGAAAACATTGTTAAATTGGCTATTGAGGGCGGTTGTAACGCAGTAGCCTCTACGTATGGTGTTTTGGGAAGTGTGGCCCGTAAGTACGCCCACAAAATCCCGTTTATTGTTAAAATCAATCATAACGAATTTTTAACCTACCCCAATAAGTTTGACCAGATTATGTTTGGTTCTGTAGAAGATGCCTGGAATATGGGGGCTGTGGCAGTTGGAGCAACTATTTATTTTGGGTCTCCCGAATCTTCACGTCAAATTGTGGAAGTGGCTCAGGCTTTTGAACGGGCTCATGAACTGGGTATGGCTACAATCCTATGGTGCTACACACGTAATAACGCGTTTAAAAAAGATGGCGTTGATTATCACACTTCGGCAGATCTTTCGTCTCAGGCTAATCATTTAGGTGTAACCATCCAGGCTGATATTATTAAACAAAAAATGTCAGATAAAAATGGTGGGTACAACGCTATTAATTTTGGTAAAACACACCCAAAAGTTTATTCTGAATTAACGACTGATCATCCAATCGATTTGTGTCGCTATCAGGTGGCTAACTGTTACATGGGCCGCATGGGATTAATCAACAGCGGAGGTGAGAGTAAAGGTGCGGGAGATTTGCAAGAAGCAGTTACTACTGCTGTGATTAATAAACGGGCTGGTGGACAAGGCCTTATTAGTGGTAGAAAAGCTTTCCAAAAACCAATGAAGGAGGGCGTTACTCTATTAAACACGATTCAGGATGTTTACCTGGATAAAACAATTACTATCGCTTAACAGTTGGCAGGCGGATGTTGAATTTCGGGGAGGTTGTTTTATATTTATTTGATATTCCTCCCGAATCATAAATCATAAATCTTAATTTAAAATGGGTTGGTTTAAACGATTAAAAGAAGGGATTACCACTTCGACGAAAGAAAAAAAGGAAACCCCTGAAGGATTGTGGTATAAATGCCCGTCCTGCAAAAAGATTCACACGGCACAAGACCATGCTGCCAATAAATATGTTTGCTCAGAATGCGGCCATCACGAAAGAATAGGAAGTAAAGAGTATTTTGAAGTCATTTTTGACGATAACCAGTTTACTGAATTGTCTGAGAATCTGGTGAGTGGTGACCCGCTTAACTTTTCCGACACAAAAAAATATACCGACAGGCTGACGGATACCATAAAAAAAACAGGCATGAAAGACGCTTTACGCAGTGCCTATGGTAAAGTAAACGGTAACGAATTGGTGGTATGTTGTATGGATTTTGGGTTTATTGGTGGAAGTATGGGAAGTGTGGTTGGTGAAAAAATATCGCGGGCAATTGATTTTTGTATTAAAACCAAATCGCCCTTGCTTATTATTTCTAAAAGCGGTGGGGCCCGCATGATGGAGGCCGCGTTTTCTCTCATGCAAATGGCTAAAACATCAGCAAAACTTAGTCAACTGGCGCAACATAAACTCCCTTATATTTCTTTACTAACTGATCCTACTACCGGGGGAGTTACCGCCAGCTACGCCATGCTGGGCGATCTGAATATTGCCGAACCGGGTTCACTTATTGGATTCGCCGGGCCACGGGTTGTAAAGGAAACCATAGGTAAAGACCTGCCAAAGGGTTTTCAAACCGCTGAGTTCGTCCTCGAACATGGGTTCCTGGACAAAATCATTCCCAGAACGGAGCTAAAAGAAAAACTAGCTGCGATCCTCCATCTGTTTAAACAGTAAGTTTATTTATCAAGTGACTGATTTTTAGTTGGTTAGTTATTGCAACTGACCCAACTTTTTGCTAACTTTAAACGTATTTAAATTTAGAACAGTCGTCATTATATGAATATTCAGCCTCAACTGATTGCATTGTGCATTAAGCAGGACCGGAAGGCTGAATATGACTTGTATAAACTTACCTATAGTTACCTAATGAGCATTTGCCTGCGGTATTCAAAAGATAAGGATACGGCTTCTGAGGTTTTAAACATGGGTTACCTGAAAATATTGAAAAGCATCAACACCTATAAACCTGAAGTGCCTTTCAAAGCATGGATTCGTCGTATTATGGTAAATACCCTGATCGACGAGTACCGCAAAAATAAGCGTGAACGGGAGAAGGTGGTGTACGTGGAAGAGTATTTTGACTCGTCTAATTTTTCGGAGGTAAATGAGGTGATGAGTAAGTTTAGTTGCACCCAAATTTATGCGGAGATTGAAAAATTACCCGAAGCTACCAAAAAGGTATTTAATCTTTTTGTGATTGATGGCTATTCCCATAAAGAGATAGCATTGATGCTGGAGATCAGCGAAGGCACTTCTAAATGGCATTTAAACGCAGCGAGGCAAAAACTAAAAGAGCAAATAGAAAACAATTTACTAATCAAAATATAAACTAAAACAGGATGAGTTTCGAAGAGGAATTTGATAGGATTATCCAGAGGAAAGCGGAGGAAGTTGATTTTCCATTTGACGAGCAGAATTGGGAAAAAGCGAGAAGGATGTTGGATAATGAGCGAAGAGCTATGGGAATTGGCTTTTCTTCGAAGATGTACATAACAGTTTTTCTGTTTTTACTGGCTGCTTCGGCAGGGTATTTTGTTTATAACGGATTTATCGATCCTTCATCGACGAATGTGGCCGTATCTTCTGGAAAATCACACGCCGGAAATAAAGCGGTTGAAAAAGAAAACGTTGAAGGTCAAAAAAAATCGGATGTCAAAAAAACAACTGATCGTAATGATGCAAATGCATTGTCTGAAAGTAACGGTATGACGGGATTACAGAATGCTACATCTACTTCCGAAAATAAAGTGAAGACGGTTACTGCTGCTTCTGACAATTTTCCTCAGACAACGGAGAATAAAATACTCGCGAATAATTTTGGCGTAGAAAAAAATAAGACGGAGTTAGTGCCCAAAAATGAAGGGATAAATTATAGCTCGGAAATTGCGACCTCCCGGGCAAACGCCGTTGCCAGTGAATTTACTGAAGAACCAGCAGTTAGTTTAGATGGTGGTGAGAAAACAATGGGAAACACAACTGGCAGTCCCGGGCATAATTTCGTTGAACCAGCTGCTTCGGACGGAAACGAACTTAAATATGAACCGCTGCTTGTAGAACCTATGACTGTGATGTTCCCTCTGCAGGAATTTGTTGCAACACCTGAAATAATTTCAACGCCAATAAATACACTTGATTACTTTGACGAAGATTATTACACCCAGGAAAAACATAAAACTCATTACATAGATGTGGAAGCTGGTGCCGCTTACCTTTTGGGCTGGCAGTCAAAAAATGGAAAAGACGGGCAGGGGATTAACTGGTTTGGCGGAGTAAATTTCGGGTTCTACGTTTCAAAGAAAATTAGTCTGAGCGCCGGGATACAGGTTTATAACATCGCCCATATCGACAATCCGTTTTTTAATAATAAAAATACGGAGTATGGGTTCAATTCAAAAACCACGCAAACCCTTATTACTACCAATTCGCTCTACTACCTGGCCTTTCCTTTGCGATTTTCCTACGCGATCAATCCGCAAAACCAGTTTGGAGTTGGCTGTAACATCGGTCTGTTAATGAGTTCAAAAAACACCGAGGAAACTTATTTCTACCAATCTGACGTAAGAACGGATAAATCCTCAGTTAAAACTACCGGCTATTACGAAGGGATGAATACCACACACGTGATGTTGAGCGTGTTTTATAAAACCAAACTCGGAAAACGCCTTCACTTAAATGGGGAAGCCACGTTTGCTCCGTTTAATATTTATAAATATGCTAATTCGCAGATTAATACGGCTAACACATTAGGTTTCCGACTTAGCCTTCAATACACCTTATTTGAAAAATAAAAATGAAACAGATCCTGACATATAGCCTGATATTTACACTCCTTTTTTTAGGTGCGTGTAAAAAAAATAAATTGCCTGAGGTGGTCGATTCCGGACCTCCTGTTTTTTACGTAAAATGTTTGGTAAACGGTGTGCCGGTAAATATAGAGGCCGGACTTAATAACTATGTGATGGAACCCTCGTTTTATAAGGATAATAATCAATTGTATGTTTATAAATCTGAATTCAAACAAAAGTGCGACGCAAATATTTGTGGTTACCAGTTTACGGTGTTGATTAATGATTATAAATTTGCTGATTCTGTTGGTAATAGCATGAATGCAGAAAAAGCTCTGGTGCCCGGAAGTTATTCTTTTGGAAATGGTAGTTCAGACCCACTTTATTACACAGCTACCTTTACACCCCTTAGTCCCCTGAATGCGGATTACAAATGGTATTTTAGTGATGGTAGCAATATGAGTGGGGCAACAGTTTCAAAGACGCTTGCCTCTAATAGAACCTATAATGTTTCCATGTACAATAACAACAGTAGTAATAGCTGTACCATATCAACTACTCATGTTTATAATGTGGGTAATCCCCTCCAAACCCATATTACTGCCATTAACATGGGTGGAACAAAATATGCTTTCTCTGCCTCTACTGGCAACAGTGGGCCGTACACCTATTTATGGCATTTTGATGACGGGACAACGTCGACAGAGGCCAATCCGGAACACACTTATCCTTCGCAAGCTTATTTTACGCCTACCCTTACGCTTACCGACGGAAATAGCAATGTTTGTATCGCCAATTATCAAATATCTCCCAGAAATAACTGTGAGGCTAATTTTGTGGCCAGTTTTACCCCTGTTAAAAATACTGCCGCTTTATCAAACATTACCATTCTGGTAAAAGATCAGGCGGGGGCCATTTATTCTTCAAGCAGCGTTCAGCAGCTTTCTGATAGTAAATTTGAGATCGTTTCCATTGAAGATTATGCTTCCAGTGAGAATGGTGAAAAAACCAAAAAAATAAAAATTAATTTTAGTTGCAAGGTAAAGGACGGGAATAATACGATCTCCATTACAAACGGTGAAGCCGTTCTCGCGGCGGCCTATAAATAAAACTTATCTGACCCAACCTTCGTTGTCCTTGCTTCGTATTTTATAGTAGTTAGTGAGGCCCAATTGGGCCAAAAAGTATCTCAGCTTTTTTCAAAAGCAAAAAAGTCCCTCCGGAGCAACCACCGGGGGGATTTTTTTTAGATATTCTCCATCTTTCAATCAAAAGCCGGATGTTAAAAACATTCTCTTTGATGGACCAGGTGGGTCTTTTATAAGACCTAACTTTAAAAGATGAATAAATTTTTGGTGCTGTTTATTTTTCTCGTCTTTATTTTTGGTTTTTCTTTTATTCCGTCGTTCAGAGTTAAAAAAGATCCGGACTTTATCGGTATTCAAAACCGCTGGGTAGATTCAGTGTTTAATGCCTTAAGCCCCGATCAGCGCCTGGGACAATTATTTATGGTAGCCGCATATAGTAACCGTGACCTTAAGCATGCCAGAGAAATAAAAGACTTAATAACAAATTACCATATTGGCGGTTTGATTTGGATGCAGGGTGGACCTGAACGCCAGGGTAAATTGGCCAATTATTTTCAAAGTATCAGTGAAACGCCACTTCTCTACAGCATTGACGGAGAATGGGGATTGGCCATGCGGTTGGACAGCACGGTTCGCTATCCCAAGCAGATGACCCTGGGAGCTATTAGAAATGATTCGTTGATCTACCAAATGGGCAAACAAATTGCTAGGGAATGCAAACGGTTGGGAATCCATGTAAATTTTGCTCCTGTAGCGGATGTAAATAATAATCCGCTTAACCCGGTAATTGGGATGCGCAGTTTTGGTGAAAATAAATTTAAAGTGGCACAAAAAGCCTACATGTATATGCAGGGCTTGCAGGATGAACATGTAATGGCCAATGGAAAGCACTTTCCTGGACATGGCGATACTGACAGCGATTCGCATAAAACATTGCCCCATATCGGGCATTCAGTTGAACGGCTTGATTCCTTAGAACTTTATCCTTTCCGTTATTTGTTTGACAGAGGCCTTGCCAGTATTATGGTCGCGCATTTAAATATTCCCGGACTCGATACTACACGTAATCTGGCATCTACACTTTCACCGAGAGTTGTTAAAGATCTATTGAAAGCAAAAATGGGGTTTAAGGGTCTGGTATTTACCGACGCCCTGAACATGAAGGGGGTTTCTCAATTTTTCGCGCCGGGTCTGGTGGATGTTAAAGCGTTGCTTGCCGGGAATGATGTCTTGTTATTTAGTGAAAACGTGCCCAAGGCTTTTGAAGAGATTAAGAAAGCGGTGAAGGAAGGAAAAATAAGTCAGGAGGAAATAGATGAACATTGTAAAAAGATCTTACAGGCGAAATATTGGTGTGGTCTAAATGTTAAACCAGAAATCGTCACCCGGAATCTTTATAAGGATTTAAACACAAAAGAAGGTGAAGCCTTGAATGATCGTCTGGCGGAGGCAGCCGTTACACTTTTAAAAAATGACAACGGGTTCCTTCCCCTGAAAAGAACGGACAGCTTAAAAATAGCTGAGGTTTCATTTGGTGTAGAAGAAAAAAATACACTTTACACTACTTTGAAGGAGTATGGCTACACCGAGCATGTTGGGTTGAGTCATGATGCTAAACCCCAGGCCCTTTCAGAAGCTTTTGACAAGATAAGTAAAGCGGATGTGGTGGTTTTGCAGATCAATAAAACAACTCTAAAAGCGGATAATAATTATGGGGTAGGCATACAAACTTTACGAATGGCCGATTCCATTGCCAAAATGAAGCCAACCGTTCTGGTACTGTCGTGTAATCCTTATCTGTTAAACTCGGTAAGTTCGGTGGCTAATTATAAATCGGTACTACTTACTTACGAGTATTTACCTTCCCTTTTGAAGGCTTCAGCGAATGCTATTCTTGGACTCAAATCGGTTACCGGCCAATTGCCGGTGAGCACAAAGTTATTTCCGGTTCAAAGCGGTATTGAACTAATTGCCCCGCAACAACCAAAAGAACTTTTTGTAAAAGAGAATTACAAAAAAAAAAGGTTCTGGCCCGTAGATAGTATCGCCTTGGCAGGCATCGAAGAAAAGGCTTATCCGGGTTGCCAGATTGTAGCCCTTCAAAACGGGGAGATCGTTTATCAAAAATCCTTCGGCGCATTTACGTATAATTCCGACTCGAAAAAAGTAGATGATGGCAGCATTTACGACTTAGCGAGTATTACAAAGATAGCTGCGACCTCCCTGGCGCTTATGAAGCTGGAATCGGAAAATAAATTTGATTACAAAAAAACGCTAGGGTATTATTTGCCCTATTTACAGGGGTCTAATAAGGAGAATCTTTTAATAGAGGATGTGCTTACCCACCAGGCTGGACTTCAGGCCTGGATACCTTTTTATCTGAGAACACTGAATAAAAAAGATGATTACAAAACCGGGTATTATTCCACCAAGGAATCGGAGCAGTATCCTACACAGGTGGCAAAAAAGTTATATGTAGTAAGAGGATTTCAGGATACGATATACAAGCGTATTGTGGATTCTAAACTGGAAAATCCGGGTAAGTATGTTTACAGCGATCTGGGCTATTATTTTATGCAACAAATTATCGAACAACAATCTGGCAAAAGCATGAACGATTATGTGAAAGATATTTATGCGCAAATAGGACTATCATTAACTTATAAACCGCTGAATTATTTTTCAGTTAACCAAATACCACCAACCGAAAACGACGCCAAGTTCAGGAAACAGATAGTAAGGGGTTATGTACATGATCCGGGAGCTGCCTTATTGGGGGGAGTTGCAGGCCACGCAGGTTTGTTTGGTAATGCGCTTGATCTGGCCCGACTCATGCAATTATATTTGGATAAAGGTATTTTTAACGGCCGGCAAATTCTTGATAGTACGGTGGTTGATGAGTTTACATCTTGTCATTTTTGCCCTTCTAACCGGCGAGGATTGTGTTTCGAAAAACCTGAAGCCGATCCTAAAAAGGAGAGCCCGGTAAATTCTGAATGTAGTCCCGAGAGTTTTGGTCATACGGGTTTTACAGGTACCTTTGCCTGGGCCGATCCAAAGAATAAACTGATTGTTGTGTTTTTAAGTAACCGGGTTTATCCCAATGCTGACGAAAATAAGTTGGCGAAACTGGGAATACGTGGAAAAATTCACAAAGCTTTTTATGACGCGTTAAAAAATTAAGACAAGTGAAATTATTAATTCTTACACAATATTTCCCTCCGGAAGTAGGTGCTCCTCAAAACAGGTTGTTCGAACTAGCTGTGAGGCTGAATAAGTCTGGAGTTGAGGTAACTGTGCTTACTGCCATGCCGAATTACCCACAAATGGAAATTTATCCGGATTATGCAGGTAAAAAATACCTGTTTGAAGAAATGCAGGGAATTAAAGTGCACCGATCTTCTATTTACGTGTCCAGAAATAAATCCATTATACCCCGCTTGCGGAATTACTTTTCCTTTGTTATATCCAGCGCTTTACTAGGAAGGAAAATCAACGGAGAATTTGATTTTTTGATGTGCGAATCCCCTCCTTTGTTTTTAGGTTACAGTGCTATGTATTTGTCGCGAAAGAAAAAGGCGAAGCTGATTTTTAATGTGAGTGATCTTTGGCCTGAAAGCGCAGAAAAGTTGGGCGTTGTTACTAATAAATGGCTATTAGGTCTCGCTTATAACCTTGAAGCGAGACTGTATAAACGCTCTGCGCTTGTTACAGGACAAACTCAGGGCATCTGCGCCAGCATTCGGAACAGATTCCCGTCAGTTAGTACCTACTGGTTACCAAATGGCGTAGATTTAGAGTATTACGATCCGTCGACCGTTGCACATGGTGATTGGCGTGAAAAAAATAATTTTCTGAAAACAGATTTTATTCTTTTGTACGCGGGTATAGTAGGCTTGGCGCAGGGGCTGGAGGTGGTGTTAAATGCTGCTAAAAATTTTAAAGCCCAACCAAAAATTAAATTTGTTATACTTGGTAGCGGGCCCGAAAAAAATAAATTGATAGGCCAAAAGGAAGCCGAGGGTTTGGATAACGTTTATTTTTTGGATGCAGTTACCAAACTGGAGATGCCGTCAATTTTAAAATCAGTAAATGCAACTATTATTCCTTTAAAAAAGCTGGATATTTTTTTGGGAGCGATTCCTTCCAAAATATTTGAGAGTTTATCCATGGAGGTGCCGGTAATACTTGGCGTAGACGGGGAAGCCCGGGAACTTTTTATTGATAAGGGAAACAGTGGTATCTATTTTGAGCCGGAAAATCCAGGAGCGCTGAGTGGTGCAATTTTAAAATTGGTGAACAGTCCCGAGCTCGCCAGGCAACGTGGAGAGAATGGGCGACGTTTTGTAAATACTTCGTTTAACCGCGAACTCATTGCCAGAGATTTTTATTATCAGTTGCAAAGGTTAAAAAGCGAGCACTGATCAGGTGGGTTTCTGTTTGTAATTCGCATCATTCAATCAATCTTTTTTATTTCATAAATAGTATATTAGCATTAAGCAAAAAAACAAACATGGAGTTTTCGTTAAAACAAAAATTATTTTATTTTTTTCCAGTGATCTTTTGTTTTTGCCTGCCTTTTGGGTCAAGGATCACCTCTGTAATTATCGCTTTATGGACGTTTCTTTCTTTTTTTAATATCAATTTTGATCAATTTAAAAGAGGACTGGCACACCGAAATCTTCTTACATTAGTTTTCTTTTTTCTTCTTACCCTGATCAGCGCCTTTTTATCAGATAATAAACAAGAAGGATTATTTGGTGTGGAAGTGAAATTGAGCCTTTTGCTTTTTCCATATTTGTTTTTTTGTTTTCAATGGCCGGTTCAAATTCTTAAACGCTGTGTGGTAGGCTTTGTATCCGGTTGTTTTTTCGCGAGTATTTATTTAATTGGCAGGGCTTTTTTCTATTCCCTCAATGGACACCCGGAATTCTTTTTTTACACATTGTTTTCCGATCTGATTCACGCTTCTTACTTTGCGATGTATCTTTTGCTGGCAATCATCGTGGTTGTTTTGTTTTATGATAAGTGGTTCAAAGATCAAAAATCGGTGGTTTACAGCTCCTACTTTTTCGTGGGTATTTTTGTCGTATCTATCTTTTTGTGTTCTTCCAAACTTGGAATCATCAGCTTTTTTTGTTCAATGCCCTTGTTACTTCTATATAAATGGAGGGCGTTAATGAATTTCAGGAAACTGATGTTTATCCTGTTTAGCGGTTTGCTAATAGTGATTGTTTTTTATGGGTTGTTCCCTGATTCTTTTAACCGGTTGAGCTCCCTCACGTCTATTCCCGAAAAAATTGATAAAACCTCTACCGAAAGTACAGCTGTGCGTGTATTGATCTGGCAGGAATCAATTGAGTTGATACAAAACAATTTGTTGTTTGGTACCGGTGTAGGAGATGTAAATGATGATTTGTATAAAGCCTACGAGGCGAATGGCTTAACGGGAGCATACAAGCACAAACTAAATGCGCACAACCAGTTTTTTCAGACCTTTCTGGGGATGGGAATCGTTGGATTTGTAATGTTATTGCTCATTACAGTCGGCCAACTGATCAAAGGCATCCTAAAAAGGCATTTTCTGTTATTTATCTTTTCGCTGGTAATTGTCCTTAATTTTTTAGTAGAAAGTATGCTCCAAACGGCGGCAGGTGTTTTGTTTTTTTCCTTTTTTTATTGTTTGTTTAATCTGGTGAATGAGGAAGCCTTGTTAAGTGAATAAAAACTTACTGGCATATTTGTCATGTTTAATTTATGTGACCGTTTTTTCGCAGCTTACCCCCTCTCTGAGCTGGCCAATCGATACACCACACATTATTACGGGTAACTATGGTGAGCTGCGTCCAAACCATTTTCATGCGGGTATTGATTTTTCTACCAATGGGAAAATCGGGTTTCCGGTTTACGCGGTGTCAGATGGATACGTCTCTCGAGTCAAAATAAGTGCCGCTGGCTACGGCAAAGCCCTTTACCTAACTCATACTAATGCAAATACAGTGAGTGTTTACGCGCATTTGAATGTTTATGCCGGTACCATAGCTGACTATGTAAAAAAAGAACAAATTTATCAGCAAACTTATGAACTCGAATTGTATCCCGAAACCAATACACTTAAGATTCGAAAAGGTGATTTGCTCGGTTATTCAGGAAATACCGGAAGTTCGTCAGGACCGCACCTGCATTTTGAAATCCGGGACCGGGTATCGGAAGTGCCTTTGAATCCGCTATACTTTTATACGATAAGCGACACAATTAAACCGTTGATCAATGCCGTTGGGTTTTATGATCTTTCAGATACAATTGCTCCCCGGTTCGTTCGTTCGTTTAAGGTGAAGAATGACCGCGATACCTTACAGATTGAAAAAGATTCTATTACCACGTACCATGGCGTTTTAGGACTCGCTTTTTCAGGATTTGATCGTTTCGCACCGAAGGGAAATCCTAACGGGATTTATTCGACCCGGTTGTATCTCGATGGCCGTTTGGTATTTGCCTATTCCATGGAAGGCATTGCATTTGACGAACAGGCTTATGTAAATGAATTTGCTGAAAACATCCATAAAACCAAATTTCAAAAGTGTTTTTTACCAACGTTATACCCTCCTATTTATAAAAGTTGTGTCAATAAAGGAAGGATCGTTTTGTCGGATACAAATTATCATAGTATTAAAGTGGAAGTGCTGGATGAAAGCATGAATAAAAACACCCTTGAATTTTTTGTACGGACAAAAAAAGTATCGGGGTTTGTAAAACCAGATGGTGAGGGGGCATTTGTGAATTGCGCTTACGATTACAATTCAGACATAGAAGGCATCCGGATAATTATTCCCGCTAAAACGTTCTACTCTTCCAACTGGCTGAAGGAGACGAATCTCCTCGAGAAATCAGGTGAGTTAGTGATTTCTCCGGCGCGGATAAATCTTCGAAATTCGGTGCGAGTGGGTTTTAAAGTACCTTCAAAATTTAAAAAGTATAATAATAAACTTGTACTTGAAAATAAAGGCCTGTTTTATTTGCCAGTATGGCGCGACGACTCCTTGTTGTGTCAGGTCCGCAGTCTTGGGGTGTTTAAGTTGAGGCCAGATACTGTTCCACCACAGGTAAAAACTGCCTTAAGTTCCAAAAAAATAAAAAAAATACGCACAATGAGCTCCTTTTCGTTCCTTATATTCGACAACATGAGCGGAATTTTAAATTATAAATTGTACATAAATGGGCAATGGGTGTTGGCCGAATACGACGCCAAAGCGAGATTACTGACGTATTTTTTTGACGGAGATACCCCGCCGGGGAATTTAAATTTTTTGCTGGAAGTGGGTGATAAGGTTGGAAATATCACGCGGTTTAAGTATGTGTTAAAACGGTAATCTTTAATTAATTTTCAGACTGTCTTACCGGGTCATGTTTTTGTAATCCATCTATTGACGTTCGAACAAACAAAAAATCCGGGCCGCATAATGCCCGGGTTTTTAATAACAAAGTAATGCTGATTTATTGGATGACGATCTTTTTTAAGAAACTTTCATTTCCCGACTGAAGGTTGATAAAATAGATGCCTTTATTGAGCGCTGAAAGATCGATGATCGAATCGGAGGCGTAAGATTTTATTTCCATTACCATTGAACCAAGCGCGTTCATAAGGGTAATATTTATTGCTGTTTCATTGGTGAAGGATATACGCAATTCCTGGTTGGCGGGATTTGGATATACCCTATAGTTGTTGGTTGGCCACTCTTCGTTGCGCAGCGAAGTGCATTCCGAAATAGTTTGTGTAACCAGAGCGGTAGCCGAACAATTGAATGAATTGGTTCCCATAACCGAATAAGAAGTGGTGATAGTAGGACTTACAATAATGGAGGCACTCGACGATCCTGTATTCCATAAGAAAGAACTGCCACCGGTAGCAGAAAGTGTAGCGCTTTGACCAATACAAATAACCGTATTAGAGGAAGATGCTTCGATAACCGGTAGTGGATTAACAGCAACGGTTTTAGTGAGTACTGAAGAACATCCGTTTGAGGTACCGGTAACCGTATAAACACTTGTTGAAGCAGGTGTTAATACCAGAGATGAGCCACTGGCCCCTGTGTTCCACGAGTACGAAGTAGCGCCGGTTGCTGTTAATGTACAGCTTTCACCCGAGCAAACAGTTGATGGTACCGCGTAAAGATAAATGATCGGTAACGGGGTTACGCCATACGATCTTACCAGAGTGGCGGCGCAACTGGCACTGCTTAAAGCGGCTATGGTATAACTTCCTGATGTGCCAGGTGTAAAATTAATAACAGACGCACTTGCCACGGCATTGTATGAATAGCTAGCCGCACCGCTTAATGTTTGTGTTATAGATCCTCCCAGGCAAACCACGGTAGGACCACTCACCACAATAACTGGGGTTGGGTTTACAGTTACACTTTTAATTATTGACGTGGTGACGCAATTAGTGCCGCCTGAAATAGCCACGTAGTAGTTTCCTGTTGAAGAAGGGGCCAGGGTATTGGAAGTGGCGCCCTGAATCGGTGTGCCATTATTAATCCATTGGTAAGTGACACCGGTTGCACTGGCTACGCTTAGTACCGGTGGATTATTTGCGCAAGCATTTGTACTATTACCACTAACACTTAAAGAGCTTGATAAGGGAGCTGTACAGCCCGGAATGCCCCAAAAGGTTAAAGTACTGCTCACTTCGTTTGCCGCAATAACAATGTGTTGACCGTTAGGACTTTGTGATTGCGGAATAAAAATAATTCCTTCCGATCCAAGATCGGGCCCGTTAGTGGGTGGCAGATTTCTGTTATTCACATACGTCACATATACCGGAGCATTGGGATTGGTTACGTCATAAACCATCACTCCGCCAATTCGTTCAAGGGCGATAAACGCGTAGATCGAAGATCCAACGGTACCAATTGTCACACCTTCAGGCTCTGGGCCCTTATCATCACTCCGGTCTTTTCGGTTAGCGTTCGAATTGCTGGCATTGAACAAAAGCGAAAACGAATTGGTTGCTGTGATCTGTTCAAAATCATCTTTGCTGTCGTAAACCAATGAGCCGTTAGTCGCGTTCCAGATTGAAAAAGAGCGGGAGCCGTAAGCGTAAATGGTATCAATATCGCCGTCGCTATCTATATCACCACTTTTATCCGTAACGTTTAAACGGCCTAGTACATAGTTATTTTTTAATTCGTTTCCATTTGGAAATTTAACAGGATCTAATGTTAATTGGGCTACCCGTTTTTCTTCCGAAAATCCGTTGTAGGCTCTCGCATCACCTTCATTGGCCGAAATGATGTAGCTGTTGCCTCCCACGGTGTAAGAGGCTATGGCATCTGGCAGGTAAAAACCTTTTATAGGGAAATTGGAAATATTTACCCCACGGGTTACATTAGAAGCATCAAATCCATTATTTAAGAGGGAATGATCTTTGGTGCCAAGGGCCCTGATATTGGTAATGGTATTGTTGGAAAGGTTGATCTCAACAATGGCGTTATTTTCTTGTAAACTTACCCAGGCTCTCGAATCGTCAGGTGCTACCGTCACATATTCCGGTTCAAAATCTTTGGCGGTGTTCGCGTTTAATCCAAAAATTCGAATGCCCTGAGCCCTTAGTGTATTCTCCTGACCATTGTATGCGGCGAAAGTAATGTGTGATACGTTACCTTGCGTTAAGGCAGCGATACCTCCTGAAATGTCTATGATGCTTATTGAGCCGTCGGGATCGTTTGCGTATGAACTGTTGGGTTCGCCTTCGTTAGCCGTAATCACTTTTGTACCGGCATGGTTAAAGGTGATCATGTCAGGCATCATGCCAACCGTTACCTGATTCTGATACACACCGTTTGTATTAAAGAAAACTACCTTTCCCGAATCTTGGGGATTGCTGCTATTTTCAATGGCCAAAGCCACGATACCATTTTTTACAGCTACTGAATTTATGTTGCCATAAGTAGAGATAGGGACGGACAAAAGAAGTGAAGGGTTGGATGGATTCGCGAAATCAACAATGTCGAGTTTCGCACCTATGCTGTTCGCGATAAATAAACGTTGGGTAGCCGGATCGTGCGCCACAATTTCTGCAGAGTTAGAACCCGAAACACCATTCGAAAAATTACCCAATAAATTTAAGGTTAAACTGTTGGATGGTTGCGGGATCACTTTGTCATCATCACCAATGTAAAACGCAAACTGGCTGATGGTACCACTGGTAGCATTTTGTGGATTACTCAGTCTTAGTATGATGTACTCGGCGCTTTCAATAAGCGCATCGTTCGTTAAATTAACAACAACAGCAGCAGTAGAATTTACAGGGGCATTGGCGGCAAAAGTCACCGTGCTTACACCCAGGCTGTAGTCGCTTCCCGAAGCGTTTGACAGGGCGGATACACTCACTGAAATAGCTGAAGAGGAGGTGCTTGTTGCGGTTAATCTTAAAAAAACATTAGCGGTGGAAGCGTTTTCAACCACTGTTGTATCGTTGGTTACAAATGAAATAACAGCTGGCGTGACAACCGGAATATTCCCTGTTACGGTTACATCGTCTATTTTAAAATTGGACGCGGTCCCTGATCTTACAAAAATCCACTTAATGTACAAAGTTGATTGATTGGCTGCACCTGGAGGGAGTGTTAATCCCGCACCGGAGGCAAGACCCCAGCTTCCGGCCGCGGCTTCGGTGTAAGTGATGTCCGTATAATTAATGCCATTGTTGCTCCATTGAAGCGTATAGGTGGCATTTGAATTGTAACCGGCCGATGATTTTCTCATGCCAAAAGAAAGCGCTACGTTGGAGAATGTCGCGGTGCTTATTTGTAGAATGGCTTCGGAGGTGCCCACCGGCGATTGCGTTTGCGTGAAGCCAGCGGTATTGGTAAAAGTGGTTGAATTACCCTCGCCCAGGCAAGCTCCACCCGACGCCCCAGCATATCCGGATGAGGCATTGTTCGTACTGATGTTCATGCCTGAACCGGTAAAGGTCCAACCAGAGGGATTTACATTGGCCACTGCGCCAAAGTCGGTGCTGTAAATAGTAGTTTGTCCAAAGATGTTATTAGCATAACAGCAGAGGATAAGAAATGCAAAGTGCTTAAGGCTTGCAAAAACGGGTGTATGGAAGGATTTGTTGAGTTCTGTTTTTTTCATAGTTGTTTTTTTATTCAATGCTGCAAAGAAGTCATTCTTCATTTAGCTAAACATTTTTTAAAAATTAGGGATTAATGAAATTTCAGACCCTAATGTTAGGGTAGGGTTATCAATTTTATTTTTAGTTAATGATTAATTTACTCCTGAGGTGTTTTTTGAGGAATAAAGATGGATTCGCTGACGCGTACAAATCTTTTCTTTACAATGTTATTTTTAAGAAAATTGGTGTGACAGTTTGTGCTTGTAAAAATTCTTTAGGTTAGTCAATGGTGTATTCGCAAGTAACAACCATTAAACTCATCCGGTATACGTTAGTGTTTACTTTAGAATGCCGCTTCAATAAAATTTAAAAAATACCATAAAGAGGTCAGCTCCGCATTAAATACCCCTTTGCCTCAAGCCCCTTATTGAATAACAGGTCCAGGATACTCAGGTTGGGATGAAATGGAAACTTGTTTTCGAAAGTTTGGTAATAAGGTGTTTGGAGAAGTTCTTGGACGGATGGGTCTTCTTTGAAATTTTTTTTCGGGTGAATCCTCGTTCTCAGATCGGCGAAGAGCTCCGGCTGTTTTTCAAATTTAGTGCTTAGCGCGATCTCTTTTTTTATTTTTAATAATTTAAAGATCAGTTTTAACTGGCTCGTGTTGTAATCCACTAAAAACTGAAAGGGTGTCGTATAGAAGGGATAAATCTCGGCTTCAAAAAACTCAAAGTAAGGTGAGTTGCCATAAGCGCTGCTAATGGCCCTCCAGTGTTTTATCTGCCAGTTTTCAACATACGAGAGTTCTACCTCTTTTGTGATACCGCTGCCCGCGTTTTTTTTTACAGGAATAGAGAGATCGAGTTTTCCATTCGCGGTTAAAATCTGGCAACGGTTTCTAAAACTTTGTTTATGATAACTATCAAACTGTTCAATCACCGGTTCAGGGTAATTGAGCAAATAATAAAAATAATGCAGGTTAGGCCAGTAAGCCGTTTCTAAGAGCGGACTCATGGTTTACTCTTTCTGATCCTGGTTATGACTTTACCCTTAATGCATCTTTCCGGCAAAAAGCCCCATACGCGCGAGTCGTTGGCATTATCGCGGTTGTCGCCAACTACAAAATAGTAGTTTTGTTTTACCACATAATTGTTAGTGATCTGGTCATTAATTAAAATGCTATCGTGCCTGGTTTCTAATTTATTTCCCTCATAAACGCGAATGAGCAGGGTATATAGGGCCAGCGAAACCGAATCGATGCGTAGGGTATCGTGCTTCCGTGGGATATAAATGGGGCCGTAGTGATCCATGTTCCATTTGTAGTGTGGTGACCCTGGAAAACACGTTTCGTCGTAATTGTCTGGTTTTTCTTTTTTCACTTCCGCTTTTTTAACGAGGGTGTCTTTGCCTAAGGAATCACTTTGGGCACGGGTGAGCGAAAAGCTGTAATCATAATCGTTTGAAACCTGGCCACCTTCCTCAAAGTGATATTTTAAATGAAAGAGGCTATCGGCCTCACGATTTTTAATGGTGACGAAATAATTGTTTTGAATGGTAGCCGGTATTTCAATTCGTGTACCATTTATAAAAATGTTTTTATCATTCAGGCGGATGCTGTCGCCCGGTAGCCCAATAAGGCGCTGCACCACAAATGTCTTAGGCAGAGAGCTGTCTTTTACCGGGTATTCAAAATAAATAAAATCGTTGGTGGCATATATATTGAAACTTTTTTTAATTAGTAAAGCGTCGCCGTAATAATAAGTCGAAAGCATATCGATATTGTTAACACGAATTACATCCACTACGAACGCCTTTAACACAATAAAAACGAGCAGTGCAACTCCTGCGCTAAAAAACCAGGTACTTTTACTGGTAACGGCTAATATGTTTTTTATTTTACCGATGTTTTTTCCAGTTTCATTTTACGGCGCGAATTCCATTTGCTCAGTCCCCAAATTGCGACAATGACCAGTATGAAAGGAATCTTAATCGAATGGAGGTTGCCGTTTTCTACATAACATAAAAAACGTTCCCACCTGAATTTACCTTCGGTACTATTTTTAAAAAGAGACCCAACGACTGATTTTCCGCTAATGGGGTTATTTTCAGAATACTTCATGCTAAACCACACAAAGAATGGCGATCCCACAATATGGTCATAGGGCACCATTCCCCAACTACGGCTGTCGGCACTGTTGTGGCGGTTATCACCCATCATGAAATAATAATCCTGTTTAAATGTATAGCTGGTAATTGGCTGCCCATCATAAAGCACCTGTGGTCCTTGTTTTGTTATCTGATGGATTCCATCATCATAGGTGTTCATTATTTTTTCGTATAGGCAAATATTGTGGGTATCGATCGGAATGGTCATACCTTTTTTTGGAATCAACAGCGGCCCAAAGTTATCATTGTTCCATGGATAGGCTGGGTTGTGAGGGAATACAGATAATTCAGCTATGCCTTTTTCTTCGTTTTGGCGGATCACGGATACAACGCCTTCCATTTGTTTCACCCTTTCCGCAACATGCGCTGGCATGTTTAGTTTATAAATGGTGGTGTCTTTCGATTCCGCATAAATCCCCACTTCCGTCGCGTAAATATCCAGTTTATCCAAAAGGGTCAGGTTAGAGAGGCTGGTACGCCCATTACCGAGTGTTATTTCATCGCCAAACAAGCGGGAACTGCATTTAACAGCGTAGTTATGCTGCGCGTGTTTTGGCATGGCCTGGAGTTTGCCGTTAATGAAAATCTCTGAATTTCTAACCTCAAAATTATCACCCGCAATGCCAACACAACGTTTTACATAATGCTCTCGCTTATCTACCGGTCGCGCGGCTATTTTACCCATCCGTTTTCCATTCAGCAGGTTTACGGCGTCTTCATTATTAATGAGTTCGTTGGCGCGCTGAGCATAATAGGCTTTGGACTGAATTTTTTGTCCGGCGCGCGCGTCCTCATTTTCCAAAATCTGCGCAAAGTACCGTTTAATGGCATAATAACTGATGCTTTGCTCGCTTAACAATACCGTATCGCCATCCGGGTAATTAAATACCACAATCTGATCGTTTTTTACCGAGCCAAAACCGGGTAAGCGGAAGTAAGGCAATTTGATCCATTCCAGATACGATTTTTTTGTTTCACTCATTGGAAGCGTGTGATGCGCAAAAGGAAAAGACAGGGGAGTTTGCGGGATTTTTGGGCCGTAAGCAAATTTATTAACGAATAAAAAGTCACCTACCATGAGCGATTTTTCGAGCGATGAAGTAGGAATCGTGAACGCTTCGATAAAATAGCCGCGAATGATGGAAGCTGCAATAACCGCAAAAACAATAGGGTCCACCCAATTTTTAATGATTTTACTGGGTTCAATTTTATATTTACTAAGGCCTACAAATTTTGCCGTATCATCAAAACCTAACTTCACAAAAAACAGGTAGGGAAACAGAGATGCAAACAAAAGATCCTGGTTGCTGGGCTTGTTAAATGCCCGTGCGGTATTAAAGCCGTAAACACCATACATCAGGATATTGACGCCAGGTACCAGCATAATAAGGCACCACCACCAGGGTTTTTCGAGTAGTTTTGCCAACAAATAAAAATTATAAAAAGGTACATAAGCCTTCCAGCTTTTGACTCCTGCCTTTACAAATAATTTGCTCAAACCAAAGAATGAAACGAGTACCAGCGCTAAAAAAATGTAATTTCCCATAAAAGTTAAAGTGTGAAGATATATATTTTATATAAATCACAAACGCCGGATTTTTTAGCCGAGTATAAAGGCCTGTGTTAATTATTGTTAGACTTCAAACAACTATTTATTCATTTTAAATTAACGCCGGTTAAAAGCCTTATTTGCCGACAGTGGTTGAGGATTATCTTTTTACTTATGAAAAAATAGTCTATCTTTACTACCGAAAAATAAACCTGTGTTGTTTGCAGGTGAAACAACTATGATAAAAATAACCCTCCCCGATGGTTCTGTTCGTGAATACGAAAAAGGAACCTCCTCCCTCCAGATCGCACAAAGTATCAGTGAAGGATTAGCGCGCAATGTATTAGCAGCAAAAGTTAATAACGAAGTATGGGACGCAACACGTCCTATTTCTTCAGATGTTACACTGAATTTATTAACCTGGAACGATGCATTGGGTAAAGAAACCATGTGGCACTCTTCAGCGCATTTGATGGCTGAGGCGCTTGAGGCACTCTATCCGGGTGTTAAATTCTGGGTTGGACCACCACTCGAAAATGGTTTTTATTACGACGTTGACCTCAATGGTGAAAACATTACTCCTGCCGATTTTGAAAAAATTGAACAGAAAATGCTGGAACTTGCCAGGAAAAACAATGTTTACCAGCGAAAAGAAATTTCCAAACAGGAAGCCGTTTCTTATTTTGAGGAAAAAGGAGACGAATATAAGCTCGATTTATTGGAACGCCTGGAGGATGGCAATATTACACTTTACAGTCAGGGTAATTTCACTGACCTGTGCCGTGGGCCGCATATCCCCAACACAGGGTTCATTAAAGCGGCTAAAATACTAAACATTGCTGGCGCATATTGGAAAGGAGATGAGAAAAACAAAATGCTTACCCGCATTTATGGCATTACCTTCCCAAAAGATAAAGAACTGAAAGAGTATCTCGTGCTGCTTGAAGAAGCGAAAAAGCGGGATCACCGGAAATTGGGTAAGGAATTAGAGTTGTTCACGTTTTCAGAAAAAGTGGGTTTGGGTTTGCCACTTTGGTTACCTAAAGGTGCTATGCTGCGGGAGCGTTTGATTAATTTTATGCAAAAAGCGCAAACAAAAGCTGGTTATGTTCCAGTGGTTACACCTCACATCGCGTTAAAAGATCTTTATGTTTGCTCTGGTCATTATGAAAAATACGGGGCTGATTCCTTTCAGCCGATTAAAACCCCGCATGAAGGCGAGGAGTTCTTTCTTAAACCAATGAACTGCCCGCACCATTGCGAGATTTATAAATCATCGCCAAAGTCATATAAAGACCTTCCCGTGCGCTATGCTGAGTTTGGAACCGTTTATCGTTACGAACAAAAAGGAGAACTGCACGGTTTAACCCGTGTGCGCGGCTTTACTCAGGACGACGCGCATTTATTTGTCCGTCCTGATCAGGTAAAAGAGGAATTCTGTAAAGTTATTGATCTGGTATTACAGGTTTTTTCAGCCTTGGATTTTAAAGATTATACCGCTCAGATATCGCTAAGAGATCCCGAAAATAAGACCAAATACATTGGGTCTGAAGAAAACTGGAAATTAGCTGAACAGGCAATTATTGAATCTGCCGCTGAAAAAGGGCTAAGAACTGTTGTCGAATTGGGCGAGGCCGCCTTTTATGGTCCCAAGCTTGACTTCATGGTAAAAGATGCATTGGGGCGTAAATGGCAATTGGGCACCATTCAGGTGGATTACAACCTGCCCGAACGTTTTGAATTAGAATATACCGGCAGTGATAATCAGAAACACCGGCCTGTCATGATCCACCGGGCTCCTTTCGGAAGCCTCGAACGGTTCATCGCGGTATTGATAGAGCATTGCGCGGGTAATTTCCCATTGTGGTTAACCCCCGATCAGTTTGCCGTATTGCCACTTAGCGAAAAATACAACGATTACGCGCAGAAAGTGGTCGATCAGCTTCGCAACGCTGAATTGAGGGGCTTTTTGGATGACAGGAACGAAACTATCGGTAAAAAGATACGGGACAATGAAGTTAAAAAGGTACCTTTTATGCTGGTTGTAGGCGAAAAAGAAGAAGCTGACTACGTAGTTTCCGTAAGAGAACACGGTAAAGGCGATATTGGTGTGTTTTCTGCGGAGCAATTCGTGAAGCACATCCAGCAATTAATTGAAAAAGATTTTAATCAAAAATTAAATTCTTAAATTTGTTTTTTTATTACATTTAAATAACTAAAAGCGGAGGCAACTATCAATCAAAAAAAACCAAACATTCCTCCACCAGCTTCAACTGCAGGTGGTGAACAAAAACCAGTCTTTAAACAACCAAGAGGTTTAAAAGCCGGATTTAAACGTCCAGGCGTTAAAGAAGAATTACACAGGATTAATAACCGGATCACCTCCCAACAAGTACGTGTAGTGGGCGACGATATTGAGGCTGGTGTATACCCAATTGCGAAAGCTCTGGAACTTGCGAGAGAGCAAGGCTTAGATCTTGTTGAAATTGCGCCTAATGTAGATCCTCCTGTTTGTAAAATTGTAGATTATAGCAAATTCCTTTACGAACAGAAAAAGAAAGCCAAGGAAATTAAAGCCAAGGCTGCGAAAATTGTGGTAAAGGACATTCGTTTTGGACCGCATACCGATGACCACGATTTTAACTTTAAAAAGAATCACGCGATTAAGTTTCTGCAAGAGGGATGTAAAGTGAAAGCGTTCGTGTTTTTCCGCGGACGTGAAATCGTTTTTAAAGTGCAGGGAGAAATTTTGTTATTGCGTTTTGCCAATGAGCTCGAAGAGTGGGGCAAGGCAGAACAACTACCGGTATTAGAAGGTAAAAAAATGCTGATGTTAATTGGCCCTAGGAAAAAATAATCCAAGAAAGTTGAATAAAAAAAGCGGACCAAATTTGGCCCGCTTTTTTTATAAATTTCTATTCATTATGACGCCGTTGCGTCAGGAGGGGAAATGAGCGGAGTTTCAAATTTAGGATTCAAGATTTCCTCAGGCTTATCAAAAGGTCTTTTACCAAAAATTTCTTCCAGGTCTTCTTTAAAAATCACTTCTTTTTCCAACAACTTTTCAGCGAGGGTGATCAGTTTTTCCTTATTGCTTAACAAGATCTGTTTTGTTTTTGCATAAGCGATATCTGTCATCTTTTTCACTTCGTCATCAATGGTTTTTGCAGTGTTCTCGCTATAAGGTTTGCTGAACGAGTATTCGCTTTGTCCAGAACTATCATAATAACTGATGTTCCCGATCTTTTCATTTAATCCGTAATACACAATACAGGCGTAGGCTTGTTTGGTGATTTTTTCAAGATCACTTAATGCGCCGGTACTTATTTTACCAAAAATAACTTCTTCGGCCGCACGGCCACCAAGGGCGGCACACATTTCATCCATGATTTGTTCGGTAGTTGTAATTTGTCGCTCTTCGGGCAAATACCAGGCAGCGCCCAACGATCTGCCACGAGGAACGATGGTCACTTTTACCAGCGGACTAGCATGCTCTAACATCCAACTCACGGTAGCGTGTCCGGCTTCGTGGAAAGCGATCACGCGTTTTTCCTGTGGTGTGATGATCTTGTTTTTCTTTTCCAGTCCTGCAATAATTCTATCTACCGCATCAAGAAAATCCTGTTTTTGGACCGCTTTTTTATTGGAACGGGCAGCAATTAAAGCGGCTTCGTTACAAATATTAGCGATATCGGCACCGCTAAATCCTGGTGTTTGTTTTGCCAGGAAATCGATCTCCACGCTGTCATCAATTTTAATTTTCTTTAAGTGTACGGCAAAAATTTCTTTCCGTTCGTTCATATCAGGCATATCCACATAAATTTGCCTGTCGAAACGGCCAGCGCGCATCAACGCACGGTCAAGGATATCGGCCCTATTGGTAGCGGCGAGTATGATCACCCCGCTATTGGTACCAAAGCCATCCATTTCGGTTAACAATTGGTTAAGGGTGTTTTCGCGTTCGTCATTTGCACCGGCAGACGCACTTTTTCCGCGCGCACGACCAATGGCATCAATTTCATCAATAAAAATGATACAAGGGGCTTTTTCTTTTGCCTGGCGGAACAAGTCGCGCACACGGGAAGCACCGACGCCCACAAACATTTCAACAAAATCAGAACCACTGAGCGAAAAGAAAGGAACTTTCGCTTCACCGGCAACCGCTTTAGCCAATAAAGTTTTTCCTGTACCCGGTGGGCCAACCAATAAGGCTCCTTTCGGAATTTTAGCACCGAGGTCGGTATATTTTTTTGGGTTCTTAAGAAAGTCAACGATTTCCATGACTTCCATTTTTGCGCCATCCAATCCCGCTACGTCGTTAAAGGTGGTGGTCACATGAGTGTCTTTGTCAAATAAGGTGGCTTTTGATTTACCAATATTAAATATGGCTCCAGGGCCTCCGCTGCCACCTCCACCGCCCATACGGCGCATCATAATGATCCAGATGATCAGCATGATGATAATTGGTAGGATAAAAGTAAGGTTATCCGTCATCCAGTTGGTTTCCTCAGTGCTTCTGGCAAAAATCTGTTTTTCTTTTGGAATTCCGGCATCATTCTGCACTTTTTCCATTCCTTGCATCAGGTTGTCAATGGATGGAACCGTGATGAAAAAATGAGGACCTTTGTATTTCTTATCGGGAAAAAGGGCGCGGCCATCTTTTGGATTTTTGTACCTGTCGGCAATGGCAAGGCTATCTGGATTAATGGAAATTCTCGCAATGGATTTGTTGACGATAACCACTTCGGTTACATCGCCTTTGGCCAGCATATTGTTATAAAATTCCCCCTGGCTTACCTCCTGAAGTTTAGGGCTAAAGCCATTTCCATAAAAAATAATGATCAGGAGTACGGCTACTACGGCGGCATAAATCCAATAGAAATTATTACCACCCCCGCCATTTTTATTGCTACCACCAAAAGGCGTATTTTGACGGCTGAATTTTTCTTTCATTCTTTCGAACTGCTTTTTACGTTCTTCTTCATTGTTGGATGAAGACTGTTCGTTCTTAGCAGGGTTATGTTTTGGGTCTGTTTGTTGTTCTTCGCTCATGTTATGACAGTCGTCTAAAAAAAATTAATCGTTGATGTTTGTTATTTCCGCGTCGCCCCACAATCCTTCAATATTATAATGTTCACGCGCCTCGCGGAGGAATACGTGCACAACGATGTTGATATAGTCGATTAAAATCCATTCGCCATTCTGGCGTCCTTCCACGTGGTAGGCTTTTTCGTCTGTTAGCTTAATCACTGTGTCTTCCACACTATCGGCAATTGAATTCACGTGGGTATTACTTTCAGCGTCACATATCACAAAGTAATCGGTAACACGGTTTTCAATGTTTGTAAGGTTAAGTATGGTAATATTCTTCGCTTTGCGTTCCTGCATGCCTTCAACTATAGAATCGAGCAGGGTGGATGTTTGTTTAGGCGAAGATGTTTTTTTTCGTTTTTTTAAGGAGGGTTTTTTCTTGTTTTCGAGGTTGGCCAGCATATTGGCTTCACGAAATTCGCGTTCCTTTTCAGTAACTGGTCCTTTGGCCGACACCACCCTTCCGGTTGGGCGGGTATATTTAGAGGACGAGAGTTTCAATACCCCGGATTTTTTACCGCCGGTTTTTTTTGCAGGTGCTGTTTTGGACTTCACTATTTTTTTTGCAGACGTTTTTTTTGCTGCACTTTTTTTAACCGGAATTTTGGCCATAAAGGGAAATTTATTGCTTAGCTTTTAATTAATTTTATTAGGTTTACGCGAAACAACAAATTTAACTTATTTGGCGTAATGCAAACACTATTTATTGGTAAAAACACAATTTTTTTACCTCAAACAGAGAGCACCAATTCTTATGCCATTGACATGTTAAAGAACGTTAACCTTGTGGAAGGAACCGTTGTGCATACGGCGAATCAAACCAGAGGCAAAGGGCAGAGAGGAAGCGTGTGGAGTGCCGATGCTGCAAGCAATTTGACTGCGTCCATCATTTTAAAACCAGACTTTTTAAGTCTAAAAAATCAGTTTTTTTTATACCAGGTGCTGGCGTTGGCCTGTTATGACACGATGGCCGAATTATTAAATAATAGCCAAATTGACATTAAAATTAAATGGCCAAACGACATTCTGATAAACAAACGAAAAATAGCTGGAATATTGATTGAAAACAATGTGATGAATAATCGCTTTAACTGGAGCGTGGCGGGCGTTGGCATTAATGTTAATCAGATAATTTTTGATGGCGAATTCAGGGCCACTTCCCTCAAATTGGAGAGTGGTCAGAATTTTTTGATTGACGAGGTGCTTGAAAAAATGTGCATTCACCTGGAGAAGTACTATCTGATGCTAAAAAACAACAAATATGATCAGATAAAACAAAGCTATTTTGAAAAAATATTTGGTGTGAATACTTGGATGGATTTTGAAAGTCACGGTGAATTGATAAGTCGTTTTGTAAAAGGTATCAATGACAGCGGACTTCTGGTGCTTCGTGATAAAAACGGATTACTGATGGAAGTGGACGTTAAAGAAGTGAAGTGGATTTATTGATCGTCGGCTACGTTTTTTAATGCCATTTCCAAATGCTCGTATTGAAATTTAAATCCTGTATTTTTAATTTTTTGATTGCTGATCTTCAGCCCTTCTGTGATGGTTACAGCGCTTTCGCCAAGTACAATTTTGAGCATAAACGCAGGAACATTGGGTAGAAAAAATGGTTTGTGAAGGCTTTGAGCCAGCTTTTTAGAAAATACTTCGTTGCTAACAAACTCCGAAGCCACTCCATTAAAAATGCCCTTTACCTGTTCGTTTAACAGCGCGTAAATAAACATCGAAGCAATATCGTCAATGTGTATCCATGGCATGTATTGTTTGCCACTGGCAACCGGGGC
>Ga0075163_10000452_pt1 | contig 52504 bp, 51 predicted proteins | sample JI1023141ADNA_FD_71478 | JGI IMG/M metagenome (GOLD analysis project Ga0075163, IMG submission 71478) | Wastewater effluent complex algal communities from Wisconsin, to seasonally profile nutrient transformation and Carbon sequestration -... | ecosystem: Engineered > WWTP > Effluent > Algae...
CGCGCGGGTGCTTCCGCGTGCGCGGCGACACCATCGACGTGTTCCCGGCCGAACACAGCGAGCTGGCGGTGCGCATCGAGCTGTTCGACGACGAGGTCGAGGCCATTTCCCTCTTCGACCCGCTCACCGGCCGCGTGCAGCAGAAGGTGCCGCGCTTCGTCATCTACCCCAGCAGCCACTACGTCACCCCGCGCGAGAAGACGCTGGCCGCCGTGGAAACCATCAAGCTGGAGCTGGCCGGGCGGCTGAAGCAGTTCGTGGACGAGGGCAAGCTGGTGGAGGCCCAGCGCCTGGAGCAGCGCACCCGGTTCGACCTGGAGATGCTGGCCGAGCTGGGCCACTGCAAGGGCATCGAGAACTACACGCGCCACCTCTCCGGCGCCGCGCCGGGCGACCCGCCGGCCACGCTGACCGACTACCTGCCCAAGGACGCGCTGATGTTCCTGGACGAGAGCCACCAGATGATCGGCCAGCTCAACGCCATGTACAACGGCGACCGCTCGCGCAAGACCACGCTGGTCGAGTACGGCTTTCGCCTGCCGTCGGCGCTGGACAACCGGCCGCTCAAGTTCGCCGAGTTCGAGCGCCGCATGCGCCAGTGCATCTTCGTCAGCGCCACCCCGGCCGACTACGAGAAGACGCACGCCGGCCAGGTGGTGGAGCAGGTGGTGCGCCCCACCGGCCTGGTGGACCCCGAGGTGGAGGTGCGCCCCGCCACCCACCAGGTGGACGACGTGCTGCAGGAAATCCACGAGCGCGTGAAGCTGCGCGAGCGCGTGCTCATCACCACGCTGACCAAGCGCATGGCCGAGCAGCTCACCGAATACCTGAGCGACAACGGTGTGAAGGTGCGCTACCTGCACAGCGACGTCGAGACGGTGGAGCGCGTGGAGATCATCCGCGACCTGCGCCTGGGCGCCTTCGACGTGCTGGTGGGCATCAACCTGCTGCGGGAAGGCCTGGACATTCCCGAGGTGTCGCTGGTCGCCATCCTCGACGCCGACAAGGAAGGTTTTCTGCGCGCCGAGCGCAGCCTGGTGCAGACCATCGGCCGCGCCGCGCGCAACGTGCGCGGCAAGGCCATCCTGTACGCCGACCGCGTCACCGACTCGATGAAGCGGGCGATGGACGAAACCAGCCGCCGCCGCGCCCGGCAGACCGCGTACAACGCCGAGCACGGCATCACGCCGCGCGGCATCGTCAAGCAGGTGCGCGACCTGATCGACGGCGTCTACAGCGACAAGAGCGGGCGCGACGCCGAGCGCCTGCCCGTGGGCGCGGCGCCCATCGAAATGTCAGAAAAGGATTTATCGAAGGAGCTGCGGCGACTGGAAAAGCTCATGCTCGACCATGCGAGCAACCTCGAGTTCGAGCAGGCCGCGCGCGTGCGCGACCAGCTGGCCGCGCTCAAGGCCCGCACCTTCGGCGCGTCGGGCGAGAGCGCTCCGGCGGCGGCCTGAGGGGGGCGGCGGCGTTCTTCAGCCTGGCGCGCTGAGGTTGTTGTGGACCGACTTCACGCCCTTGACCGCCTGGGCGATGCTCTCGGCCCGCGCCTTGGCGGCGGCCGACGGGGCGGGGCCGTTCAGCGACACCACGCCATCGCGCGTGTCCACGTTGATCTTCAGGGCGCTCAGGTCCGGGTCCTTGGCCAGCCCCGCCGAGACGGCGGCGGTGATGCTGACGTCGCTCACCGCCTCCTCGGCCTTGGACAGGGCCGCGCTGGCGTCGGCGCGCATCTCCGCCGTGCTTTCACGGATGTCGGCCGCCGCGTTCTGGCCGGCCTGCTTGATCTCCTGGCCGGCTTCGCGGGCCGCTTCCTGGCCTTGGGTGATGGCCGAATCGAGCTTCTGGCTGGCCGTGCGGTCGTCCTGCTTGTTGCAGGCGGCCAGGCCGAGGGCCGCCATCAGGGCGGCGGCCACCATGGTGTGGCGGCGCAGGGATGCATGGGGTGCGGACATGGGAAGGGCTCCTTTTGGGTTTGGATGGGCCTCGGGCAGCGAGGCGCCTGGGTTCGACAATAGGCGCCTGGCGGCGGCGCCCGCGTCGTCCAGGGATGAAATGCATGTAGGAAATCGCACCACGCCGGTGCCGCCGAAAGGGCCGTCCACAAGGCGCCAGAGCGGGCCAGGGGAACCGATGCCCCCGCGCCGCAGTCAACTTTGATGTATACTTGATAAAAATACTCGGAAATGGCCGAACCTTGGCGGCGGCGCCTGCTGGCGCGGCGCCGGGGCGGCGGTCCGGGCAGTTTTGACGGCGGGGCGCGCAGCGCCGCCGATGTTCATCGACCGATCAAGGAGTGAGCCATGCGCCTGACCACCAAGGGACGATTCGCCGTCACCGCGATGATCGATCTTGCCCTGCGGCAGGAAAGCGGCCCCGTGACCCTGGCGGCCATCAGCCAGCGCCAGCAGATCTCGCTGTCGTACCTGGAGCAGCTGTTCGGCAAGCTGCGCCGGCACGAGCTGGTCGAATCCACCCGCGGCCCCGGCGGCGGCTATTCGCTGGGGCGCAAGGCCAGCGACATCACCGTGGCCGACATCATCGTCTCGGTGGACGAGCCGCTGGACGCCACCCACTGCGGCGGCAAGGAAAACTGCCGGGGCGACGGCGGCCGCTGCATGACGCACGACCTCTGGACCACGCTGAACGCCCGCATGCTGGAGTTCCTGGAGTCGGTCACGCTGCAGAAGCTGGTGGACGACCAGCACGCCAACGGCGTCGAGGTCGAGGACAAGCCCGCCACCAAGCGCGCCATCTCCAGCAGCCCGGTGGTCAAGCCGATCCGCGTGAACGCACCCAACTCGGTCTTCGCGCTGGGCGGGATGACTACGAAATAGAGAGCTGACGGCGCAAGCTGGACGCTGGCTGGCGCCTGAAATCGTTAAAAAATCATTGTTTTACCCACGAACCGAACCGCCATGAGCCAGACCCCGCATTTCCCCATCTACATGGATTACGGCGCCACCACGCCGGTCGATCCGCGTGTGGTCGATGCCATGATCCCCTGGCTGCGCGAGCATTTCGGCAACCCGGCCAGCCGCAGCCACGCCTGGGGCTGGGAGGCCGAGAAGGCCGTCGAGGCCGCGCGCCAGCAGGTGGCCGACCTGGTGGGCGCCGACCCGCGCGAGATCGTGTGGACCAGCGGCGCCACCGAGTCCGACAACTTGGCCATCAAGGGCGCGGCCCAGTTCTACAAGGGCAAGGGCCGGCACCTGATCACCGTCAAGACCGAGCACAAGGCCGTGCTGGACACCATGCGCGAGCTGGAGCGCCAGGGCTTCGAGGTGACCTACCTCGACGTGAAGGAAGACGGCCTGCTGGACATCGAGCAGTTCAAGGCCGCCATCCGCCCCGACACCATCCTGGCCAGCGTGATGCTGGTCAACAACGAGACCGGCGTCATCCAGGACGTGGACGCGTTGGGCGCCATCTGCCGCGAAAAGGGCGTGATCTTCCACGTCGATGCCGCGCAGGCCACCGGCAAGGTCGCCATCGACCTGGCGCGCCAGCCCATCGACCTGATGAGCCTGGCCAGCCACAAGACCTACGGGCCCAAGGGCATCGGCGCGCTGTACGTGCGTCGCAAGCCGCGCGTGCGCCTGGAGGCGCAGATGCACGGCGGCGGCCACGAGCGCGGCATGCGCTCGGGCACGCTGCCCACGCACCAGATCGTGGGCATGGGCGAGGCCTTTCGCATCGCCAAGGCCGAGATGGCGCAGGACAACGCCAAGGCCCATGCGCTGCACCAGCGCTTCATCGACGGCATGCAGGGCCTCGAGGAGGTGTTCCTCAACGGCCACGCCACGCAGCGCGTGCCGCAAAACATCAACATGAGCTTCAACTACGTCGAGGGCGAGTCGCTCATCATGGGCATCAAGGGGCTGGCGGTGTCGTCCGGCTCGGCCTGCACCTCGGCCAGCCTGGAGCCCAGCTACGTGCTGCGCGCCCTGGGCCGCAGCGACGAACTGGCGCACAGCAGCCTGCGCATCACCATCGGCCGCTTCACCACCGAGGCGGACATCGACTACGCCGTCCAGGTCATCCGCGAGAACGTGGCCAAGCTGCGCGAGCTGTCGCCGCTGTGGGAGATGCACCAGGACGGGATCGACCTGTCCACCATCCAGTGGGCGGCCCACTGAGTTTTTTTGAATGAAAACTGCCTGAATCCCGCATGGACATTGCGCAGGCAGCTATCATAAAAGGAGTAAATCATGGCCTATTCCGACAAAGTCATCGACCACTATGAAAACCCCCGCAACGTCGGCTCGTTCGACAAGGGCGACGACGCGGTGGGCACCGGCATGGTCGGCGCGCCGGCCTGCGGCGACGTGATGAAGCTGCAGATCCGGGTCAACCCCAGCACGGGCGTGATCGAGGACGCGCGCTTCAAGACCTACGGTTGTGGCTCGGCCATCGCCTCCAGCTCGCTCGTGACCGAATGGGTCAAGGGCAAGACGCTGGACCAGGCCGCCGAGCTGAAGAACAGTCAGATCGCCGAGGAGCTGGCGCTGCCGCCGGTGAAGATCCACTGCTCGATCCTGGCCGAGGACGCCATCAAGGCGGCGGTCGAGGACTACAAGAAAAAGCACGCCTGATCGCCCGCACGATGGCCGTCTCACTCACCGAAGCCGCCGCGCGGCACGTCAACAAATACCTTGCCCGGCGCGGCAAGGGCGTGGGGGTGCGCCTGGGCGTCAAGACCACCGGCTGCTCGGGTCTGGCCTACAAGCTCGAGTACGTGGACGAGGTGGCGCCCGAGGACGCGCTGTTCGAGCAGCACGGCGTCAAGCTCATGATCGATCCCAAGAGCCTGGCCTACATCGACGGCACCGAGCTGGACTACGTGCGCGAGGGCCTGAACGAGGGCTTCCGCTTCAACAACCCGAACGAGCGCGACCGCTGCGGCTGCGGCGAATCGTTCCGCGTCTGATGGCGCCCGCCGGCGACGCGCGCGCCCGCGCGACGGTCACCGTCACCATCGACAACGAGCGCGACATCGCCGCCCTCAACGCCTGGCTGCGCCGCTGGGGCCCGCGCATCCGCTGTTCCGACAACCAGGGCTGCGGCTGCTGCATGGACGTCTGGCGCGTCGAGGCGCCGCCCGAAGCCTTCAGCGAGCTGCCCGCCGACATGGTCGCCCCCCTCCCGTCCGCCCCAGCATGAACCTGCAGTCCACCGATTTCGAGCTGTTCGCCGTGCCCGCGCGCTTCGCGCAGGACGCGGGCGCCCTCGACGCGCGCTGGAAGGGGCTGCAGCGCGAGGTGCACCCCGACCGCTTCGCCGCCCAGGGCGCCGCCGCGCAGCGCGTGGCCATGCAGTGGTCGGCGCGCATCAACGAGGCCTACCGCCGCCTGAAGGATCCCCTGCGGCGCGCCGCCTACCTGTGCGAGCTGCACGGCGCGCCCATCCAGGCCGAGAACAACACCGCCATGCCGGCCGACTTCCTGATGCAGCAGATGGCCTGGCGCGAGTCGCTGGACGAGGTGCGGGACGCCGCCGGCCTGGATGCCCTGCGCGCCGAGGTGCAGGCCGCGCGGGCGCGGGCCGTGTCCGCGCTCGGCGGGCTCCTCGACGAGCAGGGCGACCACGCCGCCGCGGCCCGGCAGGTGCGGGCGCTGATGTTCATCGAGCGCTTCGCCGACGACATCGAGGCCAGGGCCGAGGCGCTGCAGCCCTGAGAATCCAAAAAAGAACGAGGCGCCCGGCGCCGCTCCCACCACGTCAACGTCAGCTCCCATGGCCCTGCTCCAAATCTCCGAACCCGGTCACTCGCCCGACCCGCACCAGCGGCGCGTGGCGGTCGGCATCGACCTGGGCACCACGCATTCGCTGGTCGCCGCCGTGCGCCACGGCGTGGCCGAATCCCTGCCCGACGCCGAAGGGCGCGTGCTGCTGCCTTCGGTGGTGCGCTACCTGGTCGAAGGCGGCCGCCAGATCGGCCACGACGCGCTGGCCCACGCCGCGCGCGACCCCGAGAACACCATCGCCTCGGCCAAGCGCCTGATGGGGCGCGGCCTGGCCGACATCGCCGGGCAGGGCCACTTGCCCTACCAACTGATCGACCAGCCCGGCATGGTGGCGGTGCAGACCGCGCAGGGCGCCAAGTCGCCGGTCGAGGTCAGCGCCGAGATCCTGGCCACGCTGCGCCAGCGCGCCGAGGACAGCTTCGATGCCGACCTGCACGGCGCCGTCATCACCGTGCCCGCGTACTTCGACGACGCGCAGCGCCAGGCCACCAAGGACGCGGCGCAGCTCGCCGGCCTGAACGTGCTGCGCCTCATCAACGAGCCCACGGCCGCCGCCATCGCCTACGGGCTGGACAACGGCAGCGAGGGCGTGTACGCCGTGTTCGACCTCGGCGGGGGCACCTTCGACGTCTCGATTCTGCGCCTGGCGCGGGGCGTGTTCGAGGTCATCGCCACCGGCGGCGACTCGGCCCTGGGCGGCGACGACTACGACCGCGCGCTGGCCGACTGGGTGCTGGCGCGCACCGGTGCGCAGGCCGTCAGCCCCACCGACAAGGCGCTGCTGCGCATCGCCGCGCGCGCCGCCAAGGAGCACTTGAGTGCTGCAGATAAAGTAGCGTTCAGCGCAGAGCTGGAGCGGGCTTCCATCACTTTTGACCTGAAACAGGCCGATTTCGAGAAGGCCACGGCCGAGTTGACCGCCCGCTGCCTGGCCGCCGTGCGCCGCGTGCTGCGCGACGCCCGGTTGGCGCCCGCGGACGTGCAGGGCGTCGTCCTGGTCGGCGGCTCCACCCGCATGCCTGTCATCCGCCGCGCCGTGGCCGATCTGTTCGGGCGCGCGCCGCTCACCGACCTGAACCCGGACGAGGTGGTCGCCCTGGGCGCCGCCATCCAGGCCAACCAACTGGCTGGCAACAACCCGGCGGGCGACCTGCTGCTGCTGGACGTGATCCCGCTGTCGCTGGGGTTGGAGACCATGGGCGGGCTGGTCGAGCGCATCGTGCCGCGCAACCAGACCATCCCCACCGCGATGGCGCAGGACTTCACCACCTACCAGGACGGCCAGACCGCCCTGGCGCTGCACGTGGTGCAGGGCGAGCGCGACCTGGTGCAGGACTGCCGCAGCCTGGCGCGCTTCGAGCTGCGCGGCATCCCGCCCATGGCGGCGGGCGCGGCGCGCATCCGCGTCACCTTCACTGTCGATGCCGACGGGCTGCTGCACGTCGCCGCGCGCGAGCAGGGCAGCGGCGTGGAGGCGCGGATCGACGTCAAGCCCTCCTACGGCCTCAGCGATGAGCAGATCGCCCGCATGCTGCAGGAATCCTTCACCACCGCCGAGGCCGACGTGAAGGCGCGCGCCCTGGCCGAGGCCAAGGTCGAGGCCGACCGCATGCTGCTGGCCACGCACAGCGCGCTGCAGGCCGACGGCGCCCTGCTGTCGCCCGGGGAGCACGCCCAGATCGAGGCCCTGATGCTGTCGCTGCGCGGCATCGCCGCCAACAGCGTGGACGCGGCCGCGATCGAGGCGGCCACCCAGGCCCTGGCCGATGGCACCGAGGCCTTCGCCGCCGCGCGCATGAACGCCGGCATCCAGAAGGCCCTGGCCGGCAAGAACGTCGAGAACTTCTGACCATGCCCACCATCAAGATCCTTCCTCACCCCGAGTACTGCCCGCGGGGCGCCGAGATCCAGGCCAGCGTGGGTGATTCGATCTGCGAGGCGCTGCTGGACCACGACATCCCCATCGAGCACGCCTGCGAGATGAGCCGCGCCTGCACCACCTGCCACGTCGTCGTGCGCCAGGGCTACAACTCGCTGGAGGAGCCCGAGGAGGAGGAGGAGGACCTGCTCGACCGCGCCTGGGGCCTGGAGCCGCAGTCGCGCCTGTCGTGCCAGGCCATCGTGGCCAAGGACGATCTGACGATCGAGATCCCGCGCTACTCCATCAACCACGCCAAGGAAAAACACTGATGCGCCAGATCGTCCTGGACACCGAGACGACGGGCCTGTCGGCCGAAGGCGGCGACCGCATCATCGAGATCGGCTGCGTCGAGCTGGTGGCCCGCAAGCTGACCGGCAACAACCTGCACTTCTACCTGAACCCCGAGCGCGACAGCCACGAGGACGCGCTCAAGGTGCACGGCATCAGCAACGAGTTCCTGCGCGACAAGCCCAAGTTCGCCGAGGTGGCCGCCGACATCCTGCGCTACCTCGAAGGCGCCGAGATCATCATCCACAACGCCGCCTTCGACGTCGGCTTTCTCGACAAGGAGCTGGAGCGCTTGGGCCACCTCCCGTTTCGCACCTTCGTCGGCGGCGTGACCGACACGCTGGCGATGGCCAAGCAGCTCTACCCCGGCAAGCGCAACAGCCTGGACGCGCTGTGCGACCGCCTGGGCGTGGACAACTCTGGCCGCACGCTGCACGGCGCGCTGCTCGACGCCGAGCTGCTGGCCGACGTCTACATCAACCTCACGCGCGGCCAGGAGGCGCTGCTGATCGACCTGGGCGACGTCGGCGGCCCGGGCGAGGGCGCCCAGCGCATCGACCTCAGCGGGTTCGATCTGCCCGTGCTGTGCGCCAATGCGCAGGAGGCCGCCGCGCACGACGAGGTGCTGGCGCAGCTCGACAAGGCCAGCGGCGGCAAGACCGTGTGGCGCCGCGCGCCGGACGAGGTGGGCCGGGCCGGTATATAATTCCATCTTTCGCTGATGACCTCGGCGAAGCGGGTGATTAGCTCAGCGGTAGAGCACTGCCTTCACACGGCAGGGGTCGCAGGTTCAAACCCTGCATCACCCACCACCGATTCCAACGCCCAAGGCCGCTTCCAGCGGCCTTTGTGCTTTCTGGCGGGGCGCACGGACTGCCCGCCGCGAAGGAAACCCATGCTGCTCGACGCCGACGATTGCCAACTCGTGCTGATCGACTACCAGGCACGCCTGATGCCCGCCATCCACGACGCGCCGGCCGTGCTGGCCAACGCGCGCCGGCTGGCGCAGATGGCCCGGCTGATGCAGGTGCCGGTGTGGGCCACGGAACAGTACCCCGAAAAATTGGGCGGCACCGACGAGAGCCTGGCGGCGCTGTGCGACCGCATCGTGCCCAAGATGGCGTTCAGCGGCGCCGAGGAACTGCAGCCGCTGCTGGCGCCACCCGTTGCCGCGCCGCGCGGCAACGTGCGCAGCCTGCCCAAGCATCTGCGCGCCCCGGCCGCGGCCGAGCCGGCGCGCGGCACGGTCGTCATCGCTGGCTGCGAGGCGCACGTGTGCCTGCTGCAGACCGCGCTGATGCTGCTGGAGGCCGAGTGGGACGTGTGCGTGGTGACCGACGCCTGCGGCTCGCGCACCGAGCGCAACCGCGACGCCGCCTACGACCGGCTGGCCGGCGCGGGCTGCGAGCTGGTGACGACCGAGATGGTCGGCTTCGAATGGCTGCGCGACTGCGAGCACCCGCGCTTCAAGGCGCTGCAAGCGCTGGTCAGGTGACCCGGTGGCGCCAGGGCATGATCATGAATCATTTCGTGCCCTGGCCCGCATGGTCATTGTGCCATAAGCTCTCATTAATATAGCAAACACCTGCATGAAGGAATCGCAACCATGATCGCATCCAAGCAACTGCGGCTGTCGCGCCATACCGGCGAGCTGGCGGCGGCGGTGCCGCAGGTCGTCGCGCACCGCGTGGGCCGCATGATGGCCGCCGGCCCCCTGCCGGGCGCACGCGACCAGCAGGAGTTCTACCGCATGGGGGCCGAGAAGGTGGCGGCGTTCCAGGAGTCGTGGCTGGCCATGTCGTCGCAGGCGTTCGCGGCGCAGCAGCAGTTCATGTTGTGGTGGTGGCGCGCCTGGTGGCAGATGGCGCCGGGCGGGTGGATGAATCCGCCCGCGGTCAGCCAGCTCTTCTTCGGCGCCGGCCGGCAGTGGGCTGGCGCGGTGCTGGACATGACGGCGCGCGGCATGGCGCCCGTGCACCGGCGCGCGGTGGCCAATGCGCGCCGGCTGAATCGCTCGGGCCCCTGACGCGGCGCGCGCCGGGGCAGCGCGGCGGCGGTTTGCTTTGGTGATCTTGCGCTGCGTCAGCCTGGCGCAAGTCCCCGCTCGCCATAATTAAAAATTCAGCAATCGGGTGACGGGCTGGCCAGGCGGGTCGCGAGGTGCGGCCGGCGTGCGCTCGCCGCCGCACGAGGCCGAGGAGACCCGCATGACGAGCTACGCCGAGTTCTACCGCCGTTCCATCGAGGACCGCGACGCCTTCTGGGCCGAGCAGGCCCGGCTGATCGACTGGCACACGCCGCCGCAGGTGGTGTGCGACTACAGCCACCCGCCGTTCGCACGCTGGTTCGCCGGCGGCACCACCAACCTGTGCCACAACGCCGTGGACCGGCACCTGGGCGAGCGGGCCGACCAGTCGGCGCTGGTCTGGGTGTCCACCGAAACCGACCAGGAGCGCGTGTACAGCTTCCGTGAACTGCACGCCGAGGTGCAGCGCATGGCGGCGGCGCTGCTGGAGCTGGGCGTGGGGCAGGGCGACCGCGTGCTGATCTACATGCCCATGATCGCCGAAGCCTGCTTCGCCATGCTGGCCTGCGCGCGCATCGGGGCGCTGCATTCGGTGGTGTTCGGCGGCTTTGCCTCGGGCTCGCTGGCCAGCCGCATCGAGGATGCCGAGCCGAAGGTCATCGTCAGCGCCGACGCCGGCTCGCGCGGGGGCAAGGCCGTGGCCTACAAGCCGCTGCTGGACGAGGCGATCCGCCTGTCCCGCCACAAGCCCGGCGCCGTGGTGCTGGTCGACCGCGGCCTGGTGCCGATGGACCTGGCCGCCGGCCGCGACCACCTGTGGGCGCCGCTGCGCGAGAAACACCTGCGGGCCCAGGTGCCCTGCGCCTGGGTCGATGCCACGCATCCCAGCTACACGCTCTACACCAGCGGCACCACGGGCAAGCCCAAGGGCGTGCAGCGCGACACGGGCGGCTACGCGGTGGCGCTGGCCGCGTCGATGAAGCACATCTTCCGCGGGCAGGCGGGCGAAACCTTCTTTTCCACCAGCGACATCGGCTGGGTGGTGGGGCACAGCTACATCATCTACGGCCCGCTGATCGCCGGCATGGCGACCGTCCTGTACGAGGGCCTGCCGACGCGGCCCGACGGCGGCATCTGGTGGCAACTGGTCGAGAGGTACAAGGTCACCGTGATGTTCAGCGCGCCCACTGCGGTGCGGGTGCTGAAGAAGCAGGACCCGGCCTTCCTGACCCGGTACGACCTGTCCAGCCTGCGCGCGCTGTTCCTGGCCGGCGAGCCACTGGACGAGCCCACGGCCCAGTGGATCAGCGAGGGCCTGAAGGGCAAGCCCATCATCGACAACTACTGGCAGACCGAGACCGGCTGGCCGATCCTCACCGTCTGCAACGGCGTCGAGAAGCAGGCGTCCAGATTCGGCTCGCCCGGCAAGGCGGTGTACGGCTACGACGTCAAGCTGCTGGACGACCAGACCGGCGCCGAGCTGACCGGCCCGGGCCAGAAGGGCGTGGTCGCCATCGAGGGCCCGCTGCCGCCCGGCTGCATGCAGACCGTCTGGCGCGACGACGCGCGCTTCGTGGACACCTACTGGTCCAGCGTGCCGGGCCGGCAGGTCTACAGCACCTTCGACTGGGGCATCCGCGACGCCGACGGCTACTACTTCATCCTGGGGCGCACCGACGACGTCATCAACGTCGCCGGCCACCGCCTGGGCACGCGCGAGATCGAAGAGGCCATCGCCGGCCACCCCGCCATCGCCGAGGTGGCGGTGGTGGGCGTGGCCGATCAGCTCAAGGGGCAGGTGGCGATGGCCTTCGCCGTGCTCCGGGACGCCGGCTTGCTGGGCGACGGCCCGGCCCTGCTCAGGCTGGAGGGCGAGGTGATGAAGGCCGTGGATGCGTCGCTGGGCGCCGTGGCGCGCCCGGCGCGCGTGCGCTTCGTCCACTTGCTGCCCAAAACGCGCTCGGGCAAGCTGCTGCGCCGGGCCGTACAGGCGGTGTGCGAGGGGCGCGATCCGGGCGACCTGACCACGATGGAAGACCCGACGGCACTGCAGCAGATCAAGGACATCGTGGCCGGCCAGGCCTGATGCGCGCCGGCGCGGATGCCCGCTGCGGGTGCGGGCGCCCTGACGCGACGCGTCGCCCGCACCGTTCGGTGGCAGAATCCAAGCTTTGCGAAGTACCCCCGGCCCTTCCTAGCCAGTCGCGTCCGCCATCCGGTTCAGCCGTGACGCGGAAGGTTTCTTTACCATCTTGAGCACCCTCAAGGGGTGTGAAGGTCAGCGCAACAATGAGTGAGACAAAGTCCGTATACCAAACCTACCAGGGGAACACCTACCTCTTCGGCGGCAATGCGCCGTACGTCGAGGAGATGTACGAGAACTACCTGGCCAACCCGGGCAGCGTGCCCGACTCCTGGCGGGACTACTTCGACGCCCTGCAGCACGTGCCGGCCGCCGATGGCGGCAGCGCCCGCGACGTGCCGCACCTGCCGGTCATCAACGCCTTTGCCGAGCGCGCCAAGCAGGGCGGCACCCGGGTCGTGGGTGCCACCAGCGCCGACTCCGACCTGGGGCGCAAGCGCACCTCCGTCCAGCAGCTGATCGCGGCCTACCGCAACGTCGGCGCCCGCTGGGCCGACCTCGATCCGCTCAAGCGCACCGAGCGCCCCTCCATCCCCGAGCTGGAACCCTCGTTCTACGGCTTCACCGATGCGGACATGGAGACGGTGTTCAACACCAGCAACACCTTCTTCGGCAAGGAGGCCATGTCGCTGCGCGAACTGGTCAACGCGCTGCGCGAGACCTACTGCGGCACCATCGGCACCGAGTACATGTACATCACCGACCAGGGCCAGAAGCGCTGGTGGCAGCAGAAGCTGGAGAGTGTGCGCGCCAAGCCGCAGTTGAACGCCGAGGAGAAGACCCACATCCTGGGGCGCCTGACCGCCGCCGAAGGGCTGGAGCGCTTCCTGCACACCAAGTACGTCGGCCAGAAGCGCTTCTCGCTCGAAGGCGGCGAGAGCTTCATCGTCGCCATGGACGAACTCGTCACCCAGGCCGGCAAGGCGGGCGTGCAGGAGATCGTGATTGGCATGGCCCACCGCGGCCGCCTGAACGTGCTGGTCAACACGCTGGGCAAGATGCCCTCGATGCTGTTCGCCGAGTTCGACCACACGGCGCCGGAAGAACTGGCCTCCGGCGACGTGAAGTACCACCAGGGCTTCTCCAGCGACGTGGCCACGCCCGGCGGCCCGGTGCACCTGACGTTGGCGTTCAATCCCTCGCACCTGGAAATCGTCAACCCGGTGGTCGAGGGCAGCGTACGCGCCCGCCTGGACCGCCGCGGCGACGCCGAGGGCGACACCGTGCTGCCCGTGCAGGTGCACGGCGACGCGGCCTTCGCCGGACAGGGCGTGGTGATGGAGACGCTGGCGTTGGCGCAGACGCGCGGCTACTACACCGGCGGCACGGTGCACATCGTCATCAACAACCAGATCGGCTTCACCACCAGCGACCCGCGTGACAGCCGCTCCACGCTGTACTGCACCGACATCGTCAAGATGATCGAGGCGCCCGTGCTGCACGTGAACGGCGACGACCCCGAGGCCGTGGTGCTGTGCACGCAACTGGCGCTGGAGTACCGCCAGGAGTTCAACCAGGACGTGGTGGTCGACATCGTGTGCTTCCGAAAGCTCGGCCACAACGAGCAGGACACGCCCATGCTGACGCAGCCGCTGATGTACAGGAAGATCGGCCAGCACCCCGGCACGCGCAAGCTCTACGGCGACAGGCTGATCACCCAGAAGCTGCTGGCCGACGACGGGCCCGACGGCATGGTCGCCGCCTACCGCGCCGCCATGGACGCCGGCCGCCACACCGTCGATCCGGTGCTGACCAACTTCAAGAGCAAGTACGCCGTCGATTGGCAGCCTTTCCTGCACACCAAGTGGACCGACGCCGCCGAGACCGCCATCCCGATGACCGAGTGGAAGCGCCTGGCCGAGCGCATCACCACCGTGCCCGAGGGCTTCACCGTCCACAACCTGGTGAAGAAGGTGCTGGAGGACCGCGCCGCCATGGGTCGCGGCGAGGTCAACGTCGATTGGGGCATGGGCGAGCACATGGCCTTCGCCTCGCTGGTGGCCAGCGGCTACCCGGTGCGCCTGTCGGGCGAGGACTGCGGCCGCGGCACCTTCGTGCACCGCCATGCCGTGCTGCACGACCAGAAGCGCGAGAAGTTTGACGAGGGCATCTACATCCCGCTGCAGAACGTCGCCGACAATCAGGCGCCCTTCGTCGTCATCGACTCCATCCTGTCCGAGGAGGCGGTGCTGGGCTTCGAGTACGGCTACGCCTCCAACGATCCCAACACGCTGGTGATCTGGGAGGCTCAGTTCGGCGACTTCGTCAACGGCGCGCAGGTGCTGATCGACCAGTTCATCGCCTCGGGCGAGGTCAAGTGGGGCCGCGTCAACGGCCTCACGCTGATGCTGCCGCACGGCTACGAGGGGCAAGGGCCGGAGCACAGCTCGGCGCGCCTGGAGCGCTTCATGCAACTCGCCGCCGACACCAACATGCAGATCGTGCAGCCCACCACCGCCAGCCAGATCTTCCACGTGCTGCGCCGCCAGATGATCCGCCCGCTGCGCAAGCCGCTGGTCATCATGACGCCCAAGAGCCTGCTGCGCAACAAGGACGCCACTTCGCCGCTGTCCGAGTTCACCAAGGGCGGCTTCCAGACCGTCATCACCGACCGGGGCGAACTCAAGGCCGACAAAGTCAAGCGCATCATCGCCTGCTCCGGCAAGGTGTATTACGACCTGGTCAAGAGGCGCGAAAGCAAGGGCGCTGACGATGTGGCCATCATCCGCGTCGAGCAGCTCTACCCCTTCCCGCACAAGGCCTTCGGGGCCGAGATCAAGAAGTACCCCAACGCGACCGATATCGTGTGGTGCCAGGACGAGCCGCAGAACCAGGGCGCCTGGTTCTTCGTGCAGCACTACGTGCACGAGAACATGCTCGCGGGCCAGAAGCTGGGCTACGCCGGCCGCGCCGCGTCGGCCTCGCCCGCCGCCGGCTACGCGCATCTGCACCAAGAGCAGCAGAAGGCGCTGGTCGATGCGGCGTTCGGGCGGCTCAAGGGCTTCGTGCTGAACAAGTGAACACGCACCGGGCCCTGGGCATTCGGCGTCGAGCATGAAGCACGTCGAGCGTCCGGGCGTCTCACCGCACCCATAAGAACCAGGAAACAACGAAATGGCTATCGTCGAAGTCAAAGTCCCCCAACTGTCCGAATCCGTGGCCGAGGCCACGCTGCTGCAGTGGAAAAAGCAGCCGGGCGAGGCCGTCAAGGCCGATGAAATACTGATCGAGGTCGAAACCGACAAGGTCGTGCTGGAGGTGCCCGCGCCCGCCGCCGGCGTGCTGACCGAGATCGTCGAGGCCGACGGCGCCACCGTGGTGGCCGACCAGCTGCTGGCCCGCATCGACACCGCCGCCGTCGCCGGGACTGCCGCGCCGGCCGCGGCCCCCGCCGCCGCCGCACCTGCAGCCGCCGCGGCGCCCGCGGGTGGCGACAAGTCCGGCATCGCCATGCCGGCCGCCGCCAAGCTGATGGCCGACAACAACCTTGGCGCGGGCTCGGTGTCCGGCACCGGCAAGGACGGCCGAGTGACCAAGGGCGATGTGCTGGGTGCTATTCAATCAGGAGCATCTGGCGCAGCATCGGCGGGGACTGGAGGCCAAAAGGCTGCCCAGATCCCCACCGGCGTGCCCGCCGCCAGCCTGCCGCAGGTGGCCGGCCCCGCCGTCCCCCACCTGGGCGACCGGCCTGAGCAGCGCGTGCCCATGACGCGCCTGCGTGCCCGCGTGGCCGAGCGCCTGCTGCAGTCGCAGGCCACCAACGCCATCCTGACCACGTTCAACGAAGTGAACATGCAGCCGGTGATGGACATGCGCAAGCGCTTCCAGGACAAGTTCGAGAAGGAGCACGGCGTCAAGATCGGCTTCATGAGCTTCTTCGTGAAGGCCGCCGTGCACGCGCTCAAGAAGTACCCGGTGCTCAACGCCTCGGTCGATGGCAACGACATCGTCTACCACGGCTACTTCGACGTCGGCATCGCCGTCGGCTCGCCGCGCGGGCTGGTGGTGCCGATCCTGCGCAACGCCGACCAAATGAGCTTCGCCGACATCGAGAAGAAGATCGCCGAATTCGGCGCCAAGGCGCGCGACGGCAAGCTGGGCATCGAGGAGATGACCGGCGGCACCTTCTCCATCAGCAACGGCGGCGTGTTCGGCTCCATGATGTCCACGCCCATCATCAACCCGCCGCAGTCGGCCATTCTGGGCGTGCACGCCACCAAGGACCGCGCCATGGTCGAGAACGGCCAGGTCGTGGTGCGCCCGATGAACTACCTGGCGATGAGCTACGACCACCGCATCATCGACGGCCGCGAGGCCGTGCTGGGGCTGGTGGCCATGAAGGAGGCGCTGGAGGATCCGTCGCGCCTGCTGTTCGACATTTAAACGGAAAAAACACGGCCCCCTTCGTGGGGCCGTGTCCTTGTGGCGGGCTTCGCCCGGTTCGAAACGATCCATCATGAGCAACAAGCAATTCGACGTCATCGTCATCGGCGGCGGCCCCGGCGGCTACGTCGCCGCCATCCGCGCCGCGCAACTGGGCTACACCGTCGCCTGCATCGACGAGTGGAAGAACGCCCAGGGTGGCCCCGCGCCCGGCGGCACCTGCACCAACGTGGGCTGCATCCCCTCCAAGGCGCTGCTGCAAAGCTCGGAGCACTACGAGCACGCCGCCAAGCACTTCGGCGAGCACGGCATCACCGTCAAGGGCCTCGGGCTGGACCTGGCCAAGCTCGTCGGCCGTAAGGACGCGGTGGTCAAGCAGAACAACGACGGCATCCTGTACCTGTTCAAGAAGAACAAGGTCACGTTCTTCCATGGCCGCGGCGCGTTCGCGCGCGCCGTCCAGGGCGGCTACGAGATCACGGTGGCCGGCAGCGCCGAGGACACCCTCGTGGGCCAGCAGATCATCGTCGCCACCGGCTCGAACGCGCGCGCGCTGCCGGGCGTGCCTTTTGACGAAGAGAACGTCCTCAGCAACGACGGCGCGCTGCGCATCGGCGCCGTGCCGAAGAAGCTGGCGCTGATCGGCTCTGGCGTGATCGGCCTGGAGATGGGCAGCGTGTGGCGCCGCCTGGGCGCTGAAGTGACGGTGCTCGAAGCCCTGCCCACCTTCCTGGGCGCGGTGGACGAGCAGATCGCCAAGGAGGCCAAGAAGGCCTTCGACAAGCAGGGCCTGAAGATCGAGCTGGGCGTCAAGGTGGGCGAGATCAAGCCGTCCAAGAAGGGCGTCTCCATCGCCTGGACCAATGCCAAGGGCGAGGACCAGACGCTGGAGGTGGACAAGCTCATCGTCTCCATCGGCCGCGTGCCCAACACCATCGGCCTGAACCCCGAGGCCGTGGGCCTGAAGCTCGACGAGCGCGGCGCCATCGTGGTGGATGACGAGTGCAAGACCAACCTGCCGGGCGTGTGGGCCGTCGGCGACGTGGTGCGTGGCCCGATGCTGGCGCACAAGGCCGAGGAGGAGGGCGTGGCGGTGGCCGAGCGCATCGCCGGCCAGCACGGGCACGTCAACTTCAACACCATCCCGTGGGTGATCTACACCAGCCCCGAGATCGCGTGGGTCGGCCGCACCGAGCAGCAGCTCAAAGCCGATGGCGTGAAGTACAAGGCTGGCACCTTCCCCTTCCTGGCCAATGGCCGCGCGCGCGCGCTGGGCGACACCACCGGCATGGTCAAGATGCTGGCCGACGCGGCCACGGACGAGATCCTGAGCGTGCACATCGTCGGCCCGATGGCCAGCGAGCTGATCGCCGAGGCCGTGGTGGCGATGGAGTTCAAGGCCAGCAGCGAGGACATCGCGCGCATCTGCCACGCCCACCCCTCGCTGTCCGAGGCGACCAAGGAAGCCGCGTTGGCGGTGGACAAGCGCACGCTGAACTTCTGACCGGCGGTTTTCAAGCAAAAATAGGCGCTGACCTGCACGGGTATTGCGCCATTAGCTATGAAAATAATAGTAATCGAAGCTGTCGCATGACCAGCGTGCGCGCCACCTACGAGGCCGAGCTGGCAGCGCGCGGCTACCAGAGCGACCCGGCGCAGCTGCGCGCCGTCGAGGCGCTGCAGCGCTGCGCCGACGACTGGGCCGCGTACAAGATCCAGCGCTCCAACGCCCTCAAGAAGATCTTCAACCGCCCCGACGTCCCCAAGGGCGTGTACATGCACGGCGGCGTCGGGCGGGGCAAGAGCTTCCTGATGGACTGCTTCTTCAACGCCGTGCCGATCCGGCGCAAGACGCGGCTGCACTTTCACGAATTCATGCGCGAGGTGCACCGCGAGCTGGCCGGCCTGCAGGGCACCGTCAACCCGCTGGACGAGCTGGGCCGGCGCATGGCGGCGCGGTTCAAGCTGATCTGCTTCGACGAGTTCCACGTCGCCGACATCACCGACGCCATGATCCTGCATCGCCTGCTGGCGGCGCTGTTCGACAACGGCGTGGGCTTCGTCACCACCAGCAACTTCAAACCCGACGACCTGTACCCCGGCGGCCTGCACCGCGACCGCATCCTGCCCGCCATCGCGCTGCTGAACGCGCGCATGGAGGTCCTCAGCGTCGACAACGGCACCGACTACCGCCACCGCACGCTGCAGCAGGTGCGGCTCTACCACACGCCCCTGGGCCTCGAGGCCGACGCCGCGATGGACGCCGCGTTCAGCCAACTGGTGGCCTCGCCCGACGAGGATCCCACGCTGCACATCGAGGCGCGCCAGATCCGCGCCCGGCGCCGCGCCGGCGGCGTCGTGTGGTTCGACTTCCGCACGCTGTGCGGCGGACCGCGCTCGCAGAACGACTACCTGGAGATCGCCAGCCAGTTCCACACCGTGCTGCTGTCCGGCGTACCGCACATGCCGGTGCGCATGGCCTCCGAGGCGCGGCGCTTTACCTGGCTGGTGGACGTGCTGTACGACCGGCGCGTCAAGTTCATCCTGTCGGCCGAGGTGGCGCCCGAGCTGCTCTACACCGAAGGGCCGCTGGCGCACGAGTTTCCCCGCACCGTTTCGCGCCTGAACGAGATGCAGTCGGCCGAGTACCTGGCGCAGGAACACCGCACCGTCGATACCCACATCACATGAGAAGCCTGCCTGTCCTTCTTTCGGCGCTGGCGCTCGTCACGGCGTGCGCGCGGGTACCCGTGTCCGATGCGGTCACCGTGCCGCCGGCGCTGGTCCCGCCAACCGCCGACGCGCAGTTCGAGCCGTGGCTGCAGGCCGAGCGCGCGCGCCTCGCCAGCGCGCGCGCCGGCGTGCAGCAGCGCTTCCAGGACGACGAATCCGCCTGCTGGCGGCGCTTTGCCGTCAACGACTGCGTGCGCGAGGCGCGCGCGCGGCGCCGTGCCGCGGCCGATGAATTGCGCGCGCAGGACCTGGCGCTGAACGAGCTGGAGCGCCAGCGCCGCACCGAGGCGCGCCGCCGCCAGCTCGAGGGCAAGCGGAAGGCCGCCGACTGAACGCCGGCCGCGCGTGTCCATGGCAGCCGCTGGCTGGTGACGCCGTATCATCGAGCGAAGTGACCACGCCGCCGCCCGCTTCCCCTCGCCGAACGTGACATCCAACCTGCATTCGCCCGATCGCCGGCTGATCGAGCTGTGCATCGAGCACGCCGACCTCGACGCCTGGATCGACCGCCTCGTCCACGAGCCCCCGCCCGCCGATCAATTGATGCTGCAGCGCCTGAAGAAGCGGCGCCTGGCCCTGCGCGACGCCATCGCGCGGCTGGAGGCGGCGCTGGACCCCAAAGAGCCGGCATGAGCGGCGAACCACGCGCCGTGGAGAGCCTCGGGACCGGCCTGCCCACGTCCCTGCAGCAGGCCGTGCAGGCGATGTTCGAGCCCCACGGCCCGCTGGTCCGCGCGGCCGAGGGCTTTCGCGCGCGCGAGGGGCAGACGCGCCTGGCGCTGGCCGTGGCGCGCGTGCTGGAGCAGGGCGGCGTGCTGGTGGCCGAGGCCGCCACCGGGGTGGGCAAGACCTTCGCCTATCTCGTGCCCGCGCTGCTGTCGGGCGAGCGGGTGCTGCTGTCCACCGCCACCAAGGCGCTGCAGGACCAGCTCTTCGGGCGCGACCTGCCCCGGCTGGCGCAGGCGCTGGGCCTGCCGGTGCGCATGGCGCTGCTCAAGGGGCGCGGCAGCTACGTGTGCTTGCACCGGCTCGGTTTTGCGGGCCAAAGCATCGATCAGTCGGCGCCCAGACTGCGCCATTCGCTATCGAAAGTGGAGCGATGGGCGGCCACCACGCGCACCGGCGACCTGGCCGAGCTGCCGGGCCTGGACGAGCGCTCGCCCGTCATCCCGCTGGTCACCTCCTCCCGCGAGAACTGCCTGGGCGCCGACTGCCCCAAGTTCCGCGCCTGCCACGTCAACCTGGCGCGGCGCGAGGCGATGGCGGCCGACGTGGTGGTCATCAACCACCACCTGTTCTTCGCCGACCTGGCGATCCGCGAATCGGGCATGGCCGAGCTGCTGCCCACGGCGCGCGTGGTGGTCTTCGACGAGGCGCACCAGCTCAACGAGACAGGCATCCAGTTCCTCGGCCGGCAACTCGGCACCGGCCAGTTGCTCGACCTGGCGCGCGACCTGCTGGCCACCGGGCTGCGGCACGCGCGCGGGCTGGTGGACTGGACGGCACTGGCCGGCGGCGTGGAGATGGCGGCGCGCCAGTTGCGGCTGGCGGCCGGCAGCGTGCGCGGCGGCACCCGCCTGCGCTGGATCGACGGCGCGCCCGAAGGCGTTGATGCCGATGAATGGCAGGCCGCCCTGGCGCGCGTGGGCCAGGCGCTGGCGCAGGCCGCCGAGGCGCTGGACACCGTGAGCGAGCTGGCCCCCGACTTCCCGCGCCTGCACGAGCGCGCGGCGCTGCTGGCCGCCCGCGCGGCGGGCTTCGCCGCCCCGTGCGATCCGGCGCTGGTGCGCTGGGTCGACGCCGGGCTGGCGCTGCGGCTGGTCGAGTCGCCGCTGGACATCGCCGAGGCCGTGCGCACGCGCCTGCTGGCCACGCCGGACGACCCGCAGGACGGGCAGGAGGCGCGCGGGCGCGCCTGGGTGTTCGTCTCCGCCACCCTGGGCGACGACGACCGGCTGAGCTGGTTCACCGGCCCCTGCGGCCTGCAGGACGCCGAGGTGTTGCGCGTCGGCAGCCCGTTCGACTACACGCGCCAGGCCGCGCTGTATGTGCCCGCGCACCTCGTGCGCCCCGGCGATCCGGCGCACAGCGCCCAGGTGGCGCGGCTGGCCGGCGACGCGGCGGCGCGGCTGGGCGGGCGCACGATGGTGCTCACCACCACGCTGCGGGCGCTGCGCGGCATCGCCGAGGCGCTGTCGCAGCGCTTTGGCCCCGGCGCCGGCATCGAGGTGCTGGCGCAGGGCGAGCTGCCCAAGCGCGTGCTGATGGAGCGCTTCCGCGAGGGCGGCGCGCAGGGCCGGCCGGGCTGCGTGCTGGTCGCGTCCAGCTCGTTCTGGGAGGGCGTGGACATGCCGGGCGAGGCGCTGCAACTGGTGGTGATCGACAAACTGCCCTTCCCGCCGCCGGGCGACCCGCTGGTGGAGGCGCGCTGCCGCCGCATCGAAGCCGAGGGACGCAGCGCCTTCGCCGACCATTCGGTGCCCGAGGCGGCGGTGGCGCTCAAGCAGGGGGCAGGGCGCCTGATCCGGCGCGAGACCGACACCGGCCTGCTGGTCATCTGCGACACCCGCCTGGTCACCATGGGCTACGGCCGGCGCCTGCTGGCGGCCCTGCCGCCGATGCGCCGCCTGCTCGACGAGCCGGCATGGGCCGCGGCGCTGAATGCGCTGGCGGCAGGCCCACCGGACAGCATGGCGCCGTCGTGCGCCGACGCCAGCGCGCCGAACCCGTAGGTGGCCTTGACGCTGTCGGCGGGGTTGTCAGCGGTGGCAATGCTTGTTGCTAGAATTTCAAGGAAAATCAGCCCATAGCCCGCGCCAATACTGCGGTAAAAGCTATCGTTATGATAGTAGAAGTGGTTGGGGGCCCGTCCAGCACCTGGCTGCTCCCGGGCGTCGGGTGACCGCGCCTGGATTCAGCCTGCCGGCGCCAACGCGGCCACGAGGCCGTCGTAGGCCTTCGGCAGCGGCGGCGCATAGTCGCCCCGCTTGCTGGTGGCCAGCCGGGCGCGCACCAGTCCCTCGGCGGTGACGATGGCGGCGGCCACGCCGTCGATCACCGGCACGCCGAGTTCGTCGCCGAGCCGCTGGCACAGATCGGCCATGCCGGCGCAGCCCAGCACGATGGCGCCGCAATCGTCCTCGGCCAGCGCACGCCGGCATTCAGCCAGGATCGTGCGGTAGGCATCGGTGGCCGGGTTCTCCAGATCGAGCACCGCGATCTCGGTGGCGCGTACGCGCCGGCAGTGGCGGCGCACGCCGTACTTGTCGACCAGGTGCTGGGTGATCACGTTGGTGCGTTTGAGCGTCGTGACGACCGAGAACCCGGTGGCCAGGTAGCTGGCGCTGCGCATGGCCGCTTCGGCGATGCCGATCACCGGGCCGCGGGCCAACTCCCGCGCGGCGTCCAGGCCCGGGTCGCCGAAGCAGGCGATGACATAGGCATCCACGCCCTCCAGCTCGCCACGGCGAACTTCTTCGAGCAGGCCGACGCAGGCCAGCGCCTCGTCGTAATGCCCTTCGATCGACGCCGGGCCGTGCCGCGGGCAGACGGCCTCGATCACGGTGCCTGGCCACGCGACGGCCTGCGCCGCGACGCGGATCAGCCCGGTCATGGACTGGCTGGTGTTGGGGTTGATGACCTTGATGCGCATTGCTGGTGTTCCGGGCTCGTTCAATGGCGACAACTTGGATTGTCTTCAAAAAATACTTGAATTGTCTTCTATTTCAAGTCATCTATGCCTGCGAAAGGTCTTCCGTGCGTGCAGCGCCCGTCGGCAAAGCTCAATCGCGGGCGGCGAGCTTGGTGGCGTGGCCATGCCACGACTCGTGCTGCAGAACGATCTCCAGCGCCAGTCCGTCGGGGCCGCCGTGCCAGATGCGCTGGGCAATGCGAAAGTGCATGTTCGCGCACACGATGACGTCGCCTGAATGCAGGCCGCCCGCGGCGTGAAGGTCATGCAGCAGCGGTTGGAGTCTGGCCATGGCGGCGGAAGCGGTCGCGCAGATCAGCGGCTGCATGAAGGAGGCTTTGATGCGGATGGGCATGGGATGTCATCTCCAAGGCGGGGTCCGGGTCGGATCGTGTTCTCGCCACGCCCTCGTGGTGGCGCCAGTGCCCGCTGGGCTTGAGGCCGGGCGGGCACTGGTTGGTCCGCACGGGGAGTCGAGCCTGCCCCAGCCAGGGGGCCCGATTCGCGTGCGCGGATGGCTTCAGAACCTCACGTGGCGGTGCGCTTCGGCGCGTAGGCGCCCGGGACCGCTGCGCTGATGGCCTGGTGGTTGAGTGCCCAATAGATCACGGCCGCCACGGCGCCCGCGACGAAGATCGAGAAGTGGGAGAAGGCCGAGAGTGCCGGCAGCATCGCCGTCGCGAAGCCGATCAGCGAGGCCGGAATCAGCGCGTAGACCGCCTTCATGTTGACGCCGTTCTGGTACCAGTAGCGCCCATTCGGGTTCATCGTGTACAGGTCGGGCACCGTGACCGAGCGCTTCTTCACCAGGTAGTAGTCCACCAGCAGGATGCCGTACAGCGGGCCGATGGCGCAGGCCAGCATGTCGATCGTGTAGTGGATCATCTCGGGGTTCTTGAACAGGTTCCACGGCGTCACGAAGATCGAGCCCACTGCGGCCATCATGCCGCCCATGCGCCAACTGATCTTGTTCGGCGCGAGGTTCGTGAAGTCGAAGGCCGAAGGCACGAAGTTGGCGACGATGTTGATGCCGATGGTGGCCAGCACGAAGGTCACGGCGCCCAGCAGCACCACGGTGGGCGAATCCATCCGGCCGACCATCTCGACCGGGTCGGTGATCAGTGCGCCGAACACCGGCACGGTGGCCGCCGTCGTCACCACGGTGACGATGGAGAAGGCCAGGTAGTTGATCGGCAGACCCAGGAAGTTGCCCTTCTTCACTTCGTCGAAGCTCTTGGCGTAGCGCGAAAAATCGCCAAAGTTCAGCACCGGCCCGGCGAAGTAGCCCGCCACCAGCGCGATGGAGGTGATCATCGTGGTGACCACACCCCAGCCTTCGAGCTGCTTGTCGCCCAGCTTCAGGCTCAGGTCGCCGCCCGATTTCCACAGCATCCAGCCCGCCAGCACGAACATCACGACATAGACGGCGGGGCCGGCGATGTCGATGAACTTCTTGATCGCCTCCATGCCGTTCCAGAAGACCAGGGCCTGCAGCACCCACATCGTCATGAACGCCGCCCAGCCCACCGTCGAGAGGCCGGCAAAGCCGTGCAGCTCAAGCTGCGCGTAGGGCGCCACTTCGGGGAAGAATTTGAGCGCCAGCACGACCAGCGCATGCGAGGCCAGGTAGGTCTGGATGCCGTACCAGCCGACCGCGATCAGCCCGCGAATCAGCGCCGGAATCTGCGCGCCGCGCACACCGAAGGGCGAGCGGCACATCACTGGATAGGGCACGCCGTGCGTCTGGCTCGGGTTGGCGATCAGGTTGCAGAAGAACTGCACGATCAGGATGCCCGCCAGCAGCGAGACCAGCACCTGCCAGCTCGTCAGGCCCAGCGCGAACAGGCTGCCGGCAAAGATGTAGCCGCCGACGCTGTGAACGTCGCTCATCCAGTAACAAAAAATGTTGAAGCGGGACCAAGTCTGGTTTTTGAGGGGCGCCAACTCGTGGTTGTACAGACTGGGCGAGGCGTTGGGGATGACTTCGATGTCATCGCCCTTGCGATCACTGTGAGACATGACTTACTCCTTGCGTGTCGATGGAAAGAGCATCGGGAGCTCGAAAGTGGTCCGGCGGCTGCCACCGCACGGCCCGGGCTTTGACGGCCCCGATCCTGGCCGTCTCTCTCGTGATGCAAGAAGCGGGCCAAAGACGACAAAATATTTGATATCTTGTTCTCTGGCCGGATTAAGATTGTCGTCAAGTAATTGATTCGGTTGAATTTTTCACGTGCGCGGGGGCGGCCGAGAGCGTGCGCTGCGCAGGTGTTCGACCATCCTGGCTCACGGGTTGTCGTCAGGCGCAATGCCCCATTTACGCCAATTCACCGCACCAGGAGACGGCATTCGGTTCTGACAGGGGGCTCTGGGCGATGAAATGGGGCGCGGGGCGCCGCCGCGTCGGCCCGCGTAACGCGGGCCGCTCAGCCCCGCTTGCGGGCGGGCTTGGCCGCCGGGCCGGGCCGGTGGGAGGGCAACTGGAAAATTTGCTCGAAGTCGAGTTCAGCCGGCTCGGACGTGGGGTGCTGGATGCCCTGCTCCACGTGGTCCAGGTGGTCCAGCATCAAGCGCTCGGCGCGCTTGACGTCGCCCTGCTCGATCGCGGCCACCAGTTCCGCGTGTTCGTGCGGCGGGCAGGCGCCGGCCGCCAGCGCGTCGTACTGGGCGATCGCCAGGCTGGTCAGCGCCGACAGCCGGCGCAGCGTGTCGCTGAACATCCGGTTCTCGGTGATCAGCGCCAACTGCACGTGGAACTCGCCCGTCAGTTGCGCCAGCCGGGCGCGGTCGCCGCTGGCGCGCGCCTCGTCCTCGCTCTGCACGTGGCTGCGCAGCGCGACGACCGGCTGGCCGCCATGGCGCTCGGCAAGCTGGATCACGATCGCCCGCTCCAGCGCGCGCCGCATGTCGAACACGTCCTGCAAATCGCGCGGCGTCGGGCAGGCCACGAACGCGCCCCGGTTGGCACGCAATTCGATCACCATCTCCTGGTTCAACCGCATCAGCACTTCCCGGATGCGAGCGCGGTGGGTGCGGAAGGTCTGTGCCAGGCGCTCCTCGCTCAGCTTCATGCCGGGCAGCAGCCGGCGCTCGCTGATGGCCGAGTAGATGCGCTCGTAGATTTCCTGATGGGTGAGGGCGGCGGTCACGAAGAAGGCACTGGGATCACGGGCAAGGCGCGGGGCATCAGCAAGGGCAGGGCCTCACCACAACTGCCACCACGCCGACGACTTGGGCTTGAAGCCGCGCGCCACGTATTCGCTGTTGGGGTAGTTCTGCTCCAGCACGCGCTTGCTGTCGTCGCGCAACTGCGCCAGGTTCAGCTTGTCGTAGGACTGCACCAGGATGTAGAGCGCTTCTTCCAGCGCCGGCGCGTCGCGGTAGTCGGCCAGGGCCTGCTGCGCTCGGTTGACCGCCGCCACGTAGGCGCCGCGCGTGTAGTAGTAGCGCGCCACGTGCACTTCGTACTGCGCCAGCGCGTTCACGGTGTAGCGCATGCGTGCCCGCGCGTCGGGGGCATAGCGCGAGTCGGGGAAGCGCGTGACCAGGTCGTTGAACGACTCGAACGCTTCCTTGGCCGCCTTCTGGTCGCGCTCGGACAAGTCCTGCCGCGACAGGAACGAGAACAGCCCCAACTCGTCGTTGAAGTTGATCACGCCCTTCAGGTAGAGCGCGTAGTCGATCGCCGGGCTGGCCGGGTGCAGCCGCATGAAGCGGTCCAGGGTGGCCACGGCCTCGGCCTTTTCGCCGTTCTTGAACTGCGCGTAGGCCTTGTCCAGCTGCGCCTGTTGCGCCAGCGGCGTGCCGGCGGCGCGGCCTTCCAGCTTCTCGTACAGCGGGATGGCCTTGTCGTAGCCGCCGGAATTGAGTTCGTCCTTGGCCTCGGCGTGGATGCGGTTGGGGCTCCAGCCGGCGGTGCGGTCGGTCGGCGTGGACGAGCAGGCCGCCAGCAGCGCGGCGGCGGTCAGCGCCGCAGCGCCTGCCGCCGATAATCGGGCACGTTGCATCGGTGGCATTCCTCTTGAAACAAGCTCGGTCGATTATATCGGCGCCCCCCTTCGAAGACCCCGAGGACGACGCGGCCGACCCCGGCGGCGCGGCCGAGAAGCGCCAATTGGCCGTCCCGGCCGGGCTGCACGGCCAGCGGTTGGACCGCGCGCTGGCCGCGCTGGTGCCCGAGTTCTCGCGCAGCTACCTGAGTCAGCTCATCGAGCAGGACGCCGCGCGCCTGAACGGCGCCGCCGCCGCCAAGCCGGCGCAGAAGGTCAAGGCCGGCGACGCGCTGACCATCGAGCTGCGCCCCACGCCCATGAGCCAGGCCTTCGTGCCGCAGGCTCTGCCGCTGGACGTGGTGTACGAGGACGAGCACCTGGCCGTGATCAACAAGCCCGCCGGCCTGGTGGTGCACCCCGCGCCGGGAAACTGGAGCGGCACCCTGCTCAACGCCCTGCTGGCGCGCGACCCCCGGGCGGCGCTGCTGCCGCGCGCCGGTATCGTGCACCGGCTGGACAAGGACACCAGCGGCCTGATGATGGTGGCGCGCTCGCGCCCGACCATGGACGCCCTGGTCGCGCGCATCGCCGCGCGCGAGGTGCGGCGCGAATACCTGGCCCTGGCGCACCGGCCCTGGGCCGGCCCGGCCCGGCGCGAGGTGGACGCCCCCATTGGGCGCGATCCCCGCAACCGCCTGCGCATGGCCGTGGTGGATCCGGACCGGAACGCCGGCAAGCCCGCGCAGACTTTGTGCGAGCTGCTCCAGAATGCGGAGCAGGGCTGCCTCGTGCGCTGCCTGCTGCGCACCGGCCGCACGCACCAGATCCGCGTGCACCTGGCCAGCCTGGGGCATCCGCTGGTGGGCGATGCGCTGTACGGCGGCTTGCCGGCCGCCGGGATGGCGCGGCAGGCGCTGCACGCGCGGCGGCTGGCCTTCGCGCACCCGGTCACTGGCGCGCCGCTGGCCTTCGCCGCGCCGCTGCCCGGCGACCTGGCGGCGGCGCTGGCGGCCTGGGGCCTTACAATTGGCGCTGACGACGCGGCCGCCGGACAGCTAGGTTGATTGACCGTTTCGTCGTGGGCGCCGCGCCAGCGGCCCCGTCATTCCAGTCCCGGGCCCCGGGCCCGAACCGCGCGTCCCAGGCGCGCCCTTTCCCAGCAAAGAGACTCAAGCCGTGACTTCCGCGGACGCCAAGCGCATCCTCGAAACCGCGCTGATCTGCGCGCAGCAGCCCCTGCCGATGCGCGAGCTGCGCGTGCTGTTCGCCGACGAGGTCGGCGCCGACACCCTCAAGACCCTGTTGCTGGAGCTGCAGGACGAGTGGGCGCAGCGCGGCGTCGAACTGGTGCAGGTGGCCAGCGGCTGGCGTTTCCAGAGCCGGCCCGAGATGCGCGAATACCTGGACCGCCTGCACCCCGAGAAGCCGCCCCGCTACACCCGCGCGACGCTGGAGACGCTGGCCATCATCGCCTACCGCCAGCCGGTGACGCGCGGCGACATGGAAGACATCCGCGGCGTCACCATCAACTCCCTGCTGCTCAGGCAACTGGAGGACCGCGGCTGGGTCGAGGTCATCGGCCACCGCGAAACCGTGGGCCGGCCGGCGCTGTACGCCACCACCCGGCAGTTCCTGGACGACCTGGGCCTGGCGTCGCTGGACCAGTTGCCGCTGCTGGAAGCCGCCTCCGACCAGGCGGCCAGCATGTTCGACGCCCTCGGCCCGGCCGCGCAAGACGCGCTGGCCACCGCGACGCTCTCCGGCGAAACCCCGATACCCGAACCTCCCGCGGCCGTTGCCGCCGACGCGGACGCCGATCCGCAGGCCGCCGCCGTTTCCGAATCCCCCGTTCCAGACCCCACCACGCCATGAGCCCCGACGAGCCTTCCGCACCGCAGTCCGGCGACGCCGGCGAGCCCTCCGGGCATCCTGAGAATCTGGAGAAAAAAGTGACTCCAGCCAGCATGGATGAAGCGCCGGAAGCTATTGAAAATATAGCAATCGACATGCCGGACAGCGCCGTGCCGTCCGCCGCCGACGATCAGCCCGTGGCCTTCGACGACCTGGTTTCAGGCCGCTTCGACGAGGACGCCGCCGCCGCGCCGGCCGCCGCGCCCAAGCGCGTGCTGCTGCCCCAGCCCGAACAGCCCAAGCTGCACAAGGTGCTGGCGCAGGCGGGCCTGGGCTCGCGGCTGGAGATGGAGCAGCTCATCGTGGAGGGCCGCATCTCGGTCAACAACCAGCCGGCGCACATCGGCCAGCGCATCCAGTTCGGCGATCAGGTCAAGATCAACGGTAGGCCGATCACGCTGCGCATCGCGCCGCCGCCCGCGCGCGTGCTGGCCTACCACAAGCCGGTGGGCGAGGTCGTCACCCACGACGACCCGCAGAACCGACCCACCGTCTTCCGCCGGCTGCCGCGTCTGCCGCAGGGCAAGTGGCAGTCGGTCGGCCGGCTGGACCTGAACACCGAGGGGCTGCTGCTGTTCACCAACTCGGGCGAGCTGGCCAACCGGCTGATGCACCCCCGCTTCGGCCTGGAGCGAGAGTACGCCGTGCGGGTGCTGGGCGCGCTCACCGACGGCGAGAAGCAGCGCCTGCTGGACGGCGTGCCGCTGGACGACGGCCCGGCGCAGTTCAGCTCGATCCAGGAAGAGGGCCTGGGCGAGGGCGCCAACCAGTGGTACCGCGTGACCATCTCCGAGGGCCGCAACCGCGAGGTGCGGCGCATGATCGAATCCGTCGGCCACGCCGTCAGCCGCCTGATCCGCATCCGCTACGGCGCCATGCTGCTGCCGCGCGGCTTGCGGCGCGGCATGTGGATGGAGCTGGGCGAGCGCGACATCCGCGCGCTGGGCGAGGCCTCCGGCACGCCCGACCGGGTGCTGCGCGGCGGGCGCGATCCGGACGCGGCAGTGCCCGACAAGCCGCGCCGCGGGCGGGGCGACCGCTCGCGCGGCAGCGGACCGCGCCCCAACATGGCCGGCGCGGGCGCGGGCGCCGGCGGCCCGCGCGAGCAGCCGCCGCGCCAGGGGCCGGGCGGCGGTAAGCGTCGCGGCGGCGGCAATCTCGGCGCGGGCGGCGACAGTCCGCAGCCCGATCCGATGAAGACCTCGCTGGGCTACATCGGCGCCGACAGCTTCACCCGCCAGCGCGCCAGCAAGGCCGCGGGCGGGCCGGCCGGCCCGCGCCGCGGGCAAGGCGGCGGCAAGCGCCGCGGATGACCAGCCCCGGTTAAAATCATAGGCTTTGCCCAACGGGCGGAAGTCCCTTTCAATCCATCAGGAAAACCAAGCACATGGCCACCGAACGCACCCTGTCCATCATCAAGCCCGACGCCGTCGCCAAGAACGTCATCGGCCAGATCTACGCCCGCTTCGAGGCCGCCGGCCTGAAGGTCGCCGCCGCCCGCATGCAGCACCTGTCGCGCCGCGAGGCCGAGCAGTTCTACGCCGTGCACAAGGAGCGCCCGTTCTTCAAGGACCTGGTGGACTTCATGATCTCCGGCCCGGTGATGATCCAGGCGCTGGAAGGCGAGGGCGCCATCGCCAAGAACCGCGACCTGATGGGCGCCACCGACCCCAAGAAGGCCGACAAGGGCACCATCCGCGCCGACTTCGCCGACAGCATCGACGCCAACGCCGTGCACGGCTCCGACGCGCCCGAGACGGCCGCCGCCGAAGTGGCGTTCTTCTTCCCCGGCCTCGCGATCTACAGCCGCTGAGGCCGCTGCGCGGCCCGGCCCCGCTGGCATGACCACCGCTCCCGTCAACCTGCTCGATTTCGATCTGGACGGCCTCGCCGCGTTCTGCGAGGGGCTGGGCGAGAAGCGGTTCCGCGCCACGCAGCTGTTCCGCTGGGTTCACCAGCGCGGCGTCGCCGACTTCGGCCAGATGAGCGACTTGGCCAAGTCGTTGCGCGAAAAGCTGGCCGGCCGCGCCCACGTGGCCGCGCTGTCTGTCATCAGCCAGCACGAGTCGAAGGACGGCACCATCAAGTGGTTGTTCGACGTCGGCGGGGGCAACGCGGTCGAGTCGGTGTTCATCCCCGAGTACGGCGACGCCGTACCGCCCCCTCGGGGCGCGGCTGCCGCAGGCGGCCGGGGGCTGTCAGCGCTTGACCGCGGCACGCTGTGCATCTCGTCGCAGGCCGGCTGCGCCGTCGGCTGCCGCTTCTGCTCCACCGGGCACCAGGGCTTCAGCCGCAACCTGACGACGGGCGAGATCGTCGCCCAGCTTTGGTTCGCCGAGCACTTCCTGCGCCGGCACCTCGCTACGGACGAGCGCGTCATCTCCAACGTGGTGATGATGGGCATGGGCGAGCCGCTGCAGAACTACGACCGCCTGGTGCCCGCGCTGCGCACCATGCTCGACGACCACGGCTACGGCCTGTCGCGCCGGCGCGTCACGGTCTCCACCTCCGGCGTGGTGCCCATGATCGACCGCCTGGCGCACGACTGCCCGGTGGCGCTGGCGGTGTCGCTTCACGCGCCGGATGATGCGCTGCGCGACCACCTGGTGCCGCTCAACCGCAAGTACCCGCTCGATGAGCTGCTGCGGACCTGCACGCGCTACCTGGCCAGCGCGCCGCGCGACTTCATCACCTTCGAGTACTGCATGCTCGACGGCGTGAACGACGCGCCCGAGCAGGCGCGTGCGCTGGTCGATCTGGTGCGCGCGCACGCCGCCGGTGGCCTGCGCTGCAAGTTCAACCTGATTCCCTTCAACCCGTTCCCGGCCTCGGGCCTGGTGCGCTCGCCCGCGCCGCGCGTGCAGGCCTTCGCCCAGGTGCTGAACGAGGCTGGTATCGTCACCACCGTGCGCAAGACGCGCGGCGACGACATCGACGCCGCCTGCGGCCAGTTGGCCGGCGACGTGCAGGACCGCACCCGGGTCCACCAACGCATGGCGCGCCAGCGCACGGTGATGCTGCGCGTGGCGGACACGGCCGATGCACTGCCCGGAAAGGCCGTTTCATGACCCTTGCTTCCCTCCGTTCACGCAAGCTCCTGGCGCTGCTGGCCCTGGGCTGGGTCGGGCTGCTGGCCGGCTGCGGCACGCAGCCCGTCGGCGGCGACGCGCCGGCCGAGTGGCACACGGCCTCCGACGACACCGACGCGCGCAAGCGCGCCCGCACCCGGCTGGCCCTGGCCACGGGCTACTACGAGAACGGCCAGTACACCATCGCGCTGGACGAGCAGAAGAAGGCGCTGCAGGCCGACCCGTCCTTCGCCGACGCCTACAACCTGGGCGGCCTGGTCTACATGGCGCTGGGCGACATGGCGTTGGCCGGCTCGCACTTCCAGCGCGCCATCGCGCTCAACCCGCGCGACGCCGACGCCCTGCACAATCTGGGCTGGCTGCAGTGCCAGCAAGGGCAGTATCCGCAGGCCGTGCAGCAGTTCCAGCGCGCCGTGGCGGTGCCGACCTACCCCGGCCGCGCCAAAACGCTGATGGCGCAGGGCATCTGCGAGGCGCGTGGCGGCGACGCGTCCCAGGCCGAGGCGACGCTGATGCGCTCCTACGAGCTGGACGCCGGCAACCCCGTCACCGGCTACACCCTGGCCCAGTTGCTGTTCCGGCGCGGCGACAACGCCCGTGCGCAGTTCTATATCCGGCGCCTGAACAACAGTGAGCTGGCCAACGCCGAGTCCCTGTGGCTGGGTATCCGGGTCGAGCGGCGCCTGAACGACCGCCGCGCCATGGAGCAGTTGGGGGTGCAGTTGCGCCGGCGCTTCCCGCAGTCGCGCGAGCTGCTGGCCTATGAACAAGGAAATTTCGATGAGTGAGCAGGAGCAGGGCCCGGCCGGCGCGCACGTCGCGCCGCCTTCCGCGGACCAGCCCTCGGCCGGCGCCATGCTGCGCCAGCTGCGCGAGTCGGCCGGCGTGAACGCGGCCGTGCTGGCCAGCGCCATGAAGGTGTCGGTGCAGAAGCTGGAGGCGCTGGAGGCCGACCGGCTGGAACTGCTGCCCGACGTGACGTTCGCGCGCGGTCTGGCCTCGTCCATCTGCCGCTCCTTCGGCGCCGACCCGGCGCCGGTGCTGGAGCGCATGCCGGTGGTCGCGCCGGGCCTGCCGTCGTCCGGCCCCAGCATCAACCAGCCCTTCCGCCGCGCCAGCGATGGGCCGGCGTCGATGCTGTCCGGCAGCTTCTCGCGGCCGCTGCTGATCGCCGTGGCGCTGCTGCTGGCGGGCGCGGCCCTGTTGTGGTTGCTGCCCACGCTGCCAATCCGGTTGGGCGCGCCGGAGCCGGCGGTCACGCCGTCGGGCGACGGCACGGTGCGCGAGAGCGTGACGCCCTCCGTGGCAGCGCCCGAGCCCTCGGCGCCGGCCGAGATGCCGGAGGGCGCCGCGTCGGCCGAACAGGGAGCGCCCGCGACTGCGGCGGCGTCCCAGCCCGGCTCCGCCACCGCCGGTGACCTGCTGGTCTTCACCGCGACGGGCGAGACTTGGGTTGCGGTGCGCGACGCGGCGGGCCGGCAACTGCTCAACCGCACCCTGGCCAGCGGCCAGATCGTGGGCGTGACCGGCGTGCTGCCGCTGGCGGTCACCGTCGGCCGCAAGGACGCCGTCACGGTGACGGTGCGCGGCCAGCCGTTCGACCACAAGTCCCTGAGCAGAACCACCGTGTCCCGCTTCGAGGTGAACTGATGGACGCGCCGCTGGCTTCCCCGCAGCCGATCGCCGTGGCCGGGCCCGCGCCGCGCCGCACGCGCCAGGCGCGCGTGGCCTGGGGCGCGCGCGTGGTCACGGTGGGCGGCGACGCGCCGGTGCGCGTGCAGTCGATGACCAACACCGACACGCAGGACGCCATCGCCACCGCCATTCAGGTGAAGGAACTCGCGCTGGCCGGCAGCGAACTGGTGCGCATCACCGTCAACACGCCCGAGGCGGCGGCGCAGGTGCCCTACGTCCGCGAGCAGCTCGACCGCATGGGCGTGGACGTGCCGCTGATCGGCGACTTCCACTACAACGGCCACCGGCTGCTGACCGATCATCCGGCCTGCGCCGAGGCTTTGAGCAAGTACCGCATCAACCCCGGCAACGTCGGCAAGGGCGCCAAGCGCGACGCGCAGTTCGGCCAGATGGTGGAGGCCGCGCTGAAATGGGACAAGCCGGTGCGCATCGGCGTCAACTGGGGCAGCCTGGACCAGGAGCTGCTGGCCGGCCTGATGGACGAGAACGCCCGGCGGCGCGAGCCGTGGGAGGCGCGCCAGGTGATGTACGAGGCGCTGATCCAGTCCGCCGTCGGCTCGGCCGCGCAGGCGGTGGAACTGGGCATGGACCCGGCGCAGGTCATCCTGAGCTGCAAGGTCAGCGGCGTGCAGGATCTGATCGCCGTGTACCGCGCGCTGGCGCGCCGCTGCGACTACCCGCTGCACCTGGGCCTGACCGAGGCCGGCATGGCCACCAAGGGCACCGTGGCCTCCAGCACCGCGCTGGCCATCCTGCTGCAGGAGGGCATCGGCGACACCATCCGCGTCAGCCTGACGCCGCAGCCGGGCGAGGCGCGCACGCAGGAGGTGGTGGTGGCGTCCGAGATACTGCAGTCGCTGGGCCTGCGCGTGTTCGTGCCCAGCGTCACCGCCTGCCCCGGCTGCGGGCGCACCACCAGCACCACGTTCCAGGAACTGGCCAAGCAGATCGACGACCACCTGCGCGCGCAGATGCCGGTGTGGCGCGCGCGCTACCCCGGCGTGGAGTCGCTCAAGGTGGCGGTGATGGGCTGCATCGTCAACGGCCCGGGCGAGAGCAAGCACGCCGACATCGGCATCAGCCTGCCCGGCACCGGCGAGGCGCCGGCCGCGCCGGTGTTCATCGACGGCGAGAAGGCCCTGACGCTGCGCGGCGAGCACATCGCGCGCGAGTTCCACGCCATCGTCGAGCGCTACATCGAGCAGCGCTTCGGCGAGGCAGCGGCCTGAACCCGGGATTTCAAGACAAATCGGCCTCCAGCCGGCGCGGAACAAGCGCCATTAGCTATAAAAATCATAGTTTCCATCGAATGTCCAAGCCGCTCCGCATCACCGCCGTCAAGGGCATGAACGACATCCTGCCGCCCGAGTCGGCGCGCTGGGAATGGCTGGAGGCCGTGGTGCGCCGCGCCATGGCCGCGCACGCCTTCCGCAACGTGCGCACGCCGATCATGGAGCACACGCAGCTGTTCACGCGCGGGCTGGGCGAGGTGACGGACATCGTCGAGAAGGAGATGTACTCCTTCGAAGACCGGCAGGACCAACACGGCCACGCCGACCACCTGAGCCTGCGCCCCGAGAACACCGCCGGCGTGGTGCGCGCCGCCGCCGAGCACAACCTGCTGTACGACGGCGGCAAGCGGCTGTACTACATGGGCCCCATGTTCCGGCGCGAGCGCCCGCAGCGCGGCCGCTACCGCCAGTTCCACCAGATCGGCGCCGAGGCGCTGGGCTTCGGCGGGCCGGAAGTCGATGCCGAGCTGATCCTGCTGGCCGCCCACCTGTGGGCCGAGTTGGGCATTCGCCACTGGCGGCTGGAGCTCAACTGCCTGGGCCAGCCCGACGAGCGGCGCGGGCACCGCGCGGCGCTGATCGCCTACTTCGAGGCACACCAGGGCCAGCTCGACGAAGACGCGCGCCGGCGCCTGCACAGCAACCCGCTGCGCATCCTCGACACCAAGAACCCCGCCATGCAGGCGCTGGTGGAGGGCGCGCCGAAGCTGATCGACCACCTGGGCGAGGCCTCGCGCGCGCACTTCCAGGCCGTGCAGGACGTGCTCGCCGCCAACGGCATCGCTTTCGCCATCAACCCGCGCCTGGTGCGCGGGCTCGACTACTACAACCTGACGGTGTTCGAGTTCATCACCGAGCACCTGGGCGCGCAGGGCACCCTCTGCGGCGGCGGACGCTACGACTACCTCATCGAGCAGATCGGCGGCAAGCCGGCCCCGGCCGTCGGCTGGGCCCTGGGCGTCGAGCGCGTGCTGGAGCTGCTCAAGGAGGAGGGCGTGGCCGTGCCCGACCCCGTGCCTGACGCCTACGCCGTCATCCCCGACGCCGGCGGCGTGCCCCAGGCCATGCGCTGCCTGCGGGCGCTGCGCGCGCGCGGCGTGGCGGTGCAGATGCACGCTGGCGGCGAGGCTGGCCTGGGCAGCATGAAGAGCCAGTTCAAGAAGGCCGACGGCTCCGGCGCGCGCTTCGCCCTGATCTTCGGCGCCGACGAGGTGGCCGCGGGCGAAGTCACCGTCAAGGCGCTGCGTGACGGCGCGGGCGCGCAGGCGCGCCGGCCGCTGGCCGATCCGGCCACCTGGGCCGACAGCCTAAAATCCCCCGCTTGACCGCAGACTGAACACACATGGCGAAACATCTCGACCTCGAAGAACAGGAGCAGCTTGACGCGCTCAAGCACTTCTGGAACCGTTGGGGCAACCTCATCACCTGGGTGCTGATCGTCGCGCTGGGCGCCTACGCCGCCTGGAACGGTTGGCAATACTGGGAGCGCCGGCAAGGCGCGCTGTCCTCGGCCCTGTACGAGGAGATCGACCGCAGCGCCGAGGCCGGCGACGTGGCCCGCCTGGAGCGCGCCCTGGTCGACATGAAGGACAAGTACGGCGGCACCGCCTACGCCGCGCACGGCGCGCTGCTGGCCGCCAAGGTGCTGCAGGACAAGGCCAAGCCCGCCGAGGCCAAGGCCGCGCTGGCCTGGGTCGCCGACAAGGCGCCCGACGACGGGCTGCGCGCCGTGGCGCGCCTGCGCCTGGCCTCGCTGCAGACCGGCGAGAAAGCCTACGACGAGGCGCTGAAGACCCTCTCGGCCAGCTTCCCGCCGCAGTACGTGGCGCTGGCCGCCGACCGCCGCGGCGACGTGCTGCTGCTGCAGGGCAAGCGCAGCGAGGCGGGGGCCGAGTTCGGCAAGGCCTACCAGGGCCTCGCCGCCGAGAGCGGCGACTACCGGCGCCTGGTGGGCATCAAGCTCAACGCGCTGGGCATCGACCCCGAGGCCGGCAAGACCGGAGCGGCATCATGATGCGGCGCGCCTTCCCTTCTCGCCCTGCCGTGCTGGCCCTGGCGATGGCCGCCGTGCTGGCCGGCTGCGCCGGCGGCTCGGCGCGGCCCACGCCCGCCGAACTGCCGCCTAACGTGGCGCTGGTCGCCGTGCGCCAGGCCTGGGCCGTCAGGCTGCCGGCGGTGAGCTTCCCGCTGCAGGTCCACGCCCAGGGCACGCAGGTGGTGGTGGCCGCCAGCGACGGCACGGTGGTCACGCTCGACGCGGTCAGCGGCCGCGAGTTGGGCCGCGCCAGCGCCGGCGCCGAGCTGTCGGCCGGGGTCGGCAGCGACGGCCGGATCACCGCCGTGGTCACGCGCGCCAACCAGGTCGTGGCGCTGGAAGGCGGCCGCGAGCTGTGGCGCCAGCGGCTGCCGACGCAGAGCTACACCGCGCCGCTGGTGGCCGGCGGACGCGTGTTCGTGCTGGGGGCCGACCGCTCGTTGACCGCGCTCGACGGCCGCAGCGGCGCGCGCCTGTGGAAACTGCAGCGCCCGGCCGAGCCGCTGGTGCTGCGCCAGGCCGGCGTGCTGCTGCCGGTGGGCAACACCCTGGTGGCCGGCATGGCGGGCCGCCTGATCGGCATCGACCCCGACGACGGCGGCGTGCGCTGGGAAGCGCCCGTGGCCTCGGCGCGCGGCACCAACGACGTGGAGCGCCTGGTCGATCTGGTGGGCGGCTTCAGCCGCCAGGGCGACACGGTCTGCGTGCGCGCCTTCCAGGCCGCCGTGGGTTGCGTGGACGCCAGCAACGGCAACTTGCGCTGGGCGCGCCCGGCCAACGGCGCCACCGGCGTGCACGGCGACGACCAGCGCCTGTACGGCGCCGAATCCGACGGTCGCGTGCTGGCCTGGCGCGCCGACACCGGTGAGCGCGCCTGGGCCAGCGAGCGCCTGCAGTGGCGCCACCTCACCGGGCCGCTGGTGCTCGGCCGCTCCGTCATCGTCGGCGACAGCACGGGCCTGGTGCACATGCTCTCGCGCGAGGGCGGCAGCCCGCTCAACCGCTTCAGCACCGACGGCTCCGGCATCGCCGCCACCCCCGTGGCGGCGGGCAACACGCTGGTGGTCGTCACGCGCGCCGGCGGCGTGTTCGGCTACGTGCCGGACTGACTCCCAAGGCCCCTGCGTGAAACCTGTCCTGGCTCTCGTCGGCCGCCCCAACGTCGGCAAGTCCACGCTGTTCAACCGGCTCACCAAGAGCCGTGACGCCATCGTGGCCGACTTCGCCGGCCTCACGCGCGACCGCCACTACGGCCAGGGCCACCTGGGCCGGCGCGAGTACATCGTCATCGACACCGGCGGCTTCGAGCCGGACGCCGAGTCCGGCATCGTCAAGGAGATGGCCCGCCAGACCCAGCAGGCCGTGGCCGAGGCGGACGTGGTGCTCTTCGTCGTCGACGCGCGCGCCGGCTTGTCGGCGCAGGACCACGACATCGCGGTCTACCTGCGCCGCCTGGGCAAGCACTGCCTGCTGGTGGCCAACAAGGCCGAGGGCATGCGCGAGGGCGCGCAACTGGCCGAGTTCTACGAGCTGGGCCTGGGCGAGGTCATCCCCGTGTCGGCCGCGCACGGCCAGGGCGTGCGCGACCTGGTGGAAGCCGCGCTGGACGCCATCGGCCTGTCCGAGCCCGAGGAGGATGCGGCGGCCGAGGACGACGGCACCATCCGTTTGGCCGTGGCCGGGCGCCCCAACGTCGGCAAATCCACCCTCATCAACACCTGGCTGGGCGAGGAGCGGCTGGTCGCCTTCGACCTGCCGGGCACCACGCGCGACGCCATCACGGTGCCGTTCGAGCGCGACGGCCAGAAATTCGCGCTGATCGACACCGCTGGCCTGCGCCGCAAGGGCAAGGTGTTCGAGGCGATCGAGAAGTTCTCCGTCGTCAAGACACTGCAGGCCATCGAGTCGGCCAACGTCGTGCTGCTGCTGCTGGACGCCACGCAGGGCGTGACCGACCAGGACGCGCACATCGCCGGCTTCATCCTGGACGCCGGCCGCGCCGTGGTGCTGGCCATCAACAAGTGGGACGCGGTGGATGCCTACCAGCGCGAGCTGGTCCAGCGCTCCATCGAGACGCGGCTGGCGTTCCTGAAGTTCGCCGAGCTGCATTTCATCTCGGCCAGGAAGCGCCAGGGCCTGGGCCCGCTGTGGCGCTCCATCGCCAAGGCGCACCAGGCGGCCATGCGCAAGATGCCGACGCCGCAGCTCACCCGCCTGCTGCAGGAGGCGGTGCAGTTCCAGGCGCCCAAGCGCTCGGGCATGTACCGGCCCAAGCTGCGCTACGCCCACCAGGGCGGCATGAACCCGCCGGTGATCGTGGTGCACGGCAACTCGCTCGAAGGCGTGACCGATGCCTACAAGCGCTTCCTGGAAGGGCGCTTCCGCAAGGCGTTCGATCTGACCGGCACGCCGCTGCGCGTCGAGATGAAAACGGCGCGGAACCCCTACGCCGAAAAAGACTCCTAACTCCCGATGAAGCGCCTTTGTAGGCCGATATCGCCAATTCGGCGTCCATGGCCCTGATCGCGCCTCTTGTGATGGGCTTGACCATCCCCATGTGGTAAGTTCATTCCTCTTCAACACCTCCATTTTGAACACGGAGAATATCGTGAGCAACAAAGGGCAACTCCTACAAGACCCGTTTCTGAACACCCTGCGGCGCGAGCACATCCCGGTTTCCATCTATCTGGTGAACGGCATCAAGCTCCAGGGTCAGATCGAATCCTTCGACCAATACGTCGTGCTGCTGCGCAACACCGTCACGCAAATGGTCTACAAGCACGCCATCTCGACCATCGTGCCGGGACGCCCCGTCAATTTCTCGGCCAGCGCCGACAACCCTGAATCCGAAGCCAAATAAGCCTGCAGCCCGCGCCACATCTGCGCCAACAGCTCCTAAAAAAGGAGCAAACGCGTGGATCGGCGAACCAGCCGCCCTTCCACGTTGCCCGCCACCGCACCTCCTCAACGCGCCGCCGCCGTGCTGGTGGGGGTGGACCTTGGCGCGCCGCATTTCGACGGTGAGCTGCAGGAGCTCGGCCTGCTGGCCGAGACCGCCGGCATGGACCCGGTGGCGCGCTTGACCTGCCGCCGCAAGGCGCCCGACGCGGCGCTGTTCGTCGGCAGCGGCAAGGCCGACGAGATCCGCCTGCTGGCCGAGGCCGAGGGTGCGCAGGAAGTGCTGTTCGACCAGGCGCTCAGCCCGGTGCAGCAGCGCAACCTGGAGCGCGCCATCGGCCTGCCGGTCAACGACCGCACCCTGCTCATCCTGGAAATCTTCGCCCAGCGCGCGCGCAGCCACGAGGGCAAGCTGCAGGTCGAGCTGGCGCGCCTGCAGTACCTCAGCACCCGCCTGGTGCGCCGCTGGTCGCACCTGGAGCGCCAGCAGGGCGGCATCGGCGGGCGCGGCGGTCCCGGCGAGACCCAGATCGAGTTGGATCGTCGCATGATCGGCGAGTCCATCAAGCGCACCAAGGAGCGCCTGATCAAGGTCAAGCGCCAGCGCCGCACCCAGCGCCGCCAGCGCGAGCGGCGCGAGACCTTCAACATCTCCCTGGTCGGCTACACCAACGCCGGCAAGTCCACGCTGTTCAACGCTCTGGTCAAGGCGCGCGCCTACGCGGCCGACCAGCTCTTCGCCACGCTGGACACCACCACGCGCCAGCTCTACCTTGACCACGCCGGCGCCGCCGAGGACGGCAGCGCCGGGCGCTCGGTCTCGTTGTCAGACACCGTGGGCTTCATCCGCGACCTGCCGCACGGCCTGGTCGAGGCTTTCCAGGCCACGCTGCAGGAGGCCGCCGACGCCGACCTGCTGCTGCACGTCGTCGATGCCGCCAACCCCGGCTTTCCCGAGCAGATGGCCGAGGTGCAGCGGGTGCTGCACGACATCGGCGCCGGCGGCGTGCCGCAACTGGCGGTGTTTAACAAGCTCGACGCGCTGGACGAGTCGCGCCGTCCCCACGCCTTGCAGGACACGATGGACGTGGAAGGCCGCTCGGTGGGCCGCGTGTTCGTGAGCGCGCGCACCGGCGAGGGCCTGCCGCTGCTGCGCGCCGAACTGGCGCGTCGCGCCCAGGCCGCGCCGCCGCTGAACAACCCGACTTCCGGTCCCGCCACCCCGATTGGGCACAATCATGGGTTGCACAGCCGAGACCTCGACGAATGAAAGACCGCTTCAGCTCCCCGCGCCTGGCCGCCTGGCCTGGTCGCCTCCGGGGCATGTTCAACCTGAATGACCCGCAGTGGGGGCGTGGCGGCGATGCCGGCGGCCCGGACGACCAGCGTCCCGCCGAGCCGCCGCGCCCGCAGCCTCCCTCGCCGCCACCCCAGCCGCCGCGCGGCCGCGGCCCCAACCAGGGCCCGCCCGACCTGGACGAGCTGTGGCGCGACCTTACCCGCAAGCTGAACGGTCTGTTCGGCAGGGGCGGCAACGGCCGCCGTCCCGGTGGCGGGGGGGGCGGCAACTTCCATCCCGACATGAAGAGCGCCGGCCTCGGCATGGGCCTGATCGGCGCCGTCGCCGTGCTGATCTGGCTGGGCACGGGCTTCTTCATCGTGCAGGAAGGCCAGCAGGCCGTCATCACCCAGTTCGGGCGCTACCAGTCCACCGTGGGCGCCGGCTTCAACTGGCGCCTGCCGTACCCCATCCAGCGCCACGAGACCGTGCGCGTGACGCAGATCCGCTCGGTCGACGTGGGCCGCGACAACGTCATCAAGTCCACCGGCCTGCGCGAGTCGGCCATGCTGACGCAGGACGAGAACATCGTCGAGATCAAGTTCGCCGTGCAGTACCGCCTGAACGACGCGCGCGCCTACCTGTTCGAGAGCAAGAGCCCCGACGACGCCGTGGTGCAGGCCGCCGAGAGCGCCGTGCGCGAGGTCGTCGGCAAGATGACCATGGACACCGCCATGGCCGAGGAACGCGACCAGATCGCCCCGCGCGTGCGCGACCTGATGCAGACCATCCTGGACCGCTACAAGGTCGGCGTCGAGGTGGTGGCCGTCAACATGCAGCAGGGCGGCGTGCGTCCGCCCGAGCAGGTGCAGGCCGCCTTCGACGATGTGCTCAAGGCCGGCCAGGAGCGCGAGCGCGTGAAGAACGAGGCCCAGGCCTACGCCAACGACGTGGTGCCGCGCGCCGTCGGCACCGCCGCCCGCCTGACGCAGGAGGCCGAGGGCTACAAGGCCCGCATCGTCGCGCAAGCGCAGGGCGATTCGCAGCGCTTCTCGTCCGTGCTGGCCGAATACCAGAAGGCACCGCAGGTCACCCGCGACCGCATGTACGTCGACGCCATGCAGCAGATATACGGCGGCGTCAACAAGATCATCATCGACAGCCGCGCCGGCGGCAACCTGATGTACCTGCCGCTCGATAAGATCCTGCAGTCGGCCGGCGCCGCCACGCCGGCGGCCGCCGCGCCGTCACCGGCGCCCGCGCCCGCCGCGCAGACCGCGCCCGACGCGCGCGCCCGGGGCGACGCTCGCGGCCGCGAGCGCGAATCCCGCTGATCAGGAGGCTGCACACCATGAATAAAGTCGGCTTCATCGGCACCACCGTCCTCATCGCCCTGGCCCTGCTGGCCTCGACCATGTTCGTCGTTGACCAGCGCCAGTTCGGCGTGGTCTACCAGCTCGGCCAGATCAAGGAAGTCATCGTCCAGCCGGGCCTTAACTTCAAACTGCCACCGCCGTTCCAGAACGTCAACTACATCGACAAGCGCCTGCTCACCCTCGACAGCATGGACACCGAACCGGTGCTCACGGCCGAGAAGCAGCGTGTCGTCATCGACTGGTACGTGCGCTGGCGCATCACCGATCCGCAGGCCTACATCCGCAACGTCGGCCTGGACGAGAACGCCGGCGCCATGCAGCTCAACCGCGTCGTGCGCAACGCCTTCCAGGAGGAGATCAACCGCCGCACCGTGCGCGAGCTGATCTCCACCCGGCGCGAGACCCTGATGGCCGACGTCAAGCGCGAGGTGACCGAATCCGTCAAGGGCGAGAAGCCCTGGGGCATCGACATCGTCGACGTGCGCATCACCCGCGCCGACTACGTCGAGTCCATCACCGAATCGGTGTACCGCCGCATGCAGGCCGAGCGCCAGCGCGTCGCCAACGAGTTGCGCTCCACCGGCGCCGCCGAGGGCGAGCAGATCCGCGCCAGCGCCGACCGCCAGCGCGAGATCACCGTGGCCAATGCCTACCGCGACGCCGAGAAGGTGCGCGGCGAGGGCGACGCCGCGGCCACCCGCACCTACGGCGAAGCCTTCGGCAAGGACCCGCAGTTCGCCGAGTTCTACCGCAGCCTCGACGCCTACAAGGCCAGCATCGGCCAGAAGGGCGACGTGCTGGTCATCGACCCCGCCTCGTCGGACTTCTTCAAGAACCTGCGCGGCGCGCCAGCGCGTCGGTAGACCCGCGGGCAGGACGCGCCGCATGAACAGCGACGTCCTGCTGGCCGCCCTGGGCCTGGTCTTCCTCATCGAGGGCCTGCTGCCCCTCCTGGCCCCCGGCGCCTGGCGCCGGGTCTTCACCCAGATGCTGCAACTGCACGACGGGCAGATCCGCTTCTTCGGCCTGGCCGGGGTGCTGGGCGGGCTGATCCTGCTCTGGCTGAGCTGAGGCCCCTCGGGGGCAGCGAGCCCCGTGCAGCGGGGAAGCGTTGGGGGCCGCCGGCCGCTGCCGGGCCGCCCCAAGGCGGCCGGAGCCCCCTCGGGGGGCAGCGGACCACGCGCAGCGGGGAAGCGTGGGGGCCACATCCACCTGGCCGGTAGAATCACGTTTTTAACAGCCCCGCGAAAGCTGACAAGCCATGTCCGCCTGGCTCCTGCCGGATCACATCGCCGATGTATTGCCCTCCGAGGCCCGGCACATCGAGGAACTCCGCCGTCAACTGCTCGACACCGCCCGCGGGTACGGTTATGAGTTGGTGATCCCGCCGCTCATCGAGCACCTCGAATCCCTGCTCACCGGTACCGGCGAGGCGCTGGGCCTGCAGACCTTCAAGCTGGTGGACCAGCTCTCCGGCCGCACCCTCGGCCTGCGCGCCGACACCACGCCCCAGGTGGCGCGCATCGACGCCCACTTGCTGGGCCGCGGCGCCGTCACGCGCCTGTGCTACTGCGGTCCGGTGCTGCACACCCGCCCCGAACGCCCGCACGCCACGCGCGAGCCGCTGCAGTTCGGCGCCGAGATCTACGGCCACCCGGGGCGCGAGGCCGACCTCGAGATCCTCTCGCTGGCGCTCGACTGCCTGCGCGCCGCGCCCGTGGAGGGCCTGAGCGTGGACCTGGCCGACGCGCGCATCGTGCGCGCGCTGCTGGCGGACGTGCCGGCCGACGAGACCGTGCGGGCCGACATCCACCGCGCACTGGCCACCAAGGACGCCAGCGAACTGGCGCGCGTCAGCCGCGGCCTGACGGCGGCCACGCGCGAGGGCCTGCGGGCGCTGGTCGGCCTGTACGGCGGCGCCGAGGTGCTGGATAAGGCCGAAAAAGTCCTCCAGCCCGCGCCGGAATTGCGCCAGGCGCTATCGGATTTGAAGTGGCTGGCGTCTCGCCTGGAGGGCGTTCGCGTCAGCTTCGACCTGGCCGACGCGCGCGGCTGGGGCTACTACAGCGGCGCGCGCTTCGCCATCTATGCCGAGGGCGCGGGCGATGCGTTGCTGCGCGGTGGGCGCTACGACGGCGTGGGCGCGGTGTTCGGCCACAAGCTCGACCGTGAGCGGCCGGCCGTGGGTTTCAGCCTGGACGTCAAGCAGCTGGTGCGCGTGGCCGCGTCGCGCCCGCTGCGCGCGGCCATCCGCGCGCCTTGGAGCGACGCGCCGGGCCTGCCGGCGGCGGTGGCCGGGCTGCGCCGCCAGGGCGAGACCGTGGTGTGCGTGCTGCCGGGCCACGAGAGCGAGATCGACGAGTTCCACTGCGACCGCGAGCTGGTCCGGCATGGCGAGCGCTGGGTCGTGATCGCGCTCTGACCTTTCTTCCATTTTTCGAGCGATAGGAGCCAAAGCGTGACAACTGGACGCAACGTCGTCGTCGTCGGCACCCAGTGGGGCGACGAGGGCAAGGGCAAGCTGGTGGACTGGCTGACGGAGAGCGCCCAGGGCGTGGTCCGCTTCCAGGGCGGCCACAACGCCGGCCACACGCTGGTCATCAACGGCGTGAAGACGGCCCTGCACCTCATTCCCAGCGGCATCATGCGCCCCGGCGTGAAGTGCTACATCGGCAACGGCGTGGTGCTGTCCGTGCCCAAGCTGCTGGAAGAGATCGAGGGGCTGGAGAAGGCTGGCGTGGAGGTGCGCGAGCGCCTGCGCATCAGCGAGGCCTGCCCGCTGATCCTGCCCTTCCACGCCGCGCTGGACATCGCGCGCGAGGCCTACCGCGAGAAAGGCGGCATCGCCAAGATCGGCACCACCGGCCGCGGCATCGGCCCGGCCTACGAGGACAAGATCGCCCGCCGCGCCCTGCGCGTGCAAGACCTGAAGCACCCGGCGCGCTTCGCCGAGAAGCTGAAGGTGCTGCTGGAGCTGCACAACCACGTGCTGACGCAGGTGCTGGGCGCCGAGGCGATCGACTACCAGCCGGTGTACGACGACGCGATGCGCTATGCGCAGATCATCCGGCCCATGATCGCCGACGTCTCGCGCGAGCTGAACGAGGCGCACCGCAACGGCGCCAACCTGCTGTTCGAGGGCGCCCAGGGCACGCTGCTGGACGTGGACCACGGCACCTACCCCTACGTGACGTCGAGCAACTGCGTGGCCGGCAACGCCGCCGCCGGCGCGGGCGTGGGGCCGGGCCTGTTGCACTACATCCTGGGCATCACCAAGGCCTATTGCACCCGCGTGGGCGGCGGCCCGTTCCCGACCGAGCTGGACTGGGAGACGCCGGGTACCGTCGGCCACCACCTCTCCACCGTCGGCGCCGAGAAGGGCGTGACCACCGGGCGCAGCCGCCGCTGCGGTTGGTTCGACGCCGCGCTGCTCAAGCGCTCGGCGCAGGTCAACGGCCTGTCGGGCCTGTGCATCACCAAGCTGGACGTGCTGGACGGCCTGGAGGAACTGAAGCTGTGCATCGGCTACGAGCTGGACGGCGAGACCATCGACATCCTGCCCCTGGGCGCCGACGAGATCGAGCGCTGCCAGCCCATCTACGAGACCATGCAGGGCTGGAGCGAGAGCACCGTGGGTGTCACGCAGTTCGACCGCCTGCCCATCAACGCGCGCCTGTACCTGCAGCGCATCGAGCAGGTGACGGGCGTGCCCATCGATCTGATCTCCACCAGCCCGGATCGCGACCACACCATCATGATGCGGCACCCGTACCTGGCCGACTGATGCGCCGGGTTTCAAGAAAAATCAGCCACTAGCCCGCGTCCGCATTACGATGAAAGCTATTAAATCAGGAGTGAACGACCCATGTTGACCGAAGACGGCAGGCACCTGTACGTGAGCTACGACGAGTACCACAACCTGATCGAGAAGCTGGCGATCAAGGTGCACCAGTCGGGTTGGGCGTTCGACACCATCCTGTGCCTGGCGCGCGGCGGCATGCGGCCGGGCGACATCCTCAGCCGCATCTTCAACGTGCCGCTGGCCATCATGTCCACCAGTTCCTACCGCGCCGAGGATGGCACGGTGCAGGGCCACCTGGACATCGCCCACTACATCACCACGCCCAAGGGCCAGATCGCCGGCCGCGTGCTGCTGGTGGACGACCTGGCCGACACCGGCGTGACGCTGCAGGCCGTGGTCGATCTGCTGCGGCGCAGCTATCAGCCCATCGCCGAGCTGCGCACCGCCGTCATCTGGACCAAGGGCTGCTCCACCTTCCAGGCCGACTATTCGGTCGAGGACCTGCCCACCAACCCCTGGATCCACCAGCCCTTCGAGGGCTACGACAGCCTCACGCCGGACAAGCTGCTGGCCAAATGGAAAGTCTGAGCCCTGAAGGCCTGAGCCCGTCTTCCGCCCGCCTGCGCGTGGCCGTCATGGGCGCGGGCGCCGTGGGCTGTTACTTCGGCGCCCTGCTGGCGCGGGCGGGGCACGCCGTCACCCTCATCGGCCGGCCCGCCCACGTGGAGGCCATCGCCGCGCGCGGCCTGCGGCTGCAGACGGCGGCGCAGGACAGTCACGTGCCGCTGGCCGCCAGCATCGAGGCCAGCGCCGTGCGCGGCGCCGACGTGGTGCTGCTGTGCGTCAAGTCCACCGACACCGAGGCCGCCGTGCGGCAGATCGGGCCGCACCTGGCGCCCGGCGCGCTGGTTCTCACGCTGCAGAACGGCGTGGACAACGACGAGCGCGTGCGCGTCGTGCTCGGCCCCGGCCACCCCGTGGCCGCCGCTGTCGTCTACGTGGCCACGGCCATGGCCGGGCCCGGCCACGTGCGGCATTTCGGGCGCGGCGAGCTGATCGTGGCGCCGTCTCCCCTCGGCGAGCGCCTGGCCCGCGAGTTCAGTGAAGCCGGCATCGCCACGCAGGTGTCCGGCGACGTGCGCGGCGCGCTCTGGGCCAAGCTGGTCGTCAACTGCGCCTACAACGCGCTGTCCGCCCTCGCGCAGCGTCCCTACGGCTGGCTGGTGCGGCAAAGCGGCGCCACCGAGGTGATCGACGACCTGGTGGCCGAGTGCCTGGCCGTGGCGCGGGCGGACGGGGTGCGCATCCCCGGCGACATCCACGCCGCCGTGCGCGGCATCGCGCAGACCATGCCGGACCAGCGCTCGTCCACCGCGCAGGACCTGGCCCGCGGCAAGCCCACCGAGATCGAGCACCTGAACGGCTACGTGGCGCGGCGCGGCGCGGCCCTGGGCGTGGCCACGCCCGTCAACCGCGCCCTGCTGGTGCTGGTGCGCATGGCCGAGGCGGCTCAAGCGCCTCGGAGCGCCTGAGCCCGGCGCTGCCCTACCATCGGCCCATGACCGACGCCATCACCCAGCTCATCCACCATCCCTACCAGCCGCCCGCCGGCTTCGAAGCGCCGCAGCCGGGCGTGTTCAAGGCCTCCACCGTCATCTTCCCCAACGTCGCCGCCATGCGCGCGCGCGACTGGAAGCACAAGAGCGGCTACACCTACGGCCTGCACGGCACGCCCACCACTTTCATGCTGGAGGAGCGCATCGCCACCCTGGAGGGCGGCCTGCACTGCGTGCTGGTGCCCAGCGGCCTGGCGGCCATCGCCCACGTGGCGCTGGCGCTGTTGCGCACGGGCGACGAGGTGCTGATCCCCGACAACGCCTACGGCCCCAACAAGGCGCTGGCCGAGGGCGAGCTGGCGGCCTTCGGCATCGCCCATCAGTTCTACGACCCGATGGACGTGGCCGACCTGGCCGCGCGCATCGGCCCGCGCACCCGGCTGGTGTGGCTGGAGGCCGCCGGTTCGGTGACCATGGAGTTTCCCGACCTGATCGCGCAGGTGCGGGCGTGTCGCGCGCGCGGCGTGGCCTGCGTGCTCGACAACACCTGGGGCGCGGGCCTGGCCTTCAACGCTTTCGACCTCGACGGCCAGGGCCTGGGCGTCGATGCCACGGCGCACGCGCTCACCAAATACCCCAGCGGCGGCGGCGACGTGCTGATGGGCAGCGTGGTCACCCGCGACGAGGCGCTGCACCGCAGGATCAAGCTGACGCACATGCGCCTGGGCCTGGGCGTGGGCGCCAACGACGCCGAGGCCGTGCTGCGCGCGCTGCCCAGCATCGGGCTGCGCTACCGCGCGCAGGACCAGGCCGGCCGCGCGCTGGCGCATTGGTGCGCGGCCCAGCCGCAGATCGCCCAGGTGCTGCACCCGGCGCTGCCTGGCGCGCCCGGCCACGCGCACTGGCGGCAGGTGTGCGGCGCGGCCGACGACCGCGGCGGCGGCGCGGCGGCTGGCCTGTTCGGCGTGCTGGTGCACGAGCGCCATGCGCCGGCCCAGGTCGATGCCTTCTGCGACGTGCTGCGCCTGTTCCGGCTGGGCTACAGCTGGGGCGGGCCCGTCAGCCTGGCCGTGCCCTACGACCTGGCCGCCATGCGCGCCGCCTGGCCCGCGCACCTGGCGCGCGGCACGCTGGTGCGCTTCTCGATCGGGCTGGAGGCCCCGGCCGACCTGCAGGCCGATCTGGCGCAGGCCCTGGCGCGGGCGCTGCCGGTGTGACGGCGGCTATTTGGATGCTCATTTCTTAATAGCTGCTGGCGCTTGATCCACGCGGGAAATCGGCCTTTTCTTTCATCAACAGCGTTTGCTACGGCTCTGCATGGACTCCCTGTCGCAAATCGTTCTGGGCGGGGCCGTGGCGGCGGCCTGCGTGCCCGCGCCGCACCGCCGCGCCGCGCTACTGGCCGGCGCCGCGCTGGGCACCTTGCCCGACCTGGACGGCCTGCCGGTCGCGTTGCTCACCGCCGATCCGGTGCTGCGCATGACCTGGCACCGCGGCCCGTCCCACTCGCTGCTGGTGCTGCCCTTCGCGGCCTGGGCGATCTGGGCCTGGCATCGCCGCCGGGGCGCTCGCGTGGCGCAGGCGCCGCGCGCGTGGTTCTGGGCCATCTTCCTGGCGCTCATCACCCATCCGATGCTGGACGCCTTCACCGTCTACGGCACGCAGCTGTGGTGGCCGCTGCCCGTGCGGCCGGCCATGGGGTCCAGCGTGTTCATCATCGACCCGCTCTACACCGTCTGGCTGCTGCTGGCCTGCATCGTCGCGTGGGCCGTGCCCCGGCGCCCGCTGGCCCGCGGCGCGCTGCTGGCGGGGCTGGCGCTGTCGTGCGGCTACCTGGCCTGGTCGGTGGCGGCCAAGGCGATGGTCGAGCGCGCCGCCGACGCGGCGCTGGCGCCGCTGGGGCTGGCCGGGGCGCCGCGCTTCTCGGTGCCGATGCCTTTCAACACCCTGCTGTGGCGCGTGGTGGCGATGACGCCCGACGGCTACGTCGTCGGCGACCGCTCGGTGCTGGTGGACCGCGCGCCGATGCGCTTCACCCACCATGCCTCCGACACGGCGGCGCTGGCCGAGGTGGCCGGCGCGCCCGCCGTGCGGCGCCTGAATTGGTTCAACTACGGGTTCATGCGCGCGCAGGCGCGGGGCGACGCCCTGGTGCTGAGCGACCTGCGCATGGGCCTGGAGCCGGCTTACACCTTCAACTTCGCCGTCGCCGCGCGCGCGGGCGGGCGCTGGCGGCCCATCGCCCCGCAGGCCGTGCCAGCCGGGGAGGGCGGCATCCTGTCGCCCGGCGGCCTGGCGCCCGCATGGCGCGCCATCTGGCGGCGCATCTGGCACGAGCCGGCCGTCGGCTCCTAGCCCGGCGGTTGCCGCCGCCGCCCCCAGCGGCTATGCTGCGCGCCGCAAGCCGCTTCCCGCACCGCCACGCTCCCAACGATGTCCGACCGTCCCGCCGCCGCCCCTTCCGACCCGCCTGCGCCGCCGGGGGGCGCCTACCAGCCCTACGTGCCCCCGCCGTCCACCGTGCCCCAGGCCGTCATGGCGCCGCTGGGGCTGGTCGATCCGCTGCGCTGGCTGCGCGCGGGCTGGGCGGACTTCCGCGCCGCGCCGGGCATCGGCCTGTTCTATGGCTTGTGCTTCTGGGCCATGGCGGCGGTGCTGGCGCTGGTGTTCAGCCGCCAGCCCGAGTACGTGATGTCCATCGCCTCGGGCTGCCTGCTGGTGGGGCCGTTCATGGCCATGGGCCTGTACGAGGTCAGCCGCCGGCGCGAGCAGGGCGTGGCGCCCGAACTGGCGGCCTCGCTCACCTGCTGGGACCGGCACTTGCGCAGCATGAGCATGCTCGTGCTGGTGCTGATCGTGCTGGAACTGCTGTGGGGCCGCGCGTCGCTGGTGGTGTTCGCCGTGTTCTTCAACACCGGCATGCCTTCCACCACGGGCGTGCTGCAGGCCATTTTCAACCCCGACAACCTGGAATTCGTGCTGGTCTACCTGATGGTCGGCGGCATCTTCGCGCTGTTGGTGTACTCGACCGCCGTGGTGTCGATCCCGATGATCCTGGACCGCGACACCGACGCCATCTCGGCCGCCATCACCAGCATCCGCGTGGTGGCCGCCAACCCCGTTACCATGCTGTGGTGGGGCCTGCTGATCACGCTGCTGATCGTGCTGGCCCTGCTGCCCTGGGGCGCGGGCCTGGTGATCGCCGGGCCCGTCCTGGGGCATGCCACCTGGCACGCCTACCGCGGCGCCGTGCGCTGGCAGGAACCCGCCGGCACCCCCGCCGACTGAAACGAACCGGAGAACATCCCCTTGGCCACCCCCAACTACGGCTACGAGAAGCGCCAGCGCGAACTGGAGAAGAAGCGCAAGAAGGCAGAAAAGGCGCAGGCCAAAGCCGCGCGCAAGACGGACCCCGTGCACGGGGATGACGCGCCCGAGCAGGACGGCGACGCCCCCGATGCCGCCGGCGGCGATGCGGGCAGCGCGGGCGGCAGCGGCGACGGCGACTGACTCTGGCCCATGCACGTCATTGACCTGCGCGGCGGCATGCGGACGATGCCACGGCCTGGCATGAACCTGAAAGCCATGAAGGGAGCCTGATTTCGTGAACGCACGTATCTTGCAATGGGTGGTGCTGGGCGCGCTGGCGTCGGCGCTGGCTTGGCTGGGGTTCTGGTGGCCGCGCTCGCCGGCCGTGGCGGCGGCGGGCCTGGCGCTCGGGCTGATCGCGCCGGGCCTGCAATTGGGCCTGCAGATGGCGCTGATGCGCCGCGTCGCCCGCGCGGCCGGGGCGCCCATGCCGCCCTGGCGCGTGGCGGTGGCCGCCTGGCGGGCCGAAGGCTGGCTGATGCTGCGCGTGTTCGGCTGGCGCGTGCCGTTTCGCGAGCAGGCCGAGCCCGACGGCTGGCCGCAGGCCGGGCACGGCGGCGGACAGGTCGGCGTGGTGCTGGTGCATGGGTACTTCTGCAACCGCGGGTTCTGGGCGCCGTGGCTGCGCGCGCTCAAGGCGCAGGGCATCGCCTGCGCGGCCATGACGCTGGAGCCGGCGCAGGGCGCGTCCATCGATGCCATGGTGCCCAGCCTGGACGCCTGCGCGCGCCGCATGGCGCAGGCCACGGGGCGGCCGCCGCTGATCGTGGCCCACAGCATGGGCGGCTTGGCGGCGCGTGCCTGGCTGCGTCAACTGGCACCGCAGGAGCGGCGTGCGCTGGCGGCCCACGTGGTGACCTTGGGCACGCCGCACCGCGGCACCTGGCTGGCGCGCTTTTCGCGGAGCCTGCCGGGGCACGAGATGCGCCAGGACAGCGATTGGCTGCGGCAACTGGCGGGCGCGCCCGCCGAGGTGCCCTTCACCTGCTGGTGGAGCGCCTGCGACAACATCGTCTTTCCCTGGCCGGTGGCGACGCTGCCGCACAGCGCCGAACAGTCCCTGACCGACGTGGCGCACGTGCAACTGGCTTTCGACGAGCGCGTCAGGCGCTTCTGCCTGGCGCTGCGGCAGCGTTTGCAGGAAGGCGAGGGAGTGAACTAGTACATTGACACGTAATTAACGAAACATGAATAGACTCCATTCGTTGCCACTTGGCTCACGAAGGAGTTGTCATGCGCCAGACCGAACTGCACTTGAGCGAGGAGGATCGCTCGGTC
>Ga0075163_10000455_pt1 | contig 52306 bp, 77 predicted proteins | sample JI1023141ADNA_FD_71478 | JGI IMG/M metagenome (GOLD analysis project Ga0075163, IMG submission 71478) | Wastewater effluent complex algal communities from Wisconsin, to seasonally profile nutrient transformation and Carbon sequestration -... | ecosystem: Engineered > WWTP > Effluent > Algae...
CGTCTCGGGCGACCCGAACGTCACGCCGATCTTCTGGCGCAGCTGGTTGATGAACACCACCATCGTCCCGGTCTGGTGCGCGACGCGCACCGGACATGTCGGTCCATTCCCCACCCAAAAATGGGGGTCGCGCAACACCACGTCCTCGATGGCCGAACTCTCGGGGAATGCAGACCCCTCCGACCGTTGGCGACTACATCGACATTTTCCTCCGCGAGGTTCGCACCCTCGTGTCGCTCGGCGAGCGCAAGCCGACGACCCTCGAGGGCTACACCCACCGCGCGAAACATCAGCTTGCCCCTCTTCGATCACGGCCCATCGCCGACCTCGGGATCGATGAGGTCCGTGCGTGGCATCTCGCTGCAGCGGAGCGTGTTCGTGAGAGCGGCGGCCATGGCAAGACGACAGGCACCACATCAGCGAACCTCGCTCTGCGGATGTTGCGTCTCGTGCTGCGCCGCGCCGAGATGGCTGGCGTCATCCCGCGCGGCTCGTCGCCGACTCAGTACATTACCCGGTTCCAGGAGCGGCCCCGCGATCGCTATCTGACCGAGAACGAGACGGCGGCGCTCTGGGAGGCAATTGGAAGGCTCGAGGCAAAGGTCGTCCGTCACGCAAAGCGACCGAAGGCCCTTGCGCATTCCCCCTTCCAGGCATTTCGCCTGATCATCCTGCTGGCACTTCGCCGCAACGAGGCACTGTTCCTGCGGTGGGACCAGGTGAACCTCGATGATCGCGTGCTTCTGGTGCCATCGAAGACGGGGCTCCGCGAGGTCGCTCTCTCCGAAGAGGCCGTCAAGATTCTCCGGGAACAGTTACGCCGACGGGTCAGCGAATGGGTGTTCCCATCGCGGGCGCACGGCAAGCCCGTACAGCACGTCTACACGCTCTGGCGGAGGATCCTCGAAGTCTCCTGCATCGATCCCCGTGGCGTGGTGCTCCACACCGCTCGCCACAGCCTCGCCACTTGCTCAATCCGAAGGGGTGAACCGATCGAGAACGTGTCGCTGCTGCTCGGCCACAGCAGCTCGAAGGTGACGCGCGGGGTGTACTCGAGGCCGCTGGCGACTCCTGGCATGCGTGCGCTTGTTGAGCGCCAAGCAGCGTCGGTCACGCGGAGGTCGGCCGCATGACCCACCCAAACTGCAACGGCAGCTGCTGCAACCAGTGGGCCCGCTTCCGCGTGCGCCTCGCCTTCGCCACGCGTTCTCCTGAAACGCCCGGCGTCACCGACATCACGATCCCGAAGCAACAGCTCGAGGAGCTGCTGGCGAAATACGGATGCGTCGCGGAGGAGGGCGTGCGGCACTTCATCGTGCAGGCCCGTGGCCTCGGTCTCGGAGGTGAGGCGTGACGGACCCCGCCACCTTCCACGGCCGGCTGACGGACGTCGGGGCCCGGCGCGGCGGCTCGCTCGTCATCGAGACGACCGTCGAGACGGCCCGCGCGCTCGCCCCGCTGCTCTACTGCGACGTCGAGGTCAGCGCGGCGGGCACCTGCGATCGGCTCGTCCAGTTCGCAAACTCGCTCGCCGCCTCCGTCAAGGCGCAGGCCGAGCGGGCTGACACCGCGGGGGATCGTGCCCTGCTCGCCGAGCACCAGCTCGCCACCCTCGCCCGCCACGTCCTCGACGACGACCAGGTCGCCGCCCGCGACTACCTCGCCGAACTCGGCTTCGGCTTGACCGATGGAGAGGAGGTGCTCCGTGGGACAGCACGCTGACGAAGCGATCGAGGCTGATGACCGGGCCGTCGCCCGCAAGCACGGCGTCGAGCTCGACGACGACGACGGGCAGGTCGGGTACTGGCGCGCGCAGAGGAAGGAGCGCCAGGAGGAGCGCCGCGCCCAGCTCAACAAGGCGAAGGACGCGATGGCGGAGACCGCCACCGGCGTCGCCGGCATCGGGCTCCAGCTCGTGCGCAAGAGCGAGTACCACTACCACGTGCTGCGCGGCCGCGATGTCGTCGCGCAGTGGTGGCCGAGCTCGGGCAAGACGATGGACGGTCGGGCGCGCGGGCAGATGTGCCGTACAGGCAAGGCCCTCGTCGCGTGGCTGCGTGACTGCTTCGCCAGCGGCGGCGGCGCGAACCCTCAGAACGGGGGGCCGCGATGAAGCCGCAGCCCGAACTGTTCGACGGCGCCGAGGTCCGCTTCTGGGACATCGACCCGCACGCCTACCAGACCGAGCGCGACCATGTCCGCCGCTCGCACCTCGAGCTGCTGCGCGAGAGCGCGAAGCTCTACGAGCACCACGTCGTGCTCGGCAACCCGCGGCCCGACAAGAAGTCGTTCCGCGTCGGCCGCGCCCTGCACGTTGAGGTGCTCCAGCCCGAGCTGGCCGAGCAGCTGCTGGTCGTCCCGCCGACGTTCAACAAGCGGACCAACGCCGGGAAGGAGCAGCTGCGGCGCTGGCAGGAGGCGCTGCCGCCGGGCGCCATCGTCCTGACGCGGGACGAGCGGCAGACCGTGGAGTGCATGGCGCGGTCCCTGCGGTCAGACCCGCGGTCCGCCGCCCTGCTCGAGCGGGACGGCGCCACGGAGTTGCCGCTCGAGTGGGAGGACCCGATCACCGGCCTGCCGTGCAAGGCCATGCTCGACAAGTACTTCGAGACCCGCGACGGCTCGGCCGTCCGCGTCCTCGACCTCAAGTCGACCAACGACCCGAGCGAGGACGCGTTCGCCAAGACCGTCGCCAGCTTCGGGTACCACCGCCAGGACGCGATGTATCGCGATGCGGCGCGCCGGTACGCCGGCGGCCGCCCCCTCAGCTTCGCGTTCCTGGTCGTCCGCAACGTCGCGCCGTTCGAGGTCGCCATCTACGACCTGAGCGACGTGACCGTCGACGCGGGCCGCCGCCAGATCCGCAAGGCGCTCAATCGGCTGGCGGCGCACCTCGCCTCCGGCGACTGGCGCGCGCCCTGGCAGGGCGCGCTCGACGACTTTAGGCCCACCACCATCTCGATCCCCAACTACGCCCTGAAGGAGGCCGCATGAGTCCCACCACGAATGTTGCTCGCCGCGACGACGACGACCCCACCCGCAAGCTGATCACCGTCCTTCAGGGCCCGATGATGCGCGCCGCGATCGGCCGCGCCGTGCCTGCGCACCTGACCCCCGATCGCATGACCCGGATCGCCATGACGGCGGTCCGGGCGAACCCCCGGCTCGCGGAGTGCCACACGGGGAGTTTCATCGGTGCGCTGCTGCAGCTCGTGCAGCTCGGCCTCGAGCCGAACACGCCGCTCGGTCACGGCTTCCTCGTGCCCTTCCGGAACACCAAGCAGAACATCACGGTCTGCACGCCCATCGTCGGATACAAGGGCATGATCGACATGGCCCAGAGGACAGGCCGTCTCCTGAGCCTCAACGCGATGGTGGTCCGCGAAGGTGACGAGTTCGAGTACTTCGACGCGTTCGAGCCCGACTTCAAGTACGTGCGCAGGTCGAGGCTCGACGCGAAGCTGACCCACGCGCTGTGCTACGGGAAGTTCACCAACGGGGGCCGCTTCATGCAGGTGCTCGAGGCCCAGGACGTGCTCGCCAGGAAGGCGCGCAGCGCGGCCGCCAAGAGCTGGAGCAGCCCGTGGAAGACGGACGAGGCGGCGATGTGGCGCAAGACAGCCGTGCGCGCTGCGCAGTTCCAACTGCCGCAGAGCGCGGAGCAGCAGCGGGCTGTCGTGCTCGCCCAGGCCGAAGACGGGGACGTGGCCTGGGTCGATGCGTACGACCCAGAGATCGCCGCCTTGCTCGACGAGGCCCACATGCTGCCGCCCGAGCCTGACGAGCTCGATGCGCCGCCGCCCGAGGCGATGCAGCCCGCTCGCGACAACGACCTGTCCCGATGACCAGCCGGCGGCACGACGCCGCCAAGGAGAACGAGAAGACGATGCGCATCATCCTCGACAACTACAACCTCATCGCCGCCGAGCGCCTGCTCTGCGAGGCGGCGCTCAGCGAGACCGGTTCTATCGTGGAGGCCGCGAAGCTGCTCGGCATCACGCGCCACGGACTCAAGCGCCGGATCATCAAGCACAACATCCGGTGGACCCGGGAGGGTGGCCGCATCGCGGCGACGCCGACGAACACGGCGACATGACACGACGGGGCCGCGGCCCCGAGCACACGAAGTGCCTCGCCCCTGTGCGCGCCATGACGGCCGAAGGATGGGGCCCGCCTGGAGGACAGGCGAAGGAGATGATCGAATGCAAGTCGAACTGATAAATCCAGACACCCTCACACCATTTCCCACGGCGACAGTCGGCGGTCGCCTGTGCGTCGCCGTCTCGGCCGGCCGCCGCTTCGCAATTCGCGTCACGGACTCTCGGCGCGGCGGCAAGACCGAGGTCGTCCTCGCTGTCGACGGGCGGGACACGCTGAGCAATCGCGATGCGTCGCCAGATCTGGGGGGCATCGTCTTCAGCGACACCTACCTCTGCCGGGGATTCCGGATCAGCGAGCACGACGTCCGTGAGTTCGTGTGCGTCGAACTCGGCGACGGCATGGCGACCGCTGAGCGCCGAGGCACCGCCGACAGCGCGGGGCTGATCGCGGCTGTGGCCTACGCCGAGCGCGGCGCTCATGCGCTGGGAACGCATCGGAGCGACGCACCCCGTGGAGTGACCCGCGGTGTAACCCGTGGCGCGGGCACGGCGGCGGGGGCGACGGTGCACTCGCCGGTCGGTTCGATGCACTGGATCCGCGGCGACAAGCTCGAGGAATTGGTGATCGAGTACGACACCCCGTCTGCGTGGTCCGCCCGCGGGATCGTGATCCCGCAGCTCAACATGGCGTCGCCCTGGCCGGGCGCGACGCGTGCCTTCGCTGACCCGAGCTTGCTCTGAGGACATGCGGGCGTCGGCCCGCAGCACGAAGACGTGCCCCGCGCCTGTACGAGCCACGACGGCCGAGGGATGGCGCGCTGACCTGGGGGACAGGTCGGAAAGGACAGGTATCAGGTATGGCGAAATCAAAAACAAAGGGCCACGAGGCCGAGTCATGTGGGTTCCGGATCGTCACCGAGGCGTGCGCCTCGGGCTTCTCGGTGGTGATCTACGACAAGCCGCGGACCAGCGGCGTCAAACCGCGGATCGTGGTGGAGCGCGACGGCTTCGAGTACGAGGGCCAGGCCCTCGACTGGGGTCTCGACTGGGCGATGGAGAACCGCCCGTACTCGGTCGTGGTCAAGCCCGACGAGGACGGCGGTTTCCGGGGCAAGGTGCTCAACGAGTCGGGCTTCGACGACTACAGCACGACGATCTGCAGCGACGAGGATGAGGCGCGCACGCTCTGCGACGCGTGGGTGACTGCGCGGCGGCGTCACGACCAGGAGGTGCTGAAGAAGCGTCGGGAGCTGCGGGCCAACCACCGCATGCTCGAGGCCGACATCCGCGCGGCCGAGACCGAGGCGAACGCCGCGATCGACGCCGGCAAGGGCACCCTCAAGAAGTGCGAGAAGGAGCGGGAGAAGCTGCTCAAGGACCTCGAGCACCCGCAGATCGACTTCAACTTCGTGTCGGAGCTCGAGCGCCAGAAGGTCGAGGCTCTCCGCGGCCTCGGCCCGAAGGGGGGCAAGGGCAAGGCCGCGAAGCAGACCGACATCACCGAGCACATTGCCGGCGGCGCCGCGAATGACCCGACGTCGCGGGCCCGCGGTAGTGCTCAGCGCGCCGCGAAGCAGGACCAGCCGGCCGCGCCCACCACGGAGGCGCCGACGCCCTGATGGACACCGTGATCGCCAGCTACCGCGTCATGGTGCGCGGCCAGGTCCCGCGGAAGAACCGGCGGCACATCATCGCGCTCCGGCCTCACCCGCGCCTGGTCAACAGCCCGGAGTTCAACGACTTCACGGAGCGCCTCGACGCGGCCTGGCGGACGGCCGGGCACCCGGTGATCCGCAGCGGCCGGTGGCGCCTGCTCGTCGAGAGCCGCTGGTCGCGGGTGCGCCACCTGGACGTCGACGTTGCCGACGGTGACGTCGACGCCCCGCTGAGCGCCGTGCTCGACGCCATGCAGGAGTCGAAGCTGCTCGACAACGACGCCAGGGTCGTCGAGCTCGGCGCCGTCAAGGACGGCGGATACGGAGACGAACAATGCGTCGTGCTGACGCTGGAGGTGTGCGATGCCTAGCGCGATTGAGTGGACAGATGAGACGTGGAATCCGGTCGTGGGCTGCAGCCGCGTCAGCCCCGGCTGCGAGAACTGCTACGCGGAAACGATGGCGGCGCGTCAGGTCCTGATGTCTCAGGGCCTCGGCCGCGAGTCGGTCTACCTGCCCGTCGTCGACGCGGAGCGACGCCGCTGGACCCGCGAGGTCGCGGTGCTGACCGAACGCCTCGCCGACCCGCTGGCATACAAGCCGGGCACGCGGGTGTTCGTCGTGTCGATGGGCGACCCGTTCCACGACGGCGTCCCCTTCGAATTCCTGCTGAAAATGTGGGTCGTGATGGGGGCGCGCCGCGACGTCACCTTCCAGGTGCTGACCAAACGGCCGGCGCGGATGCTCGAGTTCCTGCAGTGGCTCCGGAACAGGGCCAACCACGACGCGGCCCGAGGCGGGGGCGTCTACTTGGTCGGCGACAAAGAGCTGCCGGGTCCAGCGTACTGGCCAGACGCGCTCCCCAACGTCTGGCTCGGCGTCAGCGTCGAGGACCAGCGCTGCGCCGACGAGCGGATCCCGTTGCTGCTCAAGGCGCCGGCTCCGGTGCATTTCTTGAGCTGCGAGCCGCTGCTCGGACCACTCGACCTCAGCGAGTGGATTGAGCGCATCGACTTCTGCGGGAGCTGCGAGGCAGAGAACGATCCGCAGGAAGACGACGAGTGCCCGGCCTGCGGTGCGACATCCTCCCTGATCTCGACGTGGGGTGCGGAGCAGGCAGAGCGCTACCGGACCCGCGAGCGCTACACCACGCCAGCGGGCGACAGCGATGTCGACGGCGTGACGCCGCAGATCGGATGGATCATCGTCGGCGGCGAGAGCGGGCCAGGTGCCCGACCGATGCGCGCGGACTGGGTGAGGTCGCTACGCGATCAGTGCGAGCAGGCGGGCCCGAAGTTCTTCTTCAAACAGTGGGGCGGGGTCAACAAGAAGACGGCCGGCCGCGTCCTCGATGGCCGCACGCACGACGCGATGCCGGAGGTGCGCAATGCAACGTGACTCGCTCGTCCGGCGGATCGAGTTCCGCTATCTCGACCTGCCCGAGAAGCTCCCGCGGGCGCGGCGGATGTCGTTCTTCTTGACGCGCCGCCAGGTCGCCGCCCGCGAGAAGGACGTCACCCGCCGCGACGCCGCGACCTGGTCGACACTCAAGCCCGGCGACCAGATCATCGCCATCGAGAAGGGCCAGGGCCTGAAGGCTGGCGAGGGGCACCGCGTGCTCGCGCTGATCGAGGTCGTCGACGTCCGCCGCGAGAAGCTCTGCGACATCACTGCCGAGGACTGCGCGCGCGAGGGCTTCCCCGAGTACTCGCCGGCCGAGTTCGTCGAGTTCTACTTGCGAGAGAGCAAGGGCGGCCGACGCCCGCGCGGAGGTGCCGATGCCCGCGCGTAGGACCACCTTCCCCTGCGGCCACACCGGCAAGGGCCAGAGCTGCGCCCGCTGCAGGCAGGTGAAGCAGCAAGCCGAGAAGCGAGCGGCCGACCGTGCGCGCGTCCTCGACGACCGCCGCACCGACAAGGCCGAGTGGGAGCAGACCTTCGCCAGCGACGTGATCGACCTGCGCCCGCTGCAGACCCGCGAGCGGGTGACCAAGGCGCGCGAGCTGCTGCAGCGGCTCGCCGCCGGCGAGCCCTACACCGCCCTCGGTGGCAAGCGCTGGGAGAGCGACCGCTCCATCGTCGCCGTTCCGATCGGCTGGGGGTACCGGCTCGTCCTCCGTTACTTCGACGACGAGCTGCGCGCCGTCGCGTGCATGACGCACGAGGCGTACAACGGCCTCAAGCCGGGCGCCTTCCGCGAGGAGGTGCGCCGTGGTCGCTGAAGTCCTCGAGCTCTTCGGGCGCGAGCTGTGGTCGCCCTTCAAGTCGAGCCTGCGGCACGACCACTGGAACACGACCCGCTGGCTGCTCGACATCATCCTGCGCTTCTGGCCCGAGGGGATCGACGTCGATCCCTGCAGCAACGACAACAGCGTCGTCCCCGCCCGCGTCCGCTACGACGGCAGCGCCCCCCAGCTGGACGGCCTGAAGCAGAGCTGGCGCGGCGAGACCCCTCCGGGGCGTGACGCGAGGTCCTTCGCGAACCCGCCGTATAGCGACGTCAAGCCCTGGTACGTGAAGGCCGCCACGGAGGCGCTCGGCCGCGACGAGCAGCGGTGCGAGGTGCTGCTGCTGGTCAACGTCACGACCTCGACCGAGGCGTTCAACAAATACCGCCCGCGCATGCCGGCGACGTCGTTCGACGACGAGCTCGAGCTGTGCCGGCGCGGAGCTGCCGCGCTGCCGCGGTCGTCGGCGGTCGGGTTCTTCAACTCGCGGATCTCGTTCCTGGACGCGGGCGTGCCGGTCAAGGGCAACGCCTACGAGCAGATGATCCTGTACTGGGGTCGACGCGTCGCCGAGTTCCGCCATCACTTCGAGGAGGTGGCCTGGTGTCCGTAGCACGACGAGTCCGGCCGGAGCCGGCACGCGACCTGTTTGATCCGCCGATCACGTGGACGCCGCCCAAGGAGTTCGCCGACCTCTTGGCCGAGCGCGCGAAGGTGAAGACCGCACCGCTCGAGGTGGTCCCACCTCCGGTCGTGCCCGCGTGGGCGGCGGAGGCTGCCACCCCGCAACCACCACCGGCCCGTCCTCGAGACTTCGCCGCAGACGAGGAGCACGTGCGCTGTGCTGCCGGTCTCGTCGTGCGCCTGCGGACCTCAGCTGGCCACCTCTACCGCGCCTACGAGCGCGCCGACGTTTTCTCCTACGGCGTCCACCTCGCTGGCGACGTCGCGTGGGGACGCATCGACACCCGGCGCCCAGTCGTGACACCTGGCCCCGAGGACATGCGCGACTACCAGCGCGCGTGCGAGGCTGAGGCGGTCGCGGCGATCCTCGCGGCCTGCATCGAGACGGTCAGCCTCGGGGAGCCGCCGTCGTGTGGTGTCTTCCCGAGCCCCGGCGGCTACGTGCTGGTCATCGTCGACCCCGAGCCCCGCTACCGCGCCGCTCGCGAGAGGGGGAAGCGATGAGGCTCGCCTACTTCACCGCCGCGATCGTGCTGATCGTCGGCTTCGCCATCGGCGGCGCGATCGCCGACTTCTTCAAGAGGGAGTTTTGACATGACCGAAAAGACACACGAGCTCAAGACGTGGCCCGGCCCGTTCGAGGCTGTACGCCTGGGCGATAAGCACGTCGAGATCCGCCGCGACGATCGCGGCTTCGAGGTTGGCCACGAACTTCTGTTGAAGGAGTGGCGACCGAACGGCGAGGGGCACGCGGGACAAGCGTATGGATACACCGGCCGCGAGCTGCTCGTCCGCGTGACCCACATCGTCAACGGTGGCTTCGGTCTGCGAGCGGGGTTTGTAGCGATGTCGATCGAACGCAGCGACCTCGCCGACGAGGGCCCGCACGTCAGCACGGGCTGCCTCGGCGACGGGCCGTGCGAACTCGAGGTGGGTGCGCTCGCCGAGTTCTGCGACGGATGCGGCGCGGCGCGCGACGAGGCGTGTCTCGCGAGCTGCATGTGGAAGCGTGACGACGGAGGCGAAGGCTGATGACTGAGAAAAAGGCGTACGCCGGCACCCTCGTGTCGGTCGACAAGTCGATGGGCGAGGTCACGTCGCTGCTGCGCAGGAGGTCCGTCACCGGCCTGCAGTGGACCGAGGAGGGCCTCCGCGCGACCCTCCGGTTCCGCTGGACTTCCGCCGCGGGCGTCATGCTCTGCGCGCGCTTCGGCCTCGAGGTGACGCCGCCCCGCGCCCCGCGCGGCCGGCGGCTCACCAGCAAGCAGATCGACGACTTCCTCGAGAAGGAGCGTCGGCGGCTGTTCAGGGTGCTCGTGCACTTCCTGAAGAACCTCTTTGAGGCGGTCGACGGCGGCCTCCTGACGCTCGAGCAGGCGTTACTCCCGTACCTCGAAGATGGGGCGGGGCAGACCATCGGCGAGCTGCTCGGGCCGCGCCTGGCCCTTCTGGCCGCGCGACCGCTGGCGATGGCCCTCGGCGCAGGGGAGGTGCCTCGTGGCTGACACCATCGAAACCCTACGCCAGCGGGTATCCCAGCTCGAGGACAGCCTCCGCAAGGAGTCGCAGCGCCGCAGCGATGATACCGAGAAGCTGCGGACGCTGCTGCACCTCGCAGAGGACGAGGCGACCTCACAGCGACAGCGCGCCGAACTCGCCGAGCAGCGCATCGGCCGGGTGCGCGACGTTCTCGGCCGCGACGAGATCGCCGCCGCGCTGGACCTCACCAACGGCTGGGACATCGAGCGGAAGCGGAGGGACCGTGGCTGACGCGCTCACCCTCAACCTCCGCGCCCGCGTCGGCCTCGAGGTCGGCCTCGGCCGCATGACCGTCGCCGCCGGCGAGCAGCTGCTCGCGATCGACGAGACGATCACCCTACATCGACCCCGCCAGCTCGATGGCGAGGAGCCTGACCAGGCGCAGCACTGGGTCGCCGAGGGCTTCGACGACGGCGGCGTCGTCGCGTGGCTCGAGGCGGGCGTCCCGTGGGCGATGCACGCCCGGCAGCTCCGCGACGCGGGCGTTGCCCCGCGGGAGGTCGCCGGTCAGTTCGAGGTCGACGTGACCCTCGGCCTCGCGTTCGCCCGCGGCGAGCTGTCGCTCGAGCAGCTCCTCGCCCATGCCCGCGGCGACATCACCCCAGAGCAGGTCGAGGCCTTCGAGCTGCGCATGGAGGTGGCCCATGGCTGAGTGCGTCCGTATCGGCCCCGCCGTGGGCCAGGTCTGGGAGGGCCGCCAGGCCCGGCGCGACGGCTCCCGCGAGCGCGTGCGGATCGTCGAGGTCAACGGCCGGAGGGCGATCATCGAGAGCGAGAACCCCCGGCCGCCGCTCCGGGCCCGGCGAGAGGTCGCCCTCCTGATCAACGAGCTCACCCGCACGGCCTCGCTCGGGAACATGCGGCTCGTCGAGATCGACGGGCGGAGCGTGAGCTGGCCGCCAGGCGGAGGGATGGTGGTCCATGGCTGACGGTCTTCTCGCCGCCGGCACCTCGGTCGACCAGGCCAAGGCGCTACGCACCATCCTCGCGCGCTTCATCAAGACGCCGACGCCCGAGCTCCAACAAATTGTGCGCGACGCGGTCGTCGAGCTCGCGGTGCAGCTCGTCGGCGCCGAGCACCTCGCCGACAAGATCATCGAGTGGTGCTCGCAGGATCCCCTGCGCGAGGCGCAGCTCGACGAGTACCTGAAGAACGACGCGGCCCGCGCTGAGCCGCGCGAGCAGCTCGCCCTGCTCGGAGGTGGGGCGCCGTGACCCAGCAATACATCCCGGCGTGGATGCACCCGAGCCATCAGTCCCTCGGGCGCTCGGGGCTGCCGCTGGCGACCTGGTCGCCGTGCACCCGCTACCGCTACACCCTCCGCCGCGTCTGGCGGTCGGTCGACGAGCCGCGCGTCGTGACGTGGATCTTGCTGAACCCGTCGACCGCCGACGAGTTCATGAACGACGCGACGATCCGTCGCTGCATCGGCTTCTCGCGGGCGTGGGGCTTCGACGAGCTGATGATCGTCAACGGCTACGCGTGGCGGTCGACCGACCCGCGCGGCCTCCGGTCGCGTGAATGCCTCGCCGCCGGCGGGCCCGTCGGCGAGGGCAACGACGCGGCGATCACCGCCGCTTGCGCCCGCGCCGAGCAGGTCGTGTGCGGGTGGGGCCGGCACCTGCAGCCCGACCGCCGCGCCGCGCTCGCGCGCCTCCTCGGCGGCGTGAAGCTGACCGCCCTCGCCACCAACGACGACGGCAGCCCGTCGCACCCGCTGCGGCTGCCGGGCTCGCTGAAGCCGCACCCCTTCACCCTCACGGAGACCGCATGACCCGCCGCGCGTACGAGAAGATCAAGCTGTCGCCGTCGACCCTGGCGACGATCAAGAAGGCGAACGAGATCATCGCCGAGTACCAGGCGGACGGCTTCGACCTGACGCTGCGCCAGCTCTACTACCAGTTCGTCTCGAGGGACCTCCTCGAGAACAAGCAGACCGAGTACAAGCGCCTCGGCGACATCATCAGCAAGGGGCGGCGGTGCGGCCTGATCGACTGGGACGCGATCGTCGACCGCACCCGCCGCCTGCGGACGCTGTCGACGTGGTCGTCGCCCGGCGAGATCATCGAGACCTGCGTCGACGCGTTCCACCTCGACCTGTGGCGCCGCCAGCCCGCGCGCGTCGAGGTCTGGTTCGAGAAGGACGCCCTCGAGGGGGTGTTCGAACGGGCCTGCGAGACGCACCGCCTGCCCTACTTCTCGTGCCGCGGGTACACCAGCGACAGCGAGATCTGGGTAGCGGCGCAGCGGCTCGCCCGCCACCGCGACAAGCAGATCGTGATCTTGCACTTCGGGGACCACGACCCCAGCGGCCTCGACATGACCCGCGACATCCGCGATCGGCTGCTGCTCCTCGGCGCGCCGAAGAAGCTCGAGGTCCGCCGGATGGCGCTCAACATGGATCAGGTCGACGAGTACGAGCCGCCGCCGAACCCAGCGAAGGAGACCGACAGCAGGTTCGCGGGCTACCGCGCGGAGCACGGCGACGAGTCATGGGAGCTGGACGCCCTCGACCCGAAGACGCTGGCGAAGCTCGTCGAGGACGAGGTTGCCGCGCTGATCGAGTGGGATACCTGGGAGGCAGACCACGAGCGCGAGAATGAGGAGCGTGCGCGCCTCCGGCACGTCGCCGACAACTTCGACGAGATCGTGGAGGCGGCGACCTGATGCTGACCGTGCTCTCGCTGTTCGACTACAGCGGCGTGTGGGCCGGTGCCTTCGAGGCGTTCGGCTGCAGCGTCGTGCAAGTCGACCTGAAGCACGGGCACGACATCAACGGCTGGTCGGCGCGGACCCTGCTCGCGGAGCTGCTGCAAGCGCACCCGACGATCGACGGGGTCGTCGCGGCGCCGCCGTGCACCGCGTTCGCCCGAAGCGGAGCTCATGCCTGGCCGGAGAAGGACCGGGACGGGCGCACCGCCGCCGCGGTCGAGCTGGTGAGACAGACGCTGCGGACGATCGACTTCCTGCAGCCGAAGTTCTGGGCCGTCGAGAACCCGATCGGCCGCATCGGTCGGCTCGTGCCCGAGCTCGGCCGCGCCGCGCTGACGTTCGACCCGTACGACTACGCGGGCTGGACGACGAGCGAGAGCGACGCGCTGACCCTCGACTACCTGCGACGCCGCGGCGAGCGCCTCACGATCGACGAGGTCGCCTTGGTGCGGAGGTGCGGGGCCTACACGAAGCGAACGGTCCTGTGGGGTCGCTTCGAGACGCCGCCGCCCCACAGCGTCAAGCCGCTCCGCTGCTCGACGCAGGGCTCGTGGACACAGGGGTTCGGCGGAGATCGGGAGTCGACGAAGGCCGAGCGGAGCATCACCCCAGAGGGGTTCGCCCTCTCCTTCGCGGCCGCCCAGGTCGGCGCGTCGACCGACCAGATCCTCGAGCTGCGCGACCTGGCGGTGGCCAGGTCCGAGGCGCAGCAGGGCCAGCAGCTCACCCTCGGAGGTGTCGTGGCCGAGCGGAGGCTGGCCGGCGTGCTGCCGGTCGTGCCCGCGCCGGCCCCCGCCTCCGTCAGCAAGGCGACCGCCCTGCGCTCGTTCGCCGGAGCGGTCGTCAGCGCGGCCGCTTCTCACTGGTGCGGCGTCGCGGCGAGCCTCAAGCAGGTCGCGCAGGACCTCGTCCGTGCGGAGGCGCGGCCGGTACGCGAATGCGCGAGCGCCCTCGTCGAGTTCACCACCAAGGTGCTCGAGCGGCCCTCGACGCGATGGCACCGCGAGGGCGTCCGCGACCTGGCCCTCGAGCTGGCGTCGCTGATCGAACGCGAGGAGGTTGCGCATGCGTAGCTCTGTCGTGCAGCTCACGCTGCTACCGCTCGACCCCGAAACGCGGGCGCAGCTCGAGCAGCTCGCCGCGCTGCCGGTCGAGCTGCGCACGGACGACGGGCGCTTCGCCTGGCTCTGCCCGTTCTGCGACGCCCTCGTCACCGCCGAGCCCGGCGAGGACGAGGCGAGTATCAAGAGCGACCCGGCGTGCGGGTCTTGCCGCGCGCGCTACCACGGGCTGACAATCAAGCAGGTCGCCGCGCTGGCGGCCAGCGGCACGCCGCCGACGAGCCCGCCCGCGGGGTGGCGACGGGAGGCGCATGCCTGACGACGGGCATACCTTCGACGAGGTCGCCTGGCTGCGCGCCGAGCTCGCCCGCCTGCGTCGAGTACTCGACGAGCAACGGCCGGTCGTGCACCAGCCGGACCTGCGGGCGCCGGTCCCGTACTTCGGCAGCAAGCGCCGCGCCGCCGCGCTGATGTGGGGCGCCCTTGGCGATGTGCCCAACCTCGTGATCGGGTTTGCGGGCTCGCTGTCGGAGCTGCTGGCCCGGCCGGCCCCGGGCAAGGTCGAGACCGTCAACGATCGCTCCGGCCTCGTCGCCAACTTCTGGCGCGCCGTGCAGGCCGACCCCGACGCCGTCGCGGCTGCGGCAGACCAGCCGGTGATCGAGGTCGACCTCCATGCCTGGCACGCGCGACTGACCGCCGAAGCGGCTGGGCTGCGCGAGCGACTCGAGGCCAACCCCGAGTACTTCGACGCCGCGCTTGCTGGGCGCTGGGCGTGGGGCGCGTCGGCGTGGCTCGGCGGCGGCTGGTGTGACGGGAAGCTGTGGAAGAAGAGGCCGGAGATCTCGGGCAGCAGCGGCCGGCCCCGCACCGGGCACGGCGTGCACAGCCTCGAGGGCCGAGCTCCCCAGCTCCACCGCTCCCGCCCGCACCTCGGCGGTGGCAATCACGGCAGCGCGTGCGCCGGCATGGGCGTGCACCGGGCGCAGCTCCCCCACCTATCCGGTGGCGGCGAGGCCGGCGTCGGATACGGGCGCGGCGTCCGGCGCGCGGGCCTCGTCGCGTGGATGCGTGCCCTCGCTGATCGCCTCCGGTTCGTCCGCATCGTCTGCGGGGACTTCGAGCGCGTGTTGTCGCCGGCGGTGACGACGGCGCACGGGCTGACCGGTGTGATCCTCGACCCGCCGTACACCCCCGACGAGCGCTGCAAGCGGCTCTACGAGGTCGAGGACGCGAAGGACCTGCCCGAGGAGATGCTGGTCGCTCGGCGAGCGGCAAGGTGGGCACGCGAGCACGGCGACCACCCGCTGCTGCGCATCGTCCTCTGCGGCCTCGAGGGCGAGCACGACATGCCATCGACCTGGCGGTGCATCCCATGGCGGGGGCACGGCGGGTACGGTCTCCAGGCCCATGGTCGCGGGCGAGCGAACCGCGAGCGCGAGCGGCTGTGGCTCTCGCCGAACTGCCTCCGCGACGAAGCGCCGCGGCAGCTTGATCTGGTTGGAGGGACAGGCGCATGACGTCCACGCCAGAACGCTGCTGGTACTGCCGCGCGGCGGCGGCGGAGATGTGGTGCGACTACCGCATCGGTGCCGTCATGGTGGACCCCGAGGGGGCACCGCAGCTCGAGCTCGGGCAGGACCCGCCGCCCAAGGTCGAGGTCGTCGAGACCTGCGACGTCGCAGCGCGGCGCTTCGGCTGGCGCCAGGTCTCCGGCATGATCGTCTGCGTGCGGGGCCGCCGGGGCCGCGGCTGTCACGCGCACAGCGTTGACCACTGCCACCTGCACGCCGCTGCCGAGAACCGCGGCAGCTCCGAGTGGGTCGGCGTCGCCGGCGTCGAGCTTCTCCGCCGCGAGGCGCGGTCGGCCTGCATCGTCCTGTTCGGAGGGACAGGTTCATGATCGACCGGGAGCACGCGATCACGCTGCTCGTGCAGCGCATGCTCGAGGCGGACCCGAGGCCGGCGCCGGCGGTGTGGCTCGGCGCGCTCGAGCCGTGGTGGGCGTGGGAGGGGCGCGCGGCGGGGCGGCTCATCCTCAGCGCGCGCCGGATCCTCCGGCGGCGCAGCGGCGGGCGCGGGCGGCTGCGCCGCGCCGTCGTCCCGCTGTTCATCGACTCGGGCGCCTTCAGCGAGGTGTCGACGCACGGCGGGTGGACCTGGCCCGCGCACGACTTCGCGGCGTTCGTCGAGGCCTCGGCGCGCGAGCTCGGCACCGTCGAGCACGCGGGGATCCAGGACTGGATGTGCGAGCCGTGGATCGTCGAGAAGACCGGGCTGACGGTCGAGGAGCACCAGCGCCGCACGATCGCCAGCTTCCTCGAGCTGCGGCGCCTCGCGCCGGCGGTGCCGTGGGTGTTCACGCTGCAGGGCTATACGGCGCGCGACTACCTGCGCTGCGCGCAGATGGGTGAGGACGAGGGGATCCGTCTCGAGGACGAGGCGCTCGTCGGCCTCGGCTCGGTCTGTCGCCGCAGCCGCACGCCTGAGATCGAGGCGACGGTCGCCGAGGTCAAGGCGGGCCTGCCGTCGCGCGTCCGCCTGCACGGATACGGGGTCAAGAGCGAGGGCGCCATGCTCGCGTGCTGGGGGCTCGCCAGCGTCGACTCGATGGCGTGGAGCCGGCGGGCGCGCGGGCTCGAGTCGAACCTCCGCGCCGCCCTCGGCCTCCCCGTCGACGCGCCCTCCGACCAGGTCCTCGCCGCGACCGACGAGCAGCTCGCCGTCGTCGACCTCGACCTGGTCGACTTCCTTGCGTGGAAGCGCGAGCGGTGCCCGCGGACCGCCGCGGCGTCGCTCGACTTCGCCGAGGGCTGGCGGGCGCACCAGCTGCTCGGCCTCGCCGGGCGCCTCGTCGACGCGCTGTTCGCCGAGCCCGGCGCGCCCGCGGCCGCCCGCGCCGAACAGCTCCTCCTCGGGCTCGCGGCCGCCCCGCCGCCTACCCGCCCCGCTGTGCCGCGCGCCCGCCTGACCGCGGCGCCCGGGGCCCGCCCCGCGCCCGGCCAGCCAGGTGCGCCCACAGGGCCCGTGCAGGGCCTGCTGCTTGGAGGTCCGACGCCATGATGCCGCGCCCCCTGTTCCGTCTGCCCGTCCCCGACGGCACGCGCCTGACCCTGGCGGTCCTGTACGACGACGTCGACGACGACCCGGTCGTCCGAGCGACGCTCGTGCAGGCCTGGGAGCAGCAGCAGCGTGGGGCTCCGCCGCCGTTCTGCTATCGGTTCGCGGGCGACAAGTGCAAGTCGCTGATGGCCGTGGTCGGTCGCGGGCACACGTCGGTCACCGACGACCTCGCCGCGCTGACGAAGCTTGGCGTGATCCGCCGGGCGAAGCGCGACAGTCGATGGGGCTGGGAGCTGCTCGGCACGCGGGCCGAGCCACCCGCCGGGTCCGCCCCGCCGGATCGCCGGGTCCGCCCAGCCGGACCCTCGGGTCCGGATCTACAGACCCGCGGGTCCGCCCAGCCGGACCCTTCGCCCCCCAGCGGGGTCCGCCCAGCCGGACCCTCGGGTCCGCCCAGCCGGACCCTCGGGTCCGCCCAGCCGGACCCTACGCGTGCGCGCGCGGAGTTACACCAGGACCAACAACCAGAGGCGAGGCGGGGCGGGGCGGCCAACGATCGTCCGGCTCTGGGAGCGGCGACTGCGTCGGCCGTCGCGACATCAAGCCGCCCTTCGCCGGCGGCGCCGGCCTGGCGCGCGCCACCAGCGAGAGAGCCAGAGCCGCCTCGCCCCGCCCCGCCGCAAGGACCAGCTCGGGCCCTGCTGCTCGCACTCGCGAGAGATCTCGACGCGATGTTCCTCCCGCACGACGCGAACGGGGTCGTGCTCGAGAGCCGTCGCATCTGCCGCAACGGCACGACGACCGACGCCGAGACGCTGCGGCGCCTCGCGGAGCTGCTGACGCCGCCCGAGGACGTCGACGCGGTGAGCTGGCTCGAGCGCCAGGTCGCGACGGTCCGGGCCTACGTGCGCGACTACGCCAGGATCTGCGAGACCAACCCTGAGCAGGCGCGCGAGTGGGGCGGGTACATGCTCGAGACCCGCTTGATCAAGAGCACGCGCAGCGCGTGGGAGGTGCTGACCAACATCGTCGACCGCTGGCGCGAGGCGCAGGCCGAGGCCGACGTCGCCGCCCGCCAGGCAGCCGCCGAGGCCCGCACCGCCGAGGCCCGCGCCGTCGCCGAGCGCCTCGACGACCTCGCCGGCCTCGCCCGAAACGGCGAGCCGGCCTTCGCCCGCGACCTCCGGGCTGCGGGCCAGGCCGCGCCCCTGCGGCGCGATCACATCGCCGACCACGCCGCCGCCCGCCGCGTCGTTGAGGCCGCGCACGCCGAGGGCCGCGCACCGACCCTCGCCGAGATCAACACCGCCGTCGCCGCCGTGCCCGCGCTCGACGAGCCATTGGACAAGAACGCGAAAATTTTAGACACGCCGCGATCGACGTCCGGCGTGACGCCGCTGCCGCCGATGCCACCGATGCAGCACGTCGTCGAGCCGCCGCCGCGCGAGCTGACCGAGGACGAGGAGGCGGAGATCCGGGAGCGCGGCCGCCGACGCGAGGGCCAGGTCGCCTTCACCAACGAGCAGCTGCTCAGCCGGCGCATCAACACGATCGTCCGCGAGTTCACCGAGCGCGCCGGCAGACCGCCGACGCCCGAAGAGTCCGAAGAGATCAGCCGCCTCGTCCGAGGCAGCCAGGGAGCTACAGGAACATGACCGAAAGACCAGATACATCGTGGGGCTACGCGAAGTTCGTCGCCGCCATCGCACTCATCGCACTCGAGCTCTGGGGCTGCCCGCAGCCCCACGCATCGCGCGAGCAGCTCGAGGCCGAGGGCTACACCGAGATCCGCGTCAACAGCGAGGGCTGGCGCGGGCATCGGTGCTTGAGCTGGCACGCGACCGGGTTCACCGCCAAGTCGCCCATCGGCCAGCGCGTCGACGGGGCGGTGTGCTGCGGGATGGTCAGCGCGTGCACTGTGAAGATTTCGACGGTGCACAAGGAGGGCCGGTAACATGTCTGAAGGGACAGTCGAACGCCTCGACTTCAGCAAGCCGGCACCGGGCACCGAGATCTCCAAGCCGCCCGCGCACCGCCGCTCGGCTGCGCCGGGTCCGGCGACGATCGCGGCCACGTGGGCGCACCGCAAGGAGCGTCACGACCCGCCGGGACTGCGGACCCGGCCGTGGGGGTTCGGGGGCTGGGTCTTCTGCTGCGGCCTGATCGTTGATCCGCAGCCGGGCCCACGCACGGTGATGCTGAACGACGACGGCCAGCCGTACGCGAGCGAGGCCGCGGCCCGCGCCGCCGCCTGGGGCTGGTACGAGCGCCGCCTCGCTCTGCTAACGCAGCTCGAGGTCGCCGAGGCCGTCATGCGCACGTTCATCGCCGACGACTTCTGGCCCGTTATCCTGACCTGGTCCGACGACCAGGTCGCCGAGGTCGAGCGCTGGCTCGTCAACCCCACCGCCGAGATGCCGGAGGTGCTCGATGTCTGAGCCGCTCCGAATCCCCATTGTCGTCGTCACCGGCAGCCGCGATTTCCACGACGCCGAGCGCATCGAGGCCGACCTGCGCGCCCTGCAGCCCCTCGGCCTGCGCCGAGTCGTCCAGGGCGGCAACGGGGTCAAGTGTGGTCGCTGCAACGGCGCCAGCGGCGAGTGCTTCTGCTGCAAGGGCTCCGGCCTGCCGACCGGGCACTGCGAGATCTGCACGCCGCTCGACCGCCGGACGCCCTCTGCGGACGCGCTCGCCTGGCAGGTGGCGCAACGCCTCGGCCTCGAGACAGGCACCTACCGCGTTGACGAGCGCCTCGACGGGCGCTGGCCGGTGTGCGGACCACGGCGCAACCGTCGGATGCTGCGCGCCGAGAGGCCCGCGCTGGTGCTCGCGTACCCGACGCCGAGCAGCAAGGGCACGTGGAGCTGCATCGAGGAGGCGCGGCGCCTCGACATCCCGGTTCTCGTCTGGATTCACTGGGCGACCAACAGCGACGCCAGCCGCATCGTGACCCACGCCCTGCAGGCGCGGGGCGTGCGTCAGTCGATCGTCCGGCCCGTGAACTGCGGCTCGCGCGTGCTACGGGGGAAGTTTGACCACGACGAACACCGCGTGCTCGTGGGCCTCCCCGCCCTCGCCGCCGCGCTGCCGGAGGTGCTGCATGGCTGAGCACGACCCGCCCCGCGACATGTCCGAGGGCGAGAAGATGATCTGGGCCGCGAGCTTCGCCGCGTCGAACGCTGCCGGCTGCAACCTGCCCACGGCGGTCCGCCTGGCGACCCGTGCCGTCGGACGGTTGCGTGAGGCCGACATCACCAACATGCCACCCGCCGAGCAGCTCGCCGTCCGCGAGATGCGGCACCACGGCGTGCCCGACCAAGGAGACAGGACATGACCAAAGAGACAGCCGTTATTCATCACATCATTAGGATGAACCTGACGACGCTGGTGCGGCTTTTGGCCCTGACGAGTCACGGTGTTGGTGCCGCTTGTCGCCACGACGAGGTGAAGTCAGCGCGTGCTCGCGACGAAACTGAAGTGCTGCTGAGGCGACTGGGGCTGGAGCCGAGCATGGTCGTCGAAGCGGTACACGACGAGTGCGAACGTCTTCTTGGTGTGCAGCAGGACCAAGCAGCTAACTTGTCTGGGGGTCGCGATGCAGGTGCCTGACGCACTGCTCGCAGACAAGAGCCTCACCACCACCGCGAAGACGGTGCTGCAGGCGATGTGGTCGCGGGCCGAGGGCTCGCCGCCGTGGACCGGCGCACGCAACGACGAGATCGCCGATGGCGCCGGCCTGTCGGTCTCGCAGATGAAGCGCGCGCGCCGGCAACTCCTCAGCCGCGGCGCCATCCGTCGCGAGGTCCGCCCGCTCGCTGGTCGGAGCATCAACGGGTGGGGTCTCGCCCGGACACTCGCGCCGCTACAGGGTACGCGGATGGCCCCCGCTACGGCCATCCGCGTACCCGAGGGTGTAGTGAAACGAGAGAAGACACACAGGTCTGAGGCTGATCGCATCGCAGCCGACCTGGCACAGATCGCCAGGCACGCACGCGCCGGCGACTCGGCTGAGGTCATCCTGGAGCGGCTGCGGAAGGCGAAGGCGCCGTGCAGCGATCCAGCGATCGCCGAGGTCGACGGGACCGTCGAACACGCGCGTGACGGCGTCGTGGTGGTGGTGCCGAAGAACGGCGAGCCCCGGACCTACAAGGTCTCGAAGGGGCGGCAGCTCCGGGTCGCGGAGGGTGACCGCGTCCGGGCTGGCGAGCAGCTGGTCGTCGGCGAGTGGCACCGGGTCAAGGTGTTCCGACGGGTCGACCGCATGGCGGAGACCATGAAGCTGCAGGGCAAGGGTCTTCCTGCGGGCGATATCGTCGCGAGGTGGAAGAAGACGCGGGAGGGCTGAGGCGGCACCACGCCCACGGCCCCCAGGATAACGAGGATGGTCGACAACGACGCCCCGCCCGCCGTGCCCGCAGCTTCCGCAGAGCCGCCGTTTGCCGCCTATAGGGGAGCGGAGGCAAACGACGACGCGGCACTCGCCCACATCCACCCGGGCCTGCGCCACCTCGCCGTCCCGGTCGACCAGGTGCTGCTCGATCCCGCGAACGTGAACAAGCACCCGCCCGAGCAGCTCGAGGTCCTCAAGGGGATGCTCCGGACATTCGGGCAGCGGGCGCCCCTCATCACCCGGGAGTCGACCGGCGTGCTCGAGGCCGGCGAGGGCCGGCTGCTCGCCGGGCGCGCTCTGGGCTGGCGGTACATGGCCGTCCTCCCCTGCGCCGACGACCTCCTCGCCGCCCGCATGTTCGCCCTCGGCGACAACCGCAGCGCCGAGCTGGCCTACCGCGACGAGGAGGAGCTCGCCGCGCAGCTGCTCGCGCTCCACGACCAGGGCGTCGACGTGGCGATCATCGGCTGGGACGGCGACGACCTCGGCGCGCTGCTGGACGAGCGCGACGGCGCGGCGGAGCTGCCGGAGCCCGACGCCGTGGAGCCGCCCGAGACGCCCTGGACGCAGCCGGGCGACCTGTTCGAGCTCGGCCCGCACCGGCTGGTCTGCGGGGACAGCACGGACCCGGCGGTCGTCGAGCGGGTCATGCAGGGCGAGAAGGCCGCGCTCGTCGTCACCGACCCGCCGTACGGGGTCGCCTATGCCGGCTCGCCAGTCTGTGAGCGCGATGAGATCGCAAACGACAACCTGGGCAACGAGGGCACGAGGCTGCTTGTTCAGCGTGCTGTCGCGGCCTGGCCGCTTCGTCCGGGTGGGGTCTGGTACGTCTGCTCGGCGAGCGGCGACATGGAGACCTCGTTCCGTCGCGGCATCGACGACGCCGGCGAGCGGCTGCGGCAACAGATCGTGTGGGTAAAGAACCGGTTTGTGTTTGGCAGGTCGGATTATCACTACCAGCACGAGACGATTCTTTACGGCTGGCGCGACGGAGCACCGCACTTTTGGTGCGGCAGCAGGACGGAGACGTCGGTCTGGGAGATCGCCAAGCCGTCGAAGTCAGCCGACCACCCGACGATGAAGCCGCTCGAGCTGCTCGCGCGGGCGATCGGCAACAGCAGCGTCCGCGGCGACATCGTGTTCGACGGGTTCGGCGGCAGCGGGCAGACACTCTTCGCCGCGAACGGCCTCGGCCGGCGCGCGCGGCTCGTCGAGCTGTCGCCCGGCTTCTGCGACGTCATCGCCCGCCGGGCCCGCGAGCTCGGCCTCGAGGTCATCGTCGACCGCCCCGGCGTCGGCCGCATCCCGTGGGGTGAGGCGCTCGCTGCATGACGCCGGGGTCGCCCCCGTCGCCGCCGGCGCGACCGGCCGTCCCCACGGGGCCCGAGGCGAAGAAGCTGACGGGTGCCGCGCTCGGCAAGTTTTACACGCCGGGCCTCCAGGACGAGTTGGTGACGCGCGTGCGGAGCGGCAGCACCCGCGGCGAGGCGGCGAAGCGTTCGAAGATCGCCCCGCGCAGCTTCGGCTACTGGATGGCGAAGGGCCGGGCCAACCTCGCCGAGGTCGCCGAGACCGAGGAGAAGGAGCCCGGCTCCGGGGACAGGTTGCTCGACGACTTCGGCATGTTCGTCCTCGAGGTTGAGGCCGCGGAGGCGCAGTACGAGAAGTCGCTGGCGAGCGTCGTCGAGAAGAAGGCGGCGTCGGGGGACAAGGACGCGTGGAAGGCCGCGGGCTGGCTGCTCGAGCGGCGCTTCCGGCAGCGGTGGGGGCGGTCCGGCGGGGTCGGCGGGGGCCGTGACGAGCTCGACGGCGACGACAGCAGCGAGCACAGCGAGCCCGCCACCGTCGCGCAGGGAATGACGCCCGAGCTGAGGATGCACGTTGAGGCCGAGGTCCTCGGCGTGCCGAGGAGGCAGAGCTGATGGGGTTGTTCCTGCCGTATCAAGTGCGGTGGTACGCCGACAAGGCGCGGCTGAGGGTCGGCGAGAAGGCCCGCCGCGTGGGCCTCACGTGGGGCGAGGGAGCGCGCCAGGTGATGACGGCCGCGTCGGCACGCAGTGCCGGCGGGTCCGACTGCTACTACGTGTCGACATCGTTCTTGCTCGGCCGCGCGTACATCAGCATGTGCGCCGACTGGGCGCGCGCGTTGAACCTCGCGTCGACGCACTACGGGACCCGCGTCCTCCGCGAGGGGAACCGCGACATCCTCTCGCACGAGATCCGCTTCGCCAGCGGGCACAGCGTCTTCGCGGTCACGTCGAACCCCGCGGCATTCCGCGGCCGCGGCGGCAGCGTGTGCATCGACGAGGCGGCGCATCACCCCAACCTGCCGGAGTTGCTGAAGGCGGCGGCCGCGGTCGGCGACTGGGGGGGCGACCTCAGCGTCATCTCGACGCACAACGGCGCCGGCAACCCGTTCAACGAGCTGGTCGAGGACGTGCGGGCCAAGAAGCGCGCCGGCTCCCTGCACCGCGTGACCCTCCGGGACGCCCTCGCTGAGGGCCTGTTCCGCCGGCAGTGCGAGCAGCGCGGCGAGCCCTGGTCCGAGGAGCTCGAGGCGATCTGGCTGGCGGAGAAGCTCGCAACCTGGGGGTCGGACGAGGAGTACGAGGTGCTCCCCGCCGGCGGCGGCGGCATCTACCTGCGGCGCGACCTGGTCGAGGCCTGCATGGAGATGGTCCCCAGCGTGCGCCTCGAGCTGCCGCACGACCACCACCTCCGGCTCAACAAGGCGGAGCGCGACAGCTACATCGAGCGCTGGATCGAGGACAACGTCCGGCCCCACCTCAGGCGGCTGTCCGGCGATCGGCTGACCACGGTCGGCGTCGACTTCGCCCGCAGCGCCGGCGGCGACCTGTCGGTGATCGCGCTGCTCACCGAGCAGGAGACCCTCGTGAAGCGGTGCCCCTTCTGGATCGAGATGCGCGGCGTCCCGTACGACGAACAGTGGGAGATCCTGAAGGCCGTCACCGACGGCATCCCGCGCTTCGGCGGGGGCGTCGTCGACAGTGGCGGCAACGGCGGGTGGCTCGGCGAGAAAGCCGTCACCACCTACGGCGAGGAGCTGTACACCGCGCTGCAGCTCAAGGAGAGCTGGTACGCCGAGTTCCTGCCGAGGTTCAGGCGCTCGTTCGAGGAGCACCAGATCCTGGTCCCACGCGACGACGGCGTGCGCGACGACCTGATGCTCTTCCGGGTCAACAAGCACGGCGTCCCGCACCTGCCGGACCAGCACACCCGCGACAAGCAGACGAAGAAGCCCCGCCACGGCGACGCGGCGATCGCCCTGCTGCTCGCGCACAGCCGCCACGCCGAGGCGCCGCCGGACCTGATCGACTTCCGCCAGCGGGACGAGCGGCGCGGGCGCGGCCGGGGGCGGGGCGGCGGTCGCTTCGGGCTGTGACTCGTGGTAGAGCGAACCCATGACGTTCGTGCAGGCTCGGAGCCGGCTGTGCCATCCGGATCGCGTCAGCCTCCGCTACTACGAGCAGCCGTCCCGCGACCTCATCGTACGGCGGCACCGAGCGGTCGGCGACAACAGGTACGCTGACGCGATCGAGGCCCTGGGCAACGAGCGCGATGCGGCCAGCGCACGCGACGTGCTCTCAGCAGCCGCTGAGCCGTAGACGCCGGCCGCTACGGCGGCTGGCCGCATCCTCGTGTCGTGCCCGCCGACTACAGCCTCGAGTCCTCGTTGTTCCGCGTGAAGACGAAGGTCGACGGCGTCTGGGAGAACGACCCCGACGTCATCGACCCGACCGTTGAGCTGCCCGTCACGCTCACCTCCAACGACCCGGCCACGCGCCTCGCGTGGCGAATGGAGTACCGCTCCGGCTCGAAGGTCAAGGTCAAGGTCACCTTCCGGCGCGACGACGGCACCGAGGTGTCTGGCAGCTTCACCGCCTACGGGTTCGTCGTGGTGCCGCTCCACCCGACCGAGGTGAAGCTCAACTCGGAGGGCGTGCGGCCGGCGATCGAGGTGAACCCGCCGACCGTGAACGGGACGTCGGCGGAGCCGATGATCCTCGACGAGCTCGGCATGAATGACGTGTTCGGGCTCCGCTTCTCCAACATCTCCGCGGGCGACGCGACCCGCATGTTCGTGCGTATCGAGGAGGTCGGCTGATGTTCCGCAATATCTCCACCGGCCCCGGTGGGCTGTCGGTTACCCAGGTGCAGAACGCCTGCGCGTCCGCCGTCGCGGACGCGAATATCGGGGGTCTGGTGAACACCGCCATCCTCGACAACATCGGTGAAATCTCCGCATCCGTCGCCAACGCTGTCCCCCAGCCGAACGCGCAGGTGCAGCGTGTCTCCGGCACCTTCTCGGGCCCTGGCACCGAGCTGCTCGTGATGTTCGGGTTCGATGGGTTCTGCTACCGGATCTACGGCATCAAGATCACCTGCAGCGTCGCCCCCTCCGACGTGACGTTCTGCGCCGGCGAGGAGGGCGACTGCTTGCCGATCGGGCCGACGCACCGCATCGCCGTGGGCTCCGAGCTCAGCGACGGCCGCACCGAGTTCGTCGGCGTCTTCGACACCACGCCGGATCTGGGGGTCGTGCTGCGCAAGACGGCCGGTGCGACCCTCATCTACGAGATCGACTTCGACTACATCGACACGACGAGCTGACGCTTCGGCGGGCGCTACGCCTGGCGCTACGCCTGGCGCTACGCCTGGCGATGGCATCCTCCTCGGGCACGCACTCACGCACTCGTGCCCAAGGAGATCCACCGTGGCCAAGCTCTTTTTTCAGGTCCCCGCCAGCAAACCCAACATGCAAACCCCGCTCACCCAGATCTGCAACTGGGTGAAAGCGACGCCGGCCGCCCCGTGGTCCGCGATCGTCATGCAGGCGACCAACAAGGCGATCGCCGTGCAGGTGACCTCGACCGAGGAGGTGAAGAACAACCTGCAGACGCTGTTGACGGCCGCGGTCAAGTACGCCGACGCCAACTGGTCGAGCATGAACCAGACGTGCATCACGGAGCTGGCGGAGGCCTTCCCGAACCCGATGGACCCGACCTGCCTGCAGTGGCTCGACGCTGAGAACGGCTGACGCCGGCGGCCGCTACGCAGGGGCCGGGCATGCTGACCGCGTGCCTGGCCCTCAACTCGTCGACTGGCGCGGCCAGCCTGTCTCGACCGCCGACCTTGCGCAGCCACCACAGCTCCGCCGCTCCAGCCGCTCCCGGCCGGCCTTCAACCCTGACCCCGACAGCCTGACGTCGGTCTTCAAGAAGGCCGACGACGGCGACCCCCGCGAGCTGCAGCAGCTGCTCGCCGACCTCGAGCTCCGCGACGGGCACTTCGGCGGCGTGCTCGAGACCAGGCGCCGCGCGGTGACCCGGCTGAAGTGGCTGTCGACCCCGCGCAGCAAGGACAAGGCCGACGTGAACATCGCGGCCGACGTCCAGCAGCGCCTGCTCAACGCCCCCTGGTACCGACCGATGACGCGGTCGCTGCTCGACGGCGTCGTCAAGGCCTGGTCGGTCTGCTCGCTCGGATGGACCCTCGGTGACGTCTGGGTCCCGTCGACGGTGCGGTGGATCGACCAGCAGATGACGGGGGTGATGCCCGACGACGACCAACAGGTCGCGTGGCGCAACCCCGCGGACGAGACCAAGCTGCAGCCGATCGCCCCGTACACGGCCGTCGTGCACGTCGCGTCGGATCCGTCCGGCCCCGTCTACCGCCGCGGCATCGGCCGCGCCCTGGCCGTCCTGTACTCGCTGAAGCGCCTGGGGCTGACGGCGTGGGCGGGCTTCGTGGAGCTCTTCGGCATCGCCCGCCCCGTCGTCACCATGCCGCCTGGCACGAAGGTCGGCGACCTCGACGAGCTGGAGGCGCGCATCCAGGAGTGGATGCACGCGGGGTACCTCATCAAGCCACACGGCATGACGCTCGAGTTCCCCGAGCCGGCGAGCGGCCAGAAGTCGACCGGCGACCCCATCCACGCCCTGCTCGCGCGCTACTGCGACGAGCAGGCCAGCAAGCGGATCATCGGTCAGACGATGACCTCCGACAGCGGGAGCTCGCGCTCGCAGGCGGAGGTGCATGAGCGGGTGGCCGAGTGGATCATCGAGGCCGACGCCGCCGACCTCGCCGAGACGATCAGCCGCGACCTGGTCGAGCCCTACGTGCGGCTGAACTACGGCGTCGACGTCCCGGTGCCGACGATCGGCGCGCTCATCGAGTCGGGCGAGCGCCGCGAGTTCCAACTCCGCGCCCTCGCCGAGCTGGTCCCGCTCGGTCTGAAGGTCGAGCAGGCGGTCGCCCGCGAGCTCGGCGGCTTCCCGGCCCCGGACGAGGGAGCCGAGCTGCTCGGCAGCCGTGGGGCCCCGCCCGTGCCACCGGCCTCGCGCCGGCGGGGAGGCGCCGCCCGCCGCCCTCCGCCCGCGCCACGGGCCGCGCTAGCGCGCGACGACGACGGCGAGGACCTGGTCGACCGCGACGCTGGCGGAGCTGCCGACGACAGCTGGCGCGACGACCTGCAGCCCTTCGTCGCCGCGGTCGAGGACGCCGCCGACGAGGCCGACAGCTACGACGACTTCCTGCGCCGGCTCGCCCGCAAGGAGGTCGACGGCGACAAGTTCGTGCGCCACCTCGCCGCCGCCGACATGGGGCTGCGTGGCGTCGGCGACGGGACCGACGAGGCGGACTGATGCGGGTTCGCGTCGAGGAGCTCATCACCGCAAGGGCGCTGCGGGGGGACTGGAGAGCGGCGCTCTTCCTCCTCGAGCTGCGATACGGCAGGAGCGAGCCGTGAAGGTCAAGGCCGCCGAGCCTGGCAAGGTCCCCGCCGCCGTCCGCCGCTACCTGCGGGAGAAGGGCCTGAAGCCGTCGTGGGACTGGGACGAGGTCTGGCAGGAGGAGCACGCGTACGCGTTCACCGTCGCGAAGGCGATGGGCAAGGACGTGCTCGCCGCGCTGCGCTCCGCCGTCGACGCCGCGATCGAGGGCGGCCTGCCCTTCGCCGAGTTCAAGAGGCACGTGCGCAACACGCTCGCCGAGCTCGGCTGGTGGGGCATCAAGAACAAGAAGAACCCGCGGACCGGCGAGGTTGAGCGCGTCGAGCTGGGGACGCCCCGCCGGCTCAAGACGATCTACGTGACCAACGCCCGGGTCGCGCGCGCGGTGGGCCAATGGCAGCGGATCCAGGCGACCAAGGATCTGCGGCCCTACCTGCTCTACGAGCTCGGGCCGAGCCAGAAGCACCGCGCCGAGCACGAGGCGTGGGCTGGCACCATCCTAAAGGTCGACGACGCCGCGTGGGGCAAGATGATGCCGCCGAACGGGTGGGGCTGTAAGTGCCGCGTCCGCCAGCTCTCGGAGGCCGAGGCCGACCGCAAGGGCGGCGCGACCGAGGCGCCGGACGTCAGCTCGATCGATCCGGAGTGGGCCTACAACCCCGGCGAGGGGCGGACGTAGACGCCGCGCTGTAGAGCGACGCGGCCCCGTTGCGTCAGCCAGCGGAGAGCGACCCGCAGGTCGGCTCTCGACGTCGTCGCGGGTGCCAGCGCAAGTAGTTGTCCGAAACGGTGTGGGCCCGCCGCCGCCAACGTGGCGAGGATCGCCGCGCGCAGCCGAGCGTCGCGGCACATTGTTTGGTGAGCCGAGGAGCAGGTCGCGCAGGGGCAGCCGTAGTTGCGGTAGCCGCTCGCGCCGTGCCTTGGAGGTGAATGGCTCTGCCGGCGCTCGCGGCTCCTCTCGGTCATCCGGATCCGGTTCGCCGCACGCTTCGCGTCGCACGCCGCACAGCCGGCGCAGCGTCGCATCGAGTGCTTCGGCTCCCGCGAGGGGGCACCACCCATCACCCGCCACATCTCGACGACCCGACCGGCGGGCAACCCCTCGGGCAAGTGCAGCTGCCGACGCATCCGACTGACCCGGCGGAACACCTTGACCTTGTGCCAGGGGCCGGTGCTCGAGGACACCCCGTGAAGACGAAGGGCCAGTCGTACGGCCGAGTCTGCAGGGCGTGCGACCGCAAGGAGCTGGGCTACGTCGTGAAGGAAGGGGTCATTCGCAGGCACGGCCCGAGTCTAGGCCCTGCACCTGTAGCGGAAAGCGACAGCATCCGCGCCGGGTCGCTACGCCCCCACACGCCACCATAACTCCCGATGCCACGCCACCTGTTCTTCTCGAAGGAGCCGAGCCTGCTGTTCGCCGAGCCCGTCGAGGGCGACACCGAGACCGCCGAGGTCACGGCATCCGACGTCAAGCTGCCGCAGTGGGTGCACATCCTCCCCAAGCCCGACAAGAACGGGCTGATCCACAGCCGGGACAACCGCATCCTCCACGTCGACGATCTCGAGAAGCTCGCCGCACGCAGCAACGCGGCGTTGAAAAAACAGAAGGGCGGCGGCCCAGTCGACGCCGACCACCGGATCTACGGGTGGCCCGGCGGCGGTGCGGCTCTCGGCTGGGCGGAGGCGTTCGAGGTCCGCCCGTCGGGGCTCTGGGCGCAGACCGACTGGCTCGACGAGGGCAAGGACCTCATCACGAAGAAGCTCTACCGCTACACCTCCTCGGTCGTGACCGGCGAGATGGAGCCGGAGATCGATGAGGAGGCGTGGTCGGTCACGTGGCACATCACCCCCGACATCGTCGAGGGCTACGCGCTCACCAACATCCCCGCCCTCACCACGCACGCCTTGTTCTCGCAGACCGTGCCGCTCGGCTTCGCGGCCCCCGGCGAGCGCGACGAGGCGCTGCAGGTGCTGCTGCGCAAGATGGGCCTTTCGGCCCACGCGACGCCCACCGACATCCGCGAGGCCTGGGCCGCGTTCTCGAAGCGGCTCGCCGCCGCGAGCGTCAGCCTCGCCGTCCCCGCCGCGCCTGCGCCCGCGGCCTCACCGACGCCCGCGCCGCCTGCCGAGGCCGACGACGACGACGGCCGTGATGATGACGACGACGTGGCCGAGGACGAGGACGGCGGCGAAGAGGGTGAGGACGGCGACGATGATGCCCACGTCGACGACGAGGCGAAGCCCGGCACCGTCGAGGCGCAGCTCGCCGCGGCGAACGCTCGCATCAGGAAGTTCGAGGAGGAGGCCGGCGCCCACTACGTCGACGAGCTCGTGCACAGCGGCAAGCTGACGCCCGCGCAGAAGCCGGCCGCGCTCGCTCAGGCCAAGACCGAGAAGGGGCTGCAGCACCTACGGGCGCTCTACGAGCACGCGCAGCCGATCATCAGCCCGAACGCTCCGTCGGCCCGCCGGACCAGCGCGTCGAGCAGCAGCTCCGCCCCGCCGGGCGTCGACCCCCTCGCCTACGAACTCGCCGGCAAAGAGCCGGCCCACGTCATCGCCGCCCGCATCAAGCAGCGGGACACGAAGGAGCACTCAGCATGACCGCCCTGGCCGCAAATCGTCCCACGGAGTTTCTCGAGATCGGGTGCCGCCGCTGGCGCACCTTCCCCGTCGCCGCCGACGTGATCATCTGGGCGGGTGGCCTGGTCGCGATCAACGCGTCCGGCAACCTCGTGCCGGTGACCGCGGCCTCGCAGAAGGTCGTCGGCATCGCCTGCACCGAGATCAACACCACCGGTCTCGCTGCAGCTGCGAAGGAGCTCGAGGTCGATCACGGCATCGTCCTGCTCGGGAACAGCGCGGCCGACGAGGCGTTGTCGAAGATCCACGTCGAGGACATCTGCTACGCCGCCGACGACCAGACCGTCAGCAAGACGGACGGCGGCGTCGCCCAGGTCACGACGGGTACCGTCGTCTACGACAACGGCTCGGCGACCGGCTTCACGATCACGGGGGTCGTGCCCACCATCACCGTCAACGCGGCGACGAGCGCGGCGGCGACGGCGACGGCGCTCGCCAACGTCGCCAACGCCCGCGGCGACTTCTCGGCGCTCTACATCGCCACCACCAACGGCGCCAACATCATCGTGTCCAAGCGGACCTCCGGCACCTTCACGATGACCAAGGTCATCTCGGGCGCCGCCGACATCACCGGCCTGGCCACGCCCACCACCACGGGCTCCGCGGCGACGCGCCCCGTCGCCGGCAAGGTCCACATCGTCAGCAGCCGCGGCGTGTACGTCCGCGTCTGCATGGGGTCTTGAGCCTCCCGTCACCGCCACCGCTTCACCCGCCACACCAGCAGCAGCAACGAGGTTTCCGCCATGGGCATCAACGTCAACGCCAAGTTCGAGGAGGCCGACCGCGTCGTCAGGGCGAACTTCGCCACCGCGCTCGCCAAGAAGGAGTACCAGCCGAAAGCCGCAGCGCTGTTCGAAGAGATCGATTCCGAGGACCTCTCCGAGGACTACAACTGGATGCTCGACACCTTCGGCTTTCGCCGGCTGAAGGAGAACCTGCCGATCAAGGTGGCGACGGAGAAGCGCGTCACCATTCAGAACGAGCCATGGGTCGACAACCTCACGGTCGATTTGCGCGTCATGAAGACGCGGCAGTCGGCGAAGTACAAACTGCAGGCGAGCATGAAGGGCCGGCAGGTCGGCCGCTTCCTCGACAACCGCGCCGGCGCCCTGCTGGCGTTGAACGGCAAGGCGTTCACCGAGAACTCGTGGGACGGCGTGCCGTTCTTCAGCGACGTGCACCCCATCTCGGGGAACACGACCCACAGCAACTACGACAACGCCGGCGGCAACAACCCGTGGTTCCTCTTCGACACCTCGGTCATCCACCCGATGATCGTGCAGTGGCTCGAGAAGCCGTACGAGGAGGCGTTCGGGCCCGAGACCGAGTGGTCGAAGAATAACCGCAAGGTGAAGTGGGACTTCCACCTCGACATGGGCATCGGCATGACGCTCTGGTGGTTCGCGTACGCGAGTCGCCAGACGCTCGACGAGGCGCACTTCGCCGCCGCCCAGACGAAGATGATGCAGGTACCGACCTACGAGCTGCTCGAGGAGCAGACGCAGTACCTCGGGGTCATGCCGAACCTGCTCGTCGTCGGCGCGTCGAACAAGCTCGCGGCCGAGAAGCTGCTCAACGCCAGCAACAAGGCGAACGGCGAGTCGAACGTGCTCTACAAGAACGTCGACCTGCTCGTGCTGCCGACGCTGCCGTGACCTGAAGGAGCGCGAGCATGGCGTACACGAGCACGGCGCAGGTCATCACCCGGTGGGGGACCAACGAGGTCACCCTGTCGGCGGACCGCGATCCTCAGGATGGCGTCCCGGACAACGACGCCATCGAGACGGCCTGCGCCGACGCCAGCTCGCTCATGGACAGCTACTTCGCCCGGGGTGGGTACGAGACCCCGGTCCCGGTGACGGATGTCGTCGCGCTGAAGGCCACCGACATCGCGATCTACCTCCTGAGCCAGGGGCCCGGCGCGCTCACCGACGAGAAGCGCCGGCGCTACGACGACGCCATCGCCTGGCTCAAGGAGATCGCCGAGGGCAAGACGGCGGAGCTGCCGGACGGGCCCGTGGAGGGCCAGGTGGCCCGGAGCGCTCGGACCGGCGGCGGCTACCCGCTCAAGTATCAGGCGGGCCAGCTGCGGGGAGGCGGGCTGCTGTGAGCGGCGACCTCGAGATCGACCTGTCCCACCTGCTGCCGATTCGTCGGCGGCTCGAGCTGCTGTCGCGCATGCGCATGGACAAGCTGCTCGAGGTCCTTGGCAGCGAGCAGGAGTCGCAGGTCCGCCGGCGCATCCACGACGAGAAGACCTCACCGGACGGCGAGAAGTGGGACGACTGGTCGGAGGGCTACACCGCCCGCCGGCCGAAGCGCGGGGGCCTACTCGAGCTGGACGGCGGCCTCATCGAGTCGATCGCGTTCGCCCTCGACGGCGACACGCTGCTGGTCGGCAGCGACCTGGTGTATGCGCGCGTACACCAGGAGGGCTGGAAGAAGAAGAACATCCCCGCCCGGCCCTACCTCGGCGTCAGCGACGACAACCTCGACGACCTCGGCGACCTGGTGATCCGGTTCATCGAGGGGGAGGCCGGGCGATGAGTCTCGACAAGATCCTCGACGACATCGCGGCGGTCCTGAAGACCAAGCTGGCCGAGCTGCAGCAGAGCGAGATGGTCGGCGGGCGCATCAACCTCGACGAGGTGATGCGGCGCAGCTTCCGCATGCCCGCGGCGTTCGTGACCCTTGACGGCACCCGAGACGCGAAGCTCGTCGCCGACAAGGTGCAGACCCGAGGGCGTTTTCTCATCGTGCTCGCGGTGCGCAGCAACGCCGAGGGTCAGCCTGTCCCGCAGGACAGGGCCCACGCCATCGTCCGCTTCCTCGGCCGCGCGATCGACGTCGTCGTGAAGGCGAAGACGTGGGGCAACCCCGAGGTGCAGGGCCCGCCCGAGAAGGTCAGCTCCGCGAACCCCTACCTCACCGCCGCCGACCAGAACGGCGTCGCGCTGTGGGGCATCACGTGGGAGCAGATGCTGCTGCTCGTCCCCGTCGACGAGCCCACCAACCTCGACGACTTCCTGCTGCTCGACGCGAAGCACCAGATCGTCCCCAGCAACCCCGAGATCGACGCCGAGGACAAGCTCGTGCTCGAAGGAGTCCAGCCTTGAAACGCATCATCCCGAAGATCGGACTCATCCGCGACGAGGCCGGCAACCTCGTGCGAGGCGTGCTCATCCGCGATCCGGAGACGCGCCAGCGCCTCCCCGCCGAGGGCATCGTCGTCGACCGCGTCAACGCGTACTGGCGCCGCCGCGCCGCCGAGGGGGGCGTGACCATCGTCGACGCGCTCCCCATCTCGCCGCCCACCATCGGCAGCGTGACACCCAGCCAGCAGCCCGCGCGTGCGCGGAGCGCGAAGGAGGAGTAGCCCGTGCCCCTGAACCTCGGAGTCATCCAGCTCAACTGGCTCGTGCCCGGCGTCTACCTGGGCGTCGACAACAGCAACGCGCTCGCCGGTCTCCCGCCGCAGCGCAAGCCGATCCTGCTGCTCGGCATGCGTCGCTCGACGGGAACCGTCGCGGCTGGCGTGCGCAAGCAGATCACGGGGCCGTCGCAGGGCGCGACGTTCTTCGGGCGCGGCAGCCAGCTCGCCCACATGTGCGAGGCATTCGTGAAGGCGTACGCCTACAACGAGGTCTACGCGCTCGCCCTCGACGAAGACGGCGCGGGCGTGAAGGCCACCTCGACGCTGACCTTCACCGGCCCCGCGACCGCCGACGGGACGCTGTCGTTCGTGTGGTGCGGTCGCCGGCGCGTCGTCGGCGTCACCAAGGGGCAGACGGCCGCGCAGATCGCTACGGCGGTCAAGGTCGCCGACGACGCTGACGGCGACTCGGACACCACGAGCGCCGTCGTCGGCGCCGTCGTCACCGCCTCGGCCCGCCACAAGGGGGCCTACGGCAACGACCTCGCCATCGTGCAGAACTACTACGTCGGCGACGCGACGCCGGCGGGCGTCACCTGCGTCATCACCGACTTCGAGGACGGGGCAACCGACCCCGACATCACGGACGCGATCGCCGCGATGGGTGGCGACGATCTGTACTACACGATCGTGCCCGGCTGGAACGGCGACGCGAACATGGACGCCCTCGAGGCGGAGCTCGAGCTGCGGGCGAACGCCATCAAGCAGATCCCCGGCCATGCCATCGGCGCCTTCCGCGGTGACCACACCGACAGCGTCGCGTACGGCAACCTCCGCAACAGCCAGTTCAACACGGTCGTGGCGACGGGCCTCTCGCCGACGCCGCCCTGGATCTGGGCGTCGGTCCTCGCGTCGGTCGAGGGCTCCTTCACCGACCCGGCGGTGCCGCGGCAGAACACGAAGCTGCCCGGCGTCCTCGTGCCCCTCGATGGCGGGTTCAAGATCGAGGAGCGGCAGCTCCTCCTGCTCGACGGCATGGCCACCTACAAGGTCACCGTCGGCGAGGCGTACATCGAGCGCATGGTGACGACCTACCAGGTCAACGCCAACAACATCGAGGACGCCAGCTACAAGGACATCGAGGTCATGCGGTGCCTCGCGTTCTGGCGCAACGCCATCGTCGCCCGCTTCCTGCTCAAGTACCCGAAGGCCAAGCTCGGGAACGACGGCGAGAAGTTCGCCCCGGGCCAGATCGTCGTCACGCCGAAGCTCGCGCGCGGGGAGATCCTCGCCGTGTTCGACCTGCTCAACTTCCTGGCGATCGTCGAGGACCGCAAACAGTTCGCCGCCGAGCTGATCGTCGAGCGCGACGTCAACAACGTCAACCAGCTCAACGCGTACCTCCCGCCCAACTTCGTCAACCAGTTCCGCATCCTCGCGGGCCTGGTCGCCTTCAAGCTCTGATCGAGGATCGAGGACACCGACATGTCTCAGGCCACCTATACGATCGTTTGCAAGGTCAACGGCGAGACCCTCCAGGGGACGTCGGTCAAAGTCAAGTTCGGCGGCGTGCGGCGCGAGGACAAGACCGCGGCCGGCGTCGCGGGCCGCGACTACGTCGAGATCCCGGAGGCCTCGATGGTCTCCGTCACCATCCTCCACACGGAGGAGACGCCCCCGATCGACGTCATCCGAACTTGGAAGAACGTCACCCTCGTGCTCGAGTGCGACAACGGAAAGACGTACCAGTGCGACGGGGCCAAGGTCGCCAACGCCTTCGAGCTCGGCGACGAGGGCGGCGGTATCGCCCTCGAGTTCACCGGCCCCCCCATCACCGAAGTGTAGGCCCGCGCGGCCGAAGGAGAACGACCCCATGGAGAAGACCGCCATCATCGAGGCCCTCGGTGGCCTGCCCGGAGACGCCGACGACGCCGACGTCTTCGACCGCATCCGCATGCTCCGCAACCTCGCCGAGGACGACTCGGGCGACATCAGCACGATGGACCTCATCAAGCTCGGCAAGCACGAGAACGTCGGCATCGACTCGGAGGGCGCGCACGTGACGCTCTTCTACCCGCTCAAGAGCGGCACCGAGACGATCGAGACGATCCGCGTTCGCCGGCCCACGGCGAAGCACCTGCGCAAGATGCAGGAGGCCAAGGGCACGCCCATCGGCAACGGACTGGTCTTGATCGAGCAGCTGACCGGGCTGCCGATGATCACCCTGGAGAAGCTCGACGCCTCCGATGCGAACGTGCTCCTCAACCTCGCAAATTTTTTGCAGCTTCCGCCCCGCAAGAGTGGCCCCAAATCCTAGGCCTGCTCGCTGACGAGCCGTTTCGGTTCCAACCCAGCGAGCTGTGGGCGATGATCGGCGAGGACATGGTGTTCTGGCTCGAGCGGCGCAAGGAGGCGATCGAGAGACGGAAGTGACCGATGGCGAGCAAGAAGTTCAACGCCCTCATCGAAATCTCCGTCCTCGATCACACGGCGGCGGCGCTCGGGAGGATCGAGAAGCGCCTCGATAAGCTCGACCCGGACCGACCGGGGCGGAAGAAAAAGACGGGCAGGCTGGCGGACCTGGCCGCGCAGGCGGACGTGATGGAGGCGGCCGCGGAACGAGTCGCCCGGGTCGTCTCGAAGCCGATCAAGAAGTTTGCCGCCTTCGAGGAGCAGATGGACAGCGTCGCGGCCGCGACCTTCGACCTCACGAAGTCGATGGACGCCGCACAGGTAACGGCGATGGACGCCGCGGTCGCCGAGCTGTCGAAGTCCGCGCGGCAGCTCGGCGCCGACACGAAGTACTCGGCGACCGAGGCCGCGGCGGGGATGGACATCCTCGCCAAGACGTTCGACGGCGGAGGCGACGACTTCCAGAAGGCAAAGGACGTCGTGGCCGCCATGCCGGGGATCCTCAACCTCGCGGCGGCGTCCAACAAGTCGATCGAGCAGGCCGCCGACGTCGCCACCGAGGCGATGAGCCAGTTCGGGCTGAAGGCGGGGGAGATCGAGAGGATCAGCGACGTCGTCGTCAAGACGGCGAACAGCACGTCCACCGGGCTCCTCGATCTCGGCGAGGCCTTCTCGAAGTCTGGGTCCCTCGCGCGGGACGCCGGCATCGACATCGAGACGACCGCGGCCATGCTCGGTGTCCTCGGCAACAAGGGGATCAAGGGTTCGATCGCCGGCACCGGCCTCGCGTCGGTGTTTAGCAACGTGCAGTCCGGCATGAAGAAGCAGCGCAGCGCGCTCGCTGCGGTCGGCATCAACGTCGCCGACAAGAAGGGGAACCTCCGCCCGTTCATCGAGATCCTCGAGGAGATGGGCAAGGCGGCGGACAAGAAGTTCGGGGTCGGCAAGGGCGGAGTGAAGCGCGACCGCTGGCTGCAGGGCCTCATGGGCGGCGGTATCGATAAGAGCGTGCTCTCCAACCTCATGGCGGCCACGGCGAGCCGCGAGCTCCAGACGCTGATCAAGGCCAACAAGGAGGCCGCGGGGACGGCGAAGACGGTGGCGGCGGCGATGTCCGACAACACCGCCGGGGCCGCGAAGGAGCTCGACTCGGCGCTCGAGGAGCTGCAGCTGACCATCGGCGAGCAGGTCACCCCGAGGATCCTCGAATGGACGAAGGGTGCGAAGTCGGCCGTGGTCGAGGTCACCGCGTGGACGAAGGAGAACCCCGAGCTGACCAAGGCGCTCGGCGCCCTCGCCGTCGCCCTCGGCGTCGTGGCCGTGGTGACGAAGGTCGTCACGGTGGCGATGATGGTCAACCCGATCGTCGCCATCGTCACCGGCATCGCCCTCGCCGCCTACCTGATCTACGAGCACTGGGACGGCGTCTCGGCGTTCTTCGAGAAGCACTGGGGGAAGGTCACCACCGTCTTCGCCCCGTTCATGATCATGCTCGGCCCGATCATCGGGGCGGCGAAGCTGTTGATGGACAACTGGGAACCGATCCGCGACTTCTTCACGGGCCTCTGGGAGACTGTGACCGCCGGCTTCAACACCGCGATGGAGGGGATTCTCGCGGGGATCGGATGGGTCGGCGACAAGATCAAGGAGTTCCGCGCGCTCACGATGGGGCCCGAGGAAGCCGCGCGCCAGGCCGCCGAGGCCGAGGCCGCCGCGCGCGCGGCGAGCAATGAGACGTACGGCGGTCTGTTCTCCGAAGAGAGCGGCGGCACCACCTCGCGCGGTGGCGTCGGCGACTGGGGCGCCGGGATCGGGGCTGGGACCCACAACCTGCAGGGCAGGATGGCCGCGAACTCCGCGGAGTATGCCGCCGGCGAGCTGATGAAGGCGGCGAACTACGGTGCCTACGAGTCGTACGGTCCCGCGGCCCCGACCACGGCGCAGCTGGCCGAGCAGCAGCGCGTCGCGGCCAGCGAGGCCGCCTGGCTCGCCGACAACCAGGCGAGCATCCCGGGGGCCGCCCGCGCCGACGACATGGCGCGGACGCAGGGCGGCTGGGACCCGACCTCGGGCAAGCGCTTCTCCGGCGACCTGAAGATCACGATCGACAGCGAGGGCAAGGTCGCCAAGACGACGATGCGCTCGAGCGGCGATCCCGACTTCGCGGTGCGCATGAACGCGGGGGGGCAATAGACCATGCCCGTCGACTGGCGCGACAACCTGCTGCCCGGGGCGATCGGCAACGCCGACCTGTTCATCAGCGACGTCCGCACCACGGTCGGCCGGCGCGTCGTCGTCACGGAGCTGCCGGGCCGGGACAAGCCGGTCAACGAGGACATGGGCCGAGCCGCGCGGCGGTACTCGGTGACCGGCTTCGTGATCGGGGACGAGTACATGGCCGCCCGCGATGCGGTCGTCGCGGTGCTCGAGAGCGAGGGGCCCTATAACTTCTCCCACCCCTGGCAGGGGCCGAAGAGCGTCGTCCTCGAGGGGCCGCTCGAGGTCACCGAGTCAGACACCGAGGGCGGGTGGGCGCGGCTCAGCTTCACCCTCGTCGAGAGCGGTGAGCCCGACGGCCTGCGCATCCTCGTGTCGTCGGCCTCCGCCCTCGCCGCCGCCGCCGACGCCGGGGTCGCCGCCGGCGCGCTCGACCTGGCGAAGGGCCTCAAGAAGGTCGGCCTCGGCTCGATCTTCGCGGCGGCCGCGAACGCGGTCGGCAAGGTGTCCCGCAGCCTCATGAAGGCGAAGCAGAAGGTCTTCGGCGCCCTCGGGGTGAACGAGCTGACGTCGCTGACCGACGCCATCACCGACCTCAAGGACACCGGCTACGCGCTGATCAACGCGCCGGCCGAGCTGATGACCACGCTGTCCGGCCTGGTCGCCTCGATCATGAGCGTCATCGCCATCTTCGACGACGACGACCCCGCCGCGGCGCCCTACCCCGGCGGGGCGAAGGCCGTCCGCGCCGAGGCGGCCCTGAGCGCCGCCCAGGAGCTCGCCTCGGTCGACACCGTGACGCCGCCCCCGTTCCCCGGCGGGCCCGTCGACGAGGACGCCCAGGAGGCGGAGAAGGCCATCGGCAAGGCGCTGCGGGTCGCGGCCGTCACCAACACCGCCGCGATCTTCAAGACGCTCCCGCTCGAGTCCAGCGAGACGGCCAAGGCCGCCCTCGCCGCGGTCGGCGAGATGGCCGAGCAGCTGCTCGAGGACGAGACGACCAGCGACGAGCTGTTCAACGCGCTCACCGACCTGAAGGCCGCCCTCGACCGCCACCTCGCCGGGCTCGCCTCGTCGCTGCCGAGCGTGCAGGAGTACACGCCGCCGGCGACCATGCCGGCCCTCCTGCTCGCCTACCTGTACTACGGCGACCCGACCCGCGACCTCGAGCTCTGCGGCCGCAACCGCCTGCGCGACCCCAACTTCGTCCGGGGCGGGGAGCCGATCGAGGTGCTCGATGCCTGATCTCGTGCTGCTGGTCGAGGGGCAGGAGTACTCGGGCTGGACGAACATCCAGGTCGTCCGCAGCCTCGACGCCCTCGCCGACACCTTCGACCTGGGGCTGGTCAGCCGCGGCAGCTCCGAGCCGCCGCCGCACGGCCTCGCTGAGGGCGACAGGTGCGAGGTGCTCTACCGCGGCGAGACGCTGATCAGCGGGTGGATCGACACCATCGACGAGGGCTACACCCAGAACAGCAGCACGCTCGTGATCAGCGGCCGTTCTCGGGCCGGCGACCTGGTCGACAGCTCCGCGGTGCACAAGCCGTGGCGCAAGACGCCGATCCTAAAGATCGCCAAGGACCTCTGCGAACCCTTCCAGATCGATGTCTCGAGCGACCTGTCCGACCTGCCGACCGAGACGCACTTCAAACTCTCGGAGGGCGAGACGGTCTTCGCGGCGATCGACCGCCTCGCGCGCGACCACGGGATGCGCGTCGTCAGCAAGCCCGACGGCTCGTTGCTGATCACCCGCACAGGCCTGCTCCGCTTCCCCAACGTGGCGATCGAGCACGGCGTCAACGTCGTATCCGGCAGCTTCCGGCGATCGATGGAGGAGCGGCACAGCCCGTATATCTTCAAGGCGCAGCTCGCCGCGAGCGACGACGTCAACGGCTCCGCCGCCTCCCTCAAGTACGAGGTGCTCGACGACGGCGTGGACCGCTACCGGCCCCTCGTCGTCGAGCGGGACGGGCAGCGCGGGTCGAAGGCGCTGCAGGAGGCGGCGGAGTGGGAGAGGAACACGCGGGCGGGGAAGGCCCGCCAGCTCTCCTACGAGGTGTTCAACCCGAACGACACGAAGCGCAACTGGGAGAACGCGGAAGGCCTCTGGGAGCCGAACGTGATCGTCACCGTGCGCGACTCCTACTACAAGATCGACGGCGAGTTCCTGGTCACCGAGGTCCGCTTCACCCTCGACTCGAACGGGACCAAGACGGCGCTGCGGCTGACCGCGCCCGAGGCGTACCAACCGAAGAAGCCCCCCAAGAAAAAGAAGAAGAAGGGGTACTCCTGGTGATCACGCTCGCCACGATGAAGCAGTACGTCGCGTCGGTGGTCGACCCGCTGCGCGCGCGCCTCGCGGGCGTCGTGCGGCGCGCCGTCCTCAGCTCGCTCAGCAACAACGCGGGCCTCGCCGCCGGCTCCTTCGCCATCACCGACGAGGACACCGACGTCGCCGACGAGGTCGAGGTGCTCTCGCCCATCGGCGTCAGCTCGCGGCCGGGCAAGGCCGAGGCCATCCTATTCGCGGTCGGCGGCAACCCGGCCGTGCGCGTGGCGATCCCGTACGTCCGCGGGCAGCGGCTCACCGGCGGCGACATCGACGACGACGAGGTCGCCCTCTACGTGGGCAACGCCGGCCAGGTCGTGCACCTCAAGAAGGACGGCAGCGTCGTCGTCCGCGGCCAGGATGTCGGGGGGGGCGACGGCGGCAGCATCACGCTGAAGGCGAACGGCGACATCGTCGCGGTGCCGAGCGCGGCCGGCAAGGTGCTGCTCGGCGACGGGGCGGCTACCAAGAAGGTCGCGCTCGCCGACGAGGTCGACGCCCGGTTCGCCGCCATCCAGTCGAAGTACGACACCCACACCCACGCCACGGCGCCGGTCGGGCCGGTGAGCCCGCCCTCAGTCCTCATCGTCTCACTCGCCCCCACGGGCGCCGACAACGTCTGCGCGAAGGGGTGACCACGCCATGCTGAAGCTCGTCTGGGACAACACGATCGGCGCGGCCCGCTTGCAGCTCGACGAGCACGGCGCGCTCGCGGTCGACTACAGCCTCGAGACCCAGGTCGTCACCTCGCTGTTCACCGACGTCGAGGCGACCCCCGAGGAGATCGCCGAGGCGGGGCTCGAGCTGCAGCGGGGCTGGTGGGCCGAGGCCGACAGCCTCCGCGACCCCGACCGCCCCCGCATGGGCAGCAAGCTCTGGCTGCTGTCGAAGGGCAAGACGACGCTGCAGACGCTCCGGCGCGCCGAGGTCTACGCGCGCGAGTCGCTGCAGTGGCTCGTCGACGCCGGCATCGCCGCCAGCGTCGAGGTCATCGCGTCGCGCCCGCGCGCCGGGGTCATCGGCCTCGACGTCACCATCATCAAACCACAGAAGCTGCTGCCGGCCTTCCGCCGGCTCTGGGAGTTCCAGTCCAATGCCGTCATTTGAACGCCCATCGCTCAAGGAGATCGATCGCCGCCGGACCTCGGACTACGAGTTCGACATGGGTTCGCAGGCCCCGCGCCTCCCCGGAAAACCCGAGCACGCGTTCGTCCGCGCCGGCGCCGGCACCGCCCACGGCCTGCATGGACGCATCGACCGGGTGCGCCTCGACGCGTTCTGGGCGACCAGCTCGGACGAGGCCCTCATCGCCAAGGCGGCGATGTTCGGCGTCACCCACCTCCCCGCAACCAGGTCGACCGGCATCATCGTGGTCGGCGGCGAGGTCGGCACCGTCGTGCCGATCAACACGATCTTCGTCCGGACCGACGGCTTCACCTACATCACGACCGCGAGCGTCGAGGCCGAGGGGGAGGGCGTCGCGCTCTGCCCGGCGAAGGCGACGGCCTCGGGCGCGGCCGGCAACATGACGCCCGGCACCAAGGTCGTCTTGCAGGAGCCGATCAACAACATCGACAGCGAGGGCAGCGCGGGCGAGCTCGGGTGGCAGAACGGCGAAGAACCCGAGAGCACCGCGAGCCTCCGGCGGCGCCTCGCGCAGCGCCTCGCCAACCCACCCAAGGGCGGCGGGCCCGGCGACTACACCCGCTGGGCGCTCGGCGACGCGGACGAAGACAAGGTGCCGCCAGGCGTGACGCCGCCGGCGGGCATCACCCGCGCGTGGGAGTACGGCTGCGTTCCGAAGGTCGGACGGGTCACCGTGCTCATCATGTGCGACGGCGACGACGACCCGTTCCCCAACCTCGCCCGCCGCAAGGAGGTCTGGGAGTGGATCAAGCTCTTCGCCCCCATCGCGCTGCCATTCCCGTTCGATGAGGCCGAGCCCACGGATCAGTCCGTGCTGTCGCCGAACGAGCGCCTGATCGACATCACCTTCAGCTCGCTCACCTGTGAACAGAACGCCGACCCTCAAACCGTGAAGGACGCCATCGTGCAGTCGCTCAAGGACATGATCGCTCTGCGGGCCTCACCGCCGAAAGATGGAAGCCAAGTCTTCTACAAGTCGTGGATCAACGAGGCGGTGTCGTTGGTGCCAGGAGAGGTCGACCACAAGATCTCGTTCCCAGGCGGCGACGTTGCCCTGGATCAGTGGGACCTCGTCACACTGGGCACTATAACGTGGCCACCGTGACATGCGTTCACCTGTGCCGCACGGAAAAACATCGTTACCCGCATTGCGCTTCGTCCGGGCGCTCGGTATACCGGCGCAAATGTTCGTCTACAAGATGCTTCAGATCCCGCCGAACCTTGTATTCGCCGCGAAGGGCATGTTCAAGCAGGCGCCTAACGTTCATACGCTCGCTGCGAGCTACTTGGAGAAGATTGTAAACACTGAGGCCGAGCAAGGTTGGGAATTTCACCGAATCGATTCGGTGGGCGTGACGAGCTCTCCCGGTTGCATGGCAGGGCTAATGGGAGCCAAGTCGGTTGACACGATGTATTACGTAGTGACATTCAGGCGGCCGCGGGCGTGAGTCGTGTCGCCCGTCTATCGATCTGGCTTATTCGGCTCTATCAGCGATGGGCCCCAGTTCGGATCAGGTCAGCCTGCGTATACAGGCCGACCTGCTCATGCTTCGCCAAGGAGGTGATTGAGATCTGGGGATTCAAACTTGGGTGGCAGTTAGCCATATATCACATCGCTATGTGCAGGCCGCCATATGGTGGTACGTGGTCGCCTCCCCGTACAGACGCGGAGTTCCAAGAGTTCGTTCGCGCCTCGCCGCCATGCCCCGTCATCGAACTGTATGGAAAAGTAGACGCTCCCACTCGCCAGATTCATTCGCGTTGATATCGTTGACCCCGCACCGAGCGCCCACCTGGAATGTCAGTGGATCGTCGTCTGCATTGAGCCAACAGACATGGCCGGGCTGAATTCCGTCCCCGTTGGGGTCGCAGCCGCCTGGATCATCTCCCGGCGAGAACCCCTCTATGTTCCAATCTGGGGCCCAGTACCAGTTGACGCCATTCGCTAAGCGGCGCTCGCCGCCACCGTAGTCAACGGGCCAGAGCACATCCTCCCGCGGCGCGTGGGCGACGACGGTGAGCACGGCGGCCCCGGTCGGTCTGCACGCCATCATCAGGTGGTCACCGTCGCAGGCGATGGTGACGTAGCCGACGCTGTCACCTGCGCCGTAGTCGCCGGACCAGCACAGTTCCCAGCCGACGAGGTCGGCGACGGGCACGTTGTGGGCGACGCCCTCGTGCTGCCACGGCTCCCAGGCGCACACGGCGTCGCAGCCGTCGCCAGGCTGGTTGTTCCCGTCGTCGCAGTCCTCGCCGTCGTCGAGCTCGCCGTCACCACAGAAAGGCGCTGGTGCAGTCGTCGAGCTGGACGAACCCGTCTCCCCATCGCCAGAGCTCGAGCTCGTTGAGACCCAGGTGGTCGTCGAGCTCGCCGACTCGCCGCTCGTGCCGGAGCTGCTGGTCTCCTCGCCCCCCGTCGTGCTCGTGTCGCCAGCGGCGGGCTCGCAGATCTTGAAATACGGGCAGACGAGGCCAGGGTCGCACCCGCCGCCGGGCGTGCAGGCGCAGCCCTCCTGGCCGATGGGACAGTTGGTGGTCGTGCCGGTTGTCGTCTCGTCCTCGCCCGTCGACACCTCGCTGGCCGCGAACATCGGGGGCGTCGACGGGCAGGCGGTCAGCGCGAGCAGGAGGGCCGCGGACGAGCGGATATGCATCAGCGGATGATGCATGGGCGGAGTCGCCCGGTCAAACCGGCGAGTGGCACTGAAAACCCGAGCAGTGCTACGGGGCCAGGAACGAGACTTGACCGCATGTCGCGCGGCTCCGATCCTCCCACCGTGATCCCGCTGACCGTCGCCCAGCTGCTCGGCAAGGAGCTGATGGCTCTCACCCGAGACGACGGCGCTCGTCTCGCCGAGATCATCGCGGAACTGCGACACGGTGTGAGGGTTGAGCCCGGGAATCTCATCGCGGTCAACGCCCTCGTGCACGCACTCGCCTATGCGGGGGAGGCCCAAGAAGCGCACGCGCTCGCCTGGCGAGCCTACACGCTGATGCAGCAGCTGCCGGTCGTCGGGGCTGACACCCTGCTAAACGTCGGGGCGGGCCTTAGCGAGGCGGAGCATGTCGACGAGGCGAAGCGCTGCTACGAGCTCGCGCTGGTGCGTGCGGAGGACGACATAGCAGCAAGTGTGGCCGGCAACATGATGAACCTCGCCGTGAGGTTCGGCGAGCTGGCCTGGCTCGAACGGTTTTTTCCTGAGCACCCTGTCCCCGCATTCCTGCGACGACACGACCTCGCGGCGGGTTGGCGTGGGCAGCAGAAGGCTGTCGAGCAGATACTCGACAGCCGGGTTTCTTCCTTTCATGCAAGCCATGGCCCGTTTCACGACGGGACCGAGCGCCTCGTCGTCGACTATTTCACCAGCATCATCGACCCGCAGCTCGCCGAGCTCGAGGAGGCTGTCTGGTCGGCCGTCGAACATCACCACCGCGATCACCAACGGGGCCCGGGCGCTCTCCTGGGCGTCGTCATCATCAACGTCAACGGGCCTGAGATCCCCTCTCCGAAGAACTCATGATCACGACAGCGGAGCTCTGGGACGACGCGAAACGGCTGGCAGACGAGGCGGTCAACAGTGAGCTGCGTCGTCGCCTTGCGATCGACGCGCTCTACTACGCAGTCTATCTGAGCGTTCGAAGTAGGGTCGGCACGCAGCGAGCGAGGGATCCGTTCGGCGAGCACGTCTCGGTGATCGAGCAACTGCAGAAGCTCGGGCCCATCGAGCGACGCGCGGGTCTTCGGCTCGACAGCCTGCGTCACCTCCGTAACAAGGCGAGGTACTCCATCGGCCTCAGCCTGACCCGCGAGGAGCTGAGCAGCGCCCGGCGGCACGCAGAGAACATAATCACACTCCTGCCAGCGCTAATCGGGCCGGGCTAGTCGTTCTGTCCCAGGCGCTTTTTCAGCGCCGGGTGCGGCATTGCGGCCGCTACGCCCCCAGGGTCCACCCTTCAGGGCATGCCGATCTTCGCCAAGGGCCTCGAGCGCTCGCTCCCCAACGGAGTCGATCACTGGGTCGGGCTGCTGACCGAGGAGCCCGACGAGGTCGCGGGCACCTTCGACGAGGTGGCCGCCGGCGGATACGCCCGCGTCGTCCACAGCGCGTGGGTGACCGCTGACAACGGCGACGGCCGCACCGCTCGCCGCAACAACGGGGCGGTGGTCTTCGCCGCGCTGACCGACGCCGAGACGGTCTTCTCGCACTGGGGGATCTTCGACGCGGCGAACGCCGGCAACCTGATCGCCGCGGGCCCGGTGCTCAACGGCGACGGCGTGCCGCAGCCGGCGACGGTCACGACCGGCAACCAGCCGCGGTTCAACGACGGCGACATCAAGCTGCTCAGCAGCGAGACGGCGGGGTAGGCGATGGCGTTCGTCGACCTGTTCGGTGCGACCAGCGGGGGCGTCGAGGGCCACCTCGACATCACACACCGCCGCTTCGAGCCGGTCATGGACGAGCTGCTCCCCCGCGGTCCGGCGTGGGACCCGGAGGACCCGGTGCGGCAGGCCATCGTCGCCGCGGAGTGTACCGAGTTCTCGCGGGTCGACGTCCGCGCGGACGCGCTGGCCCGCGAGCTCGACCCGCACACGACCTTCGCGCTCATCGGCGACTGGGAGCTCGAGCTTGGGCTGCCGGAGTGCGCGGCGCCCGTGACGCTCGAGGCCCGCCGCGCCGCGGTGTTGGCCAAGCTGCTCGCCGAGGGCGGGCACAACCAGAGCTGGGTGTGGTGGAAGGATGCGCTCGAGGCCCTCGGCTACCCACCCAAGTTCTTCCTTCAGGGACAGGACGCCCTCGACTGCAACGACGACTGCCTCGACGACTGCAAGGACGAGGAGTGGCCGTTCATCTGGCAGATCTTCGTCTTCAACGGCCTCGACGACGCGCTGGTGGTGTGCTTCGTGAATCACAACGCACTGCTGGGGACGCTCGCGCTCGTGCACTTCATGTGGCAGCGCGTGCTCGTCATCGTCGACTCGCACGATTTGTTCGGCGTCGCGTGCACCGATGACGGCTATGTCTCCGTCGTCGGGAACGACGGCTTCAGCCTCTTTGCCGGCGCAGACTACGACAAGGAGACCGGGTGGGACGGCGGGCCCGCTCTCGTCGAGGACATCTACGCGGTCGCCTCCATCGGCAATGTCTTGGTCGCATGCGGCGCGTCGCCCGGCAACTTCATCCGGTCCATCGACCACGGCGAGTCCTGGATATCGAGCGGCGACGCCACGTCCGACATGTACGCCGTGACGCGTGGCATCGGTGAGGGCGTCGCCGTCGCTGGCGGCGAGGACGGCGACGCGTGGCGGTCGGTGGACCACGGCGAGCACTGGACGCAGGTGACGACGATCGGGGAGACCATCCTCGGGCTCACCCGCTGCTCCGGAGCGGTCCTCGCGGTGACTGCCGCCGGCCGGGTCCACCGCAGCGTCGACAACGGCACGAGCTGGATCTCGGTCGGCTCGACCGAGGGCACGCCCCTGCTCGGGGCCGGCGGGTGGCAGCAGGTGGCGGTCGCCGTCGGCGCCGCCGGGGTCATCCTCCGCAGCAGCGACGCGGGCGTCTCGTTCGCACCCGTAGCGAGCCCCACCACGGCGACCTTGCGCGGCGTCGTCGGCAACGCCGCGGGCCGATGGACGGCCTGCGGCGACGGTGGCGTCATCCTGCAATCCGTCGACCACGGCGTGACCTGGACGGTTCAGCTCACGCCTACCACCGAGACCCTATACGCCGTCACGCGCCATGTCCCCACCGACCGGGCCATCGTCGCGGGCGCCAACATCAGCATCATCGTGGAGTAAGCCATGCCCGTAATTCAAACCGCAACGAGGGTCATCGACAAGTTCGGCGCCGACCGCCACGGCTTCACGAGTGGAGATGCGCAGGCCGGGGAGGCGCCCACCCAGCTGTCCCCAGAGTGGTGCGACGGCGTTCAGGAAGAGATCAACAATACGATCGTCTACGGCGACCAGACGATCGACAGCGACGGCCCGTACACTGGGCTGCGTAAGGCAATCGCCGAGCGCATAGCGAATCAGCGCACCGAGACGAACGGCGACCAGACGTTCCGCTCGCCATCCGTGGGACCCTCCGAGCAACCCGACTGGGTCGTCGTTCGCAATACGCGAGCGACTTGGCACCTCCAAAAAAACAACTCGACCTCGGGAGGTGTCGTGCTGCCGTCAGACTGCCAAGCGACGGCCCGCTTCGTCGTCAGCGTCGTTCGGTGCTCGTCCCCTGGACACCGTGCGAACTTCGTCCTCCTGGCGTCGTTTCGCCGCGTCGCTGGTACCGTCAACATGCAGAAGCAGGAGATCATCCTTGAAGACACCACGTTCGACTGCCTGGCAAACGCCGTCGCGGGCGCAAGCTCAGCGCTGTGTCAGGTCACCGTCCAGAACACGGCCCCAGTCGACAATTACAATGTGTTGATCATGTCAGAAGTCACAATCGTTACCGTCAACTAACCCCGTCTCATTAGGAGCACCCGTGCATCGCTACCTCGCAATCATCACTCTGTGCCTCGCCGCCGCATGCAGCGTGGATGAACATTCACCAGATGCCGAGCTCGACCAGGATGTCGAGCTCCGCGGACTGCCCGAGGCGGTCCAGATCCACGTCGAGGTCGAGTCGCCCTCGGTCGCGCCGTCGCTGTTCGACTGCTTCCTGCAGGGGCCGGACGAGCAGCCGGCCTGGATCGACTACAGCGACGGCAACGGCACCGTCGAGCAGAAGGACATCGAGATCTGCGTCCGGTCCAGCGGTTCGAAGCAGAGCAGCGAGTGCTGGCGCGACGCGCTGCTGAAGCTCGGCGGCGAGGTGCAGCCGTGAACCGCCGCCGCCTCGGCATGATGCTCGACCCGGGCCTGTTGACGCTGCTCGTCCTCGGAGCCGCCGGCTGCCCTGACGACCCCGAGCCGGCGAGCACGTCCCCATGCAAGGACGGCGTGTGCCCCGTCGACGAGCCCGCACCGCTCGACACCAGCATCGCCGCGCCGCCGCCGGCCCCGCCGCCGCCGCCCGCGCCTCTGCGCGGCGCGAGTACCACCGTGCACGTCGACGAGGCTTCGCACACGCCCACCAAGTAAACGAGGGAGGTCATGGCCCGTGCTGCAGCTACCACCGTCGCCTCAACCACCGCCCGCGTCCAGGTGGAACGTACCGACGAAATTGCTTGTGCTGCAGATCGTGACCTTCGTCGTGCTGCTCGCCGCAGGCATGTATATCGACCACTCGAGAGTCCCGACGGGGCCGATTACATGGCTCGCCGCCTCGGGCCTCGCGAGTCTCTGGATCCCGCTGATCCGGCATCAGTGGCGCATCGATCAGGACTGGAAGGAGCAGCAGGCCCGCTTCCTGGCCGAGCACCCGGAGGCGCAGCTCGGCGCGCTCGTGCTGCCCGTCGTTCGGCGGGCCGGCATCACCAACGTCACCGAGGCGATCGCCGAGATCGGTGCTCGGGCGGACAACCGGCTGCATCGGCAGCTCGCCGAGGGAAAGGAGCGACGCGATGACGACCGTGACGATCAAGCGCGCTGACGCCAGCGGCATCGGCGAGTCCTTCTCCGTGCGTCCGCCGACCACGCGCCCGCGGACCCAGCCGATCGGGACCCGGCTCGGCACGCTGTTCAAGTTCGCGGTGCGCCGCGCGATCGAGCAGGCGCTCGGCACCACCGCGTGGGGGAAGCCTCCGCGCGGCATCACCGTCCGTATCGGGTTCGTGCTCTACCTGCTTCTCACCGCCGCGTTCGCGCTGCTGCTGTTCGGCCCCTTGCTCTGGGGCTGACGGGCGGCGCTACACACCCGCGTCCTACGCTGCCCTCATGGCCGCACCCGGACCAGTCCTCCTCCTCCTCCGCCGCGCCGCCGCGTGGCTCTCCCGCAACCCATCCGCCCGCGCTGACGCCCTCGAGCTCGCTGTGCAGGCGATCCGCAACAGCGCCAGCGACGCCGAGCGCGAGGGAGAGGTGAGGAAGGCCCGGCGCAAGCGCAACCGGGCGAACATCCTCGAGCTCCGCGCGCAGCAGCTCCGCGAGGGGGAATGAACCATGGGCCGGCTCGTCTTCGACTTCGCCACCCTGCGTCGGCCATCCTCCGAGGAGACCTACGCCGACTACCTCGGCAGCTTCCACTTCTTCGCCGGCACCGGGTTCGTCTACCGCGAGCTCGTGCGCCAGGATGACCCGCGCCACGGCTACCCGCCCCGCGAGCTGTGGCCGCGGATGGTGCCGACCTTCCTGCTCGCGTGGCAGCTCCGCGAGCGGATGCTCTGCCACGGCGCCGCCGGCCTCGCCGTCCGAGCGGCCTACCGCCCCGCCGGTGGTGAGCCGGACTCGCAGCACAAGGTCAACGCGGCCCTCGACCTCGACCTCCTCGCCGCCGACCTCGCGCGGGACTCGGGCCTCGCCGCCGTCTACGCCCGTACCGCGGCGGAGCTGTGGCGGGAGCACAAGCACATGCGCGTCGGCGTCGGCACCTACGCCGACGAGGGGCACGACACCACGCGCCGCGTTCACCTCGACTCGCTCTACCGCCACCGCTGCTGGCAGGGCACCGGCACCGACGAGCACGGCAAGGCCACCTTCTCGCCGCGGCCGGCGGTGCTGCGGCTGGCGAAGATCGAGGAGACCGACCCCGACTACCTCGCGTGCATCGCGGACGGCGAGCTGGTCGAGCTCGAGGTCGGGTGATCGCCGCGCTCGCCCTGCTGCTGCAGCTGCTGCAGCTCAGCCCGCGGGAGGCGACCGTGATCGCCGCCCGGTTGCTCGGCGCCCGCGACCTCGAGCCGGAGCTGCTGCACCTGGTCGAGGTCGAGAGCCGCGGCGTCCGCGTCGGCGTCCACACCCGCCACGGCCCGCGCGTGCACGGCCGGGTCTTCTGGGACGCCGCGGTGCGGGCCCGCTGGCTTCGGCCGGATCTCTGCGACGAGCACATGCGTGGCCCCGGCGACGCTGCGGGGTGGGGCATCCGCGGCGTGCATGGTCACGCCGCCGCCTACGCCGTCCGCTACCTCGGGGAGTGCGTGCCCGCGGCCGCGATCGACGTCCCGTTCCTGTCGGCCGTCGCGGCGGTCCGTCGGCTGCGGGTGCTCGAGCGGCGCTACGGCCTGCGCGACGCGGCCTCGCGGGCGCGGGCCTGGCGGCTTGGCGTCAGGGTCTCGCGGTGAAGGCTACGGAGGGAAACGCGCGGCCGCTGGCGATACGCATGTCACCGCTCGGAAGTTCGCGGCGCGAGATGCGGCAGACGTCGGTCGCGCCGTGGTGCGTGGCTGTGCACACGACCGCGTCGCCTTCGTCGATCACGGTGAACTCCGAGCACCACGCGGCGCACACCCCACAGAGTGGCCACAGCGGGTCGACTGGGCGGTTGTCTGGGCCGAGTTTCAGCTTGGCCACCCGTCACCTCCGGTCACCAGCGAGGGCTTGAGCACGGGTCACGGTGTCTCCGTGTCTGGCATCGGCCCGAGCTGGAACGGCGCCCGCTCGAGCAGCACGTCGGCGCTGACGTGGAGGATGCGGCACAGGGCGGCGAGCTGCCCAACGTCGGGGACCCGGTGTCCGCGCTCCCACTGGCTGATCGTCGCGTGCGAGACCCCGATTGCCCCGCCAAGGGCAGCCTGGTCCATGTCGCGCGCTTGGCGGACGCGGCGCAGTAGTGAGCCGAAGGCCACGCCTCCAAGTAGCCGAGATTTACCAGCCCCGCAAGTCCAGTATCACCTCTCCAAATTTTACGACGTTAATTTAAGAAACCGGTAAAAATATACTTGCTTCCGGTAACCGGGGCGCCTATTGTCCGTTTACCAGAAACGAACACGGCGCCCGCCGCCGAGGACGAACCCGCACATGCAGCCCCTGACCTTCGCCGACCGCCTCGACTTCGCCCCCGCCCGCGCCGCCAATAGCTCTCGCCGCCACGGGGCCCAGCGGATCGCTGCCCGAGCCCGCGCCGCCCGCCTCCTGGCGCGTCGGAGCTGCACCGCCCCAGGCGCCGGCATGGTCGTCC
>Ga0075163_10000456_pt1 | contig 52293 bp, 39 predicted proteins | sample JI1023141ADNA_FD_71478 | JGI IMG/M metagenome (GOLD analysis project Ga0075163, IMG submission 71478) | Wastewater effluent complex algal communities from Wisconsin, to seasonally profile nutrient transformation and Carbon sequestration -... | ecosystem: Engineered > WWTP > Effluent > Algae...
GTAAGGATCACGTAAAATCGTCTTAGGATTGTCTATTAACTGGCCTTTGCTTGCCAACTCCATCACAGCGTCTTTATCTTTTGACAGCCCTACTCTCTCATAGAGCATGCTATTCATTTGGCGTTTTAATTCTCTGACTGACCAACGGCTTTTCATACACTCTAACTCGTAGAATGCCCGTTTAAGAGAGTCTTCAATACGGCTTAATTCCAAAAGCTGTGACCAAGTAAGTGTAAAAAATAGGTTTTCATAGTATTTTGCATTTTGCCAGTCAAGTGTTTGTAAGTTAGCGGCTCTTTCTTCTAAGCTGGGAAAAATTGGCGAAATAAATTCGCCAGACGTCTGGCGAATTTCATTTTGTGTGTTTGTTTTAAGCAGTAATTGGAGACTTTGAGGTTTATTCTTTCCTCCAATACTTGGATAAATTAAAGCTAACTGGCGAAAATTCTTTAGGTTACTAACAGAAAAACCAGAGATCCCATTCTTTTTTAAATCGTTAGCAATATTTTCTATTAAGTGGGCAGCGTACTTTGCGCGATCTTCCCCGTTTTGTTCGTATTCAATAAGGTAAGCACCTATCAGCCAATTACGTAAGATTAATATTTGATTAAGATTTCTCCCTGCTGCTAATTGAGCGTTGGTATTAACTTGATCAATGCTATTAACAACATCTTTGTAATTCATTGTTATTCCTTATTTATATTAATTTATCACCTCATAAAGCGTATCAACAGTAAAAACAAGTAAGGGTAAATTATATTACTAGAAAAGTAGTAACCACCAAAAGCCTTTTTACAAAAGCTTTTCGAGTACTCAAATAAACTCTTAAACTACTTTAGTTTATCTAAACTCAAAAAGCTTTTGTAAAACTAGATTAAGGTTGAACCTTTAAGTTATTCCCTTAGCCAACAATTTCCCCACCGCAGCTACAAGCCTTATTGCCATTGGGGTGTAAAGGTATAGTTTCATCAAAAGTTATAAATCTTTTGTTATTTTGTTATTTTTTAGCTCGGTTTGATGGGTTTTCCACTCAGGCATGAACTTGCTCATTAAATTCTTAAATCGCTTATTATGACGGCGCTCTAGTAAATGTACTAGCTCATGAACAATGATATATTCTAAACATAAAGTTGACTTTTGAGCTAATTCAAGGTTAAAACAAATACGCTTAGCTTCAATTGCACAACTTCCCCAACGGGTTTTCATCTGCTTTATATACCAATCATTAGCTTTAACTCCAATAATGGTTTGCCATTTTTCAAGGAGTGAGGGGATTTTTTCTTTTAATTTTTGTCTATACCATTCTGTTAACACTCGTTTGCGCTGCTCTGTGTTGCTGCCTGTACGGACATAAAGATCAAGATATTGGTTATTTCTAATTTCTACTTTGGGGCGGCTGTTATGGTAAATTACATTTAGTAAATAAGGGTAGCCTTCAAAATAGTGGCTTTCATCTGAAAGATATTCTCTTTTAATTTGGGGTGCTTGTTTTTCAAATTTTGCTTGTTGGGTTTTAATCCAAGACAGTTTTGAAATGGCAAAGAGTTTCACAGCCTCATCGCTGACTCTTAAGGGCACAGCGGCTCTAACTCTACCTTCTGGATAGACTCTAAGGTTTAGGTTTTTAATTTTTTTTCTTACTACCTCTATTACAATGTCGCTTATTTTAACTTGATGCATATTTAAGAAAAATAGGTTAAAACTTTAGTCTAAAACCAACTTGAAATTGGCGTGGGGCAAAAGCACCGCGATAACGCTCAGGAGGGGCAATGTAGCGGCCTCCTTGTTTTGTTGGTAGGTTAAAACTACCTTGAGAATTTATAGGAAATGTACGATCTATTTCGCTAATATTCACTCTATTAAATAGGTTAAAGACTTCACCAATAACCTCTAGCTCTATGCCTTCTCTGATAGGTGCTTTATAAGTAGTACGTAGATCACAACTTGCAAAACCTGGAGTGATACCAACATTACGGCCAAGGCTAGCAGGGCGATCATTAGGAGGATTATCACCATTTAGGTCTAAGTCTTGTCCAGCAAGTAAGTTATATGGTTTGCCAGATTCTAAGCTAATGATTGAGGAAAATAATAAATTTTTTGTAAATGGAAGGCGGCTAATTTGTGGTTGCCAAGTTCCAGAAACAATAAATCTGCTACGGACATCTTGTAAGGATAAACCCCGCTCACCACCTGGATTATTTGGATCACCTACTTCTAGTTGATCAAAACGTCCTTCTCCAAAATTATCTATTGTTTTAGAAAAAGTGTAGTGAGCAAGTAAGCTAAAACCTTGAGCAAAACGGCGATTAAGTAAAACGGTTCCACCATAATAGTAAGTGCTGGTGGCTGATTCAAACTCAAGGATATCACCTTTGTCTGGGAAACGCCGTCCAGTAACTAGGCTGACTACTGGGCTACCTGGTATTGGATTAACTACTGGGTTAATATTGCGAATAAAAAAGAGTTTTAGACCTCTAACATAGCTAGCAGAAATGGAAAGTACTGTATTACTGCCTAGTAAGTAGTCTACTCCAAAACTACTTTGTTCTGTGTAGCCATTACGATAATTTGGTTCAAATGTAAAGGTTTGGCTTAGTTGAGGAGTAAATGTTACATTGGCTGGAAGTTGGTTACTATCTGGAAACTTATGTCCTGGTAATGAAAAGGGTATAACTGAAAAAGGAAAAGGTAACACTAATATTTTAATAGCTCCGCCAGAGGTAAGGTTAACAGTGACAGAGTTACCAGCTAAAGGAGCGCCGAAAAATATTCCAAACCCTCCATGAACATGGAGTTTAGGTAATTTTTCTGGTCGGTATGAAAATGATAGCCTTGGGCTAAAATTACCATTGTTATCAGGAAACGTTTTTACCCTTGAAATATCATAACGAAGACCTGCTTTTAATAATAAGTTTGGGCGTAATTTAATATCATCTTGAAAAAAAACAGAAAACTGAGTTTCTTTAACATCAGCACTAGGGTTACCAAAACCTTGAATAAAAGCAAACGGTAAGGATAAGTCTGCTAATGGCAATCCTTTAGGGAAGCCTGGAAACATTTGTGGTAATGCACTTGAGAGTGCAGAGAGAAAGACTCGTTCTGCTGGAGTTCGTAAAGTTGGATCAAAATTTTGTGGCCCTTGTATTGTTGGTAATCCAGGGATTCCACTTAAAAAAGCAAAATCTAGGGGTTGGAAGATTGCTTGGCCTCCGCCAAATATTGGAAGACGGGATTTTTCCTTAAGAACATTAAACTTATAGTAATCAACTCCAAACTTTATTTGCTGATTACCTTTTGTTATTGTTGTGTTACTAACAATTTGATAAATATTTGCTGTGCGAGGTTGAGGTAGTAGTGTACCTCGTCCAAAGGTAGTAAAGCCTTCTGGAGCAAGAAGGCGTATTTGAGGCCCATTATCAATAGAAAGAATATTTTGATTGCGTCGTCCATAGAGAAAGCGAGTTTCATTAACTAGATTAAGTCCAGTATTTATATAGGTATTATTAAAGGAAAAAGAGTTATCGTCTAGTTTTTGGATACCAGCATTTGTATCTCCAAGTAGTCCACCAAAAGGCTCAAAAGCGCCATTATAAATACCGCCAAAATTATAGCGGAAAAAAAACGTATCATTTGGGCTAAGTCTTGCATCTACGCGAGATAGTACAGAAGTTGTGGCAAGAGCAAATGGTACGGGGCCGTTATTTAATGCAAACCCTAGGCTACGGGCTGATTGAACAGTTTGATTTCCAATAGCTACAAAATTACTTTGTTTTACAGAAAGACGTTCGAAAGAATTAAAGAAAAAGAGTTTGTCTTGCTTAATTGGCCCGCTAAAAGTACCTCCAAACTGATATTGTTTATAAGGAGGTTTAAAAGGTGAAAAAGTATCTTTAGCGCTAGTATTATCATTACGGTTAAGTAAAAAGAGGCTACCGCGAAATGTATTACCACCACCACGAGTTACAATATTAACTATTCCACCAACAGCGCGACCAAATTCTGCTGAGAAATTATCAGAAATAACCTGAAATTCTTGTACTGCATCTTGGCTAAAAGTGGCGCGAACTGCACCTGTGGCTGATTCATTATTGTCAACACCATCAATAGTAATGTTGTTACTACGGCTTGGTTGACCATTAAAAGAAAACCCTGAACTAGCAAAAACACCTTGAGAGGGGCCACGATCTTTTACTGCACGAGGTGTAAGCAAAGTAAAATCTAAAAAGTTACGTCGGTTAATTGGTAAATTGTCTATACGTCCTCGATCAATATTTGTACTACTTTCAGTTTTTCCTACTACAGAATTATCATCTGCTCTTACTTCTATAACTTCTGAGCTAGCACCAATTTGTAATTTAAAGTCTGCTACAGAAGTACTACCTAGTAAAAGCTCTACACGAAAAGTTTGAGAGCTAAAACCATCGGCTGTTGCAGTTACTTCATAAATAGCTGGTGGTAGAGCAACTAATGCAAATGAGCCATCTTCATTTGAAGTAGTTTCACGAGTAAGATTAGTTTCTAGGTTTCTAGCTTTAACCATTGCTGCTGCAACTACAATATCTTGTGAATCTTTTATTACTCCAATAATATTGGCTGTAGTTGAACCGCCTTGAGCAAATACTAGACAATTAATGCTTAAGACGATAAAGATAAATAGCACTTTAAAAAAGCGTTGTAGTAATTGCTCTAGCATCTTGGGTTCTCCTCTTAAAATTATAGTGTTATGGATGATAAGAAATTGTTAGGGTAAACCTTGTATTTAGAGGATTGAGTATAACTTAAAATGCATCTAGTAACAGCTTTTACTATCAATAATTTTTGGCTATAGCATATTTTTTATAAGAAAGTCTTTTTATGCCAAAATCACCTACAGTAGAAACACTAGCTCAAGAGTTGATGTTTCCCGCTACTCGTTATCAGGGAAGCAAAACTAAATTATTAGGTTGGATTTGGGCACAAGTTTCTAATCTAAAGTTTACAACTGTGCTAGATGCCTTTGGTGGAACGGGTTCAGTCTCTTATTTATTCAAAACAAAAGCTAAAAAAGTCGCTTATAATGACATATTACACTTTAACTACAATATTGCATTGGCTTTAATAGAAAATAAGGATGTTTGCTTAAGTGGTGATGAAGTAAATTGGTTATTAGAAAAACACTCAAATATTAATTATCCGAAGTTTGTACAAGAGAATTTTCAAAAAATATATTTTACTGATGAAGAGAATGCCTTAATTGATCAGCTAATTACCAACATTCAACATTTAGACAACAAATACAAATTTGCAATTGCTTTTTTTGCTCTTTGCCAAACTTGTATTATTAAACGTCCTTTTAATCTTTTTCATAGAAAAAATCTTTATATTAGATTAGCTAATGTTAAACGCTCTTTTGGAAATAAGACTACTTGGGATAAGCCTTTTAATCAGTTATTTAGAGGGTTTGCTCATGAGGCTAATCAAGGGGTTTTTGATAATGGGCAGGAAAATATTGCTTATAATTGTGATGTGTTTGATATTCCAGGAGATTATGATTTGGTTTATATTGATCCGCCTTATATCTCTAAGCAGGGTGTAGCTGTTGATTATCTTAACTTTTATCATTTTTTAGAAGGGCTAGCGCTTTACCCTGATTGGGAAAATAGAATTGACTATAAATCTAAACATCATCGTTTTACTATCCAAGCTAATGAATGGACAAATAAAAAGCAGGTGTTAAATGCTTTTAATAGATTATTTGAACGTTATCAAAAAAGTATTTTAGTAGTTTCTTATCGAAGTGATGGAATCCCTACTGAATTAGAGCTAGTAGAATTAATGAGAAAATATAAACAGCATATTCAAGTAGAGTATTATGGGAAATATCAATATGTACTTTCTACTAATACTAGCTCTCAAGAGATTCTTTTAATTGGCAGATAGACAAAGTAATTTAATTTAAAACTAAAAATGCCACTATCTAAAACTAGATAGTGGCAAATAAATTATGAGAAATAGGTAATTAAGGACGAAAAGTTGCCAAAAGAAAATCTACGCCACCACGATGGCAATTAGCACAAAGCTGTACACCTTTTCCATAAAAGGCATTGTCTGCTGAACCGCTAAATGATTCAAAATAAATCCATCCGCTACCATCACTACCGCTCTGCTCGTCTACTTTAATCATTACAGCATAACCGCTTACTTGACTTGAGCTACTTAAGTAAAGCTCTTTAACCATTGCTGCTCCAACATCCCAAGTTTTTTTACCTGCGCGTAAGTTTTCTACTAAGATAGGATTGTAAAAAGTTCGGACATTACCACCATGTGGGCCTGTAGAACCATGAATAGTTGGTTCGCCTAAGAATGCCTCTTTATAAAGGCCAGCTTTTAACCATGCAGCCATTTTTTTCTTTTTTATTGGTGGAATCATGTTTTGACGTGCGCTTTTTGGGGATAATTTTTTTTCTATAGCGCTAAGCTCTGTAAAATCAGGGTCTTGATTTTGAGCTTGTACAATATTTGCAGGATTATTAGTAAAAGTAATGGTTGTCCAGATTGTTAATAAGCAGATAATGGCAAGTAATTTATATTTTCTCATAAAAATTTTGTCCTAAGTAATAACTATGTTTTTGATAGAAAACTTTTTAGTATTTGTATTCAAACATGTAAATTCAAATAAGAAAACATTTATTCCCTAAGTTAGGGAAAACTTTTAATAAAAATAGATTTTTAGCTAAAAAGTTTATTCAGCAGTTATTATTTCCTTGGGATTTAATGGTAAGCAAATAGAAATGCTTAATCCACCGGTTGCTATATTTTGAGCAAAAACCTTGCCTTTATGTAGTTTTACTGCTTGAGCTACAATTGCTAACCCTAGTCCGCTACCGCCTCTATCACGCTCCCTAGCATATTCTACACGGTAGAAGGGTCGAAATATCTCTGTTAAATCTGTCTCTGGTACACCATCACCTTGATCTTGGACTTCAATAACAGCATATTCTTTACCAGGTTCTTCTGCATAGTATAAGTAGACTTGCACTATAGAGTTTTCTTTAGTGTAACGAATTGCATTACGTAAGATATTATCTACTGTGCTACGAATGAGGTTTTCATCACCAATAATTGAGATTTCATTTAATGTTGTGTTAACACTACATTGATTATTTTGTGATTCAAAATTAGCATCTTCGGCTATTTCTTGAATTAGTTTTGTTAGGTTAATTGTTGTAAAACTTACTGTTTTCTCTGATTCTAGACGAGCAAGAGTAAGTAATTGTTCTATTAAATTATTTAATCTTTCTGATTCAAGTTCTATTCTATCTAAGGCTGTAATAGCTTTTTCACCAGCGCGTTTTCTTGCTAGGCTTAATGCTACATTTAATCTAGCTAATGGTGATCGTAGTTCATGAGAAATATCACTAATTAGACGTTTCTGAAGATCCATTAGAGAGCAAATTTTTTCAGCCATTTCATCAAAATCTCTAGCAAGTTCAGCTAATTCATCTTTGCGTTTACCTACGGACTCTCCTACTCTAGCTTGCCAATTTCCATTAGCAAGCTGTCTAGTGGCTAGACTAAGCTTTATAATGGGCAAAGTTAAGTAACGAGAGAGCCAATAACAAACCAAACCTACAGCAAGTATTGCAATTAAAAACCTTAGAATCTGGTAAGCGCCATGTACATTAGGCAATCTAGGTCTTCCAATAGCTACTTCCCAAAGAAAGAACAGTTTTTCTTTCTTTGGGCTTAAAACAGTTTTTGAAACAAATAAGCGATCTCCAGCAAAATGAATATCAATGTTTTGTTTATTATTAATAAGGTCTGTTAGTCGTTGTAAATCAAAGGTTTGTTTTACTGGGTTTTGCTGGTAAATAGCTTTATTTTCATTATCATAGACAGATATACTTAAAGGTAAAGTTTTTTCTAATCCACTAAAATATTCTTTTAATGCTTCTTTATCTTTATTTTGAAGGATTTCAAGGGCATTTTGTTCATAAAGATTTAGAGAAGCTACAATAAAGTCTTGTCGATGAAATTCTTGAGAATTACCACGAATAAAGACAAATGCAATAATAAAAGATGTTGCACTAACTAAAGCCATTGCTAGCAAAAAACATAAAAATATCTTTAAAAATATGCTTCTCATTTTGTTTTGCCCCTACCCAACTATCACATAGCGGTAGCCTATACCACGAATGGATTTAATTCTTTCTGATTCTCCTGAATGTTGGGCAAGCTTTTTTCTTAAATTGCTCATATGTGTATCAATACTGCGATCAAAAGGAGAAAATCTCCGTCCTAAAGCTTGTTCTGCTAAGTCTTCTCGATTAACAACATTTCCTGATGCTTTAAGTAAAACTTTTAGTAAATCAAATTCTACTGTAGTTAGGTTTTCAATCACTTTTCCGCCTTGAGTTACTATCATTGTTCCAGTATTTAAGCTTATATCCCCTAGAGAAATTACTTCATTATGTAATGTTTCACTAGGAGTTGTGTCTAGTTTACTACGACGTAAAATAGCACGAATTCTAGCTACTAATTCTCGGCTATTAAAAGGTTTAGCCATATAATCATCAGCACCTATTTCTAACCCTACAATTCTATCTATGTCTTGTCCTTTGGCTGTAAGCATTAAAACAGGAATACTAGACTTAGCTCTTATTAAGCGTAAAAGCTCAAAACCATTAATCTTAGGTAACATTACATCTAAAATTACAATAGAGAATTGGTTAGATAAAACTTCTGATAAAGCAAGCTCAGGGTTATTGATGTATTTAACCTCAAAGCCTTCTTCTTTTAGATATTCAGAAATTAACTCACATAATTCTTTATCATCATCTATAATCAAAATAGAGTTCATAAGTTTTTAATTACCTTTTATTTAGCAGACCTTTTTAATTTACCATATTATACTTAAGATGGTTGTTAAGATTTGTAAAAGTAGCTTAACAAAACTTAACAAAACTTTGCGAAAGCTTAACCAAGTTAATAAGTTACTAAAGATAAAATATCGTTTAATAGGTTAATAGAGTTTTAATACCGCAATATTACAAGGAGTAGTTATGAAACGAAGGAATTTTTTTATTTTTTGTGTTCTACTGATGGCTTTATCTCTAGGGTTAACTAGTTTTGCTCAAGATGGTAAACCAAGACATGGTGGTAGGGAAGGAATGCACCACCCACATAATCCAATGGATTTTGCTTTAAGAGAGTTAAATTTAACTAGTGAGCAAAAAACTAAAGTAGAAGCTATTCTTACTTCTCAAAGAACTGTTACCAAAGAACTGTTTGAGAAGAATTTTGTTAATCACCAAAAACTTCATGAGTTAATTAAAAGTGGGAATTTTGATTTAGTACAAGTTAGAGCAATTGCTCAAAGTCAAGCTACTAATCAAGTACTCTTATTAGTTGAAAAACAGAGAGCAGATTCTCAAATTTATGGAGTTCTTACCGCTGAACAACAAGCAAAGTTTGATCAATTCCAAAGTAGAGATCATAGACCAATGCCTCCAATGCCTCCAATGCCTCCAATGCCTCCAGGTGAAGATAGATTTGTAGACATGCTTTCTAAAAGACTTGCATTAACTTCTGATCAACAAACACAATTAGAAAGTATTTTGGCAAGACAAAAGGAGGCTGTTAGTCCAATAGTGGAAAAGCTTGCAGGATTCCATAAACAGTTAGAGACAATAACAGCTAAAGGACATTTTGATGAAACACAAATAACAAACTTAGCTCAAGAATATTTACCTTTAATGGTTGACTTAACTGTAGCTCATACAACTACGCAATTTAATATATCTTCCTTGCTTACTGCTGAGCAAAAAGAAATTTTCTTAAGATTTCCTCCTTTAGGCGGCCCAGGTCGTAGAGGCCCAGGCGGTGGCCCAGGCGCAGGGCCAGAAGGTGCTAGACCACCAAGGTTTTAATGTTAGTTAGTAGTTTAAAAGTAGAGTTTTAAGTAGTCTTAGCCTTGATTTGTTTTCGATTAGCTTAGCTCCTCTATAATAGTCTGTTTATACCTTTAGGGAGATATTTATCTCCCTTTTTCTTTTTCTGATAAAATCAACCAAAATAAAATTAAACTAGGAAAATTCCCTAAGAAGTTCTAAGTTGTTCTTGGTAACTTTTCTGCTATCTATTTTCTATGCTATTCTAGCCAGCAGAGGTAAAGAGATAAATTATGGCTTATGATGATCTAAGAGACTTTATTAAAGCACTAGAAAAAGCAGGTGAACTAAAGCGAATATCCGTGGAAGTCTCACCAATACTTGAAATTACAGAAATAGTTGATCGTGTATGTAAACGCTCACAAGGTGGTCCCGCTTTACTTTTTGAAAAGGTAAAAGGCCATTCAATGCCAGTATTAATCAATGCTTTAGGCAGTAAACGACGGATGGAGATTGCACTAGAAGTTAATGGTTATAAAGATATTGCTGATAGAGTTACTGAACTTCTAGATTTTAAATCCCCACAGGGGTTTATTGAAAAGATAAAAATGTTACCTAAACTAGCAGAGCTAGGAAGGTTTTTTCCTAAGATTGTCCGTTCGGGCCCTTGTAAAGAAGTAATCCAAAAAGATAACTTTTCACTTCTTGACCTACCTGTCTTAAAGTGTTGGCCTGATGATGGTGGACGTTTTATTACTTTACCTATGGTGTTTTCTCGTAATCCGGTAACAGGTAAACGTAATTGTGGAATGTATAGAATGCAAGTGCTTGATGAACGCACTACAGGAATGCATTGGCAACTTCATAAACATGGTGCAAGCCATTTTCGTGAACATGGCAAGCGTAGCCAACAGCCAATGCCAGTATCAGTAGCTATTGGCAGCGACCCAATTACAACTTTTGCTGCAACTTTACCTTTACCAGATGATTTAGATGAAATGCTCTTTGCTGGATTTTTACGCTCTAGTCCAGTAGAAATGGTGAAATGTGAAACTAATGATCTAGAAGTTCCTGCCTCAGCAGAAATAATTCTAGAAGGTTATGTTGACCCTTCTGATATGCGTACAGAAGGACCATTTGGGGATCATACTGGCTTTTACACCCCCAAAGAGCCTTATCCAGCTTTTCATGTTACAGCTATAACACGACGTAAAGATCCTATTTATTCAACAATTGTTGTTGGTCGTCCACCTATGGAAGATTGCTATATGGGTGAAGCTATTGAACATATTTTCCTACCTCTATTTCAACGGCAATTTCCTGAAGTTGTGGATATGCATATGCCTTTTGAAGGAATTTTCCATAACTTAATGATTATTTCTATTCGTAAATCTTATCCAGGGCATGCTCGCAAAATAATGAATGCTGTTTGGAGTTTAGGCCAGGCTATGTTTACTAAATGTATTGTTGTTGTTGATGAACATGTTCCTGTTCGTGATCCTGGTTATGTGGTTTGGTATGCGCTTAATAATATTGATCCAGAGCGAGATATTCAATTTACTATGGGGCCAATAGATGTTTTAGATCATGCCTCTAGGCTTTTTGCTTATGGGTCAAAAATGGGTATAGATGCAACCCGCAAAACCGCTTCAGAAGGTTTTACTAGAGATTGGCCTGATCAAATAGAAATGAGTGAGGAAATTAAAAGACTAGTTGATTCTAAATGGACAGATTTGAGGTTGTAAACCTTGGCAGATAAAATTCTAGTTGTTGATGATAATGAAACAGTACGTAAAATCATAGTTTCTGCACTAGAAAAATACTATGACGTAGTAGAAGCTTCATCTGGTGAAGAGGCTTTGACTATTGCTAATCAAGGCGATATTCGTTTAATCCTCTTAGATATTATGATGCCAGGAATGGATGGGCTAGAAACCTGTCTAAAACTACGACGTAACCCACATAGTTGTCATACCATTATTGTAATGTTAACAGCACGAACTAAAGAAAAAGACATTGTTACTGGTCTTAAAATGGGTGCAGATGATTATGTAACAAAACCATTTAATTTTTCAGAGCTAAAAGCTAGAATCGATAGTCACTTGCGCCGACAATGGCGTGAATTACAAGCTAGTCCGCTTACTGGGTTACCAGGAAATCGACAAATCCAACAAATCCTTACTACAAACCTAAAAGCAGAGGTTTCTTTTGCTGTTATTTATGGGGATCTAAATAGCTTTAAGGCTTATAATGATCGCTATGGATTTACGGCTGGGGATGAAATCTTAAATTATACTGCTAATGTATTAACCAATGCTGTTTTAGAGGTTGGTAATAATGAAACAGACTTTGTTGGGCATATTGGAGGAGATGATTTTATTATTGTTACTTCTCCTGAACGTTGTGAGGCCATTTGTAAGCTTGCTATTGAGCGTTTTGATAGCGAAATAAAGGATTTTTATGAGGCAGAAGATATTGCTAATGGTGGTATTGAATCAACTGACCGACAAGGGAATCAAGTAATTGCTCCAATACTTTCTATTAGCTTATCTGTAGTAGTTCATGAAAATAATAGGTTTTCTCATCCAGGAGAAATTTCTCAAATTGCAGCAGATGTTAAAAAATATGTTAAGAAAAAGGAAAAAAGCGCTTATCTTATAGACCGCCGAAAAAGCTTTAGCGAGGAATTAAAAGATGAGTAAAGCTTTGCTTAGACAAATAAAGTCTATTGACTACTTATTAGAACTTCCTTTAAGCCAAAGTTTAAGCCAAAAAAGTAGCCGCGATTTTCTACGAGAATGCCTAAGAGATTTATTAGATGATATAAGAAAGTGTATATTAGCTGATCAAATAGCTGAAAATACAGATCTTAATAGCTTAATTGAAAAAGAATTACCTAACTACTGGAACAAAGCCTTATATACCAATTTACAACCTGTAATTAACGCTACTGGGACATTACTACATACTAATTTAGGTAGAGCACCGCTTGCTACTGAAGCACTAGAGGCTATAAATAAAGTAGCTAAAGGCTATTCTAATTTAGAATATAACTTGGCTAAAGGTGCTCGTGGTAGTCGTGATGAACATTCTGAAGAACTCTTAAAAGTTTTACTTGGATGTGAAGCCGCAATAGTTGTTAATAATAATGCTGCGGCAGTAATGCTTGTACTAGATGAGCTTGCACAAGGCGGCGAAGCTATTATTTCTCGTGGAGAACTCATTGAAATTGGTGGAGCTTTTCGTATCCCTGATGTAATGAAAAAAAGCGGGGCTATTTTACGCGAAGTAGGAACAACAAACCGTACTAGACTTTCAGATTATGAAGCTGCAATCAATGAAAATACTAAGATTATACTAAGAGTTCATCCTAGTAATTACCGGATTGTAGGTTTTACAGAAAAACCAGAACTTACAGCGCTAGTTAAATTAGCAGAAAAATATCACTTGATCCTAGTAGAAGACCTAGGTAGCGGTTGTCTAGTTGATATAAGTAGTTGTGGTATTAAAGATGAACCAACCGTACAAGAATCAATTGCCGCAGGGGTTCATGTAGTAACTTTTAGTGGTGATAAAATGCTAGGTGGGCCACAAGCCGGTATTATTGCAGGCCAAAAGAGTTATTTAGCTCGTATACGTCGTAACCCTTTAATGAGGGCGCTTAGAGTAGATAAACTTAGTTATGCTGCACTTAGTGAGACATTAAAACTTTATCGAACTAGTAAAGCTTGGGAAAAAATCCCTGTTTTACGTGCTCTACAAGCTACTGAAAAAGATTTATTTATAAGATCACAAAATTTCTTAAGACGGCTAAAACGCAGACTACCAAAAGACCATAGCTTAAAATTGTCCTTACGTTCTGGTAAGTCTGTTATGGGTGGAGGCTCTGCCCCTGAAACCCCTTTGCCAACTACTTTAATTGTTATAGAAAGTGCTGAATTGTCTGCTAATCAAATAGAAAATAAGTTACGTAGTAACAGCCCACCAGTAATTGCTAGAATTGAACAAGATCACTTAGTTATAGATTTACGCAGTATCTTACCTGATGACGAAGAGCCTTTATTAAAGGCTTTTGTGGATTTGTCTAATTCTTTTTCTAAGTCACTATAGTTTTTTAGTAGTAAACCTCTGGTAATTGGTCTTTAGGTGTTTGAGTTACCAGCCAAGTTATATCAATTGCCCAAGGTAAATAAGTCATTCCAATAACCAAAACTCGTTTGCCATCTGTACCAACAAGCAGATCTGCTACATATCCAATTAGTTCAATATGTTCAACTTGTAAAGCATCAGTTAAACTTATTCCTTCCCCAATAGGCCATCCTTCTTCTTTTTCTATAGCCTCTCTCCAAATAACTAATATTTGCTCTTCATATACCTTATGAACCCCTGGTTGAGCACAGTAGGGTTTTCCTGATTTTTCATCAATTTTCATCTCTTTATCATGTGCAGCATTGTTAGGAAAACCACAAACCATACAAAATGTTGTTCTTTTTGTGATATCTATATCCATAAATTTTCCTTTAATAAGGTCTTGTCTACCAGTTTAGTTAAAAAAGTTTATAGCCCTAATACCTCTTGATATTCACCAAAAACTTTTCTTAGTCGATTAGCAATTTCCCCTACTGTTGCATAACATTCTACTGCACTAATAATATAAGGCATAAGATTTTCTTGAGTTCCAGCAATACGCTCTATGTCTGATAATGCAGACTCAACAGCATTATTATCACGTTCAGCACGGAGTTTTTTTAGTGATTCTACTTGGGTTCGTTCAATTTCTGGGTCTATTTTTAATGTAGGGATATGATGTTCTTCTTTGATGGTAAATTTATTTACCCCTACAACGATTTCTTCGCCTTTTTCTACTAGTTTTTGGTATTGATAAGCAGCATCTTGGATTTCTCGTTGAACCCAGCCCTTTTCAATCGCAACTAGTACCCCTCCCATATCATCAATTTTAGCAATATATTCTTTAGCTTTAACTTCTAGTTGGTTAGTTAAATATTCAATTGCATAAGAACCTGCTAAAGGGTCTGCCATATCTGCAACGCCAGATTCATAAGCAACTACTTGTTGAGTACGTAATGCAATTCGTGCTGCTTCTTCAGTAGGTAAGCTTAAGGCTTCATCTCGTGAGTTGGTATGTAGAGATTGTGTTCCACCAAGTACAGCCGCTAGAGCTTGAATTGTGACACGAACAACATTTACATCAGGTTGTTGGGCAGTAAGTGTACTGCCAGCCGTTTGTGTATGAAAGCGCAGCATCATAGATTTTTCATCTTTTGCACCAAAACGCTCTCGCATAATTTCTGCCCAAATACGGCGTGCAGCACGAAATTTAGCTACTTCTTCTAGTAAATTATTATGAGCATTAAAGAAAAAGCTTAACCTAGGCGCAAAATTGTCTATTTCTAACCCCACATCTATTGCTGCTTGAACATAGCAAATTGCATTAGCCAAAGTGAAGGCTATTTCTTGAGCCGCTGTTGAACCTGCTTCACGAATATGATAACCAGAAATTGAAATTGTGTTCCAATTAGGCACTTCTTTAGCACAAAAAGCAAAAATATCAGTAATAATTCTTAGTGACGCTTTTGGAGGATAAATATAAGTACCACGAGCAATATATTCTTTTAAGATATCATTTTGAATTGTGCCACTAATTTTACTTAGCGATATACCTTGTTTTTTAGCTACAGCAATATAAAGAGCTAGCAAAATAGAGGCTGTAGAATTGATGGTCATTGAGGTTGAGACTTTATCTAGTGGAATACCATCAAAAAGTATTTCCATATCTTTTAGGGAATCAATTGCTACACCAACTTTACCCACTTCACCTAGTGATAAAGGAGCATCAGAATCCAAACCAATTTGTGTTGGTAAGTCAAACGCAACAGACAAACCAGTAGTACCATTTTCTAGCAAATATTTATAACGTTGATTTGACTCATAAGCTGTTCCAAATCCAGCATATTGGCGCATTGTCCAAAACCGGCTACGGTACATATTAGGGTGAATCCCGCGAGTAAAGGGAAATTGACCTGGTTCAGAAAGGTCAAGAAAACCATTTTGATCAATAGCATCTTCTGGTAAAAATGTCCGGTTTATTTCTATATTAGATGAGGTTTCAAATTTATTTTTACGTTCTTTAACTTGTTTTTCTTTTGTTGTCATAAGGTTTTCTATCCCTAAAGGTTAAAATTTTTGTCTGCAATCTTAGCAGATCATAGCTAAGTAAAGCAAAAAAAGGTATATATTCAATTAGCCTAATTAATGGTAAGTCTTGCCATAAATTTTGTGTATGGTAGTTAATTAAAACATAGTAGGAAAGTTGACAAGACATGATTAGCCAAAAAAAAGCTTTATTAGGTATAAATATTAGTAATGGTACAATCCAAGTTAAATACCAAGGATGCACAATAGGGGAAAAAATATAAAAACCTACTAATGTCCAAAAAATTCCTCTAATAAAATCTTGGCATGTAAGAGCTACTATTAATAGCCAAATCCCTAAGGCAAAGTAACATATTATTGCTGCTAGTTGGTTACTGTTTGTTAATTCATAGAGCAAGGAAAAAATCGAGCTATTAAAATAAAAGTCTTTTACAAAATTACCAAATGAACCAAAAATTTTTTCATTAACAATTAAATAATGTGGTAAATAAAAAATAAATAATATAAATAACAATATAGATAAAAATATAAGCGCTTTTCTTTTACCTAGCTTATATAAAGCGATAGGTAAAAATATAATAGGCAGAAGCTTAATTAAAATAGCAAAAGCTAGACTAGAACTAGATAAGAGAGTCTTGCTAACTATATAGAAATAAAGGAATAAAATAAAAAAACATATCCCTATTATATCTATATGTCCACTAATAAAAAATTCTAAAATAGGCAAAGGACATAAAAAATAAATAGCTACATTTATTAAAGGCAGGTTTAGTTTACCTAGGGTTTTAACTAGTAATAGTGCAGTAGCAATATCAAAAAGTAAAAAGACTATCTTAATGTTAATAAAAGAGTTACCTATAATATAATAAGTTAAGAAAAAAAATATTTGAGACAAAGGTGGGTAAATTGTTGGTAAATGAGAGTGATTAATAGAAGGAAAAATATTATTTCTAAGTGTAATTAATTCTGGTGAATTAGGGGGATATAAATAAGGGTTAATCCCATTTGCTTGTATATAACCATCCCAAATATATCTATATATATCATCAGATAAAAAAGGAGGCAGTGGTATTAGAGTAATCCTAAAGATTAGGCCAAAGGAAAAGATAATAATTAGTAAATGCTTAACATTATAAGAATTATATAATGTGCTAAATAGCTTAATATTAATAAAATAAATAATAAAACAAGAGCAGCTTGTTAATATATATTTATTATATAAGAAGTATATAGAGCTAGGAAAAAAGTGTAGAGAAATATATAAAGTCTCTGTTAAGCATAACAAGGTTATTAAAATAACTTTGTTTTGAGCATCGCTTAAAGTTCTAGCTTTAAGCGATTTACCGCCAAACATTATCTTATAAACCAGGATAATAAGGTAATTGCATAGAAAATTAGAGCAACAATAGAAATACCTTTAGCCCACATTGCTTTATTACGATTTTGTTGGATGCCATATTGATCAAAGATTTTAAGTGCATTTTGAGCTTTAATTAATCCAACAATAGCTAAAGGCGATAAACAACCACATAAAAACCCTACAATAGAAAGAATTAAAGCTGTATTAGCTTCTTCAAATGCTTTGTTTACTTCATTTGACATACTAGGATTATTATATTGCCCCATTGGTGAAGACACGGGAAATTGCCCTTGAGCAGGAAACCCAGGTGGTTGATAAACCGCTGGGGGTTGTCCTGGCATTGGAGGAGCATAAGGAAATTGTCCCTTTTGGTCAGGTGCCATTTGTGGAGGAGCATAAGGTCGATTTTGTGGAGGAGCATAGGGATTTTGTTGTTGCCCAAATCCTGGTGCTGGTGGAGGTGGATAAGCAGGACTTGGGTTGTTAGGGGGTTGTTGTAAATAAGGCGATGCATATGGCTGAGGCGGTGCTTGTTGAGGTGCTTGAGGTGAACGAACTGGAGGAGCAGCCATTTGAGTAGGGTTTTGAGATATTCCAGGTACTGTGTTAGGTGGTCTAACAGGCTGTGTATTGTAAGCCTCAGGCGGCATCATTTGCCCAGGTGCATTAGGAAACCCCATTGGTGGAGGCATTCCAGGCATTCCAGGGGTAAACACTGTTGGTGGTACTTGACCAGGGTATGAAAATGCTGGTGGAGGTGCATTACCCCAAGGATCAGTAGAATTTAGAAGCTCATTAGCTTGTTGACAAGAAATAATATTAGGGTTTACTTCTATACTAAGCCCTTTGTCTACTTCTATTTGCAATTTACCACAATATTTTTCTATATCTCTATCACTAGCAACTATTTTTACTTTAGACTTATCTTTAAGTAGCTTATAAGTAGCTAAGTCAAGTGTTAAGAAATGGTTACGATCAATTAAAGCTGTTACAGCAGATGCTAAACGTTCGGCTGGATCGTCAGGGCGAGTAAGGCCAAAAGTAGCAAAATTCATTAAATCTAAATCAAGTCTAATTGGTCTAGGAGTTGAACTAATAAAAATATCTACATATAGCCTTGGATTTGCCCCTGTACCTATTTGACAAGCAGAAATTATCTGGACATCACCAAAAGGAATACGCTCAATCATTGGATGAGAAATACTAAAACCAATGTCATTAGCAGAAATACGACCACTACTAATAGGGGTTACTGATTTAGCTGCCTCATCAAATGGGGGATTAAGTACTTGAACTGTTTGCCACCATTCCCCACTTATATTTGTAGTTTTAGCTGCACTAGAAGGGGGTTGTTGAATAGTAAGTGCTTCTAAAGGAGGTTCATTTGCTTTAGGTGTTTGAGATGCTTGAACATTAGTTTTATAAGGGTCATTAGTTGCTACAACAGGTTTAGCTAATTCTGGTGATGGGGTGCTTTCCCCATGAAAAATAGGATAATCTGACTCTAATGGATTTGGTTTTTGAACAGGTGCCTCTGGTTCTTGAAAAAGAGGTGGTAAGGGTTTACTTTCACTAATTTTTATTTCTGCTGGTTGTTCAATTACAGGACTTGTTGGTAGTTGAGGTTGAACAGATTTAGCTGGAATAGGTGCTTGGTCAATAGGAGTTGAGCTTTGTTCTGGTGGTAAGTCTGTTTCATCTGGTACAAGTCTAACTGTAGCAATTGCTCCTATTGATTCTAGTGCAGACTTGTATTTATTAGCTTGATCTTGGTTTAACCCTTTTTTTACTACAATTGGTGCAGAAACCATCATTCTTTCTGCTTTTTCAGGGGGTAGTTTAAATTTCTCTATTAACTTGCTCTTGACTAGTTCTTTTTGTTCGGGAGTATTATCTTTTAGTCCTTCAAATATTACTTGAAATGGCATTATTCACCTCTAAACAAAGCAATTCTGATGGTTTAGCTTAAGAAATAAGTAAAAAATCTAGTAAAACTTCTGTCACGTAATAGAGAATTACTCCACCAAATACAACTAATGGAATTACGGTTCGCTCTGAGCCATTGTTTACTTCAGGAATTAAATCTGATGCTGCTACATAAAGTGTTACACCAGCAGAAAGAGGTAAAGCATAAATGGCGGCTTGCTTAAATAATAGAATTGATAATGTGCCAATTAAAGTTACTGCTCCAATAAAAGCGCTGGCTAAAAAAGCTGTTTTACGGCTTTGGCCAGATGCAAGCATTATTGAAGCCACTGTAAAGCCTTCTGGCATTTTATGAATTATCATTGCAATAAAAATAAGTACCCCTAGTCTAACATCAACAGCAAACCCAGCCGCAATCGATATACCATCAAAAAATGTATGTATTGCTAGACCACCTACTGCAGTAAATGCAGATCGAGGAGATAATAAATGTGAATGAGTCTCTTCGCCAAAATGAAAATGAGAAACTATTGTATGCTCGCAAAATTGAACTAATAAATAACCTGCTAATACTAGCATTAAAGTTTTAGGATTATTATTAGTTGCTTCTAAACTAGCAGGTATTATGCTTAAGAATACTGCTGCTAGCATAAAACCGGCACCGCTAGCAATTAAATATTTGAGGATCTTAGGGTTTAGCATTGGTTTAGTAGAAATAAACAGGCCACCAATAATATTTGCGATTGCTGCTACTAAAGCATAAATTATTGCAGGCGACCAATGCATGAACAAAAACTCTCTGACTAAGAAAAGAATTTCCTCTAAGATGAATAAGCCCGCATAATAGCATAACTGCTAATGCAAAGCTAAAGCATTGGGCTAGAAAATAAGACTATATTTTATATTTTTACTTCTAGTACAGATTATTTTATAAGTATGACTATGTACTATAAACTCAGAGGAAAAAGCTGTCTAATTTTAGGTAAACTTAAGTTAATTAAAAGTTAAGAAAATACTCCAGCTTTATTTAGCTAAATCACACTATATAAATAATATTAGAGTTTGGAGTTTCTGCTTGACAGACTACCAAGTGTGACTTACTATTCTCCTAAAATAAAAAGACAAAAGTATCTTGTTTATAGTGTCTTGCCCTTTTTAAGTTGAAGTTCTACATCAAGTAGTCGCGCAAACACTAAACCTCATACAAGTTTAATCAATAACTAATCTAGAGATAGGAAAAGTTTAACTTTTAAGGAGATAGGTTGTGTCAGCAACTAGTTTCTTCCATCGATCAGTGTTGCTTGACGAAGTGTTAGAAGCTTTTGAAACCATTTCAGATGGTTTAATAGTAGATTGCACCTTAGGACTAGGTGGACATAGTGAGGCTTTACTAACAGCTAAACAGGGCATTTGTCTTTTAGGTATAGATCGAGACTTAGTAGCAATCAAATGCGCTGAAGAGCGCTTAGCTACTTTTGGTAACCGCTTTCAAACAGCACATTCAGATTTCCGCAACCTATCTAATATACTTGTAGAAAAAGAGTTACAAGAAAAACCACTAAATGCAATACTCCTTGATCTAGGAGTTTCTTCAATGCAATTAGATACTCCAACACGCGGTTTTAGCTTTCAACAAGAAGGCCCGCTAGATATGAGAATGGACTTTTCTCAAGGAGAAACAGCCGCAGATATAGTAAATTCTTTTTCAGAAGAAGAACTAGCAAACTTAATTTATGAATATGGCGAAGAACCTGCATCTCGTGCTATTGCAAGAGTAATTGTTGATAATAGAGAAACTAAACCTATTAATACTACTATGGAACTGGCTGCTTTAGTTACTAAGGCAGTAAATTTTCGTGAACGTAAAATGGGCCGTAAAATAGACTCTAAACGTATTCATCCAGCTACACGTACTTTTCAAGCACTTAGAATTGCAGTAAATCGCGAGCTAACAAATCTAGATAAATTTATCGGTACAGCAATAGACCTACTAGCCCCTAAAGGTCGATTAGCTGTTATTTCTTTTCACTCTTTAGAAGATAGAATAATAAAAAATGCTTATCGCTTTGCTACTGGCGCTTGCCAATGTCCACCAAGACTTCCCAAATGTATTTGTGGAGCAAAGAAAAAAGTCACGATTTTAACCAAAAAACCTTTGGTTGCTAGCGAGATAGAATCAAAAACAAACCCTAGAGCAAGAAGTGCTAAATTAAGAGTTTGTGAAAAAATAAATTCTTTATAACGTAGAGTTTAATTATTAGATTATAAAGAATATTACTTATTGAGTGGGTGTTATGACTGGATACTTTGATAGACAAATAAAAAACAATCCAACCAAAAGACATGGTAGTAAATATCAAGCTAAATGGGTGATTTTTACCATTGGTATTGGATGTATTATTACTTATAGTTTTGTTTTAGCTGCACAAAATCATTTTGCTGCTCTAGAGTTAGGCTATAAAAGCGAAGAACTAAGACACCAAAGAGATAAACTAGAGAGAGAACAAAGAAAGCTTACTCTAGAGATGGAAAGAAAGCTCTCTCCACAGCGCTTAGATACAAAAGCTCAAGAACAAGGCTTAGCTTTGCCTATAGCAAAACCTACTAAAGCAGAAACAGAAAAAACATCAGATTAGTAAAATTTCTTATAGGAAATAAAGAAATGATTGGGAAAACACCACAAGCTCTAAACCCATTATCAGCAGTGAAAAAACGTACAATATTTTTTGCTGTCTTACTTGTGCTTTGGGCAATCGGTGTACAAGGTCGTTTAGTCCAATATCAAGTTTTTAAGCATGAACAAATGGCGAATTTAGCCGAACGTCAACAACAACGCATGATTAAAACTACTCCTAAACGAGGCTCCATTTTTGATCGTAAAGGTAGAGAACTAGCCCGTAGCTTAGAAGTAGAGTCTGTTTATATTGCTCCAGGAGAAATAAAAAATCCTGAAACTTTGGCTAAATCCCTGTCTCAAATTCTTGAACTTCCTGAAGATTTAGTACTATCTCGCTTAACAGCTAAAAAAGTTTTAGTTAGCCTAAAACGTAAAATTACAGAAGAACAAACCAAACAATTAAAAGCAGAAATAGAAACAGGAAAAATTACAGGCATTCATTTTGTTACAGAAACTAAGCGGTTTTATCCTAAAGATGAAGTAGGTGCTTATATATTAGGCTTTGTTGGTCTAGAAGAAGATGGTGCATCAGGTGTAGAACGTCAATATGATCGTCATATTCAAGGCCGGTCAGGTTTTGTTTCTGTAGAAACTGATGCACATGGTCGTCCATTTGGTCGTTTTGAAAAACAACCTGAAATTGGTCAAAGCCTAGTTCTTACAATAGATGAGCAAATTCAATTTCGTACAGAAAAAGCTCTTCGTGAAGCAGTTGCAAATGTTGGTGGTAAAGGCGGCACAGCAATTATTTTAAAACCAAAAACTGGCGAAATCCTAGCAATGAGTAACTTGCCAGGATTTAATCCTAATTTACCTATCACTAAAGGCGAAGAACTAAAAAATCGACGTAATCGTGCTGTAGAAGATGCCTATGAACCAGGGTCAGTTTTTAAGATTATTACTTACTCTGCAGCTATTGAATCAGGACTATTAAAACCTACTGATCAAATTGATTGCCAAGGCGGAGCAATTACTATTGCAGGACATACAATTAAAGATGGTGGACATTATGGACTATTAACTGTTGGAGAAGCTGTTGAAGTATCTAGTAATGTTGCTGCAATTAAAACAGGTCGTAAATTAGGCAAAGATTTACTCTTAAAAAGCATTACAGATTTTGGTTTTGGAAAACTAATTGGTGCAGGGCTTCCTGGTGAATCTCCTGGTTTTGTTGGTGGTACAAAAAATTGGAGTGAAGCTTCTTTTGGTGCACTTCCTATAGGCTATCAAGTAGGTGTTACTCCTTTACAAATCCTAGCTGCTGTTTCTGCTGTAGCTAATAATGGTGAATGGGTACAACCTCATATCTTAAAGCAAATAGTTTCTACCACCGGCGATGTTGTTTTTCAATCAGAGCCAGAACGTAGACGAGTAATTAGTAAATCTACTTCTGAAGCAATGAAAACAATTTTAGAAGGCGTAGTAGTTAAAGGCACAGCTAAAAAAGCCAGGTTAGATGGCTATAGCGCAGCAGGAAAAACAGGAACTGCTCATAAATATGATCCGGCAACAGGCCGCTATGCTCCTAGTCGCTACTTTGCTACCTTTTGCGGCTTTGCTCCTGTTAGTAACCCTGAAATTGCTGTAATTGTTGTTATTGATGAACCTCGCTTAGGTCTTCATCATGGAGGACAAGCCGCTGCACCAGCCTTTAAACAAATTGCTGAAATGGCTCTACGTACTCTTAATATTGCTCCTGATGAAGTAAATAGCGATTTTCCTGAATCTGATAAACCTAGTGTATTTGATGAACCATTACCCCCAGAAGATAATGTAGGGCCAGAGGATATTAATACACCAGAAATACAAGAAATATTAGCTAAATATCAATCTAGTGATACTACGCCCGAGGCTGATAATCAAAAAGCTGTAAATACAGTAGATAGAAAGACTAAATCTACTAGTGAGCTTAGTAATAAGAACATAGCTAATATGATGTCAACTACTGTTAAAGACTCCTCAGTAGCAGTCTTAACTTTTTCTGATGGTGAAGGTAGTTTAGTTATGCCTAACCTACGTGGGCAAGGGATGCGTAGCGCATTACAACGCTGTAAAGACTTAGGCTTAAAAGTGGTTTTTCAAGGTTCAGGTGAAGTAGTAGAACAATTTCCTGCTCCAGGTAGTGCAATTTATCCTGGTACAGAATGCAAAGTAGTTTTACAAAAAAATCAGTAAAGATTTGTAAAATCAGTGAATTAACTTTTAGGAATAATTTTTATAAACAACTATGGCAAAACTTTCAGCAGTAGCAACAGCACTAGGAATAACAACAGCAATATCTAGTCTTGATTTTGAGGCTACAGGGGTTACCAACAATACAAAAAATTGTAGTGCTGGAGATATATTTGTTGCAATTAAAGGGTTTCGTTTAGATGGAAATAGTTTTATCACTCAAGCTATTTCTCAAGGTGCAGTAGCAATTATTTCTGAAAACAGTTGCCCAGAAGGCTTTTCTCTACCTTGGTTTCAAGTTTCTGATGCTAGAGTTGCACTTGCTAGAGCCTCAGCCGTAGTTAATGATTATCCTACTAAAAAACTTAAACTAGTTGGTATTACAGGGACTAATGGGAAAACAACAACAACAACTGTAATTGATGCAATTTTTCGTCAAGCTTATGGTCTTTCTGCAATGATTACAACTATTTGTAACCGAATAGGCAATGAAGAAATCTCTGCTGAAAGGACTACACCAGAAGCTAGCGACACTCAAAAAATGCTTCGTCATGCTGTAGAGATTGGTTGTAAAACAGCCGTTATGGAAGTTTCCTCTCAGGCTATTGACTTAAAAAGAGCTAATGATCTAAAGTTTGCCGCCGTAGTATTTACTAATTTGACTCAAGACCATTTAGATTACCATCAAACTATGGAAAATTACTTTGCTACTAAATGTAAGCTTTTTGATGGGACTTTAGATTCATCAGATGCCACAGCAATAATTAATCTAGATGATTCTTATGGTCAAAAACTAGTAGATATTTTTAAGGGCAAAAAAATTACTTATGGATTTAGTGAAAATGCTGATGTTTATGCTGCTGATTCTGAGCTTTCTTTGCAAGGAATAAAAATAACTCTTAAAACCCCTAGCGGACTGTTACAGCTAAAATCGCGCTTAGTTGGTAAGCCACATATTTATAACATTATGGCCGCAGTCTCTACAGCAATCTCACTAGAAATTGATTTGGATATAATTAAACAAGCTATTGAGACAATACCATCAGTTAATGGACGCTTTGACCGTGTAGAGTCTGATAAAAATTTTGCTGTAGTAGTTGATTATGCTCATACAGATGATGCACTAATTAAAGTCTTAGAAACTGCCCGTCAAGTTGCTAGCGGTAAAGTAATTTGCCTTTTTGGTTGTGGTGGCGATAGAGATCGTACTAAACGCCCTTTAATGGGTAAAGCTGCGGCTGAAGGTAGTGATTTGGTAATACTAACGTCTGATAATCCCAGAAGTGAAGACCCAGAGCAAATTATTTTAGATACAGAGTTAGGGTTAAAAGAAACAAAAACACCTTACTTTAAGATTGAGGATCGTTATGAAGCAATAAAATTTGCTATTGGTCAAGCCCAAGCTGGGGATTTAGTTTTACTTGCTGGTAAAGGGCATGAAACCTACCAGATTCTAAAAGATAAAACGATTCATTTTGATGATAGAGAAGTTGCACGTGAATTTTTAGGTTAAAAAATAATAAATGTAGGGGCGAACCTACGTGTTCGCCTGTCTTAAAAAAGAATAAAGAGGGCGAACAGTTCGCCCCTACTGAGGGACAATTTGAAACTAAGTGATATTACAAAAATCATTAATGGTATTGCTGAACTAGGTAACCTAGCTCAGCAAGAACCTAGTGGTTATAGTATTGATTCTCGTAGTGTAAAAGAAAATGAGCTTTTCTTTGCCATTAAGGGAGAAGTCTTTGACGGGCATGATTTTGTGCTTGCTGCTCTAGAACGTGGTGCAATTGCCGCTGTTATCTCTAAACCTATTCCAAATATAGAAAAATTTAACCATCGTCTAATAACTGTAGAAGATGTATTAGCTGCTTTACAAAGCCTAGCTAGTGAAGTCTTGCGGCGCTGGAATCGTCCTGTAATTGGTATTACTGGAAGCGCTGGTAAGACTACTACTAAAGAGCTAACAGCTTTAGTACTAGAAGCTAAAGGACGAGTCCATAAATCTATAGGCAATCTAAATAATGCTTATGGGCTACCACTTTCAGTTTTACAAATGGAAAGCAAGGGTCAACATACATCTGATTTTGATTTTGCTGTCTTAGAGATGGGAATGAGTACGCCTGGGGAGATTAGACGATTATGTCAAATAGCTCCTCCTAGTCTAGGGGCGGTGTTGAATGTTAACGCCGTCCACCTAGAATTTTTTGAAAATCTTCAAGGCATTGCTAATGCTAAAGCTGAGCTAATTGAAGGCTTAAAACCCGAAGGTGTAGCAGTCCTTAATGCTGATGACCCATTAGTTGCTGCAATGCAGACACGTCATAAAGGAGAAACTATAACTTTTGGAATAGAAAACCCATCAAAAGTTTATGCAAAAAATATTGAGGAAAAAGGAGTTTTGGGTACTAAGTTTTGTCTAGTTACTACTAAAGGAGAAGCAGATGTAAATTTTCCTCTTGCAGGTAAACATTTACTTTATAACGCACTAGTGGCAGCAAGTGTTGGTGACCATTTTGGCTTAACACCTGAAAAAATAGCAGAGCAATTATCTAAAGCTCGCCCTGCTAGTCATCGAGGTGAGCTTATAAACTTTAAGCAAGGTTTTGTTGTAATTGATGATAGCTATAATTCAAATCCACGCGCTTTAGATGAAATGGTAAAAATGCTTACTCAGACAAAAGGCTTTTCTAGATTAATTGTTGTAGCTGGTGAAATGTTAGAGTTAGGCGCTAGTGCAACCGAGATGCATCAAAATTGTGGAAAGACGATTGCAGAAAATAAAATAGACTTTCTAATTGGTGTTCGAGGTCTAGCACAAGAAATTATTAATGGTGCAATTAAAAGAGGAATGGCAGAAAGTGCTACTTATTTTGCTCCAACTGTAGCTCAAGCAAGTGAGTTTTTAATAGAAAAACTTTCTGCACATGACTTGGTATTAATTAAAGGGTCAAGAGGCGTAAAAACCGATTTAATTATAGAACAGCTAAAATTTACTTTGGAGAAAGCATAGTGCTGTACTACTTGTTTTTCGAAATTTTAAGAAATGTTCATCCATCAATGTCTTGGATGCGTGTTTTTGAGTATGAAATTTTTCGCGCTGCGGTCGCTACTCTTACAGCAATGCTTATTAGTTTAGTTGTTGGCCCAATATTTATTGAAAGACTTAAACAATTTCAAATTAGCCAATATGTTCGTAAAGAAGGCCCACAATCACATCAAAAAAAGCAAGGTACTCCAACTATGGGAGGTATTTTAATCCTAGCTTCTGTAGTTGGTGCAACAATTTGTTGGATGGATCTTAGGAACACAAATGTTTGGTTAGCAATATTTTCTATATTAGCTTTTGGTGCTATTGGTTTTGCTGATGATTACTTAAAAGTGTCTAAGAAAAATAATTTAGGTCTAGCTGGACGCTATAAATTAATTTTTCAACTGCTTAATTGTCTAGTAATTATTGGAGTTTTATATCTTACAGGCTATGAACCTAAGTTAAGTGTACCTTTTGTTAAAACTTTTACCCCTACTTTGTGGTGGCCTATTTATGGAATTTTTATATGGATGATTATCACAGGGTTTTCCAATGCTGTTAACCTTACTGATGGTTTAGATGGATTAGCCATTAGTATTACTTTTGTCACGGTTTCAACTCTAACAGTATTTACTTATGTAACTGGAAATCTTGGTCATGCAACATTTTTAGGGCTAATTCATAATCCAGGTGCAGCAGAAGTGACGGTTTTTTGTGCAGCACTTGCAGGTGCTAGCCTAGGTTTTCTTTGGTTTAATTCACCTCCTGCGGAAATGTTTATGGGTGATGTTGGAAGCTTAGCGCTTGGTGGCTCAATTGCAACAGTTGCTGTCATTATTAAACAAGAATTTTTATTAGGTCTAATGGGTGGAGTCTTTATTATTGAAATGCTTTCGGTCATGCTCCAAGTAGCTTCTTATAAAACTACTGGGAAACGTATTTTTAAGATGTCTCCAATCCATCATCATTTTGAATTACTTGGCTGGAAAGAAACAAAAATAGTCTTTCGCTTTTTAATTGTAGCAATATTTTTTGCTCTACTTAGCTTGGCAACTTTGAAATTAAGGTAGCAAACTCTTAAGCCTTGAAAGGGCGGAAGAATTGTAGCCCTTTGGGGCTTAGAAATATAACTTATTAGCTAGCAATATCTTTACTTACATCACCTAAATAGCTTAAGGATTTATGGAACTACTAGGAAAACAAGTTACAGTCATTGGAATGGCAAAAAGTGGCCTAGCCGCAGCAGAATTTCTTGCTGCTCGTGGTGCTAAAGTTCTAGTCAGTGACGCTAAACAAAGAGAAAAACTCTCTACAGAGGTTGATTTTCTTGCCGCTAGAAATATCGCTACAGAAACAGGCGGTAATAGCGATAAAGCTGTTTTGGATACTGACCTAATAGTGGTTAGCCCTGGTGTACCACTAGATATTGTACCTTTAACCAAGGCGCGTAATGCAGGTAAGAAAATCATTGGAGAAATAGAGCTTGCATATGCATTTCTAAAAGGAAAAATAGTAGGAATTACTGGCTCAAATGGTAAAACTACCACTACTAGCTTAACTGGGAAAGTGCTTCAAGCTTCAGGTTTTAACACTCAAGTAGGTGGGAATATTGGTACACCATTAATTAGCTTGGTGGATTCTTCTAGTGAAGATGGAGTTACTGTAGTAGAACTTAGCAGTTTTCAGTTAGAAGCTACTGAAAAATTGCACTTAAAAGTAGCTGCACTGCTTAATATTACTCCTAATCATTTAGATCGTTATCCTAGTTTTGAGGCTTATGCAGAAGCTAAACAAAGGCTTTTTCTTAATCAGCAAGAAGACGATTTTGCCGTGTTAAATTTCGAGGATAGATTAGTAAGCTCAATGGCTGATTTAACACCAGCAGAGAAGTTCTTTTTTTCCACAAAAAAGGAACTTCCTGTTGGCATCTTTTTACGTGGTGATGAAGTTATCTATCGAAATAAACAAGAGATAGAGCAAGTTTTATTAAACCCAAGTAAAGATATCCGTTTACGCGGTGCACATAACTTAGAAAACGTTATGGTAGCCTTAGGTATAGGGGTTGCGCTTAAGGCTTCTACTGAAGCAATGCGTAAAAGTATAGGGGAATTTCAAGGAATTGAGCATCGTTTAGAGCCTGTAGCAGAAATTAATGGGGTAGATTTTGTTAATGACTCTAAAGCTACTAGTGTAGATGCCGCAATCAAAGCACTGGAAGCGTTTCCAGACAATTTAGTAGTGATTTTAGGTGGTAAAGATAAAGGTAGCGACTACTCACCTTTACGTCCTTTAATTGCCGAAAGAGTAAAACATCTAGTTTTAATTGGTGCTGCTAGTGACAAAATCCAAGCAGCACTAAGTGGTATTTGTCCAATTCATCGTGCTAGCACAATGAATGATGCTGTAGAAAAAGCTTTTAATGTTGCCCAAAAAGGTGACACAGTTTTACTTGCTCCAGCATGTTCTAGTTATGACATGTTTGATAATTTTGAGCAGCGCGGACAGGTTTTTAAGTTAGAAGTAACAAATCTAAAAGCAAAACATAAATAATTTAATAAACTATGTTTAGAATTCAACTAGCAGAAACAACAGGGTATGGTGACCGCCTCTTACTAGCTATAACAGTAGGCTTGGTGCTCTTTGGCGTTTTAATGGTTTATAGTGCATCAGCAGTGATGGCTCAACAAGAATACAATAATCAGTTTTACTTTTTTACTAAACAAGTGTTTGCTGCGCTAGTTGGTGTACTAGGAATGATTGCTCTAACAAAATTTGACTATAAGCACCTAAAAAATCCTATGGTAGTTTATGGTTTGATTTTTATTGCAGTCTTTTTTCTTGGTTTAGTGCTTTTACTTCCCCCTGTTAAAGGGACACATCGCTTTATTCGTATACCAGGGTTTTCTTTTCAACCTTCAGAACTAGCAAAAATTGCGCTAGTGGTATTTTTAGCTTACTTTTTAGAAAAACGTGCTGGAGAAATTCGCGACCTAAAACGGACTTTTATTCCTGCTGTAATTATTAGCGGGTTTTTAATGGGGATGGTTTTACTTGGAAAAGACTTAGGCACTACTTTAATTATGGCTTTAGTAACAGGGGTAATGCTAATTGTTTCTGGTGTACCTATTCGCTATATGGGAGTCTGTATATTACCTGTCTTACCATTACTTTATTGGCAGCTTTTTCATGTTGCTTATCGATTTGAACGGCTAAAAGCTTTTCTAGACCCTTGGCAATATGCAAGAGATGAAGGTTTTCAAGTTGTACAATCTTTAATTGCTGTTGGTAGTGGTGGAGTTAAAGGTTTAGGCTTATCTCAAGGTAAACAAAAGCTTTTTTATTTACCAGAAGCACATACAGATTTTATTTATGCTGTAATTAGCGAAGAGTTAGGACTAATTGGTTCAGGTATAGTAGTTTTGCTGTTTCTACTTTTCCTTTGGCGTGGTATTAGATCAGCACGACATGCCCCTGATATGTTTGGTTGTATGCTTGCACTTGGATTTTGCGTCATGATAGTCTCACAAGCCTTTTTTAATATGAGCGTAGTCTTAAGCCTAGTGCCCGCAAAAGGCATACCTTTACCTTTTATTAGTTATGGTGGTACTTCACTTATGTTTAGCTTAATTGCAGTAGGTGTCATACTTAATGTTTCTAATTATATTAATTCGGAGAATTCTTAAGTGGCACTTAAAGTAATAATTGCTGGAGGTGGAACAGGGGGACATATTTTTCCTGGTGTAGCAATTGCACGGGAATTTATACGCCGTGATAGTCAAACAGAAGTTATTTTTGTTGGTACTGAGCAGGGACTAGAAAAGAAAATTATCCCTCGTGAAGGTTTTAAGCTAGAGATGATACATGTTGCAGCACTAAAAAGCGTGTCAATGGCTAAACGAATAAAATCGCTTTTAATGCTTCCAGGGAGTTTTTTAGAAGTACGAAGGTTATTAAAAAGTTTTCGCCCAGATGTTGTTATAGGTGTTGGTGGTTATTCTTCTGGGCCAGTGCTATTACTTTCAGCCTTACAAGGTTTGCCAACAATGGTAGTAGAACCAAATGCTTTACCAGGATTTACTAATAGGGTTTTAGCAAGTTTTATTGATAAAGCGGCTGTAACTTTTGAAGTTTCTAAGCCTTATTTCAAAGGAAAAGCGGTTATAACAGGAAATCCTGTTAGACCAGAGTTTCAAAATATCGCTAAAAAAGAGCGAACAGGTCAAAATCATATTTTGATTTTTGGTGGGTCACAGGGAGCACATGCGATAAATATGGCAATGATTGAAGCTTTACCAAAACTAGCAAGCCAAAAATCGCAAATTAGCATTACTCACCAAACAGGTGAAAAAGATTTAGAGAAAGTTCGAGCAACTTATCAACAACATGGGTGGTCAGCCGATGTACGTCCTTTTATAGACAAAATTGTTGATGAGTTTGCTCGAGCCGATTTAGTTTTATGTCGTTCTGGTGCAACTACAGTTGCAGAGCTAACCGCAGCAGGAAAAGCTTCTATTCTTATACCTTTTCCTTTAGCTGCTGATGATCATCAGCGTAAAAACGCAGAGGCATTAGAGCAAGCAGGTGCAGCAAAAATGATTATTCAAAAAGATTTAACTCCAGAACGATTAGCTCAAGAGCTTTTGGCTTTAATTAATATCCCAGAAAAAATTGATACAATGGAAATTGCAAGTCGAAAACTTGCTAGAACAGATGCAGCATCTAGAGCCGTAGATTTAGCTTTAGATGTGATAAAACAAAAAAGGTAGGGGCGAATCTGTGTGTTTGCCCTCTTTAGATGTGATAAAACAAAAAAAATGATGTGTTTGCCCTCTTTTGGGATTATTTGATGATAGGAATAAATAGATGTTTAAACGTTATAGACATATTCATTTTGTAGGAATAGGCGGAATTGGTATGAGTGGCATTGCTGAAGTGCTACTTAATCAAGGTTATGGTGTAAGTGGTTCAGATGTAAAGCTTTCTCCTGTTACTGAAAGACTAGCTAGTTTTGGTGGTACGATTTATGAAGGCCACTTGGCAGATAATATTAAAGGTGCAGATGTAGTTGTGATTTCATCAGCAGTTCGTGCTGATAATCCTGAAGTCGTAATGGCAAAAAGCCGTCAGATTCCAGTAATTCCTCGTGCTGAGATGTTAGCAGAGCTTATGAGGCTTAAATATGGAATTGCTGTTGCAGGAGCACATGGAAAAACGTCTACTACATCAATGGTAGGGCTGGTCTTAAACCTAGCAGGACTTGACCCAACAATTGTTGTTGGAGGTCGAGTTGGTGCTTTTGGTAGCAATGCTAAGCTAGGTCGTGGCGAATTTATGGTTGTAGAAGCTGATGAAAGCGATGGTTCATTCTTAAAAATCTCTCCTACTATTGCAGTTGTTACTAATATTGACCGTGAGCATTTAGATTATTACAAAGACTTAAGCGAAATTTGTCAGCATTTTATTAACTTTGTAAACAAAGTGCCTTTTTATGGGAGCATCATATTATGTTTAGACGATGCTAATGTTCAGTCAATTATTCCACAAGTAAAACGACAATTAATTACTTATGGGCTTTCTGCTCAAGCAGATATTTCTGCTAGCAATATAAGACTAACAGACCGTTTTGGCTCAGAATTTAATGTACGTGAACGAGGACGAGATTTAGGACGAATGCGTTTGCAAGTTCCTGGTCAACATAATATTTATAATGCTCTTGCAGCCATAGCTGTAGGATTAGACCTTAATATTGATTTTGAAAAAATTTCTGCTGCTTTAGCTGAATATAAGGGAGTAGATAGACGCTTCCAAATTAAAGGCGAGAAAAATGATGTTTTAGTGGTTGATGATTATGGGCATCATCCAGCAGAAATTAAGGCTACTTTAGCCGCAGCAAAAACTAGTGGCCGTCGTATTGTAGTATTTTTCCAACCTCATCGATATAGCCGGACTAAGCATCTTTATGATGAATTTGCTCGTGCTTTTTATGAAGCAGATGTTTTAAGGCTAGCAGATATTTATGCTGCTAGTGAAGAGCCTATTGAGGGAATTAATTCACAAAACTTAGCTGCTAGTATTGAGCAATTTGGACACCGTGATGTTAAACATGTTGGTGCCGTTTCAGCCGGTGCAGCAGCATTAAAAGAAATTGTTAAAGCGGGTGATTTAGTTTTAACTCTTGGTGCTGGTAATGTTTGGCAAGCAGGCGAGGAACTATTAAAAATTTTGTAATGAATGTAGGGGCAGACTTGTCTGCTCTTCTTTAGAATTCTAAGTAGGATGTAGTTAAGAATTTAATGGATAAAGCAAAAGACATCACAGATATTTGCCAACAACTAGAAGTAGCTGTACGGTGTGGTCAAAAAATGAAAAACCATACTGCTTTAGGTGTTGGTGGAGAAATAGACGCCATTGCTTATCCAGAAACACCCGAAGCAGCAGCAATGCTAGTTTCAGAGTTAGACAAAAATAATATTGCTTGGTCAGCTTTAGGAATGGGCAGTCGTTTACTAGTTAAAGACCAAGCAATTAACCGAGTGGCAATTAGCTTAAAATTATTAGAAGAAGTTTTGCTCTTTAAGGATGATATTGTTCAAGTTCACTGTGGTTATCGAATGTCAAAGCTTGCTGTAGCAATAGTTGAACGTGGTTTTTGTAGGCTAGAAGAATTTGTTCCTTACCTAGGAACTTTAGGTGCTGTAATTCATCATAGAGAAAATAAGGACTTATTTCTTTCTTCTATAGAGAGTTTTACATGTGTTAGTGATGGTAAATTAGTAAAAATGCCAGGTTATGAGCTTTATCACTTTACTAAAGAAGACCAGGAAAAACACTTACGTTTGGTTTTAGGAGCAGAGTTAAAGATATTTATTAAACATTCTGAAAATTACAAAAAAAGGTTATTAGAAAAAGTTAAGAAGAGTTTGAAAAAAAGACAAGATCATTTATTAGGCACAGGGCCAGTTTTTGAAGAGAAAATAGGCCGTCGTTCAGCAGAAAAACTTATTACAGATGCTGGATTAAAAGGCTTTTGTTGTGGAAATGCAATGATTGGGACACATAAAGCAAATTTTATTGTTAATCAAGGTAATGCAACTGCTACAGAGGTGTTAGAGTTAATTGAACAAGTTAAAGATAAAGTAAAAAAACATTCAGGCATAGAGTTAAAATTGGCTTTAGAAATTTGGGAGTAATTATGGCTGAAAAAATTAAACAAGTTGTTGTACCAAGAAAACGTAACACACGGACTAAAAAACTAGAAATCCCTAAAATAGATTGGGAAAGAGTTCGTGGTTATAGTCGCATTGCTATGCGTGTTGGTATGGCAATAGGCTGTTTAGTAATGGTGGTCTTTCTATATAATCAAGTAGTCTCTCTGCCATCATTTCAGCTACGTAATATTGAAGTAAGTGGAAATTCAAGAATTAGTTCTGCTGAAGTAGAAAAGGCCATTAAACAAAGTCTTTCAGGTACATTAATGACTACTAGCTTAAAAACTTTACAAGAGCACCTCCATACATTTGTTTGGATTAAACGTGCTCAAGTAACACGAATACTTCCAGATACATTACGTGTTCGTATTGAAGAGCGTAAAGCTTTGGCTTTAGTTAGATTTGAAACAGAGCAAACACCAGTTTGGGTAGATGATGAAGGCGTTATTTTAGGTGAATATGATAGTGCTTTAGACAAGGAACTCCCCCCACTAGCCGTTGGTTTTACTAAAGCAACTCTTGATACAGATAAAACAGATAAAGAAGAAAATCTAGAAAGAATAGATATGTATAAGCAATTAATGGGAGCTTTTGATGGTGGCCCAAAGAAATATTCTCCATTAATTGAAGAAATAGACATTTCTAACTTAAAAGATATTAGAGTACAGCTTTCAGAGGGTGCTGTTGAGGTAGATTTAGGTGATAGAGATTTTCGTGCACGTTTAACACGTGCCTTAGATGTGCTTACCGCCTTACGTCGCCGAGATATAGCAAAACTTAAAGGGTATAAATTTTTAGACCCACAAATTTTAGAGCAACCTGAGCAAATACGTTTTATTAGCGTTGTGCATCCAACACAAATAGCAATTAAACCTGCTAAAGCTGTGAATGTAGCTACTGATAAAGTCGCGATTGCTCAAAAAGAGAGGTAAGCTTATGCCAAAACAGAATCCGCAAGTGGTGGGTCTAGACGTTGGCACAAGTCGTGTGCGTGTCGTACTGGCTGAAGTCAATAACCAAGACCGTTTAGAAATTGTTGGTGTTGGTGCTACTGATTCTAAAGGTTTACGTAAGGGTGTAGTAGTAAACCTAGAACTCGCAGTAGATTCCATTAAGCGTGCAGTAGAAATTGCTGAGCAAATGGCAGGATTTACTGTAGAACAAGTTTATGTTGGACTAGCTGGTGCTCATATCAAAGGGATGAATAGCCGAGGGGTAGTAGCAGTATCAAGACGTAATCGAGAAATTGGTGCTGATGATATAAAACGTGTTATTGACCAAGCTAGCGCGGTTTCTGTCTCTTCTGACAGAGAGATTATTGATGTTGTTCCACAGGAATTTACTGTTGACGAGCAAGATGGTATTGGAGATCCCCTTGGTATGTTAGGGATGAGGCTAGAGGTTGCCGTTCATATTGTAACTTCCCCTATTACTGCTAAACAAAATATAGTGACAAGTGTTAATCGATCGGGTATGATAGTGCTCGATACAGTCCTTGAACCATTGGCCGCAGCCGCAGCCGTACTTACAGAAGAAGAACGTGAGTATGGTACTGCCTTAATTGATATTGGTGGTGAAACAACAAAATTGGCAATTTTTCAGCGTGGAGCAATTAGACATATTGCTGTGTTTCCTGTTGGTGGTAATCATTTTACTAATGATATTGCCGTTGGACTACGTACACCAGTTCCTGAAGCAGAACGCATTAAGCGCCAATATGGTTGTGCACTAAGTCATCTTTTAACAGAAAATGAGCGTCAGTCTATGCTAGAAATTCCAAGTGTAGGCGGGCAACCTGCTCGTCCTCTTTCTAGATATACTCTTTGTGAAATTTTACAACCTCGTGCTGAAGAAATTTTTTGTCAAATCCAAGATGAAATTCAACGTGTTGGATATGAGAGACAAATTTCTAGTGGAGTTGTTTTAACAGGTGGAGGTTGCTTATTACCAGGGATTCCAGAAATTGCTGAGCAAATTCTTGACCTTCCTGCCCGACGAGGAAACCCTCAAGGTGTAGGGGGACTTTCTGAAGAAATTTCCAGCCCAGAATATGCTACAGCTTTAGGATTAATATTGTCAGGCTATAAATCAAAGTATAGTAATACACGTAGCTATCTAAGAAATACTAGCCCATTAAAACGTAAAGCATCCAAGATCAGGGATTGGATCACTAACATGTTTTGATCTCTAAGCACGGTTCTGATACTTATTAGAACGTTACTAGATGTAGAAAAAAAATTTTTTTGATATTTCGGAAAATATTGTGGTGATGATAATTGATCTGTTGTAGTATGCACCAACAAAACACACCATATATGATATTTTCCTTAGATATTTAACCCAATTTAACATAATAAAAAATATAGAATGGAGTCTCCTAATGGCAACAGATAGAGGTGACGCATTAAATTTAACATTTGCTGATAATCCACCAGTAACCGGGGCATGTATTAAAGTAATAGGTGTTGGTGGTGGTGGTGGTAATGCTGTCACCCGAATGATTGAGGCCAAAGTTGAAGGAGTTGAATTTCTTGTAGCAAATACAGATTTACAAGTTTTAGCTCGTTCTTTGTCCCCAATAAAATTGCAAATAGGTGCAAAACTAACAAAAGGTCTTGGTGCAGGTGCAAATCCTGATATTGGACGACAAGCTGCTATTGATGATACAGAAAAAATCATTGAAGTGTTAGAAGGCGCTGATATGGTATTTATCACTGCTGGTTTAGGTGGTGGTACTGGAACAGGTGCAGCACCGATTATTGCTAGTCTAGCTACAGAATTAGGGGCATTAACTGTTGCTGTTGTTACCAAACCATTTGCTTTTGAAGGTCGTCGTCGTATGTTACAAGCTGATAGAGGACTAGCAGAACTACGCGAATGTGTTGATACTGTTATTACTATTCCTAATGAAAGACTCTTACATACAGTAGAAAGAAATACTTCTCTTCAAGATTCTTTTAGAGTAGCTGATGATGTCTTAAGACAAGCAGTTCAAGGTATTTCAGATTTAATTACTGTTCCTGGTTTAATCAATTTAGACTTTGCTGATGTAAAGACTATTATGCAAGGTATGGGTATTGCCTTAATGGGTACAGGTGCAGCACATGGTGATAATCGTGCAATAGAGGCTACTCAACGTGCAATTGCTAGTCCGCTTTTAGAAGAGGCTTCAATTGAAGGGGCAAAAGGCATTTTAGTTAATATTACTGGTGGCCCAGATTTAACCTTACATGAAGTTAATGAGGCTTCTACTATTATTCGTGAAGCAGCAGATGATGAAGCTAATATTATTTTTGGTGCTGTAATAGATGAAAGAATGACTAATCATATGAAAATAACTGTAATTGCTACAGGTTTTGATAGAATGGTTGGTACAATGCCTGCACCAACTAGAAGTTATTCTATACCAGCTACAACAATAATAAATCAACCAGCAAGTACTAAACCTTTAGATCCAAGAAATGGTAGAGAAGATGGGCGTCGGGAAGATTTAGACATTCCTACTTTTATGCGTAAGAAAGCTGATTAATATAGCCTGCTAGATTAGAAACAACCCACCAAATTAGTGGTGGCTTTACTACGGCAAGGTGAATTGACCCTAAAAATCTATCTCTCTATACTACTGGCTAACTTTGAAAAAGATTCAGTTGTAGTTCTTTAAACAACAAATTATGCGAAAGTGGCGGAATTGGCAGACGCGCTAGACTTAGGATCTAGTAGGGCGACCTATGGGGGTTCAAATCCCCCCTTTCGCATTTTAGTTCAAGTGTTTTACTTGTACAAAATATTAGCTTAGAAATAAAATGCTAAGCATTATGAGTTAAGTTTAGCGAGTAAGTTTTCTTTCTACCTAATTGCTCCTATCTGCTGGAACTCGCCCAACATAGCCAACTAACTTTATTAGCTAATAATAGACATTAAAGCTTATAAAGTTAAAAGCTTACCTTTGGCTAAAATCAAACAATGAGATTTCCTTCTTTTACCGGAGCAAAACCAATTTTAGGGTTTATATACAGATTTTTTGATGAAATGAGGATTTCAAACAGTGCAAAAGATTGAAATAGTAGATATATCATCCTGCAAAAAACAAATAGTTGTCGAAGTGCCAGCAGAAAAAGTTTCTGAAGAGTTTCAACGTGTCTGTAAGATGGTAGCTCAAAGTGCTAGTGTTCCTGGATTTAGACCAGGACGCGCGCCAGTTTCTGTAGTAAAGACACGTTTTCGTAAAGAAATTCGTGAACAAGTAATGCGTGATATGCTCCCAAAAGTTTTACAAAGTGCGATAGTGGATAATAAGTTAGCTGTAATTGGTGAGCCAGATATAGATGAATTTAATCTTGATGAAGGACAAGCACTTGTTTTTAAGGCAAAAGTAGAAGTTTTACCAGAGTTTGAGCTAAAAGATTATAAATCTTTACAATTAACCAAAAAAGTACGAATTATTACAGATGAAATGGTTGAAAAGCAGCTAGAGAACTTACGTCAAAAACAAGCTAATCTAGTCCCTATAGAAGACCGAGAAGTACAAGATGGAGATTATGTTAATGTTGATGTAAGAGGGAAATTTCTTAATCATCAAGCAGATGACATTAAATCAGATGGGATTCAATTAGAAGTAAATTCTCCTAACCTTCAAAAAGAGTTTACTGAGAATTTACGAGGTATGAAGATAGGTGATGAGCGTACTTTCCAGGTAAACTATCCAGAAGACTCAAATAATAAAGCTCTAGCAGGAAAAAACCTAGAATACACCCTTAAATTACACTCAATAAAAATTAAAGAAGTCCCAGCTTTAGATGATGATTTTGCTCAAGGTTTAGGCGAATATGAAAACCTTGCAGATTTAAGACAAAAGACCCGTGAACAGTTTGAGAATAGCTCTAAAGCAGAAGCTCAAGAACGTTTAAGCGAAGTAGTATTAGAAAGACTTTTAAATGATCATAGTTTTGATGTTCCCGACTATTTAGTTGATGGTCAAACAAAAGAACGTATGGAAAATTTTGTAACAAGTCTTGCTAGACAAGGGGTTGATCCTCGTACTACTCCAATAGATTGGGCTAGAATTAAAGATACTCAACGAGATGTTGCTATTAAAGATGTAAAATGTGCTTTAATTTTGGAAAAAATTGCCGAAAAAGAACAAATAGAACTTCCTGAAGAAGAACTAAATCAAGAAATTGCACAGATGGCTAAATCAGCTGATTTAAGCTTTGAGGCTACCAAGAGTTTCTTGACAAAGGAAGGGGCAATCGATAGTATCAAAAGTAAATTACGCAATAATAAAGTGTTAGATTTAATTGTTGCAAGTTCGGAAATTACGGAAGAACAAGTATCTAGTGAAGAACTAGATAAACATGATCACGATCATCATGAACATGATGAAAATTGTGACCATGATCATACACATCATGAACATGATGAAAACTGTCAACATGATCATGATCACCCGCACGGTGACATTTAATCTGATAAATAGTAAACAGGTTTTTGTTGATGAGCATTAGTTAAGTGACTAATGCTCAAAAATACGTAGGTTAAGTATTTGTTTTTAAGTATTAAGACTATAGCAATTTCAAACCAACTTATATTAAATCAAGAGACAAGAGAAGACTTATGAACCAGCCTTATGCAGCATTAGTTCCAATGGTAGTTGAACAAACTAGCAGAGGGGAACGTGCTTATGATATTTACTCCAGATTACTTAAAGATAGTATTATTTTTATTGGTACACCGATAGATGACATGATTGCTAACCTAGTAGTTGCACAATTGCTTTTCCTAGAAGCAGAAGATCCTGACAAAGATATATCTTTATATATAAATAGTCCTGGTGGTTCAATTACTGCTGGAATGGCAATCTATGACACAATGCAATTTATTCGACCAGATATTACAACTATCTGTGTTGGACAATGTGCTTCTATGGGTGCTCTACTCTTAACTGCTGGTACCAAAGGTAAGAGATTTGCTTTACCTAATTCACGGATTTTAATTCATCAACCTTCTATTGGTGGAATTTCTGGTCAAGCAACAGATGTACGTATTCATGCAGAAGAGTTAATGCGGATGAGAAAACTTACTAGTGAAATTTTAGCTAAGCATACTGGACAGCCTTTTAGTGTAATTGAAAACGATGTTGAGCGTGACAGAATTATGGATTCTTATCAGGCTAAAGAGTATGGGCTAATAGATCAAGTTATTACTCATCGTGAATAGTTGATTGATTGTATAGATGATGCCGAGAAAGGCGTTAAGCATTAAAACAAAGTTTGCTTTAATTTCATCTTTAAGGTAAATTTTCCCTAATCATAGTTGAGCTTCTAAAGTTAATATCTGGCGGAGTTAAAATTTTGAGAAGAGACGAAACACTACGCTGTTCTTTTTGTGGCAAAACCCAAAATGAGGTAAAAAAACTTATTGCGGGTCCAACAGTATATATCTGTAATGAGTGTATAGATATTTGTAATGAAATAATTACAGATGATGCTAATCAAGACGCTCAAGCCTACCGCCCAACCCTACCAAAACCAATAGAAATTAAAGAGTTTTTGGATGACTATGTTATTGGTCAAGTTGAGACTAAGAAAAAATTAGCTGTTGCTGTCTATCAACATTATAAACGTATTGAAATGGCACGGCGGCGTACTCAAGCTGATGTAGAAATCCAAAAAAGTAATGTTCTTTTAGTAGGCCCAACAGGTACAGGTAAAACTCTATTAGCACAAACTCTAGCAAGAATGCTTAATGTGCCTTTTTGTATTGTTGATGCTACTACTTTAACCGAAGCTGGTTATGTTGGTGAAGACGTAGAAAATATTATCCTTAAGCTACTTCAAAATGCTAATGGTGATATTGAACGTGCTCAACAAGGCATTATTTATATAGATGAAGTAGATAAAATTTGTCGTAAAGATGAAAATCCTTCCATTACCCGTGATGTTTCTGGTGAAGGGGTCCAACAAGCCTTACTAAAAATTCTTGAAGGAACAGTTGCTAATGTACCACCTCAAGGAGGCCGTAAACATCCACATCAAGAATTTTTCCCTGTTGATACTACTAATATTTTATTTATTTGTGGTGGTGCTTTTGTTGGTTTAGATAAGGTGATTGAACGTCGAATTGGGAAAAAAGCACTTGGTTTTCAGGCTAAACTAGAAAACCGTTTTTCTCGTAACGCTAATATACTAGAACAAGCCCAACCAGAAGACTTAATAAAATATGGTTTAATACCAGAGTTTGTTGGTCGATTACCTGTAATGGGTACTTTACATGAACTAGATGAAGTAGCAATGATCGAGATTTTAACTAAACCTAAAAATGCATTGATTAAGCAGTACCAAAAACAGTTTGAATGGGACAGTGTAAAACTTCGCTTTACAGATGATGCTTTACAAACTGTAGCTAGACAAGCTTGTGAACGTAAGGTTGGTGCTCGTGGGCTAAGAATGATCTTAGAAGAACTAATGCTAGAAGCAATGTATTCTTTGCCATCTCAAAAGAAGATAAAAGAATTTGTAGTGACTCGTGAAATGGTTGAAAACCATCACGCTAACTTCCCTGTATTAGAAAAAGCAGGCTAAATTTAATAATATTCTGGCAGAAATTTTTGGCTGTCTTTCGTGTAAAGGTAAAAAAATATGCAGGAATTTCATGATGGTACACCAGATGACGTTGCTCGTTATCCAATGGTGCCTATTCGCGACGTTGTAGTTTTCCCCTATACAGCAGTGCGTTTTAAGATTGGTCGTCAGCTTTCTGTGGTTGCACTACAAAAAGCTTTGGCTGGTGATAGAATAATTTTTTTAGCAACACAACACGATGCTACTTTAGAAGACCCAAATCCAGATCAAGTTTATCGTACAGGTACTCTTGCTCGAATCGCACAACATCTATATTTAGCTGATGGAAATATTAAAGTTCAAGTTGAAGGTATTGAACGGGCTAAAGCCATTCGTATAGATGAAGAAGATAATTATTGGCAAGCAGTTATTCGACGTACTAACCAAACTATAGAACGTAGCCCAAGAATTAATGCTCTAGTTGGTCGTCTTACTTCACTTATAGATCAATACGTAAGACAAAACCCAGAAAACGTTGATAGCCTCCATAGTGATTTACAAATAGACGAGCCTTCTCGCCTAGCTGATACTGTTACAAGCCACTTAAAAATTAGTGTAGAAGATAAACAAGGGATATTAGAAATTTCTCCCCTCCATGAACGTCTAGTTCGACTAATTGAAATTGTAGAAATTGAATTAGATAAATTACAGCTAGATCGCTCTATTCAAGGGCGAGTAAAGAAACAAATGGAGAAAGCCCAAAAAGAATACTATCTAAATGAAAAAATCAAAGCTATTAATAAAGAATTAGGGCGTAGAGATGAAAAAGCAGAATTAGAAGAGCTAAAGAAAAAAATTGAAGCCTCTGGAATGTCTCCAGATGCCTATAATAAAGCACTCTCTGAGCTACGTCGTTTAGAACAAATGCCTCCAATGTCTGCTGAATCTGCTGTTTCTCGTAATTACTTAGATTGGTTACTAGCAGTGCCTTGGAAAGAAGCTTCCGCAGAAGTTAGAGATATTAAACATGCTGAAGAAGTTTTAGAAGCAGACCATTATGGCCTAGAAAAAATCAAAGAACGTATTTTAGAGTTTTTAGCAATTAGACAACTAGTACAAAACCCTAAAGGCTCTATTTTATGTTTTGTTGGCCCTCCTGGAGTAGGTAAAACATCTTTAGGACGTTCTATTGCTCGTGCTACTGGACGTAAATTTGTTCGTCTATCTTTAGGCGGGGTACGTGATGAAGCTGAAATTCGTGGTCATCGCCGTACTTATATAGGTGCCTTACCTGGGCAAATTATCCAAATGATGAAAAAAGCTGGTACAGTAAACCCATTAATGCTACTAGATGAAGTAGATAAGTTAGGAATGGATTTTCGAGGTGACCCAGCAGCAGCGCTCTTAGAAGTTCTAGATCCAGAGCAAAATAATACCTTTCAGGATCATTACTTAGATGTAGAGTATGATCTATCTAAAGTAATGTTTATTGCTACAGCTAATGTGTTACATACCATTCCTGCAGCACTTCAAGATCGTTTAGAAATTATTCGTTTATCTGGTTATACAGAACAAGAAAAAACTGAAATAGCAAAACGCTACCTTGTTCCTAAACAATTAGAAGCTAATGGTTTAGCCGCTGAAAAAGTAGAAATTGTTTCTGACGCAATTGCTACTTTAATTCAAAACTATACTCGTGAAGCTGGAGTACGTAGTTTAGAGAGAGAAATATCTTCTCTTTGTCGTAAAGTAGCACGTAAATATGTTGTATTAAGTGATGCAGAGAAAGAAAACTTTAAAGAAGTTCTTCTTGGTGAATCAGTTAAAGAATTATTAGGACCAATACGTTTCCGACCTCAATTAGCTAATGAACATAATGAAGTAGGTGTTGCAACAGGACTTGCTTGGACTGAAGTAGGTGGTGATGTACTTCAAATAGAAACTAGTTTAATGCCAGGGCGTGGACAACTTACTCTTACAGGTAAACTTGGAGAAGTAATGCAAGAGTCAATGCGTACTGCAATAAGTTGTGTTCGAGCACGAGCCAGTAAATTAGGTATTTCCCCTAGTTTTTATAAACGCTATGATATGCATATCCATGTTCCTGAAGGCGCTATACCTAAAGATGGCCCATCAGCAGGTATTACTATTGCTACAGCACTAGTTTCTTTACTTACCAATAATCCAGTTAGAAAAGATGTAGCAATGACAGGTGAAATTACTCTAAGAGGAAAAGTTCTTCCTATTGGAGGAGTAAAAGAAAAACTACTTGCTGCTCATAGAGCTGGGATTAAAACTATTATTCTGCCAAAGGATAATGAAAAAGATTTAATAGAAGTTCCAAAAGAAGTGCTTAGCACTTTCCAAGTTAATTTAGTAGATAATGTTAGTGAAGTGCTAGCTATTGCACTAGATGAGACAGGAGCTAAGGAAATAGCTCCAGATATGCCTCCTATTTGGGAACAACAAGACGTAAGTAATACCACGGGATCTAATACTAGTTTAGACTGATGAAGATTTCTGAAGCGATATTTGTTAGGGGGGCAGTAGACCCTGATGGCTATCCAAAAGATGGCTATAAGGAGATAGCCTTTATTGGTCGTTCCAATGTAGGTAAATCTAGTTTACTAAACTCTCTACTTAGCCAAAAAAAATTAGCTCGTACCAGCAATACACCAGGACGAACACAACAATTAAACTTTTTTTTAGTTAATAAAGAATTTTATTTTGTTGATTTGCCTGGTTATGGTTTTGCTAAGCTATCAAAAAAAGAGCGAGAAAATCTATTACTGCTAATAGAAAAATATCTTGCACAACGAACTGAGCTTGTGTTAAGTATATTGCTAATCGATGCACGACACTTACCAACAGAATTTGACTTGCTAATGAAGTCGTGGCTCGAAGAAATCGGTAGGCCGTTCTTAATCGTTTTAACCAAATCAGATAAATTATCAAATAATGAGTTGCGTAACCAAATTGGTAAAATAAAACTTGCCTTAGGTGTTCAAAACGTAACAGCTTATTCATCAATAACAGGTTTTGGTAAAGACTCGCTTTGGAAAGCTATTCTAGCACAACTTTCAAACGAGAAAGTTTAGTAAGTACAAGTTAGATAATAGATTAACACTTTAAGACTTATATCTTAAGTGTTTTCAATACCGCAAAAGTTTCTACTTTGATCCGAGAAGGTAAGTGGAGCTTTAGTTTTATTTAACGTTTTAATTAACTAAGTTGCTCTGAATCTCTATAACAATCCCAAATAATTTAGTGTGACTAATTTTCTGTTAACACCACTTAGCAGGAAGTTAGATCAACACAGTAAGTGTAAAAACTGTGAATACAAATATCCCATCAAGACCACCAAATAGAAATAATCGCGCAAAAAGCGCACCAACAGAAGAACAAATTGACAACCAAGTACATAGTGGGCTACTAGATATTTCTACCTTAAAAGAAATGAATATATCTAAGCTTACCCATATTGCCAAGGAATTAGATGTCCCTGGCGCTACTGGTATGCGCAAGCAAGAATTGATATTTAAGATCTTGCAAGCACAGACAGAAAAGTCAGGACTAATATTTTCTGAAGGGGTACTAGAATGTTTACCGGATGGTTTTGGCTTCTTAAGAGCGCCAGATTACAACTACTTGCCAGGCCCAGATGACATTTATGTTTCTCCTTCACAAATTCGTAAGTTTGATTTACGTACAGGAGATACGATTTCTGGCCAAATTCGCCCACCAAAAGAAGGTGAGCGCTACTTTGCTTTAATAAAAGTAGAAGCTATCAATTTTGAGCCACCAGAATCTCGCCGGGATAAAGTCTTTTTTGATAACTTAACTCCACTTTATCCAAATGATCGATTAAAAATGGAAATTACCCATGATAACTTATCTGCTAGGGTAATAGACCTAATTACCCCAATAGGTAAAGGTCAACGTGGGCTTATTGTGTCTCCTCCTCGTACAGGTAAGACTATGTTACTTCAAACTATTGCAAACTCAATTACTCGTAACCATCCAGAGGTTACTTTAATAGTATTGCTAATTGATGAGCGACCAGAAGAAGTTACAGATATGCAACGCTCAGTACAAGGCGAAGTAATTAGCTCTACCTTTGATGAACCTGCTACTAGACACGTTCAAGTTGCTGATATGGTTATTGAAAAAGCAAAACGACTAGTTGAACATGGCCGAGATGTAGTGATTTTGCTAGATTCAATTACTCGCCTAGCTCGTGCTCATAATGCTACTGTGCCTCCTTCAGGTAAAATCCTCTCAGGCGGTGTTGATGCTAATGCTCTACAACGACCAAAACGCTTCTTTGGTGCTGCACGTAACTTAGAAGAAGGGGGTTCTTTAACTATTATTGCTACAGCCTTAATTGATACAGGCTCACGTATGGATGATGTTATCTTTGAAGAGTTTAAAGGTACTGGCAATATGGAAATTCATTTAGAGCGTAAACTAGTTGAAAAACGTATCTTCCCAGCGATTGATATTAATAAGTCTGGTACTCGTAAGGAAGAGCTATTAATGCCTAAGGAAGACCTAAATAGAGTATTTATTCTTAGACGTGTACTAAGTCCACTCTCACCAGTAGAATCTATGGAGCTAATTTTAGAACGACTCTCTAAATCTAAGACTAATGCAGAGTTTTTGGCTTCAATGAATCAATAATTAAAAAATAAAAAGAAGTAAAGAGAATAAAGGGCGAGCTAAAATAGAAAAATTTGGCTCGCCCTAAAAGATCTCTTAATAATTTTCGTTTCTGTTTCGTTTGTTTTTAAGGATCAAGCACTTAGACCCTTTAGTTTTATTCCTGCTTTACACCCCAAAATAAAGTTGTTATATATTATTCAAACCTCTGCTCCAATAATTCATATTGCTAGAAATAATACTTATGGAAATTTTTAATTACTACAACTATTACACAGAAGTAGAAGAATTTTTTGTTAGTAAAAGAGGCGCTCCAATGCTAATTTCTCCGCTAGATTGGGCGCTAGTAGAAAGCTGGCGGAATATGGGAATACCCCTTCATATAGTCTTGCGTAGTATTACCCGTTGTTTTGAAAGCTATAATATTGATACTCATCGTGGAAAACGGGTAAATACATTATTTTATTGTCAACAGGAAGTATTATCTAACTTTAAGGATTATGTAGAATCTCAAGTAGGAGGGCCAGCTATTAACCCAACTGTTACTTCTGATAATGGGAATGCTAAGCCAAAAGCTACTGTAGATAATTCAGAAAATGTTTCTAGACAACAAATTACTGGATATATTAATGAATGTCGTGAAGAGTTAGAGCAGGCACGTTTATATGCTATTGAACAAAATTGTCAGAATTTAGCTGAAACTCTTAATAGAACAAATTCTAGGCTTGCTGATATTACTAAAAAGCTAGAAACCACTAGCTTAATAGATTCAGAAAACCTAGAGAGAGATTTAACTTTACTGGAAGAATTAATTTATCAAAGTCTAAGAAATGCTGTTACTAGAGAAGAGTTAGACAAAATTGAACATGAAGCTAGCCAACAACTACGCCCACATAAAAGAGCAATGGAAGCACATATTTACCAACAGACATTACAAAACTATATCGCTAAACGCTTGAGGGAGCGTTATTTTATTCCAAGGCTAAGTTTGTTTTATATGATTTAGGAAATCTTATATAAGTTTAATTAGTAGTCCAATAGTTATTGCTATTAAAATTAGCCAAGTTGAGTTTATACGAAACCAAATTAATGCTATAGCACTTGTTATAGCTAAGATTAGGGTTAAAGTATCAACAATTGCAGCATTACTAATTTGCCAAGTAGCTGTTGCCATAAGCGCTAAAGATGCAATATTTACCCCATCAAGAAAAGCTCCAATAATAATAGATTCTCGCATTCTAGCTATTAGTGGATTACTAATAAAGACAAAAATAAATGCTGGTAAAAAAATCCCTATAGTTGCAACTATTGCCCCCCAAAAACCAGCTATTAAATAACCAATAAAAGTTGCTGTAGTAAAAACAGGCCCAGGAGTTACTTGTCCAATAGCAATAGCATCTAAAAGTTGGGCTTCTGTTAACCAACCATATTTTTCTACTAAATCAGTACGTAAAAAGGCTATTAATACATAACCACTACCAAAAAGAATAGACCCAATTTTAAGGAAAAAAAGAAATAATGGCCATAAACCAGGTGTAAAGCTATTTATAGTAGTAGGTATAAATTCTATAGAGGAAAATATAGAGATACTAGAAATAAAGGTTGATAATGTAGGTGTTTGTTTAAGGCTTTTAATTGCTTTAATTAGAGCAATAATAACCCCAGTACCAAAAAGAATAATTAATTCATTAAAGTGAAAAAAGCTTAATACTATAGCGAATATACCAACTATTGCTAAAAATTTTGTTTTAACTGCTGTACGACTAAGGCCCCAAAGTGCTTGTAAGACAATAGCAATAATTACAGGTTTTACTGTATAGAGAATACCAGATACTTGAGGTAGTTTACCAAAATGAACATATATCCAAGCTAGTACTAAAACAATTATTGTAGCGGGAATAATAAAACAACTACCTGCAATAATTAACCCTAGTAGACCTCCTCTAAGTAAACCAATATGAATTGCTAGCTCTGTTGAGTTAGGGCCGGGGATTAGATTAGTTGCCCCTATTAAATCTAAAAATTTATCTTGAGAAAGCCACTTTTTTTTATGGACAAATTCTTCTTGCATTAATGCAATATGTGCAGCAGGGCCACCAAAGGCAATAATACCTAGCTTAAAAAAAAGCAGCGCTAATTCTTTTAATGAATTACCACTGCTTTTTTGGCCTTCTATGGATAAATTATTGTTTGTTATATCATCCATTTTAGTTTGTTTTTAATAGGTAAGTTTTACTCTACTGTAACAGATTTTGCTAGATTTCTAGGTTGATCTACATCACAGCCTCGTCTTACTGCAATATGATAGGCAAGCAGTTGTAGAGGTACTATTGCTAGTACTGGTGAGAGTAAGTCAGAAGTTGCAGGAATATGAATTACTCTATCAGCTATGTCTGTCATTTCTGTATCTCCTTCTGTTACAACAGCTACAACGCGTCCTTCACGAGCCTTAACTTCCATAATATTTGAAATAGTTTTTTCATAGCGAAGTTCTGAAGCAGTATTACCTATTTCTTTAGGTGCAACAAATACAACAGGCAATTGGCCATCTATTAAAGCATTTGGGCCATGTTTCATTTCTCCGGCTGGATAGCCTTCAGCATGTATATAACTGATTTCTTTTAGCTTAAGTGCTCCTTCAAGTGCTACAGGGAAGTTTATTCCTCTACCTAGGTAAAGGAAATTACTAGCACGTTGAAATTCTTTAGCTAAATCTTCTAGTAAGTCATCTTTGCTAAGTAAAGCCTCTATTTTTATAGGGATTTCATTTAAGCTAGCAATATGTTTACGTGCTTGGTCTGGAGTAAGTTGTCCACGGGTTTGAGCTAAATATAGAGCAAATAAGTAAAGCGCTACCATTTGAGATGTAAAGGCTTTAGTTGATGCTACACCAATTTCTGGCCCAGCATGAGTTAGAATTGTTCCATGTGCTTCTCTAGTAACCATTGAGCCTTGGACATTGCAGATAGCCAAAATACGACAATCATTTTCTTTTGCTTGACGTAAGGCAGCAATAGTATCAGCTGTTTCACCAGATTGAGTAATTACTAGTAAGAGAGTTTTTTTATCTAAAATTGGGTTTCGATAACGAAACTCGCTAGCATAGTCAACTTCTACAGGTACACGAGCAAGTTCCTCAATCATATATTTACCTATATGAGCAGCATGCCAACTTGTACCACAAGCAGCGATTTTAATACTAGCTATACTACGGAAATCTTCTTCACTAATTTCCATTTCATCTAGGTAAATTTTTCCTGATTCAAGTGAAACACGGTTTTGAATAGTTTCTCTTACAGCGCGGGGTTGTTCATAGATTTCTTTAAGCATAAAGTGCTTAAAGCCGCCTTTTTCTGCCATAATTGGATCCCAAGTAATACGCTGACGAATTGGAGTAACTGGGTTACCTTCAAAGTCTGTAGTTACAACACCATCACGGGTAAGAACAGACATTTCACCATCACCTAAAAAGAAAATATCTCTAGTATGATAAAGAATAGCTGGAACATCTGAGGCTACAAAATATTCATTATTTCCTAGTCCAATTACAATAGGTGGGCCTTGACGTAAGGCAATTACTTTATCTTGTTCATCTGCTGACATTACGACAATAGCAAAAATCCCTTTTAGCTGAACTGCTACTTCACGTACAGCAGTTTCTAAGTTAGGAGATTGTTGCATATGCTTTTCAATTAAATGGGCTATTACTTCAGTATCAGTTTCAGTAACAAATTGATGGTCTTCGTGTTGAAGGCTTCTTTTAAGACTTAAGTAGTTTTCTATAATTCCATTATGAATTACTACAATTCTACCAGTACAATCACGGTGCGGGTGAGCATTTTCTTCTGTTGGTCTTCCATGAGTTGCCCAACGGGTGTGACCAATACCATAAGTACCATCTAATGGATGTAGTCGGATATTTTCTTCTAAATTCCTTAATTTTCCAGAAGCTCGGCGGACTTCTAGTTTTCCTTTGTCTGCTACTGCAATACCAGCAGAGTCATAACCTCGGTATTCTAAACGCTTAAGACCATCTAGAATTACATCTACTACATGTTTATTACCAACATAACCTACTATTCCGCACATGAATATATTCCTTTCAAATAAGAAGTTGCTATTAAGTTATAACAGTTTAAGTTATAAAATGGTTAAAAACTTATTACGAAATCATGCAACTTATTATCCAAATAAATTACTTTTGGATAATAAATATCTAGAAATCTATCAGAAAGCTTATCCAAAGAGCAACTCAGGTCGAAGCGACTTTCCATTTTATTTAGCTTATGGAATAATGATGCAAATTTATAAAAAATATATATGTAGTATTTTAGGGGGAAAAATAATGTCGACAGAGGAAATCACCTATAGTGCAGTAGAAAGAAATGGGATAGTTACTGCAATATGGGAAATGAAAGGCCGTAAGCATGTTCGTACTATAGATCCACGTAGTAATGAAGGAAAGAGGCTACTTTCTTCTTACCACTCTCCAGAACAAGCCGCAGAATTAGAAGCAGAAACACAAAAAAGCGAAACAAATAATTAAGCAATTTTGAAGCAGAAAATAACTACCACAAAGTTAAAAGTCTTTTAGTCTTTTAGCTTTGTGGTAGTTGGTTTTTAGAAAAGCTCTTAAAATAGTATCTTTAATTATCTTGTTCACTAGATTTATTACTAGCACTTGCTGCTTTAGGGCGTGCTGCTAATGCTGTAGAGCCATCTACCCCAAAATGCTCAGGATAGTCACTAGCACTAGGATGGACTAAAGCACCACCTACTTCTTTATAAAAATCTAAATGGTCGGCCTCTGCTTCAAATTCTACTAGGACTAAATCCCCTAAACCTACTTGTTCAGTAGCTACTAGGTTTGAAAGTGGATAGACCATATATCTTTCTATTGAGCGTTTTAAGTGACGTGCTCCATATTTAAGGTCTATACCTTCATCTAAAAGAAATTTTTTGGCTTCGGGAGAGCATTGGAAAATAAACTTTTGTGCTGTTCCTTTCATAATACGGTCTTGAACAGCTTTTAATTCTAAGTCTAAGATTCGTTGTAAGTGATGTTCTTTAAGTGAACGGAAAACAACCACTTTATCAATTCGGTTCATAAACTCAGGGGAAAATTTACGTTTAGCTGCTTCAGATGCAGTACGGTAAATTTTTTGATCCACGTCGCTTTCCTCTCCCATTCTTCCTCTAGCAGGAGCAAAACCTATTGAACCAGAAATAAGCTCAGACATTTCTTTAGCACCAAGATTAGAGGTCATAAAGATCATGGCTTTAGAAAAATCTACCTTACGATTATCGCCTAATGTAAGAGTAGCTTTATCTAAAATGCCTAAGAGCAATTGCCAAAGTGCATCAGAAGCTTTTTCAATTTCGTCAAATAGTACAAAACTTATTTGGTCTTTATCTGTATGATAACGATCTAGGTTTTCCTGAGTTAACATAGGGGAAGTTTCTCTATGACCCAAATAACCTGGAGGTGAGCCAATTAATTTGGCAATTTCATGGCTATGTTGGAATTCAGCGCAGTCTATTTTAATTACAGCATTAGAATCACTATAGAGTACCTCTGCTGTTGCTTCAACTACGCGGGTTTTTCCTGATCCTGTTGGGCCAAGAAATAACATTGTTCCAACAGGTCGTCCTGGACTA